>Ga0302179_10001609_pt1 | contig 13576 bp, 9 predicted proteins | sample I_Palsa_E3_1_FD_198788 | JGI IMG/M metagenome (GOLD analysis project Ga0302179, IMG submission 198788) | Peat permafrost microbial communities from Stordalen Mire near Abisko, Sweden - I_Palsa_E3_1 | ecosystem: Environmental > Terrestrial > Soil > Palsa > Peat permafrost | place: Sweden: Abisko...
CCAGTATGTATGAACGCTCAAACACGTGGGACCTTCGACCTTCGTCTCCCAATCTGCCTTCGCACGAGATCCAACAATCGACACGCGCCACTCGCCAGGCCGGCCGCTCAGAACGTGTTCAACGATCGCCTGCACTTCCGTCCTGATCGTGGCGAACAGGCGCTTCAGTGCTCTTTGTTCAAAGAAGGCACGAGGACTTCGTAAAGTTTCGTAAAAACAAATCCTGGCTGCCAAGTATGGGCCGTATGGCTAGCGGCGCATCGCGTTGCTGTTGCGGAGCGCGGCTTGGCAGGTGGGAAAGGATCGGGTGTAGCGGATCTGGCGACGCGAAGCGCTGAAGGTGCCGCAGAAACAACGGCCACGAGGGCGGTTGTGGTTGCAGATGGCTCGTGCATCCTACCACGAGTATTTCACCGGCTTCACCCCGGTTCCGGTTGCGGAAGTCGCGCTGGCGCATCTGCGCGCGATTTCGACCCCAATCACCGGACGCATTCTCAAGCTGCACAAGACCGATTGCTAGCGTTTGCGCGCCTTATCGCACCTGAACGCTGAGAATCGAGCCGAAAAACGCATGCTGAAGATGAGCCGATTTCATTATGTCTGAATCGTCGGCAAACCGGAAACTATCCAGAAACGGGCTTCGCGGAGATCGCAGTTGACGAGGGTCAACCGGCGATTCCGTAGACGTCGGGACTGATGGGATGGGGGTTACCGGTGGCGTCAACGGTCAGAGTTGGCGTCGTCTGAGCGATGCTCCTTTGAATTGCGAAAAAAAAGGAAGAAGAATGCTGAGGCCCGCGGCAGAGCAGGGCAAGCGAAGCAAGAATCGAAGCATGAATCGCTCCTCCGGCAGGATTCTAAGAAATTTGTTAGAGCCTAGCTGCGCCGGAGTGCACGGTCAAAGGTACGGAAGGACAGGTCAAGGAAAAGCAATTAGCCCACGGACGGCTGGCTTTAACACGACAGATTTCGGCCGAAGTATTAGAAAAGAATAGTCCCCGCGTAATTTCTAAACTTCGGGCGAAACGCGCCCGTGATACGCCCGGTTGGTGGCATAATACAGAGCCATGTTTGTGCTTCGTCTCGCATCGCTCTCCGCCTTGCTTTTTGCCGCCTCTCACTTGTGGGCAGCTGACGCTTCCAGCGCCCAAACGCTTCGCTACACAATCCTGAGTAACGGCCGGACGGCAGGAAATGAAGTGGACGTCTACAGTCCGGGCGGCCACATCGACTCCACGTTCGAGTTCAACGATCGGGGTCGCGGCCCGAAGATCGCTGCGCATTACGTAGTGGCCACGGATGGGTCGCCACTGCGCACGGACATAACCGGCAACGACTACCTAAAGGCTCCGGTTGACGAACATTTCTCCATTGAGGCCGGCGTTGGCCACTGGAAGAGTACTTCCGAGAACGGACAGGCTGCCGCACCGGGATTCTACGTCAGCAACAATGGAGCGCCAGCCGAGCCGGCTCTGCTGGTGGGTGCACTGTTAAATGCGAAGGACGCTCGGGTCAGACTCTTCCCCGCGGGCGAGGCCAGACTGGAACGAATGACGGAAGTGACCGTCGAGAGCCACGGGCAGAAATTGCATGTGACCGAGTTTGCGATCACCGGACTTTCCTTCGAGCCGCAGACCGTGTGGCTCGATGATCACCAGCATTTTTTCGGGCTTCCGGGCAAGTGGTTCGCTCTCCTCCGAGAAGGCTGGGAGGACACGAACGATCAGCTCTATGCCCTCGATCGCAAAGCTCGGGACGAACGCTACGCTCGCCTGGCAGAGGAGTTGACCCGGCATCCGGCTCATCCAGTGGTGGTGGAGCATGTGCGCCTGTTTGATTCCGAGCAGGCCGCTATTCGGGAAGACCAGACGGTTGTCATTCAGGGCGAACGCATAACGATGGTCGGCCCGTTTGAGGCCGTCAGTATTCCGAAGGATGCTGAGATCGTCGAAGGAACTGGCAAAACGCTCGTCCCCGGCCTCTTCGACATGCACGCTCATGCCCAGGCTGGGGATGGGATCTTGAATATTGCCAGCGGCGTAACTACCGTTCGCGACATGGGCAATGACATTGACGAACTTCGGCATTTGCAAGACCAATGGGAGAGAGGTACGGCGATCGGCCCTAGAGTCTGGAAAGCCGGCTTCATTGACGGGCGCGGCGCATTCCAGGCTCCTACCGGTCTATACGCCGATACGGCGGATGAGGCGCAGGCCGCAGTTAATCGTTATGCCGACCTTGGCTACGTCCAGATCAAGCTTTACAGCTCACTTAATCCTGAGTTCGTACCCGGAATTGTGAAGACTGCCCACGCGCGTGGATTGCGCGTGAGCGGGCACATTCCGAACGGCATGATTGCAAGTCAGTTTGTGGAAGACGGCGCCGACGAAATACAACACATCAACTTTATTTTCCTGAACTTTCTGGCCACGAAGGTGAAGGACACTCGCACTCCGGAACGGTTTACCGCTGTGGGCGATAATGCTGCGAAGCTCGATCTGCAGTCGAAAGAGGTCAATGATTTCATCGCACTGCTCCTCCAGCATCACACCACCGTGGATGTAACCCTCGCCGCCTTTGAGGGCATGTTCACGGGCCGTCCGGGAAAGGTTTCTCCGGATTTCGCTCCCGTGCTGGATCGATTGCCGGCGCAAGTTCAGCGCGGAGCCTATACCGGCGGCCTTCCGGTGACAGAGGCAAACGACCAACTCTACAAAGATTCTTATCAAGCAATGTTGCGGATGACCAAGCGAATGTACGATGCGGGCATTCCGATTCTTGCGGGGACGGACGCGACGGCCGGAATCATGTTGCATCGTGAATTGGAGCTCGAAGTGGAAGCGGGAATCCCGCCGGCGAAGGCATTGCAGATTGCAACTTTCAACGCTGCCCGGCTTCTAAAGCAGGAAAAGGACTTAGGCTCCATTGCGCCTGGAAAGCGAGCCGATCTCTTACTTGTGGAAGGAAATCCCGCCGAACACATCAGCGACATTCGCCGTTGCCGGCTGGTGATGAAGAACGGGGTGCTATACAAAAGCACCGACCTTTATAGCGCTGCTGGCATCAAGCCAGCCGACTAGCTGGATCTCCTCCAGTCAATCTCAGACGTGAGAGACCGGATTCCGCTGTTCTCCCCGTGTGCAGGGTTGCACAATTGCGAAGGTGTTCTCGGCAAACCTTACCTTACCGGATTAGGGAAGAATAGCCCGTCACCCGACCAGAATACGAAGCGAGAGCGCCAGGGCTCCGCACGGGCGAACGCTTTGACATACGACGTATGATGGTTTGGGCGAGACAGGGGTCGCTAGGTCGCCAGAAGTAGAAGAGGTAGACGCATGGGGTCGCTGAAACTGCTTATTGTGGAAGATGATATCGCAAGCTTGGAATTAATGACCGAGGTTTTCACCTCTCTTGAGGCGGAGGTGAGTCCGGTCAGCGATAGCCAGAAAGCAGCGGGCCTCGTGAATCAGGAAAGATTCGATGGGATTTTCCTGGATTTGGAAATGCCCAACCTGCATGGTTTCGATCTGGCGCGTCTAATACGCAAGTCCTCCCGGAATAAATCCACGCCGATTGTTATCGTGACTGGGCGGGACCAGAGAGACACCATGCAACAGGCGTTCACGATCGGAGCAACTTTCTATCTTCAAAAGCCAGTGGACAGGCAAAAGCTGAGCATCTTGTTCCGGACCGTGCGTGGTGGGATGGTAGAGAATCGGCGCCGAAACACGCGTGTTCCCATTCAAACCGAGGTGATGTGCACGGTGGGTTCCCGAACAATACGCGGGGTAACCTGGAATCTCAGCCAAGGGGGGATGCAGGTAGAAGCTGGCGGCTTGCAGTCCGGGGATACTGTGCGAGTGTCCTTCCGATTGCCGGTATCAGGTGTTTCGCTAGAGGCGGTGGGGACAGTGGTCTGGATAAAAGAGAATCGACAGGGAATCCAGTTCACGAACGTGAGCCCACAGAATGACCAGTCGATCCGACAATTTATCGCCGAAGTAGAAAAATAGCGGCTGCGACCGACCTTCAAATCGTGGATTGTAACCGTTCCTATTTGCCAGTCCCTTCTGCACTCTTTCCACTTGCCTGCTTCTCGTGCGATTGATTCGGAGGCGTGTTTCGATCCTCTCGCTTATGCAACAGGCGTTCGAGTTCGTCAGCGAGGGCGCGCGCACTAACCGGTTTCGAGAGGTATCCATCAAAACCAGAATGTAAGATTTTTTCACGGTCGCCCTGCATTGCATAGGCCGTAATGGCCAATATCGGCAGCGGGGCTAGTGCGGGATTCTCGCGGATCCTGCGCGCAACTGCATACCCATCCAGGACTGGCATTCCGATGTCCAACAGCAGTATGTCCGGTTGAGTTTCTTCAACCATCCTTAGCGCTTCTTGACCGTCGCACGCTTCCACTACGGCATGTCCACGGTTTTCTAGCAACTCGCGGAGCAATTCGCGGTTAACTGGATTATCCTCAGCGACGAGAACTTTGGTCATGATTGCCCCACAGACTTTACCAGCTTACGGACCTGGAGAATTCTTCCAACCTCGACAATGAGCTGTTGCTGCCAGGAACCATTCTTGTGAAAGAGCGCTTGGGTTTCGCGAGTGAGAACAGCGAGCTCGTCTCCAGTTAGATTCTTGGCGGTCATCACAAAAATCGGCAGTTCTCTCAAAGTGGCCTCTTGCCGTATATGGCGGATGACCTCAAAACCATCCATACCCGGCATCAGTAGGTCCAGCAAGACTGCACTAACGAGTTTAGAAGATAGCACTTCCAGAGCTCTCGTTCCGCTGCGGACGCTCTCCGTCTCATACCCGGCTGACCGCAGGGTCTCCTCCAACAACTCCAGAGCTCGGGGGTCATCGTCCACCAGCAGAATCGCTTTGTCCTCGTCGGACTGAGGCAGTACATATTTTCGTATCGTTTCAAGCAGCACGGGTTTACGAACGGGCTTAATGAGATAGTCCACCGCGCCCAAGGCAAAACCGACCTGTTTCTGGTCCACTATGGAAACAATAATGATCGGGACGTTTGCCGTTTCGGGGGCCTGTCTCAGGGCTGCGAGTGTTGCGAAGCCATTGCCACCCGGCATCATTACATCCAGGGTGATTGCGTCTGGCCGGAGGTGTCGAGCCTCCTTAACGGCTTCTTCCCCCGACTCAGCCATGGCAATCCGATACTCGGGACTTAGATAACTAGCAAGAAGCTCACGAGCGGTGACTTCGTCGTCCACAACCAGAATAAGTGGCTTCCCGCGACCTTCAACTGCCATGATCGACGGACTTAGTGGTGCGTTCACCGGCGGAGTCTCGGATCCTCTGGATCCCGCCGGAAGAGTAAAGGTAAATCGGCTGCCTTTCCCAATCTCGCTTTCTAACGAAATTCTGCCCCCTTGTTGCTCCACCAGGCGCCTGGTGATCGCCAGCCCCAGGCCGGTGCCTTCCTGGGTGGTCCCGGCAGGCCCCTCGACCTGCCGAAACTCCTCGAAGATCACGGCCTGATCCTCGGCTCGGACGCCGACGCCCGTATCCGTTACCGAGATGCAAACCGAGTTACTGTCTCCGTGGCAATCGATATCGATTCGGCCCGCCTTCGGTGTGAACTTCACTGCATTGCTCAAGAGGTTGTACAGGATTTGTTTGAAACGGACCCGATCAGCGTAGACGTGTTGATCGCTTTCCATCTTCTGTTCGATCTGGATATCCTTTGCCATCGCCAGCGGCTGGATGGTGGAGAGAACCTCCGGTAAAGCATGCTTGATCTGGAAATCCTCACATCGCAGTTCGAGTTGCCCGGCCTCGATTTTGGAAAGATCCAGAATGTCATTGATCAGCTGCAACAAGTGCGCTGAACCCTTCTTGATGTGGTCGACGAAGCGTTTTTGCTTGACGTTGAGCTCGCCTGGAGTTCCCTCGGCCAACAGATCGGAGAAGCCGACAATGGCATTCAGTGGGGTTCGTAACTCATGGCTCATGCTGGCGAGAAACTTGCTCTTCATCTGGGTCGCGCGCTCGACTTCGCGGTTGCGGAGATCCAGTTCCTTGTTGGCAACCGCCAGCTGCGTAGTGCGTTCCCGAACTCGTTGCTCCAGCTCACCGTGGGCCCGCTGCAGGGCGCCGTCGCGCTGCTGAATCTGCTCCAACATCTCATTGACCGATTCAATCAACGTCGATACTTCGTCGCGATTTGGGTTTGTAGCGGCTCGGATCGAATAGTCCTTCTCGTGAGACACGATGCGAACAGTATGTGCCAACTGCATCACCGGTTCGGAGATAACCCGCTGCGATATTCTTGAAATCAACAGTGCAACGACCAGCGACGCCAGAAGTACGACAACGATGATCACCCCATAACTCTTCAGCCGGTCATTCATTGCTCCCAAGTCGGAGCGGATGTACACAGTCCCCATTGGTTTGCCCTGGAAGATGATCGATCGCGCCAGCCCCAGGTGCCCGTCTCTATACCAGTAAGTCTGGGTTTGACCTGGGGGAATAAGAGGCAGGGGCCGAGTCTCGCCTGCACGATCGCGCCAGTATCCCGCGAAAGGCTGACCTTCATGGGTATAGATCTGGGCGTACATGAGATGACGGTTGGCGTTCAGCGCTGACAGTGTATTCTCCGCGGAATGGGGGTCGCTGAACAGCAGGGCCGAGACGGTATTGTCTCCGATGATCTGGGCCTGGATCGAGACGTTGCTGACGAGGGCAGAACGAGAGCTGTACAGGTCGTAGGCACAAAAACCGCCACAGGCTAATAGCAAGGCCGCCCCGCTCACCAGCATGTTCATCCATGTGAGTTTCTTGGAGATCGAGTAGTGTCGGATGTTGAGCATGTGTGTCAGTCTCTATCCCTTCTGACGGCAGTTGCCACCTTGAGCAGCTCAGAGCTGAGCACGAGGCCCGCGCGCTGAGTTGCGGCGAGGTTAACCTCGAAGCGGATTCGACTCCCTTCCAAGACAAACTGGATCATGCCACGACGTTGCGAGAACTGCGGGATGTCGCTGACAGTCAGGACTGCGCTTTTGTCCAAGGCCTCGATGATCTTGTTGAGGCGGTTGGTCTCCGATGAGCTTATAAACAAGATTTGACAGTCGACCGATTCCTGCGGACTCGAGATTCGCCTCGCGACCACACTTTGCTTTCCCATCATTTCGCCTGCAAGCGTTGCATCGAGCGATGGCCCAAATGGATCCTGGCCCAGGACACAAATGGTGAAGGAGCCCGTCTTGGCGGTTGTGACGCTGGCGGGCCATTCGACAAATCGGCCAAAGTTGTAAAGGTAGGCAGCCTCAACCTGAAACTCACTGGGCTTTTGTTGCCCAAGAGCGACTGACCCGGCAAAGAGCAGCCACACGACGGACGCAATTGTGTACCGAACCAAGATGCCGCGATCTCGCGACAACCTGCCATGCCCTCGGAAGGCAGCCTTGTGATTTCCACGCTTCATGAGTGTTTCTTTGCTACCTCGCTCCCATATTTCCGCATGTTGAGGATGGAGAAGTTTTGTCTGACCGACGAAACTCAAAGTTGTCGGATCACGTGTTATCTGAGCCTCGCATCGCCTGTCCCGCATTCGAGCTGGAGGAACTCTGGTGGACGTCACTTTTCACCGAATCGCCAAACGAGCTTCGTGTAAATGCTCCTCTTGATTTCAACCGGCCCGCCGGGATCGCCGCCGAACTGAGCATAGTGCGGCTGCAACAGGTTTTGACCGCCGATGGACAGCTCCAATTCTGGACTGATGTGCCAGCCGAATCTCGTGTCCATGGTTTGGTAGCTTGCGACCGTCTGGGCGGGCAGGGCGCTGACGTAACGATAAGTCTGGTCAAAGTCCATTTTCTTTGGCAGATTCACGAAAGATTGAATCGTCACCTGGTGGCGCGGGCTTGATCCCTCATACCCGGGAATGCTGGTTGGATCATTGCTCCCCGGCTTGTTTTCCAAATCCATATCCAGGTACGAATACGAGGCTCGCAGTTCCCACCCGGTCACCGGCTTCCAATCCGGCGACACTTCGATTCCTTTTGTGGTGCCTTTGATCCCATTACTGGTAAGCAGCGGAATGATCGCATGCTCTGGCGCAGGCGACGGTTCGAGGAAGGGAGTACCCACCTGAAAGCTATAGAGATCGTTGTAATCATTGTAAAACAGCGCAACATCCACGTAGCAGTGAGGCGTCACCAGCCTTCGATAGCCGGTTTCATATGCGACTAATTCCTCCGATTGGAACTGGGGGTTGCCGCTGACACGCAAATAAATGGGCAGCGGCGTCACCGTTGCGAAGTCCGTGAGTTCTACATCCGTGTCGAGACGGGACGGAGTTCGAACCGCCCGGGTGACGGAGCCCCACAAGGACTCTCGCGGTGTGCGGTTCCACAGCAAACGTCCGCTCGGCTGCACCTCGAAACCGGTGTAGTTGTTATGTTCGAGTTTAGTCCCCACGGTCAGCGAGAGCCGGCGTTTGAAGAAGGAAATCTCATCCTGCGCGAAGCCGCTATAAACCAGGTCGGTCAGGTGTTGCGGCAGGAAGTCGATCGAGGGTACGAGTTGTATAACATTCCCCGGACTCACACGTGCCCCCAGCCCCCAGAGAAAATTTTGTTGCCCCGGCAGGGTCAAATGATCGAGAAAATCAACGTCGAAGGTGTCCCGAGTCTCTCCGAATTCAGGCTCGAAATGGTTGGTACGGTCAACGTAAGCCTGAAGCTGGAAGTCCGATCCCTGGTTCGGCACGCGCTTCCAGCGGCCCAGCAGATTCCCTCCCGTCAGGTATGCGGTGCCGTAAGCGTTGACTTGGGAGGGCGGCGAATACAGTGCATACGTGGTCGCCTCGCCAGCCCCCTCACGATAGATATCGCCTTGAAACGTGAAGGTATCGCGAGCGCCACGGTCCCAGTCGGTACGGAACCCGGCCTGGCCCATTCGCCACTCATCGAAGTTTGGGCCATCCGAATGAAACTCGCCACCACGGTCGAAGCCCATGCCGTAAACGCGGTAGTTGAACCCGCTACGGTTCGCATCCCCGTAGCGGAAGCTGCCGGTGCCTTGGTCAACATTGCCGCCGCCCAGCGACGCCATCGACCCGTGTGTGTCCTTGGCGTTCTTAGTGATGATGTTGATGATCCCATCGACCGCATTCGCTCCCCAAATGGTGCCGCCGGGCCCCCGGATCACCTCAATGCGCTCGATGTCTTCGAGCGGAGTCGCCTGGGCTTGCCAATAGACGCCTGCGAACAGCGGGGTGTAAACGCTCCGTCCGTCGATCAGTACGAGCAGTTTGCTGGCTAACGCGGCACCGAATCCGCGAATGCCCACCGACCAGTGATCCGAGTCGACTTGGGCCACCTCAACCCCCGGCGCCAGTCGCAACAGTTCCGGAATACTTGTGGCACCCGACCGGCGGATATCCTCCTGGGTGATAACGAAGACGGCTGCAGGCGTCTTCCAAACCTCCTCCGGCTCTTTGGACGCTGTCGTTACTTCCACGTTGCCGAGTTGCGCCAAGCTCAATTGTTTGAGGGGCTCCCCACTCGCTTGGTCTTCTTGCGGAGCGGCGAAACTCTGGTTGACCAGTCCCGTGAGCACGAACAAGACGATGATGGCAGCGCACTGCACAAATTTCACACGAGAACGAGCCTCTGCGTCAGGCGTGACTCCAGTCGCGTCATGCCTGATGTGAGATAGCCACATGCTCAAAACTGGCTTCATGCTCAGAAAATAGCTCCTCTCTTTAGACTTAGCTGTGTGCACCCGCCGCCGCGCCGCGCGATAAGAACTCGGGTGTTCCGCTCCTGACAAGCCGCTCGAACTCTTCGAAGATTCCCGGATCCCACCAGCCCTTGGCGACTTCTTCTTTCATCGTCTGAAGGGCATCGGCGCTGGAAAAGGCCTTCTTATACGGACGCTCGGTCGTCAGCGCATCATAAACATCGACAATCTGCATCACCCTGGCGGTAACCGGGGTTGCGTCTCCTCGAAGCCCATCGGGATATCCTGAGCCGTCGTATTTCTCGTGATGGTGCCGGATGATCGGAAGCACCTGCCGGAACGACTTCAAGGGTGCGCAGATACGCTCCCCAACGATGGGATGCTCCCGCATAACTTTCCATTCCTCTTCGGTCAGACGGCCAGGCTTCAAAAGGATTGCATCGGGCACAGCAACCTTCCCGACGTCATGCACAACTCCCGCGCGCCGAAGGGCGGTAACCTGATCCTCTGGGAGTCCGAGATGCTCGCCCAAACGGGTCGCGTACTCGGACAATCGTTCACAGTGCCCGTGGGTGTGTGGGTCCTTCCCCTCGATGCTGCGGGCCAGAGAAAAAAGGACGGACTCAGCCCGCTCCAATTCGTCGGTGCGGAACTTGAGTTTCAAGAGCGACTGGACGCGGGCGAGCAGTTCGGTTCGATCCACCGGTCGGGTCAGAAAATCATCCGCACCGACCCTGATGCCCTCGATTCGATCCTGCTTGTCCGATAGCGCGGTAATCAAGACGACCGGTATCAGATAGGTTCCTGGGTTGGTCTTTATCTTCTCGCACACTTCAAAACCGTTCACGTGAGGCATCATCACGTCCAGAAGCACGAGGTCGACTTGCGTCTCAGCTAATTCCTGGAGAGCGGCGGTGCCGTCCGGAACGGAAATGACTTTGAAGCCCTGCGGAGTTAGAAGTTCTTCCAGCAGCTCCCGGTTCGAAGCTTGATCGTCGGCAACCAAAATGGTTCCGGTGACGGGCTGAAATGGCCGATGCAACATCTTCACATCCGTTATTTGCACACGATCGCCGTTAGCATGGCATGGGAAGAAAGGACAACGCTAATTACTGAAGTTATGAGTTCGTGGTCGCTGTAGGCAGGTTCGAATTTTGGTCTAACTCGGGATAACTCTCGGATCGTCGGCAAACCGGAAGTTATCCACAAAAGGGGCTTATAGGAACCGTCAAATCGGTCTCCCAGATACCGACAAAAGTCAACTCGCTATGGCCGAAGCCCCGGCTTTTGATCGCTTTGCATTCGCCTTATGCCCGGACTGCGCATGTGCCCTTCGGAGAAAAGCCGGGGGGTCGCCCCTTCGCTGTCGGGCAGTCTATTCTCTCCAGTCCGGTTTCTTCAGGAAGAATCGCGAAAAACGGGCATATTTAGCGTACTTCGGAGTGAGTAGCAGCGGAATTTCTCTGCACTGCAGACTGCGTGGCGGAGGGAGATGGATTCGAACCCTCGATACAGGTCTGAATGGCGTAAGAGCCGACGTTTGCGTAAGTTGCGCATAATCAACTGCTTCATAAATTCTCCAGCGGACTGCCTGCTCCCCATTCGACACGCTAAACAGTGCGGTTTCCCGAAACTTCTGGAGGCGAAGCGCTGGCGATTGTGTGGCTGAAAGTGGTCTCTGCCGACGCCTCCCAAGCGGCCAAAATGGGTTCGCACGTGACTGCGTGCTTGCCGCGCAGTCCAAAGCGAAAAATCTCTCTGCCGAGTGTGCTCGCAAAAAGGTAAATAAATGCAGATTTTCAAAGATTCTTGCTCGTGCTTTGTTACACAACTTCTGCCTCTTGGTTAGGAAAGGGAGACATCCATCTGTCAGATTGTTTTGTCGTCGGGAAATGCCAACTTCTTACAAGCCGACTTGTCGGCACCGATCGGCGGAATATCCTCTCTGAAAAATTCCGATCATTGCGGGTTTTTCAGATGAACAGTTCACCTTGCAAGATGACCTTGCAAGGTTGTCTGTTGCTCACCCCGGTACTGATCCCTTGCTTGGATTCGGCGCAGTCACTCACGGAAAATTTGTTACCTTCGGCGTCACGCGAGGATGCATCGCGGTCGCCTCGCCCGTGCCGTCGATCACATGGCTGATCCCGCCGTGATCGCCCAGCGCCACGGTGATCACGTCGTGGAACCGTACCTCCGGGCTCTTCGGCGTCTCGATTGCCCGGGTCAGCACCACATCCGGATGCTCGAAGACGCTATATACTCCCAGTCCCCACGCCTCATGACTCGTTATTCCATCCGCCACCTTGTACGAGGCCCAGCCGTTTACCCCAGGCGTACTCGTATAGCTCGCCTGGTTCGGCGGATCGTAGGGAATCTCCGACTGATAAAAATACGTCTTCCCGCCATTGCCGTTCCACAGAACCTGGAATTGCTGGTGATGCTCCACGAACAGGCCGTAGATCGTGACCTCGTTTCCATTCACCACCAGCCCGTTCTCGCTGACATTCAGTTCCCAGCCCACTCCGGCGCCGTGGTCGGCTCTCCAGATCCACGTATGGTCCACCAGTGTGTCGTTGCTGTTGATCCTCAAATTCACCTTGGCCCGGCCCACGCCCGCGCCGCCCACGCGAAAGAAAACATCGTGCAGCGTGATCGGGTCCTTCGCATGGCGCGCCCCACTTCCTTCTGGCCCCACCTCCAGCAGCACCGGAGACTCGCTCGGCTCCGCATCGAAAAGCAGCCCCGCAATCTCGATCCCGTCCACATCGGCTGTCGTCATCGCCGCTGTGCCCTTCGTCGGACGCAGCGTCGCAAACCCCAGCCCCAGCACCACCGCATGCGGCCGTGTCACGCGAATCGGAGCGGTCAGTTCGTAGATCCCCGGGGTCAGAATCAGGTTCTTGCCTTGGGCAAGCTGCGCGTTGAGTGTCTCCGCCGTATCCACATCCGGGCGCGCGATATAAAACCGCGCAATCGGAATCGTCTCTCCCGCCGTTTCCCCGTCGCGCCACGTAATTCCGACGCTGTCGCTGTGTAGTTCCGGAACCCGCACGCTGAACTCGCCCGCGGCATTCACCTGCAGGAACGGCTTCTCGCGCACCACTGGCGTGTGCGCCACCTTCGTGTACGGCGGCGAAGGCCATGCACCCTCCGGCGGATGCACCACGCCGACAAACACCATGTTCCCAGTTCGCGCCTGTCCAGCTCTTCCAATCGCAGTTGCGCGAGATCCACTGCTGCTGGCTGCCGGAGTCGACATTCCCGTCCACGAGCGAATCCGACATCCAGCCGCCGCTTGCCCAGCCGCGATGCTGGTGCAGCACCAGGTCGCCACGCACATGCATGCGCCGCAGCGACACCGCCTGCGAGACAGCCCACTGCATCGTGCCGCCCGCCGGCGCTACTGAGAACCCTTCCGCCGCCCTCCAGAAAGTCGTCGTCGCATTGTTGTGCTCACGATTCGCATCCGCATGCACGTTGCCCGCAATCCGGGTTGCATCGGGCGACGCGCCCAGCCCTATCACTTCCGTATAGAAACCCACCGGCACGTTCACCGAATAGCTTCCAGGCAGGAACAGCAGCGCGTTCCGCTGCGGCCCGAACTCGTTGTGCTCCTGCATTGCATACACGGCATCGATCTGCTTTTGGATCACCTGCGATGGCATTGACGGATCGAAGATCAGCACATTGGGTCCGAACTCCGGCTTCTCGCTCTTCGCCGCAAGCGCCGGCAGGGCTGCTGCCAGCAGCGCCGCCGTGAAGGCCAACCGTCTTAGAAGGTGGGGCGCGCGCCTACCAGACATAAGTCCCCACAGACTCCGCGGGTATCGCGGTTTGGAAGAACTTTCCGTGGTAGTTGACC
>Ga0302179_10001611_pt1 | contig 13572 bp, 13 predicted proteins | sample I_Palsa_E3_1_FD_198788 | JGI IMG/M metagenome (GOLD analysis project Ga0302179, IMG submission 198788) | Peat permafrost microbial communities from Stordalen Mire near Abisko, Sweden - I_Palsa_E3_1 | ecosystem: Environmental > Terrestrial > Soil > Palsa > Peat permafrost | place: Sweden...
TCTGCGGTTGCATAGCTACCTTCTATACGAGCGCGATGCCCCTTGCCCCACCGTCTTGGATCGGAGATATGTTTCCGGAGCCGTGCAGCAAAGACGCAAGTGGCCCACCTTCCCCTTAAAGTTCACGTAGCTCGCAATACGGGCAGGGATGCAGGAGAAGGTGCTTTTAGGAGGGGAGAGAAGATGACATATCGCCGCATAGCTGTTGTCCTTTTTGGAATCGTTCTTGCCTTCCTTCTCGGGGGAGTTCTGGATTATCTCGTCGCTACACACACGAGAGATGGAAGGCTTGCGATGCGTGTCGTTCTGTTGGGATCGGGAACAACAATGACCGACGCGCAGATAGCTCATGCTATTGGGGATGATCCGGTGCGAGTCATTCGCCGCGCCTCCCAAATGGGAGACGCGGCAGAACTCTCTGTGGGCCTGATAGTCGGTATCCTCGTGGCGTGCGTCGAGAAGCGAGTACCGGGCAGGATGACCGCCTTCACTTTGGCGCCCTACTTTTTCTGGAATTTCTGGAACGAAGCGTTCGCGAGAGCGCTCCCTCCAGCAGAGTCCGCATTCAAAGTTGCAAAAGTGTCCGGTATAAACGCCGTCTATCTCGCGTTGGCGATCCTAGTATCGGTAGCCGTCGCGCGACTTTTTTCGAGTCGCGCTCGGTTGGCAGACATTCAGCAAAAACGAGCGTAGCAGATGCTGCGGGGTTTCCCTAATAGCGGTAACCGAAAGTTGGACTGGGCGATCGTTCTGGTCGGTCTCTTTCTGAAGCGGCAGCTTGGCCAGACATCCATTTGCGGGAACCGAGTGTGAGTCCGGGTCCACTAGGCGCGAGTCAAGGTTTTCCAATGACTATTAGACCAGCGATTTTACTCGTAATAAGTTGCTTAGGACTGGCGCTCGTAGCCTCTGCTCAGGAATCCAGCAACTCAAAAGGGGCCGTCGCCCGCGGCCTATGAGCTCTATAGCTGGCAAACACCGAATGGGAGGTGGAGATTTTCTATTCTCCCTAGCCCTAGCGGCGTCAACGTATCGGCCGAGCAGGTATTTAATAAGAAATTTTGCTTGGCTGGCGTGGCGGAACTCAAGCGGAGGATATCCGAGCTGACCGCAGGCTCTACCATCTACTGGATTGACCACATCGTTGACGCTGGGCAGACGGCAACAGCTCGGCCGAGCGTCGCCTACCCTGCCCCGGAGATGGTCCGAGACTTACGTAATTATGCTCGAACGCATGGCGTCAAGTTGGAAGTGTCGGCTAACCAATCGAATTGATCGTAGGTGGCAAGCGTAGCCGGCTGACCGGCATCACCTATCCCGACCACTCCAAGGTAGGGGGAAATGCCGGGACAGAGGGGGAAATGCGGGGACAGACGGGACGTTCACCATTTAAATTTACCCTCAAGGAAGGTCCTCTCTCGCTCCCAAAGTTTTCCACAGCCCCCTTGTGACATCTGACCTTGCGCTCGTTTTTAATTTCTCCCATAATTGTTCAAGCAGTAGCAGCGCCATCTAGATGGAGAAACTCGGAGGAGTCGGGCGAGAGATCACCCACAACCCCTTTGCTTTCTATATTTTGGCCTGTAAGCTCTTTGACATCTATATTTTACAGGCCGAACCATGCCTAACCCCATGATTCCAGAGATTGAGGGGGGAGGGGGGAGGGGGGTACCCTGTTATCAAATAGTAAACCCCATTTCACCCGACCCAAAACTCCCGCCGCAAGTTTATTTTCAGTCGATAACCTGAGCCGCAGGACGGCCGTCAACACGAGAGAACCCACCCGGCCCACGAGCATCCATCCGCACAGCCGCACATTCTTCCCGGCGCCACGCAGATGAACATTCCTGTACACCTCAATCAAGCTTTGATCCCTCCGGAATTTGCGATAGAGTCGAACCCTCGGCGGCTACGCGGTTGAACAGGTACCGAAGTACTCTGGGGCGTTCCCACAAGCGCCGTATAATCAGCAGTTAGAGGCCGGCTGCGGGGCGATGCGGACGGACGCTCGACCAGATAAGGATAGACAAGATAAGGTCGATTCCAGGGACGATGGTTCTCTAAGCATGGCGGATCAGAACGACAACCAAAACGAAACGCGGCAACTTGTTGCAGACGCCGTGAGTGAGGCTCTGGCAGCGCAGCTCCCTCAACTGCAGTCGCAGATCGTGCAGCAGGTGCTGGAGTCTTTGCCAGCTCAATCGACCGCCGCTTCCGCTGCACCGCGCGAATATGCGAACACACTGGTCGAAGCGGTCTCGAGCATCCATGCGGGCTCAAGTCAAAAAGAAATTCTGCGCGCGCTTCTCGATGCCGGCAGCGGCTACTGCGCGCGCATCGCGCTTTTCGTGGTGAAGGCGGGAGCCACATCGGGATGGCAATCTCGCGGCTTCGGCGGCGAGGAAATCGCCAAAGATTTTTCTCTCGATCTGAATGCCGGACCAGCATCCGATGCTTACCGCAACCGAGAGGCCACACCCGGCAATATCGCGGCAATGGATTCGCGATTCGTCGAGCACTTCGGCAGTCCAACTCAGGAGCAAGTGCTGTTATTGCCGCTGGCGCTGAAAGATAAAGTAGCAGCGCTGGTTTACGCCGACGGCGGCGACAACGGCAAGTTGGAAACCGACGCCCTCGAATTACTGGTGGCTGCAACCAGCGCATGGCTAGAAGTAACGTCGCTGCGCAAGCAGTTAGCAGCCAAAGAGGATGCGTCGGCGGCGAGCCGTGCTGAGAGCCCAGCTCCCGCAGTACAAACGGTTTCTTCTTTTTCGGATCCCTTCGCGTCGCACGCGCCCAAACATATTCCCGCAAGCGCCCCGGTTCACGCTGAGCCCGCACCTGACGTGGTAGAAGTTGCGGCGCATGCATCTGCTGCCGCCGCGCCGGCTGTAGCTACCGATCCTTTGGCTGGCTTATCACCGGAAGATGCCGACATGCATCGCAAAGCACAGCGCTTCGCCCGCCTATTGGTGGATGAAATCAAGCTCTACAATCAGGCGAAAGTCGCTGAGGGACGCCGCAACAAAGACCTATACGACCGCCTGAAGGAAGACATCGACAAGAGCCGCGGCACGTTTCAAAAGCGCTACGGCAGTACGGCAGCCGCGAGTGCCGACTATTTTTATTACGAGTTGCTGCGCAGTCTGGCCGAGGACGACGTCTCCATCTTGGGCTCGAATTTCCACCGCTAGATTCGGCGGCAGTTTCAAAAGTTGATTTGAAAAGAACAAGCTCTGGCAGTAATTTATCTCCGCGAAAGTAAACGCAGTGCAAATAGACTTAGTGCAATCAGATTTACTGCAAATAGGTTCGGTGGAATCAGATTCAGTGCAATCAGGTTCAGTGAAGTGGTGGGTGCTCACAGCCGCAATTCTCTGCGGCTTTTTTGGCGTTCTGCCGGCGTCGGCAGAGCCCTTGCCGCAGACTGCGCCCAGCGCGCCTCAAACCCAGGCCGACACAGTTCCGCCAAAACCGGTTGCACAAGACAGCGGGAGCAAAGATACCGGGAACAAAGATAGCGCAACCAGCAGTAAGCTCAGCAGCAAACCGCATCCCGGCACAACTCAGGCACGTAAATCGTCTACCGCCGCGAAGCCCGCTACTGGCACTGCCGCGCATCACCCCACCAGCACCGCCCATAGGCGCCGGCCTGTCTCTCCACGAGTCGCGCGTCTGCGGCAGGCCTTTGTAGCTTCAGCCAGCCTGCGTCCCATGGCGCAACAGCTTCTGCAGGATCGCACGCCCGCCGCCTACACCGGCCTTGATGCCTACGCCCGCGCTCATGCGAAAGAAGACGCCGGAGCGCTGGCATGGCTCGTTGTGGGCTATGCCCATGTGCTCGATCGAGACTACGCCAAAGCCATCGACCCGCTAACTCGCGCCAAGCTCCATGCCGGAGATTTAGGCGATTACGTCGCCTACTACCTGGGAACCTCGTATCTGCAGACCGGTCACACCGCCGAAGGTATCGCAAACCTGGCGGACTTTGCCAAGGCTCATCCGGATTCGCTGTTAGTACGCGATGCGGCCATCCGCTATGCCGATGCTCTCTTGCTCGAAGGCCAGGCGGCCGAAGCAGTCACATTATTAGAGCCGCTGCGCTCGCCCACACGGTCGGATCTCGAATTTGCGCTGGGCCGGGCCTACGCGGCCTCAGGCCAGACCCCGAAAGCTGCCATCACGTTGGCAAATATTTACTACACAATGCCAACCTGCGCAGAAGCTGACGCGGCGTATACGGAGTTGAAAAAGCTTCCCTCCGCCCCGCCCGCGACTGCCGCACAACGCAAAGCCCGCGCCGACGCCTTGATGAGCCACAAGCGCTATGCCGAAGCCGCGGACGAATATCGTGCTTTGGCCAATGAAGCCAGCGCTGGTGATAAACCCGCCCTGCAACTTTCTTTAGCGGACGCTCTTCATCGCGGCGGCAGAAATCACGACGCTAAGTTAGTCCTCGCCCTGCTCGGCAGCGAAGGCGGCGAAATCAACGCGCAGCGCCTTTATCTGTTGGGCCAGCTCGATTGGTCCGCCAGCGACAACGATGCCTTCTACCGCACTGTGAATGAGCTTCGCCAGGCGGCTCCAAGCAGTCCGTGGCTCGAGCAGTCGCTGCTCTCCGCCGCGAATCTGCATCTCGTGCATCACGAATACGATCAGGCGCTCGACACGTTTCGCGAAATCCACCAGCGCTTTCCGAACGGAACTCGCGCTTCCTACGAGCATTGGAAAGCTGCCTGGCTCACCTTCCGCCAGGGACGCACAGAGGATGCGAAGAAAGCGTTCGAAGAACAGATTGCGGTCTATCCCACCGGCGCCGAAACCTCTGCGGCTTTATATTGGCGCGCCCGCCTCGCTGAGGAAGACAATCAGCCTTTAATGGCGCGCGCGTTTTATCAGAAGCTTTCCGATCGCTATCGCAATTTTTACTACGCCGAGTTGGGACGCGAGCGAATGAAGCATCTCCCCGCGGCAGCGCCCGATGCCGTTACCCAATATGCCTTGCTCGATCGCGTGCCCCCACTCGACAGCGCCAGCAAAGTAAAAGACGCCGAACCGCCGCATGATGAGTTGCACGTGCAGAAAGCGGAGCTTCTGGGCAACGGCGGCCTGGTTGATTTCGCCGTGCGCGAATTGCAGGCGGCCGCTGCGGCCACGCCTGACGGCGGCAGTTGGGGTCCGGCGGAAACCGCGCAGCTCTATGACGAGACCGGCCACTACGATCAGGCCATCGAACTGATGAAGCATTCCGCGCCCAATTATTTCGCGCTCGACATTCCGGATCTGCCGCGGAAATATTGGGAAGCGCTCTTTCCTAAGGCTTTCTGGAATGATCTGAAACGTTCGGCCGCGGCGAATTCACTCGATCCCTATCTCGTGGCATCGCTCATCCGGCAGGAATCTGAATTTAATCCCAACGCAGTATCGCGGGCCAATGCGGTAGGACTGATGCAGTTGTTGCCGAAGACTGGCAAACAAGTAGCGAAAGAAGTGAAGCTGCAGCGCTACAGCGCCAGCCAACTCTACACGCCTGCCGTCAATCTGCAATTGGGCACGCGCTATTTCCGCGGCATGGTCGACAAATTCGGCGGATCATTCGAATACGCGCTCGCCGCCTACAACGCAGGCTCCGACCGAGTCGACGAGTGGCTAAGCCAGGGCAAGTATCGCGACCCGCAAGAGTTTGTGGAATCAATTCCCTTCACGGAAACGCGCGAGTACGTGCAGGCAATCCTGCGCAATGCCAGCGTGTACAAGCAGATTTACGGGACACCATAGACGCACGGCCGGCAGCCTGGCTGGACAGACGCGATCATGCGGCGTAGTGTTTCCGGTATGTTCAGGCGCTACGCCGAAGCGGAGAGGCAATACTGGCTACAGGTTAAGCCTGGAGGCAGAAGCCGATTCATCCTGCGCAAATTACTCTGGAGCCTTCCAGTGTGGTTGACCTGGACACCGCTAATGGCGCTGATCGGATTTAAGTCCCAGCCATTCTCCGTGGGTAAGATCATCTCCATCGGCCTCGTCGGCCTTCCTTTATGGCTGCTCGGCGGGTACTTGAATGGCATGTGGAGATGGAAAGAGTTGGATAAGAGGTTTCCGGAATAGTCGCCTCATCGGGCCGGCGCATTATCTGAAGGTTTCGAATTCAACTCGGTTGAGTATCTTCAGCTGCGCTCGACTTGTGAAACAAAATCTCCAGCACCAATAACCGCGCCCCCACGATCGCGCTGCCCGCCAGATAAACGCCGCTCCCTATCCGAACGGATTAACAATCCGCAAACCATCGATCTCGCGGCGATCCTGCATATCCTCCGAGAAGAGTACCGTGCAACCGGACTGCCTGGCAGCGCAGACTACCAGTGCATCCCAGAAGGAAAAGCCGTGAAGTCGATGCAGATCGATTGCCGCCAAAATGTCTCCCACTTCCGGTGCAACCACGTCGAATTCCGCCAGCAGTTCAACTTTGCGGCGGGCGATAGCCGCATCTACCCGCAACTTCCGCGTGACCGTCACGAAATATTCCTGTAGCACTTGCATCGAGACGACTCCGGTTCCCGCGCGGCGATGCTCGGCCACCAGGGCGAGAGCGCGGCCCTGTTTTGCAGGCGCAGCTTTGTCATCGGCGCAAATGAGAACGTTAGTGTCGAAGAAGCTACGAGCGGGCATCGTCGTGCCGCGAGTGAATTTCGTCACGATTGAAGCGCCAGCCCCGCGAGTTGCCCTTGCCCGAAAGCCGCTTGAACTCAGCGATACTGCGTTCCGGGTCGTCCACGCCCGCCAGCGATTGCAGGTAGTCCCGAATCAGTTGATTGAGGCTCTTGCCGAGAGCCTCCGCCTTTTTGCGGGCGCGAGCTAGCAGCTGCTCGTCCACAGATAGCGTTACGTTCATGTACACAGTATAAGTGTACACATAACCTGTGTCAATCTCCGGCAGGTCAGCGTGAGTCGGCTCTGGCCGTAATTTCCTCCGGCCCGCTCGACTTATGAAACAGAATCTCCAGCACCAATAATCCCGCGCCGACCACAATCGCGCTGTCCGCCAGATTGAAAACCGGCCACTGATACCGCTTCACATAGAACAGCAGAAAGTCGACGACGCGCCCGCGCAGCACGCGGTCCCACAGATTCCCCAAAGCTCCGCCCATAATCAGCGACAGGCCAACGCCAGTCGCCACGTGAGTATGGTGATTTTTCCAGAGCAGGACCGAAACTACGATCAATGCGACCGCCGAAAATCCGATCAACAATGCTGTTTTCCACGGCCCGGTCGAGTCGGCGAACAGGCTGAACGCTGCGCCGGTGTTCTCAGTATGCGTTAGCCGAAAAATGCCGGGGATAATCTGAATATTTCGGTAGAGCGGGATGCGCTGTGCCACGAGGTACTTCGTCCAGCGATCAAGTGCGACAACCACGAGAGCAATCGAGAGGTAGATGGCGCGCGCCGAGTTCTTGGTCATTCGTAGTCTGATTCTTAGAAAGTCTAGGCCTGAAAAGTTTTGGCTGCGTAGTCTTCGCGTGCGGCAGGCCCGCAACCATCTTAGCCTGCCGGGGCCGGAAAGCGCTCATCCTCCGCATACTCCGCGGCAATTCTCCGCGCCCTCCACGATTAAGAATTTCCCGGTGGCTGCAGCGAATGAAAAGCTTAAGACGCGGAGTGCGCTGAGAAATTCCGCGGAGGACGCGAATGCTCAGCTCATTGACAGCCATCCATGCAACTCCTACGATTCATCTTCCAGAGGAAACAGATGCTGACTCTCGCCAAACTCCGTCGATTGCCCCCAGCCAAGGTATTCGTAGCATTCATACTCGTCGCGCTGTCGAGCGCCGCGGCGACCGCACCAACCGCTCAAGCCGACCCCGCGCGGGTTCTCAACGACATCAAGGCCCTCTCGGCACCCGAAATGGAAGGCCGCGGCGCAGGTACAAAAGGCCTGGCGCGCGCTGCGGATCTGATCGTAAAGCGCTACAAAGAACTCCAGATTCCGCCCGCCGGCACTCATGGCTATCTGCAGCCCTTCACTTTGATTACCGGGGCGAAGCTGAAATCAGATAATCGGCTAGTGGTCGCCAACGGCGACACGAAGAAAGAACTGAAAACGAATCAGGATTTCGTTCCCTTCAGCTTTTCGTCCTCAGGACAAGTCGAAGGATCGATAGTCTTCGCCGGCTACGGCGTGACCGCCGAAGAATATCAGTACGACGACTACGCGAATCTCGATGTCAAAGACAAGATTGTAATCGTGCTCCGCTACGAGCCCACCGCCTTCGCCGCCAAGAGTGGAGAACAGGGACTGACTCATCACTCGCAGATGATTACGAAAGCCATCAACGCCCGCAATCACGGAGCGCGTGCGCTCGTGCTGATCAACGGCAAGATGGGAGATGGAGAAGAAGACTTGCTCACGCGCTTCGGCAGCGTCAGCGGTCCCGAAAACATTGGAATTGTATTTGTCCAGGTGAAGAACGACGTTGCAGAAGCCTGGCTGCAAGCGGCAGGAAAATTGTTAAAGGACGCCCAAGATCAAATCAACGCCGCCACCAAGCCCGCCTCTTTCGCGCTTCCCAATAGTTTGCATCTCTCCATGAAGGTCGACATAGAAACCACGCGAGCCACGGTCAACAACATTCTCGCGTACCTGCCGGGACAGACCGATGAGTACGTAATCGTGGGCGCGCACTACGATCACCTCGGCCGCGGCAACTTCGATTCGCTTGCTCCGTCGCAGATCGGCCAGATTCATCCCGGCGCCGACGACAATGCCTCGGGCACGGCAGGCGTGTTGGAGCTAGCCCGACTGCTCGCGCCCCAGCGCGGCCAATTGAAACGCGGAATTCTCTTCATGGATTTCGCCGGAGAAGAACTCGGCCTGCTCGGATCCGCCGAATGGGTGAAAGGGCCGACTCGCCCGCTCGACAAGGCCGTAGCCATGATCAATATGGACATGATCGGCCGCATCAAAGACGACAAAGTCTACATCGGCGGCGTGGGCACAGGTTCCACCTTTAGGCCCATTCTCGAAAACGCCGAGAAAGACCAAGCGCAGAAAGGCTCCGCGTTCAAAATCGAATACTCCGCCAGCGGTTACTCTTCCAGCGATCACACTTCTTTCGTTACGAAGAACATTCCCGTGCTTTTCTTTTTCTCCGGACTGCATTCCGACTATCACAAACCCTCCGACACGTGGGAAAAAATCAACGCCCACTCAGCGGCGAAGCTCCTCGACCTAATCGCAAATGTAACCGTGCAACTAGCGAATGCAAATACGGAAGACACGCCTAAGTTCCAAACCGTAGTCGAACAAAAGCAGTCCGGCGGCGGCAGCGGCGCAGGCTACGGCCCCTACTTCGGATCGATTCCAGACTTTGGAGAGATTCCAAACGGCGTGAAATTCGCCGACGTGAAACCCGGCTCCCCCGCAGCCAAAGCGGGTCTGAAGGCTGGCGACATTCTGATTCAATTCGGCGACAAGCCCATCAAGAATCTCTACGACTTTACCGACGCCCTCCGCCGCAGCAAGATCGGCGATGTACTCGAAGTGAAGGTCTTGCGCGACGGACAGCCGCTCACCGCGTCAGTCAAACTCGAGCAGAGAAAATAAGGCCCGGTTCTGGCCGTCCTCATCAATGCGGGCGCGCCAAAGGAAAAACGTAGGGCCCGTACCTTATTGTTACCTTCCAGCGATTTTTCTTTGTCCATAATCCGCAACTGCGGTTATCCTAATCCGGCTTTCGTTCCGCTCCATGCTGGCAACGCAGCACGTGGAGCGTTCATCTTCTTCTGCAATATGTTTGCGAAATGCGCGCATGAAATTTCTGAAACGATTCCGGGGCCGGACCCTGCTATTCCTAGCGGTTGTGGGACCCGGGATCATCACCGCCAACGTCGACAACGACGCCGGCGGCATCCTGACCTATTCGCAGGCCGGAGCACAGTACGGATTTCTCCTGCTCTGGACAATGATCCCGATCACTCTGGCGCTCATCGTTGTGCAGGAAATGAGCGCCCGCATGGGCGCAGTAACCGGTAAAGGACTAAGCGACCTCATCCGCGAAGAGTTCGGCTTGCGCATCACGTTTCTGATGATGCTCGGAATTCTGATCACCAACTTCGGCAACGTGGTCACGGAATTTATCGGCATCGCCACCAGCCTCGAACTTTTCGGCCTATCGCGCTACGTAACCGTGCCGATCTGCGCCGTCATCGTCTGGCTGATCGTGGTCAAGGGTCAATACAAGAGCGTAGAGAAAATCTTTCTCGCCGCGTCGTTCTTCTACATCACTTATATCTTCGCCGGAGCGCTCGCCCATCCCGCGTGGAAAGTCGCAACGGCCGCAACCTTCAAACCGCCGGAGTGGGCCAGGTTTCGGGAGCAGACATATCTGTACATGGTCATCGGCGTGGTCGGAACCACGATAGCTCCATGGATGCAGTTCTACCTGCAAGCCTCGGTTGTGGAAAAAGGCGTGACCCGGCGCGGCCTGCATGCTTCGCGCTGGGATGTAATCGTCGGCTGCATCTTTACCGACGTGGTCGCATGGTTCATAATTGTCGCCTGCGCGGCGACGCTGTACGTACACGGCTTCCGCGACATCAAGTACGCGGCCGATGCAGCGCAAGCCCTCAAACCGCTGGCCGGGCAGTACGCCTATATTCTCTTTGCCGTCGGCTTGTTCAACGCTTCCCTCTTTGCAGCATCGATTCTTCCGCTTTCCACCGCGTACACGGTATGCGAAGGGCTGGGCTTCGAATCCGGCGTGGATAAACGATTCGGCGAAGCTCCATTTTTCTACTGGCTCTATACGCTGTTGATCGTGGCCGGCGGTGCGGTCCTTTTGATTCCCGGCCTGCCGCTAGTAAAGATCGCAGTCTTATCCCAGGTAGTAAATGGTATCGTCCTACCTTTCGTACTGATTTTCATGCTGCTGCTGATCAACAAGAAAGAACTCATGGGCGAGTACGTCAACTCCCGCCTATTCAATGCCGTCGCCTGGCTGACGACGATTGTGATGGTCGGCCTTACGCTTGGATACTTCTGGTCCCTGAGAAAGTAGGGGCGTGAAGCAGAGCCCTCTGCATAAACGCAGCTATGGATTCACCACAATCTTCCCGAACATCTGGCTCTTCTCCAGATACTCATGCGCAGCGCGTAACTCGCTGAGCGGAAACACACGATCCACTACCGGCTTCAGCCGCCCGGCAAACACGTGCCGCAGCACTTCATGCAAATCGCCCATGGTTCCCATATAGGAGCCGCGCAGTGTCAACTGCCGCGCGAACAGATGCCGCAGATCGATCGCGACGTTCGGCCCCGTAGTCGCGCCGCAAGTCACCAGCGTGCCACCGGTCTTCAGCGATTTCACGCTCTCGTCCCAGGTGGCAGCGCCGACGTGCTCCACAACGATGTCGACGCCCTCTTTATTCGTGATCTTGCGCACTTCGTCGGCAATCTTCTGCTGATAGTGGTTGATGCCGTAGTCGGCGCCCAGTTCGCGGCCCTTGGCCAGCTTTGTTTCGTCGCCCGCGGTGGTAATCACGCGGCAGTGAAAAAGTTTGGCAATCTGAATCGCAGCAATGCCCACGCCCGAACTCGCCCCCAGCACCAGCACGGTTTGTCCCGCACGAACCCCGGCCAGCGCCACCAGCATATGCCACGCTGTCACGAATACAAGCGGCACGCTCGCGGCCTGATTGAAATCGAGAGAATCAGGAATCGGAATCACGTTCGCCGCCGGCACCGCAATCAGTTCGCAATTCCCTCCATCTACGCCGTTCCCGAGCACGGTAAATGCGCGGCATTGATTCTGCACTCCAGCGACGCACTTCTCGCAATGTCCGCAGTAGTGCATCGGCGAGAGCAGCACCCGCTGCCCCGCCTTGAATCCGCTGACATATTCGCCCACCTCGACGACTTCGCCCGCAACGTCGCTGCCAAGAATGTGCGGCAGCTTCACCCCCGGCAAACCCTTGCGCACCCATATATCGAGATGATTCAGCGAACACGCCCGCACGCGCACCAGCACCTGATCCTTGCGAGGCTGCGCATCTGGGATGTCTTCATAAGTCAACACTTCCGGCCCGCCGAATTGATGAATGCGAACTGCTTTCATGGAGTTCTCCTAATTAGGTGAAGTGCTATCCAAGCATACTTATCCCGAATGGAAATTCCCAATCTGGAGTCCGATTGGAATTTATTCAGACTCGGCCGTCCTGCGTTTGCATTACCGGAGTAGCATGCTCTCGACGGGCTAACGTTTAGAAGGCGTTGCCAGTGGGTACTGGACTTGGTCCGTCAAAACCAATGAGTGGCTCATCAGCCATTGCAGTTCGACTCTGCCGCCTTCTGTACTGCCACTCACGAAATAAAACATTGACTTCGATATCAATTCGCGTAACCATGGATTTGGTTTGACGGACCAGTCCAGTAAACTTCGCAACACCGCAATAAGCCCCGGAGTGATGATCCGGGGCTTTTGCTTTCCGAGTTTGACTCTCGCTGTTAACCGACAGATAATCAACACTGCAAGTCCAGCCTCATGGATATTTACGAGCAAATCGTGCAACTGCGCCGCGAAGGGCGCCGTGGCGCCGTCGCTACCATCGTGAACGTGCGCGGATCGATCCCTTCGTTTAAGACTGCGAAGATGCTGGTGCGCGACGATGGCTCGATTGTAGGCACTATCGGAGGCGGTTGCGTGGAAGCCGACGTGTGGCAGGCCGCTCGTGAGGTCATGGAATCTGAGAAGCCGCGAACCCTCCGCTTCGATCTCAATCAAGACCCGAAGTACGACACTGGCCTCGTTTGTGGTGGCACGCTCGATGTTTTCATCGAGCCCGTATTACCCCCAGCATTACTTTATGTATTCGGCGCAGGCCACGTGTCCGTAAATCTTTGCAAAGTCGCCGCCAACGCCGGGTTTGACCTGATCGTCACAGACGATCGCACCTCCTACGCCACCAAAGAACGCTTTCCCGCAGCTCGCGAAGTGTACGCGCTCGATTTTGACGAAGCTACGCAGAAGCTCGACCCCAACGAGGGTTCCTACATTGTGATCGTCACGCGAGGCCATCGCGACGATATGCGCATCCTGCGCTGGGCGGTGCAGACTCGCGCTCGCTATGTCGGCATGATCGGATCCAAGCGCAAAGTCATCGAGATCTTTAAGACGCTGCAAAAAGAAGGCGTGCCCGCGCATCTGTTCGATCGCGTTCACGCGCCCATCGGCCTCGACATCGGAGCCATCACTCCTGAGGAGATTGCAGTTGCGATCACGGCAGAGCTAATCGCAATTCGCCGCCACGCCGACGCCGCCCTGCCCCACATGAGCTGGTTCCATTCGCAAAAACGACCTGCTGTTGATGATGTTCCGAATGCACCGGCGGCGCTCGACGAGCACGAGTAAACTTCCGCTGATTCCTGGATTGTACTGCCGATAACTTTTGGATTGTCATCCCGAGCGAAGCGAGGGGATGAATTCACGTTTGAAGTGCAACAGAGTGTTCCAAGAATACCTCGTTGGGAGTTTTGAAAGCGAGGCATTTTCTGGGGGTGTTGTTGTAGCGTTCGAGGC
>Ga0302179_10001613_pt1 | contig 13567 bp, 10 predicted proteins | sample I_Palsa_E3_1_FD_198788 | JGI IMG/M metagenome (GOLD analysis project Ga0302179, IMG submission 198788) | Peat permafrost microbial communities from Stordalen Mire near Abisko, Sweden - I_Palsa_E3_1 | ecosystem: Environmental > Terrestrial > Soil > Palsa > Peat permafrost | place: Sweden...
TGTTCGACCTGGCCGACGAGATGGGCATCCTCATTATGCCCGGGTGGCAATGCTGCGATTTCTGGCAGCACTGGGATAAGTGGACAGTCCAGGACCATGCGATTGCCAACGCTTCGCTCTACAGCCAGATCAGCCGCCTGCGCGCGCATCCGAGTGTTTTTGTATGGCTCAATGGCAGTGACGAAATCCCGGCCCCGGAGGTGGAGAAGGACTACCTGGCCGTATTAACGGAGCGGGACTGGCCCAACCCGGTGCTGAACAACGCGGCTGACCGGACGTCCACGCTCACCGGCCCAAGCGGCGTGAAGATGTCCGGACCCTATGACTACGTGCCCCCGGAATACTGGTACCTGGACAAAGACAAGGCCGGCGGCGCATTCGGCTTCAACACCGAGACTGGCCCGGGCGCGGCCATCCCGGACGTGGAAAGCATCCATCGGACGCTGCCGCGAAAAAGCTGGTGGCCCATCGATGCCCAGTGGAACTATCACGCCGCGTTGGGCAAGTTCGCACAATACACCCGTTTCAACAGCGCTATGGCGGCGACTTACGGGCCTGCCACCAACCTCGAAAACTACGTCCTCAAGGCCCAGCTCATGGCTTATGACGGGGAGCGGGCGATGTTCGAGGCGTATGGGGCTAACAAATACCAATCGACGGGCGTAATTCAATGGATGCTGAACAACGCCTGGCCATCGTTCTTCTGGCACCTTTACGACTATTACCTGGTTCCCGGGGGCGGATACTTTGGCGCCAGAAAGGCGAATGAGCCGCTGCATATCCAGTACCGTTTTGACGACCGCAACATAGTCGTCGTGAACTCCACGCTTGCAGGTCAGCAAGGATTGGGCGCCACCGCCAGGGTGCTCGATATTGGGGGTAAGTTGCGCTTCACACACCAGGCCGCCCTGAACGTCGCGGCAGATGGGGTGGTCACGGCATTCGTTGTTCCTCCCCAGACTGCTACGACTTTTCTCAGCCTGGAACTGCGCGATTCGACGGGCAGGATGGTAAGTGACAACTTCTACTGGATCCCGGCAAAACTTGCACAGCTCGACTGGAATAAGACCACGTATGTGAACACTCCTGCCATCAGCTACGCTGATATGCGCGACCTGGCGAAGCTGCCAAAGGCATCGGTGCAAGCAACTGCGCGAAAAGCGACCTCACGGGGAGCAGTCGTCGTGGAACTTAAAAACACCGGGAGCTCAGTGGCTTTCTTCATCCATCTTCGGGCGGTTAAAGCGGGAACCGATGAGGAGATCGTGCCGGTTTTCTGGAACGATAATTTCGTCTCCCTTATGCCTGGAGAGGCAAGGACATTCACGGCAGGCGGCCTGGGCGACGCAGCATTGGAAGTCAAGCTTGCTGGTTGGAATGTCGAGCCGCAGACTATACAGGCTGTGGAATAAGTCCTAAACCGCTTTAGAAGCAGCCCTCAGCGGCTAAAGCCGGACCCGTTTTGAGTCGGTTATGTACGGGCTGAAGCCCGTACCCTTCAAAAGCATGGCGCTTTTTCGTGGACCTATAACCACGCGCTGAGAAAGCGGCCGGCGGTGCCGCGGATGGCGAGTTGGTCGGTACGGCCGGCAAAGTAGCGCGCGTTGATCTCCACCGCTCCAAGATCCTCAAGAGCGTGGAAGCGAGAGAGCTCGGCGGCCATCCCGAGTGGGGTAAAGAATAGCCGGAAGGGCTCGCCCGCTTTCTCCACTCGGGAGGCGAGCGAATCATGCGCCAGCCGTTCAAGCAGCGGGAGAACCTCGCGGGGTCGGCTGTAATCGAGCGCCAGTCCGCTTCCTGCAGGTTGATCAGCGATGAAGCTGAGGGTGGCGCGGAAGGCCTCCTCGGTAAGGTAAGGTACGACCCCAAGCCAGGCGAAAAACACCGGCGCAGTTCGATCGAAACCAGCGTCACGAAGCTGTTCTGCGAGGGATTGCCTTTCAAAATCCACGGGGGTGTAGCTGAGGCTTTCCGGAATAGCGATGAGGTTGCGTTGCAACAGCCCGCGCTTCCACTGTTGCGTGGCCGGGTGATCTACCTCAAAGACGCGTAGCCGAGGGTAAGGATTTCTATAGGCGAAGGTGTCGAGTCCTGCGCCCAGCAGGACGTATTGCTTGACGCCGTTCTCGACCGCCCGCTTCAGGTTGTCTTCGGCATAACGGCTGCGGGCAACCAGAAACGCTCGCAGCGCGGTGGAGAAGGGCCGGTCTGGCCGCAAAGGGGTGCGCCGCAGCTGCTCCTCATACTCCGCACCGAGAATCGGAACGGCAACCGGGTCGTTGAAGACGATCGGCGAGTCGTGAAGCTGGTGAGCCGCGCGGCGCAGCGCAACGCTGAGTGCGGTCCTCGACGCTATGGCCGGTTCCATCTACGGATGCACATCTCCAGGGTAATTGTAGCCAGATACGCACCCTCAACGCACACCGAGCCCGCTCCGGTTGGAGCAGGCTCGTTGGTTGGCTTGATATTCGTTTTCCTATCGGCTGCCGGTCAGGATTACACTTGTCGAACTCGCCCGCGCGTGACCAGGCGAAGCAGCAGCGTAAGGATCACCGCCCCAATGACCGCGACGATGATGGTATAAATAAGGCCGCCGGAACCGGCATAGCCCAAGCGCGACATAAGGAAACCGCCCAAGAGCGCCCCCAGGATGCCCACGATGATATCCATGATCGGGCCATAACCACCGCCGCTCATGATCTTTCCTGTGAGCCAACCTGCAATCAGGCCCACAATAACCCACCAAATCAATCCGAACATAATTTCCTTCCTTTATCTTGCAATGGAATAATGTTCCCCGGGGTGGGAACAAGGGCCCGAAAAGCACTGCCTATCCTAGACCAATGAGAGGCTATCTGCACAATCTAAGTTGTAATGCTTCGAGCTTAATTTCCCGATCGCGCCTAGATCTCCAGGAGCTACGAACTTATGAAGCTTATTTTCTTAGCCGTCGCGACGCTTTGCCTGGCGGCCACCCCTTTGCGAGCCGAATTGCGGCTGACCGGCGTAATTACCGACCATGCGGTACTGCAGCGCGACGTGCCCATTCATGTTTGGGGTGACGATTCACCGGCCGCCCGGATCACGATCAGTTTCCACGGCCAGTCCATTGCCACCACGGCCAACAACCTGGGCCTATGGGAGGCGTGGCTCGCGCCGGAGCCGGCCGGCGGCCCATTCACGCTCACCGTCCATGGCACCTCCGAGCTCACCCGTTCTGACCTGCTGGTGGGCGATGTGTGGTTTGCCTCCGGGCAATCCAATATGGAAATGCCGCTTTCCGGATTTCCGCCCACTGCTCATGTAACCAATGCCGAGCAGGAGATAGCCCAGGCCGACCTGCCCCAGGTCCGCCTGCTGCGCATGGAGCACCAATCTTCCCCCTCTCCTTTGGGGAGCATCTCCGCGGTATGGCAAACGTGTACCCCGGCGACCGCAAGGGATTTCTCTGCCGTCGCCTATTTCTTCGCGCGCGCGATCCATCAGCGCGAACACGTTCCCATCGGAGTCATCGATTCTTCCTGGGGAGGTACGCCGATCGATTCCTGGATCAGTCTCGACGCCCTCTCGGCCGACGCCTCGCTCATGCAAGCTTTCGCCGCGCGCGCCGGTTTCGCAGACAAGCAGACGCACCTGGAGCTTATTGAAGGTGCGGAGAAACGTGCCAATGCGGAAGCGGAGGCGCATCATCAGCCCAAACCGTCGCACCCGTGGCATCCGGACCCGTCTTCCTGGGTCCCGGCAGGCCTGTACAACGGAATGGTCGCGCCGTTCACGCCCTACTCCATTAGAGGCTTCCTCTGGTACCAGGGAGAGACTGACAGCGCGCCCGATCGCGCGAACCTCTACGCCAAGCTCCTGCCTACGCTCATCGCCGATTGGCGGCGGCAGTGGGGACAGGGGAATCTTCCTTTCCTCTTCGTGCAGATCTCGAGCTTCGATTCCCCGCCTGAAAATTGGGGCCTCATTCGCGATAGTCAACGCCGAAGCCTGGATGTGACGAAGACGGGCATGGCCGTGACTCTCGATATTGGCCAGCGTGACAACGTGCACCCGCCGGATAAACAAACCGTAGGTGCTCGCCTGGCCCTTGCCGGACGAACTGTTGCCTACGGCGAGACTGGCCTGGAGTGGAGCGGGCCACTCTACCGCCAGACCACGCGGCAGGAGGGGGCGCTCGAAGTCTGGTTTGATCACGCGGAAGGCTTGCACAGCATGGGGAACGAGCTCAGGGGCTTTGAGGTGGCCGGAGCAGATGGCCGCTTCTTCCCTGCCAGCGCCAGGGTGCAGGGGACATCGGTCCTGGTCTCATCCGCCGAGGTGGCGGAGCCGGTGCAAGTCCGTTATGCCTGGCAGAACTTCACGGACGCCAATCTCTACAACGGCGCTTCTCTGCCTGCATCCACGTTTGTGGCCCAGGTTCCTTAATTTACATCTCGCACAAACGGAGCGAAATACAACTCCGTTTGGCGCGAGAACCAATGTTCGGAGGTTGCAGTTTGATTTTCGACAGAGCAGCGATGCCTAAAGCGCTAGCGGTGGGCGCCGCCACCTGATGCGCCGCTGGGCGCTGACGCATGCGAAGCCCCCATCGAACTCATAGAGCTCTGCGCATTGCTGGAAGACGGGCGGCTGGCCGAAAAACCGCCGGCGGACGCTTCTCTTGCTCCGCCCTCTGCCGCAACCCGCTGGGCGCCATAGTAGACATTCGTGGTGGCCATCCCGTGCTGGCTTGTCTGATTGGCAAAACCATTCAGTTTGCCAAAGTTGCCCCGGGGAACACCTAGTCCGGCTGAATCGTTGCGGAAGACAAACTTGTCATGCGCACTGAGGGTGGAAACCGGCAATGCCTTCAGGTTGACCGGCACCACGGAGGATTGCAAGGCGGCCGGAGCATGAATTGGAGGACGGGGCCTGGTGATTCCCGTACCGCCAGTGGAGTTCAGGAGCGAGTTATTCGCCAGTCCGAGCCAGGTCCCGCCAGGCTGCCAACCCCAGCCCACTCCCTGGCAATAGTTCCAGCTGCCGTAGTGATAGGGCGTCCAACCCCACGGATAAGGAGACACCCAGGAATAGCCGGCGCTCGGGTAGTACGCCCAAGAGCCGCTCCCGAACGGGTCCCAACTGGCGCTGGTAAAGTAGGGCCGCCACATCGAACCGCCGCACCCGGAAGCGTTGATAAAGCTCCCGTAGTAGTTCATGTCGTTAATGCCGTAGGAGTAGGGCGAGTTCCCAAACGAGGTCGCGTTGGCATAGCTCTTGTGATACTGCACGGCGTCGTGGTCCCAGGAATCCAGCGGCTGCTCGACCACACTCTTGGCGATCATTGGCTCACTTTGCCCGGCGCTGAACGTGGCCGTCTTATTCTTGCCGACGATCGTGGTTCCCGATGATTCCTCGACCGCAACTTCACCGTGCATGACCGCCAGGTTCGCTTCCGTCGGTGTCAGTTGCAGACGAATGTGGCTGTCCGGCGGAAGGTTAACCGTCTGCAGGCCAAATTTTACGCTGAATTCGTTGCCCTTGGTGTTCAGCAGGTTTACGTACACACTGCCTTGTAGCAAATTGACACTCGACGTTTTCGCACCCGAGGGCAGCATTTCCAGACGGGGAAACTCGACCAGGGAATTCTGCGCCACCCGTAGAGTGCTGTTATCTTCGAATTCCACTTCGGCAACGCCGTCGCCCGTCTTGAGCCTGGCGCCCTCCGTGACCGGCAGATTGGCCATTGCGCCTTCAAAACCTTTGCCGGTTAAGCGGTCAAGCTGAACCTCTCCTTTGACCTCGCTGAGGCGAACAATCCGGACCTTCGAGTTGGAGGACACCGGAGGCTCCGCACTGGCGGCCACTGCATCATTGCCATCGGCCGCGGGAGCGACGGGCTCCTGCGCTCCGGACGCTAGTCCAACGAACATCCAGGCCAGTAGAGTGGTTGCGCTGATTACAGAAGTGGTTTTCATGTCCGCCTCCTTTTTCGATGCCGGCAGGGGACTTTTCTTGCGTCTTGAGAGTTGGGAGAGAGGGGCTTCCCGTCTGGCTTCCTGCGCGCCAGGGTGACGGATCGGATGTTAGCACTTTTGCGTTGAGGATTGCGAGAATCGTGTTTGACGCCACCAAATCGGCACTTCCCGTCCAGCGGCCAGCGGGATAGGAGACGACGAGATCGAACTCGTCCTGGTGGGTGGAGCCAGCCGTTAATTTAGGCGCAGATCGAGGAAGCGTCGGAGGACAGCACGAGCCACTCGGGATCGCTGGCGATGTGTTTCAAACGGACTACTTCTTCACCCACCAGCAGGTCAAAGTCACCCAGATCGATCTGCTGGCCGGCTTCGGCAGCGATCGAGTGAACGACGGCCTTCTGTCTTCTGAAGGAGCCGTTAGAATCCGTCGTTTGTACAAACTGCTGGCTGATTTTGTAGCTGACATAAATGGCAGGTCCACCCTTGCCGGTGGGTACCAATCTTCCTTTTCCGTATCCAAGGCCCATGATTTTCCAGTCTCGTTTCGCAACAGATACATCAAGCTATAGACGGTTTTTCGAGCCAGCATCATCCCCCGAAAGGGGAATCCGTGTTCCCAGGCCCTGCCTTCCGTTTTTGGCGCTCTAAAACTTATCGAAGAGGGGCCAGATAGGCTCTTTCGGGACCACTTGCTGTGAAGCTGGGTGGGGGACCGGCATCTGGTCCGTTTGAGCAATGCGGGCGTCAGCGGCGGCCATCTTTTCCTGGAGGCGGAGCTTCATCTGTTGGGTCCTAGTGGCGGGAGCCAGTACGGGTACAAAATCACCGCGATGGGGCGGGCGATCAGCCGGAGGAGCCGCCGGCGAGAAAGGATTTAATCCTGCTCTCGCCAGGATGATGGAGAAGGCAATCAAGGTGTAGACCTGAGCCAGGACCGCCGACCAGGCAATGCCAACCGCGCCCATCCGAGGCGCGAGCAGGAGTGCGATCCCAATCCCAGCCAGGCCGGCGGTCAGGTTCACGAAGTTAAATTGATGGTCCAGCTGGTTGGGTAACAGTAACTGAAAAATAATGACGGTACACACCGCGATCAAAGGAATCCACAGAGCAAAGACCCGCAATACCGGGACAGAATGCTGGAAGGCAGGGCCGAGCACGAAATGGACCAGCAGCGGAGCCCCCAAATAGATAGCCAGACCGAAGGCCAGTCCCAATCCTCCGAGAAAGAGCAGGCTCAGCCGAACTGTGCGCATGGCCCCACCCGGGTTGTGCTGCATTTGTTTAGTCAGCTTTGGGTAGAGTGCCTGATTCACTGGCCACATGCCCTGCTGAAACACACGCGTGATCCGCTCGGCGCCGGCGTACTCACCCAACACAGCCACGGGAGCAACCGACCCCAGCACCAATCTGTTGACGGAACCGGAAAGACTCTGTACCGCGCGAAACACGAACATCGAGCCCCCCAGCCGGAGGGCGCTCCACACCGAAGAGGGTGTGGGCCAACGGAAGCCCACTTCGCGGTACGCCAGCACCACCGTCACTCCGTGGGCAACGACACAGCCGACGCATTGCGCCGCCATTACCTTCCAGCCATCGTCCGGCTTGTGGACCAGCACGAAAATGCTCAGGGTGGCAAGAACCTTGCCTCCTATTTCCAGAGCGCTGGCCAAACGCATTCGCTCCAGGCCCTGGAAGTACCACAACATGTTGATACCCTGGCAAACGCCCCAGATGGTGCTGGCCCAAAACAACGCCATCGAAGGAGCAATGTGGTGAGTGAATCGCCGGGAGAAGACCGCTGCGGCGATGCATACGATCGCCAGCAGAGATTTGGCGCCCAGAACTCCCGAGATAAGCTCGGAGAGCCGCCGGGGGTTGTCGCGCTCCCGCGAGGTCTCCCGGGAGGCGGAGATGTCAAAGCCGTACTCCACCACGCTGGCGATCATATCGCCGATGGCTTGGGCAAACACCACCACTCCCCAACCAGAAGGGCCCAGCACACGGGCAAGGTAGGGGAATGTGAGCAGGGGCAATGCATAGGTACACGCCTGTACCCCATAAAGGGCTACGACGTTGTGTATAAAGCCGCGGCTGGGCATTTTTTTCATGTAGCAGACGCGCCTTCGCCGATGTTGACTCCGGGGTGGCTTTGCCGCGAAATTTGCAACAGTCTCAGCGCCATTCCTGGCATGTTGGGGCCCTTGTCTTCGCGGCAAAGTTACATAATAAGTTATAGATGCGGTTGGACGTAGGACGTATCCCCATTATGGGGAATGACGGGGTGCAGTGTCATTAAACTTTGTTCAGAAACGATACAGTGCCGCCACTGCATGGCAGCTGGCGGCACTATCAAGGGGTGGTGTATCAGCGGGAAATGTGCTACTGCGTTGTGGCCGTGTTCACGAATTTGTCGACATTGCTTTTGTCGACCAGGGACACCCCGGTATCGACAAAGGCAGGAATAGGCGACATTGCATCCGACGCGTAATCTCGTGCGAGGGGCTTGAGCGGGTAGTGATGCAGATCATCGAGAGCCTTGAGGCCGAGCAGAGCCATGGTGTAAGGCTTCTGTGAAATGGTGGCGTCGATGCTGCCTTCTTTGACCAGGGACAGCGTCGCCTGATCGACGTCCATGGCCATAATGATGGTGCCTTGCGGCTTGCTGCGCTTAAAGGCTTCTGCTACATCTTTGCCGGCCGATGCCTCCAGGCATATCAATGCATTGATCTTCGACGCGCCCGTCCGTGCCATGTATTCGTTCGCCTTGTCCATGGCCGTACCCGATTCTCCTTTCATGTCGAATACCTCGACAATCTTGATCCCGGGAAAACTGGCGAATGCATCCTTGTATCCCTTCAGCCGCTCCTCCAGGTTTGGTTGGCCTGGCATGGTGAAGAAGACCACGTTCCCTTTGCCGCTTAAGGTAGCAGCGACCCGTTCGCCCCCCAACCGCCCCGCCTCCAGGTTGTTGGTGCCGATGAAATAAAGCCGCTGGCTGTCTGGAGCATCGGAGTCAATGGTGATGACGGGAATTCCGGCGGCAATCGCTTTATTGATCTCCGGCCCCATCAGGCTCGGATCGGCGACGGATACCAGGATTCCGGCGGGTTTTCTGGCCACTGCGGCGCGGAATTCGTCCACTTCGATCGCTGGAGTGAAAGTATCCGGACCCCGCATTTCTTCCGTAACGCCGTACTCGGCCGCGGCGCGGGTGAATCCGGCGTGTGCGGACTGCCAATACGGCAGACCGATATTGGTGGCGATGAGATAGTACTGCTCAGATTTGCTATGGCGCTCGCATCCTCCAACAAAGAGGGGAAGTGCCGTGGCCAGTACCACCAGGAGAATACGCTTTTCCAGCATTTTCATAATCACCTCCAACGAACAAGAGGGCCGAATTCTACTCCTAAAACTTCAAACCTGGAAAGGGGCCTCGCAAGAGCACCCATTTTAATATGAATAGCGAGGAAGCCTTAAGTGGGTGGCCCAGGTCTCCTAAAGAACAAGGCTGCTTTCCGTGGGAGGTCAGGGGGCGAGACCTGACTATCCCACCCTTCGCAAAGAACGCGAAGGATGGGGCACCCGTCGATCAGTGGTGGAGGGGATAGAGCCCAAAAGCCCGTTCCTTCCGCACTTCACTTGCCGCCGGCAAGCGAGTTTTGCTCAAAGGCGAGACCTGGGCCACCCACTTAATGTTCTTCAGTGAACGTTAGTTGGGATGATGACAAATCAGCTCGAGGCAAATTGTCATTCTGCTGTTCGACCGCCTAAGGGATGAAAACGATCCTGCGTTCGTCGCCTTTGCGGGCCCAGGCTTCTTCGACTTTGGCCAGCGGTACCCGGTCGATGTCAATCTCAAATTGGACCTTTGCAGTGGCGGCGAACATGGTACGTAAGGATTGCAAAATTTGCTGCGCAGAGAGGCTGCCCAAGCCGCTACCGAGCAGCTCAATCCCCCCACTACGCAACACCCCACCGGGCAAGGTGATGGTGTCGCCGCTGATGGATCCAATCTGCACGAAACGGATGCGAGGCTCCCCTTCGGGCGCTCCATGACCCGCGGCCGCCTTCAGCATCAGTTCCGCCGACGGTCCCCACAGGTAGTCCAGAACAACCTGCACCTGGGCGAGCGCCGCCCGGAAGCTGCGCAGTAGATTCTCCTCCGGCTGGTCAAGCGGAATGGTCTCATCCGCTCCCAGACCGGCCAAATGCTCAAGCGCCTGTGGATTGCGACCGGTAGCGATAATCTTCGATGCACCCAGATACTTCGCGACTTGAATCGCCTGTTTTCCGGCGGTCCCGGTGGCCCCATTGACCAGGACCGCTTCGCCGGGCTGGAGCTTTGCCCTGCCGAGCATCGCTCCCCAGGTTGCGAGCCCGGGATTTCCTAGTGCTGCGCCCACCGCATCGTCGAGATTTGGAGGCAGAGGGATGGTTCGGGCCTGCGAAACCACGGCGTACTCGGCCATGGAGCCGAAGGGTGCGCGAGGACCGATGAAGTAGCATCGAGTGCCGTCCGGGGCCACGCCCACACCATCATTCCCAGCGATAAATGGAAGCTTGCCGCTGCTGTAATGCGATCCACTCGCCTGACCTCGCACCAGGTTGCTCAGCGCGGCGGCTCGGACCTGGAGTAAGACTTCGCCATCGCCGGCCACCGGAGCGGCGGTTTCGCGATAGCGAGGGGGAGAGACAAATTCTTCTACCATCGCGGCGTGCATGTTGACCCTCCCTGCACTCACTGGAAAATTATAGAGCCCACACGCGGCTGCTGGTCGCCTTCGGAGGCACTTACCGCGAGGACGCCGGGGATTTAAAACAAAGTTATGAGTACTTCGCGCATGATGCCTGGAGGGTGGGTCGACCGGAAAAATATTCCGCGCGGCGCCAACGGGCGCGGCCTATGCCGGTGGTGCTCGATCGAGGTGCCTCCCCGCCGCTTCACCTTCTGCTCGGATTACTGCGTACACGAATGGAAGCTGCGTTCGCAGCCAGGATACTTGCGCGAGCAGATATTAAAGCGCGACCGGGGGGTATGCGTTCACTGCACGCTGGACACCCTCAAGGAACACCGCAGGCTAAAGCGCGCGCGCGGTGACGCTCGCCTGGCGCTCATGCGGCAATGGGGATTTACGACAAGAATGCGCAAGAGTCTTTGGGACGCAGATCACATTTTGCCGGTAACGGAAGGCGGCGGCGAGTGCGACCTGGACAACATCCGGACCCTCTGCCTGCGTTGCCATCGCGTGGTCACAGCTCAACTTCGGGAGAGGGTTCGCCGCGCCAAAGTAGCCGCTATGCTCGCCGCAGAAGCAGCCTGCACTCGGTTGAAGCGATAGCCGAACACTGCTTAGCGTACGCCTCTACTCTCTCTTGGTTCCGCGAACGTAACCCTTTCACAATTTGACCGTGTGGAAGCGTCTTACTGGTTCTCCAATTCGAACCAGCATTGACCGCATCCCATGCCTCAGTCACTACGAAAACTGAAATGGTGGTCGTCAAATTTTTTACTTGTATTAAAATCCGATGTTCGACCTTCGACGTAAACATACTGGGCGGCCAAGCCTCGCTAGAGAACGACTGGGCCGCTCGAAGTAAGCAAGCTTCCAAGAGACAACCTTGAATACTTGTCCGCTGTATGGCGCATTCCGCGTTGATGGCCGTACTGCGTTCGTAGCAAGCATTCGACTCTATGGGAGCCTCGGCTTGCTTGACGTGGGCCAATCAAAAATCAACGAGAGAAAAAGCAACTCAGAGGGAAATCATGCCGAAAAACCTGATCGACGAACTAGCCTACGCATCCCCTAATCGACGCAGCTTTCTGAAGACGATCGCCGCTGCGTCCGCGGGTGTCGGTGCACTTTCCATGGCTGGCCTTACCCCGGCCCAGGCCCAAACTACAACGGAGATCGAAGTCTTAAAGTTCGCTCTTAACCTCGAATACCTGGAATCGGAGTTCTATACCTACGCGTTTTACGGTCGAGGGATCGAAACTTTTGGCATCGGGGTGAGCGGGGAAGCGAATGGCGCCAACCCTGCGAGTGGCGGCCAGACCACCGGCGGAAAGAAAGTGTCATTTAACAATGCTGCCCAGGTTCTTTCAGCACAAATTGCCGCCGAGATAGGTTCAGACGAACGCGCTCATGTGGTGTTGCTTCGGACCGCCCTGGGCGCACAGGCCATCGCCAAGCCAAATCTAAACCTCAATGCTCTTGGCTTCGGTTTTGACTCGCAGGACGACTTCCTGCGTCTTTCCCGCATTTTTGAGGACATCGGTGTCTCAGCGTATGCGGGAGCGGCCGGCTTGCTGAGCACACCTGCAATCATCACCACGGCAGCCCGCATCCTGGCCACTGAGGCGGAGCATGTCTCCTCAGTACGCACCCAGATGGCCGTGCTCGGCATCACCACGCCCAAGCTGGATGGGGCCGATCTGATTCCGCCGCCCAGCGGAACCAAATATCAGGTCCTCTCGATCAACGCCAGCAACGGCCTGCCGGCCATCAGGACGCCGGGAGAGGTTCTCTATCTTGCCTTCGGCAATAAAGAGAACGCTATGGAGGGAGGATTCTTTCCTTCTGGCGTGAACGGATCGCTCACCAGCAGCACTGCCGCGGCCACCGCCGCCAATCTGGCGACTTAACGCAGCCAACACTCGTTTTCGTCCGCACCAACCAGTGCGGACGAGACGCGAAAACCCAGGTCTCGAAATCGAGACCTGGGCCACCCACTCAACATGCAAATAATTCTGCTATCAGAGTTGTTGCACTTCAGCCAGAACTCTCCTTACAGTAGACGCGACTCTGTCGAGCATTCCACTCGCATCATGCACCAGTTTGAGACTGTCATCGGACAGTCCAGGATGAGTGCTCAAAAGGTGGAGTGTAAACGTCATCGCGGCCAGCGGATTATTCAGCTCGTGCGCCAGGTGATTGATCAGCACATACCTGGCTTCCCAGGCTCTGACCTTCTCTTCCGCTGCCTGTAGTTTTCGCTGTTCTTTCATCTCGACAACGTACGAGGACCAGCGAAATGGTTCCGCGCTGAGACGTACTGCTCCGATGAGAAATGGAACAGAAGAAGCGTCGGGCAAAACAAACTCTTTCTCAAACGGGACACAGGCGCCGAATTCCAGCAGTTGGGCCATCGCGGTCTCATCGAGCTGGTGGAATTTCTCGGGGGTCATGGCACGCCAGTCAATTTCTCCCGCCATAAGGTTTTCGCGGGTGTGACCGATCATGCGCAGGAACGCATCGTTGCCGTCAATGATCCGCTTCTCGTCGGCGATGGCAACTCCGAGATAAGGCGATTGATACAGGAGGGCGAAAGAGGATTGCAAAGAGCGTGGAATTTGCGCCTGGTACACGCGAATGGAAATTTCCACATCCGCCTGGAGGGTCTCTCCAATTTCAAGAATATCTCCTACCAGAGTGCTCAGATCCAGGCCGAATAGGTTCTCGTGAATAATCGAAGTAAGCACGCGCTGCAGTACGCGGGCCTCAAACACTATTTGCGGGATGGTGTAACCCTGCTGATAACGCACTTTACCGTGTTTGCGCGCGGCGTCTGTCGCGACATCACTTAGCTCCTGCTGTGGCCCCTCCAGG
>Ga0302179_10001614_pt1 | contig 13556 bp, 12 predicted proteins | sample I_Palsa_E3_1_FD_198788 | JGI IMG/M metagenome (GOLD analysis project Ga0302179, IMG submission 198788) | Peat permafrost microbial communities from Stordalen Mire near Abisko, Sweden - I_Palsa_E3_1 | ecosystem: Environmental > Terrestrial > Soil > Palsa > Peat permafrost | place: Sweden...
ATACCTGAACGCTCAAATTCCCCCATCAAAAGATTGGAATAAAACAGGAAGATGATAAAGCCTACCTCGATTGCTGGCCTCCAGATATTTTTCTTCATGGCAAGAATCATTCCCTTGGTCGCTTCGATTGGTGAGAGACGGGAAGCTGTTCTGGGTAACGTGGCTGAACAACGTGCATCGCCTCCCGTTCCAGTTGTGAGAATACTAGCCTAAATAGCACACCGTTGCAGGTGGTCACTATTGACCAGTAATGGCCCGTTAGTAACGCCTAGAATTTTGTCTGAGGCCGCCGCTGTAACCAGCAGAAAAGGAAATGCGACGAGTCAAATCCAGCTCGCACTGATGTGCGCTGGAGTGACTAGGCACTTTGGAAACGCACGGTTCCGCGCTGCTCTGAGCGACCCCTCAACTTTTTAACGAGTTCAGACTTGAATGGAGATAACAATGTTGAAACGTATTTTGGCCGTCACAATTTTGATAGCGATTGCTAGTCTAACCGCTGTCGCCTCGGACCGCGAGGATGATGTGAATCGCACCCAGAAAGCTGCCCAGGTCTTCAAGGAGATCATGAATACTCCGGATCAGGGCATTCCTTCGGGCCTTCTGGAATCGGCAAAGTGTATTGCCATTATTCCAGGGGATAAAAAGTTCGCTTTTATATTCGGAGGCAGCTACGGGAGAGGACTGGCAACCTGTCGCACCGAGCATGGCTGGAGCGCTCCGATGTTTGTGGCGATTGACAGCGGAAGTGTGGGTTATCAGATTGGAGGATCTTCTACCGACATCGTGATGCTCTTCATGAACGATCATGCCTTGCAAAGTCTGATGAGCGACAAATTCAAGCTTGGAGCAGACGCTTCGGTAGCGGCCGGACCCGTGGGGCGGAATGCTGCTGCTGGCACCGACCTAAAATTGAGTGCGGAGATTCTGTCTTACTCGCGGTCCAAGGGTATTTTTGCCGGGGTGAGCCTAGATGGCGCCGTAATGCAAGCCGATAAGAGTGGTGACAAAGCCATGTATGGCGACGACGTAAACCGCCATGAAATTCTTGACGGCAAAGTTGCCGTACCTGCAGCGGCCCGAGTGCTGGTGGAGGAACTTGGCGGATACGCCCACGTAGCCAAGGCTGAATAGTGGCACCTGACGAAAGTGCGATTGCAATGGTTTGGGCGGTTGCTCATGTACGGCAAGCGCCCGAACCTCGCTTCCGCAGTCCAGAGCTAATGGACTACCCGGGCTACATGATTACACGATCGAGCCACTGAGAAGAGGGTATTAAGGTGAAAAGAAACCGATCATTTCCGACTCTAATATTTGTTGTCGTTCTAGGCATTGGCGCAGCTTTGGCGTATGCCTTACATATGGCGTCAGCCGACTTCGCAGCCATTGGAATTCTTGCCGTCTTCTTCGTTGTCGCCTGCGCCATCTCATCGGCAATTCAGGTGGCGGATCAATGGAGCAAGGCGGTTGTCCTGCGGTTAGGAAAGTTTCGTTCCCTTGAAGGACCGGGAGTGTTTCTGATTTTTCCACTCATCGAGACCATTCCTTACTGGCTCGACATCCGCGTGCTCACCAGCTCCTTCAAGGCGGAAAAAACGCTGACCAAAGATACGGTGCCGGTGGATGTGGACGCGGTATTGTTTTGGAAGATTGTGGATCCCAAGAAAGCAGCTCTGGACGTGGCTGACTATCAAAGCGCGATAAATTGGGCCTCCCAAACTGCCCTGCGCGATGTGATCGGTAAGACCGTGCTTGCGGAAATGCTCGAAGGAAGGGACAAGATCAGCGGGGTCTTACAGAAGATCATCGATGAGCGCACCGAGCCCTGGGGCATCAACGTCATCTCCGTTGAAGTGAAAGATGTTTTGATTCCTCCAGCTTTGGAGAACGCGATGTCGATGCAAGCCCAAGCCGAGAGGGAACGTCAGGCGCGCGTAATTTTGGGGGATTCGGAGCGGCAGGTAGCGGAGAAATTCGTCGAAGCCGCTAGGACCTATGCCAACGATCCAGTCGCCTTTCATTTGAGGGGCATGAACATGTTGTATGAGGGGTTGAAGCAAAATTCTACGATCGTCATTGTTCCCAGTTCCGCCATCGAAACGATGCAATTAGGCGGCCTTGCTGGAATGACAGCGCTGACCATGGGATTGGGCCAAGAACGCAGGGACAAAGAAAGAGAAAGCGTAGCCAACGCCAACGGAAACGGGGCCAAGCAATTGACTTCTGTTTAGTATTGCATTGCAACTTAGGTAGCAGATCAGATTAGTGGAGGCCAATATGGCAAAAACTGCAGTTGGTTTGTTCGAGAACTCAGGATTGGCCGACGAGGTCGTTCGCGATCTCGAGGCTAGCGGTTTCCTTCGGAAGGACGTTCGCGTTTTGAGTGAGCCGCGGGAGATGTCAGGGAGCGGACTGATGAGTACGCCACACACTGACTTTGAAGTGGCATTGACTCGTGATCTCACGGCATTCGGGGTCCTTGAAGCGGATGCGGAAGCTTATGTTCAAGGGGTACGTCGCGGAGGTGTGATGGTTTTTGCGACGGGGTCAGGAACAAAGGCGGATACGGCTACTGAGATTATGAACCGCCATGGTGCTGTGGAGATAGAAGAGATCAGTGCCTCGCGGCCGGAGGTCCCAACCTCGGACCAGGGTGAGGCGACTCCCCTCCGCGCACCATCTGTCCAGATCGGGCGAGTCCGATCTCCGGGCTCCGGTGCCCGCATGTTCGTGTGGTAGCCGCTTCTCGCCAAACATCAGCGTGCCGTGAATCGCGGCGCGCCGAAGGACAATTCTGTCGGCGTGTCTAGGAACTCACCGAAAGGTACTGCGAGGATGTTTGTTCCAACGACGACCGATTGCGTCCCAAGCCAAGATTCCAGGTTTAGCGATTGTTAGAGTCTGTAACTTTCCGCCAAGGATTTCACGCAGCTTAATTTTGGTCCCGCGCCGTGGGGTGACTATTGTACGTTCCGCATACTTACTCCGCCGCGCTAGCTCTCATGCTGGTCAGCATGCTCTGTTGGGGTAGCTGGGCGAATACGCAAAAAATTGACGAACGGTGGCGCTTCGAACTCTTTTACTGGGATTACATCTGGGGCCTGCTAGCTTGTGCGCTTTTATTCGGTGTGACCTTCGGAAATAGAAACCCGGCCTCTCCGGACAGTTTTTTTCACAATCTAGGCAGCGCGAGTCATCGCAGCATTCTCGAAGCGTTTTTCGGAGGTGTCATTTTCAATCTCGGGAACCTGCTACTCGTAGCAGCGATTTCTGTCGCGGGCATGGCTGTAGCATTCCCGATCGGAGCCGGCTTGGCGCTGATGATTGGGGCTGTTATCAACTACATCATCTCGCCCAAAGGCAACCCGGTTCTCTTGTTTGGAGGCGTTGTGCTGATTTGCGTCGCTATCATCCTCGATGCGCTGGCATATCGAGGACTCTCTCGGGGGGCAAAGACCAGCACCAAAGGCGTTGCATTAAGCCTCGCTTGCGGAGTTGCGGTTGGACTCTTCTATCCGTTCGTTGCCAAAGCAATAACAGGCCCAAACCACCTAGGGCCCTACACCGTCTATTTCGTTTTTGCCTTGGGTGCCGTTGTTTCCAATTTCCCCATGAACTACGGATTGATGCGCCGGCCCGTAAGTGGCAATCCGGTTCGAATGAAGAACTATTTCAACGGAAAGATGAGCTTACATGCGTGGGGGATATTAGGAGGAAGCATCTGGGGCATCGGCACAATCGCTAACTTCGTAGCCTCTTATGTGCCCATGGTCGGGCCCGCTACTTCATTTTCTCTTGGCGAAGGCAACACGATGATCTCTGCCGTATGGGGCATTTTTGTGTGGAAGGAATTTCACGGCGCGGGAAACCGGGTGAAGGGTCTGCTCGCGACCATGTTTCTGTTTTTTGTGTTGGGACTAACCAGTATCGCTCTCGCCCCGTTGATCCACTAGCAGGACAACAGGGCAGAGACAGAGAAGAGAATCGCATGACGACGACACCAAACACCAATAATAATAAGGACGCGTTTGGTCACCCTGGAATCCATCCTCGATGGACGCACGGCGACAAAGACGCGGTAGGAACTGCATATGCGGCGTCCAGCCACGTCTGGTTTACGCTTTGGAATGGGATCATCACCGAAGTTTATTATCCGACGGTTGATCGTCCTCAAATCCGTGACCTTCAATACCTAATTACGGATGGGAAGAGTTTCTTTCACGATGAGAAGCGCCTGAAAACCAAGGTCGAACGATTATCCGAACACGGCTTGGGATATCGATGCACGAACTCTGATCCAGACGGTCGCTACAGCATCGTTAATGAAATTATCACGTCTCCTCATCTTGCCTGCATCCTTCTGCGCACAAAATTGACGGGTGACGAGTCGTTCATTTCGCAACTTCAGCTTTACGCGCTATGCGCCCCTCACTTGGAGGTAGGTGGATGGGGGAACAATGGCTATGTAGCCGAGGTGAGTGGCCGCAAGATTCTTATGGCACAGAAAGACGGCACGTGGCTCGCATTGGCCGCCACTCAACCTTTTTCTCGCACATCTTGCGGCTATGTCGGACGCAGCGACGGATGGACAGACTTAGCTCACAACTTTCAAATGGACTGGGAGTTCGACCACGCGGATGACGGCAACATCGCCCTTACTGGAGCCTTGGACCTGAAGAGCCACCGCGAATTCACTCTTGGACTCGCTTTTGGCGACACCCAGCACCATGCGATTGCGACGCTCTTTCAAGCACTAGGCACGCCTTTCGAAGTACATCACAAACGATACACTGGGCAGTGGGATCGCACTGCCTCGCACCAACTTCCACTGGAGAGAGTCTCGAGTGACAAAGGAAACCTCTACCACAGCAGTTGCAGCTTAATTCTCGCTCACGAAGACAAGTCGTATCCGGGCGCTTTGATTGCGTCTCTATCGATCCCCTGGGGAGAAGCAAGGGGAGACAAAGACCAGGGCGGATATCACCTGGTTTGGACCCGCGATATGGTCAACAGCGCTTCCTCCCTGCTCGCCTCCGGTGAGACTGCAACGCCTTTGCGGGCGCTTATCTATCTCGCGGTTTCCCAACAAGAAGACGGTGGTTTTTCTCAGAACTTCTGGGTTAATGGGAATCCATACTGGCGAGGAATTCAATTGGACGAGGTCGCGTTTCCGATATTGCTGGCCTTGCGACTCTGCCAACAGAATGCCCTTCAGGACTTTGATCCTTATCCGATGGTCCTAAAAGCCGCGACCTACTTGCTTCGGCACGGACCAGTGACTCAACAGGAACGATGGGAGGAGGCCAGTGGTTATTCCCCTTCAACTCTGGCTTCCAATATCGCGGCCCTGATTGGCGCGGCTTATTTTTGCCGGCGGCGAGCGGATAAAGTCACTGCGGAGTTTCTCGAGCAATACGCCGATTTTCTGGAGTCACATGTCGATTCATGGACAGTCACAACCGAGGGCATCTTAGTCCCGGGCATTCGCCGCCACTACATCCGAATCCTTCCCGACAGCGTAGACAACCCTGACCCTGCGGAGGACCCGAACTCAGGAATTCTCAAAATCGCAAACCTTGCTGCGGGCGCGCCAAGTTCGTTTCCGGCGAAGGAGATTGTCGATGCCGGATTTCTTGAACTGGTTCGATACGGCATAAGAAAGCCCGACGATCCAATAATTGTTGATTCACTGAAGGTCATCGATGCGGTATTGAAGGTGGATACTCCGGTGGGGCCAGTTTGGCATCGCTACAATCACGACGGTTATGGCCAGCGGGAAGATGGAGGTCCTTACGGGGGATGGGGCAAGGGACGAGCATGGCCACTTCTGACGGGCGAACGGGCACACTTCGAACTCGCTGCGGGGCGAGACGTGAGGCCGTTTATACACGCCATCGAAGGGTTCGCCTCAGCTACAGGCTTGCTGCCGGAGCAAGTATGGGATGAGCAGAACCGGCCAGATACGTTTATGTTCCTCGGAAAACCAACTGGCTCGGCCATGCCTCTCATGTGGGCTCATGCGGAGTACATCAAGCTCCTGAGATCTGCGAGCGACGGCCGGGTTTTCGATCTTATACCTGATGTTGCAGGCCGCTACCTCGGAGATCGAAAGGCCTGTCAGCTATTCGAGATTTGGAAAACGAATCGCCGGGTCCGCGCGGTGAAGAAGGGCTATACACTGCGAGTTCAGGCTTCAGATTCCTTCCGTCTCCATTGGACGGGCGACGAGTGGAATACAGTCAAAGATACTCCATCCTCAGCGACCGCTCTTGGAATTGAATACATCGATATTCCAATCGCTGCGACACAGCATGCGCCGATTCGATTTACGTTCTTCTGGACCAAAAGCAATTCATGGGAAGGCCGTGACTACTTGGTCGAGATTAAACGATAGAAATTACCTTGCTATTTGATTCCAATCGTCATCCTAGAAATGGCGGGAGCTGAAAGTTAGCGGGAGAAGGTGACACCGTGCCGCAAGAGAATCATTTCGACATCATCATCATCGGCACCGGAGCCGGCGGCGGAACGCTTGCTTATCATCTTGCTCCTTCTGGCAAACGCATTTTGCTTCTGGAACGGGGCGACTACCTGCCGAGGGAGAAAGATAACTGGAGCTCCAGCGCGGTTTTTCTTGAGTCGAAATACCGGGCTAAGGAAATGTGGTACGACAAAGATGGAAATAAGTTTCATCCAGGCATCCAGTATTACGTCGGCGGAAATACGAAAGTCTACGGCGCGGCGTTGCTGAGATTTCGCAAGGAGGATTTCGGTGAAGTCCGCCATTATGGGGGTGTCTCGCCGGCGTGGCCGCTCAGCTATGAAGACTTCGAGCCTTATTACACGAAGGCGGAGCATCTGTATCAGGTCCACGGTGAACGCGGGATTGACCCCACGGAAGGCCCAGCCAGCGCACCTTATCGGTACTCGCCCGTTAGCCACTCGCCGCGTATTCAGCAACTCTACGACGATATGCAACGGCGGGGTCATCATCCCTTCCCATTGCCCCTTGGAATCCTGCTGGAGGAAAAAGATGGGAAGGCCCTGCACACGAGTGCTTGCGTGCGCTGTCCTGCGTTCGACGGATTTCCCTGCCTGGTTAATGGCAAAGCCGACGCGCAGGTCATTTGTGTGGATCCGGCTATCGAGCATTCAAATGTCACCCTTCTCACCGGAGCCTATGTCAAGCGCCTGGAGAGCGATGCGTCAGGCCGGGTAGTAACCAAGGTTCTGGTCGAACGCAACGGTCAATCTGAAGAATATTCCGGGGACATCATTGTAGTTTCTTGTGGCGCGGTCAATTCCGCGGCTCTTCTGCTGCGTTCCGCCGGGGACAAGCATCCGAAAGGCCTCGCGAACAGTTCCGATGTGGTGGGGCGCCATTACATGCGACACAATAACTCGGCCTTGATGGCCCTGTCCAAACAGCCCAATCCGACCGTGTTTCAGAAAACCCTGGGCTTGAACGATTACTACTTTCGCTCCGATGATTGGGAATATCCGTTGGGCGGAATCCAGATGCTGGGCAAAACCGACGGCGAAATGCTCAAGGGAGAAGCCCCAGACTGGGCTATCTGGAAACCCGAATTTGCCCTGGATTACATGGCCGAGCATTCAATCGATTTCTGGGTGCAGTCCGAGGACTTGCCCCATCCCGATAATCGCGTCACCATCAACCAAAGTGGAGAAATCACACTCAGCCTGCAAGAGACCAACACTGAAGGTCATCAACGCTTGATCGCAAAGCTCAAAGGCATGCTTAACGATCTTGACCTTCATGAGCACCTCATGTCGCGGTCGTTGTATCTCGGCAAGAAAATTCCAATTGGCGGTACCGCTCATCAGGCTGGAACGATTCGCTTCGGTCGAGATCCAAAGACTTCGGCGCTCGATCTGAATTGCAAGGCCCACGATTTGAATAATCTCTACGTTGTCGACGCGAGCTTCTTTGTGTCGATTGCCGCCGTGAATCCGAGCTTGACGATCATTGCGAATGCCTTGCGAGTGGGAGATCATCTGCTCGAACGGCTTGGCTAGCAGGGAAGAATGGGCTTAGCTGTCCGCGCGTGCGCGAGAAAGCAAGAGCTTATAAGGAAAACAATAATGAAGGCGATTGCGATTGTTCCGGGAACATCTGGCTCGCGCATCGTGGACCGGCCCGAACCCGGCGTTCCGAGCTCAGATGAAGTAAAGATCAAAATCAAACGCGTGGGCATCTGCGGCACAGACAGGGAAGAAGTGTCGGGAGGGCGTGCGGATGCCCCGGAGGGCCAGAAAGAACTCGTCATCGGCCACGAAATGTTCGGCCAGGTGGTCGAGACTGGTTCCTTGGTGACTCGCGTAAAGGCGGGAGATTTCGCCGTCTTCACCGTCAGACGTGGTTGCGGCCAATGCGCGCCCTGTCGGATGGGACGTGCCGATATGTGCCAGACCGGGAACTACAAAGAGAGAGGGATACGCGGATTAGATGGTTACCAAACAGAATTCGTAGTTGATAAAGAACAGTACATCGTGTCCGTGCCGGTTGAACTGGAATCAGTTGGCGTCTTGATGGAACCGCTTTCCATCGTCGAGAAAGGCATTGAAGAAGCGCTGCACTTGCAAGCCGTGCGCTCCCCCGAAGCCGCCATCACTCCTGCTTGGATTGTCGGACGCCGCTGCCTCGTAGCGGGACTAGGCCCAGTAGGTTTGCTTGCCTGCATGTGCTTGCGGCTTCGAGGAGCTGACGTTTACGGATTGGATGTGGTCGACTCTACTAGCGCTCGCCCGAAGTGGCTCGATGTGATTGGCGGGCATTATGTGGATGGACGGGAGGTGCCTGCCGATCAGGTCGACAAAAGGATTGGTCCAATGGATTTGGTCGTCGATGCTAGCGGAATTGCGGCGCTGGAGTTCAATCTGCTCGATGCTCTAGCCCTTAACGGGGTTTATGTGATCACAGGCATTCCCGGCGGCGATCATCCGTTGAAAATTCAAGGGGCGGAACTGGTCCGCCAGTTGGTCCTGGACAATCAGGTAATGATAGGCAGCGTCAATGCTGCGCGCGGCCACTTCCAAATGGGAGCGGATGATTTGTTTCAGGCCCATCTGCGCTGGGGCGATCACATCGCCGCTTTGATCACCAATCGTTATGCGTACAGCCAGTTCACGGCGTCCGTGAGCCATCATTCGCCCAACGCAATCAAGGAAGTCGTAGAGTGGGATTAAGCACCGGCGGGACCCTTTTATCTAGCGTTGTACTATTTGTCGCCGCCATCTTAAATTGAGCATTTCCAACCCGTCAGAATCAGCGTTCTAGAAGCTACCATGCAAACTGATCCAACTGTTCTACGAGATTCGGTCCCGGCGCAGCCCATTTCCCACTTGTTTCTCCTCGTGGGATTGTGATGGCAGATTCTATTGGTAACAGTGCTCGTTCTACACTTCAGCTTCCGTTACCGGTCTACCGCCGCAAGCGTAATGCCTGAGCAAGAATTCGGCCGCACCTCGTTCGAAACCCTATAGACCCTCGGGTCCTGTTATGTGAAGTCCGGGGGCATGGCCGCGAACGAAATACACCAACCAGTGGGTAAGCGATAATTCGTGCGACTCGAATCGACGTACGTAATTCATGACAGGTGGGTACCGCAACTGGGACGCAAAATGGACGCCGTGCTGGGGCACCCACATTTTCTGTGTCCTCGAAGCAGATTCTCCCGGTTTCTATTCAGGAATTTGTGCCGAGTGTTGCAGGATGATCAATTCTGATCAGTTTTTCGAAACACAAAGTTTCATACTTGCGATTCAAACGCAAGACCACACCGAGGGCGAAGTCAACTAGTTGAAGTGCAGAGGTAGGAATACGGAGGTCTGCAATCATGGCCGCAAAACTCGCGACGGTAGACGAACATATTCTGGCTTATGCGGTGGGATCGGGTGGCATTCCAGACGGGAGCATTAGTCCCTCCAGGACCAACGAACAACCGCAGGCGCGCGGGATGGAATTCGACTGCGGATACCTCTCACCGTTTTTCATCACTGACCCCGAACGCATGGAAGTAGCCTTCGAGAACGTCTACATTCTCGTTTACCCCGGCAAAATCAGTTCTAAGAAGGACCTGCTCCCCTTACTTGAGCAGATGGAAAAGAACGACAAACCCCTGCTCATCATCGCAGAGAATGTTGAAGGCGAAGCACTGGCTACCCTCGTTGTGAAGAAGCTAAGTGGATCCTTGCAAGTTGCGGCCGTCGGCGCACAGGGATTGGGTGATCAACCCAAGAGTTGGTTGCAGGACATCGCTGTGCTGACCGGCGTCAAAGTCATAATAAAAGGCCTCGACACCCAGCTAAAAAACATACAGATTTCCGACCTCGGACTGGCGAAGAAGGTCATTATCGACAAGAACCGTACTGTGATTGAGAGCAGAGCCATACATCGCCAACCCTGCGGTTCTGTACCGCTCAAGGGTTCTCCCGTCGCTGATTCCAGTTTGCACGGCAAGCAGTAATATTTTTCTACCCAACCAACCGCTGTTTGAGGAGGAAACGAATGCAACTCGGGATGATAGGCTTGGGACGAATGGGTTCGAACATGGTGCAACGGCTGATCAAAGACGGTCACGAGTGCGTGGTGTCTGACACGCATCCGCAAGCCCTGAAAGATCTCGTGGCGAAAGGCGCCAAGTCGTCCGTCAGCATCGCGGATTTTGCGAAAACACTCAGCAAACCGCGCGCTGTGTGGATGATGGTTCCGGCGGCGGTCGTTGATTCGGTATTGACCTCACTTACCCCTGTGCTGGAACCGAACGACATCGTAATCGACGGTGGCAATTCTTACTACCACGATGACATTCGCCGCGCGGGTGAATTGAAGAGCAAAGGAATCCACTATGTGGATTGCGGAACCAGCGGTGGCGTGTGGGGTTCGGAGCGGGGATACTGTCTGATGATCGGCGGGGAGGAAGCGATTGTGAGTCACCTCGATCCGATCTTCCAGTCGTTGGCCCCAGGTGTTGGCTCAGAGGCGCGGACTCCAGGGCGGACCGGCGAGCCTTCGACATCAGAAAACGGCTACCTGCGCTGCGGCCCGAACGGCGCGGGTCACTTCGTAAAGATGGTCCACAACGGTATCGAGTACGGCATAATGGCTGCGTTTGCCGAGGGATTGAACATTATTAAGAATGCCAACGCTGGCAAGGTGAAACGTGAAGTGGACGCAGAGACAACACCGCTGCGCCATCCCGAGCTCTATCAATATGACATGGACATGCCCGAGATCGCGGAGGTCTGGCGGCGCGGCAGCGTTATCGGTTCCTGGCTGCTTGACCTGACTGCCGCGGCTTTGCGAGAAAATCCTGATCTCTCGAATTTTGCGGGTCGCGTGTCGGATTCCGGAGAGGGACGGTGGACGGTGCAGGCAGCGGTGGATGAGGGCATTCCGGCGCCGGTGATCAGCGCTGCGCTCAGTTCCCGTTTTGCGTCACGTGGCAACGAAGAATATGCTGCCAAACTCCTTTCGGCGATGCGCTACGAATTCGGCGGCCACAAGGAGAAAGCTGCCGATAAGCAGGGGGCGGCCTGATGGCGGATTTCCAGTCTGACGCTTTCGTGTTTTTCGGCGCCACCGGCGATCTCGCGCACAAGCAGCTCTTTCTTTCGCTACAGGGGTTGATTCGACCGGAGAAGAAAATCGCCGTGACAAGACCCGCCTATATGCTTCTCAGAACCAGAGAACCGTGACCCGTTTGACCACGACCATGCTGAAGCAGATCCTTCTTCTCGCAGTGCTGTCTTCCCTTTGTTTAGCCCAACAGGGCGTCGACAATATCATCCAACGTTCAGTCGCTGCCAATGAGGCTGACTCGAAGGTTGCACATGAATACGATTACGTCGAACGTGATCGGCAGAAAGGAGGGGGAACCAAGACATCCGAGGAGCTCATGATCTTGGGCTCTCCCTATGAGCGACTGCTGGCCGTGAATGGGAAGCCGCTGTTCCCAGAACAACAGGCACAAGAACAACAAGACCTCGAAACAATCTTGGTCAAACGCCGGAAAGAATCTCAGCAGCGGCGCGGCGAGAGAATCGCGAAATACGAAAAAGAGCGCGAAAGCGACAACCTGCTGATGGAGCAATTAACGAAAGCCCTCGACTTCAAGCTGGTGGGCGAACAGAAGCTGGGACCGTATGAGGTTTATGTGCTAAAGGCGACACCTCGTCCCGGCTATAAGCCTCCCAACAACGAGGCCAAGGTATTGACGGGCATGGAAGGCAAACTCTGGATCGACAAAAAGACGTTCCAATGGGTAAAGGTCGAAGCTACGGTCATACGACCGGTTTCGATTGCAGGTTTTCTAGCTGAAGTCGAACCGGGTACGCACTTCGAACTCGAAAAGGCACCCGTGACGGACAGTATTTGGCTTCCGAAACATTTTGCGATGAAATCGGAGGCAAAAGTCCTATTCTTTTTCACACGGAAATCGCAAGCAGACGAAACTTATAGCGGTTATCACAAACCTCTCCCCGTTCAAGCATCCGCCGCTGGCGGAAGGTAATGCGATTCCCGTAGAACGCTGCCGTGTTCGCGGCTGAGCAAAACTGCTCAGCTTCCGCCTCGTCGCCGCAAGATACTGGATGCGTTCTAATTTGCCGAATTCAAGATCTCGCATGAGAACCTGTTGCGCGACGCGTATCCAACGATCCTCCTAGATTCTCTTCTGACCGAGACTCGCGACGGACAAGAACGGAGAGTAGTCATCGTGAAACCGAATGTAGAGAAGCCGCCGACGGAGCCCGATTCCAAGGCCAATCTAAAATCTCTGCCCCTGTTGGAAGCCGAGACGAGATTGGGATCGTCACCGAAAGGACTAACCCAAGCCGAGGCGCTGAAACGGCTCGCGCAATATGGTCCGAACGAGATCAAGGAAAAGAGTCTCGCCCGCTGGCAGCAGGTTCGTATTCGACTTCGTGGGATGCACCTGGACCGAAAGCATTTCATGTACATCGAGAAACTTCAGCAACAGCGGGAATCTCCGGAAGCGCCCGGCCAGCTTTCCCAGTATTTGCTCCGGAAACTGCTGCAGCAATTGACCGATGGTCTGTCCCTTGAGAACTCCATCAGCGACGCAGCTCTGATGGTCGTCGCGATCGCTGAGTAACCATGCTTCTCCGATACGACCACTGGGCAGGGGTACCGGGAGCAAGTCGGCCAAATGCCGGCCGCCCCACAGCCGATACTGATAGATCGGTTCGAATCGAAGAGGATACAGAAGGGTTTGATCCAATGTCCCTTTTTTTCTGTCGTCGACAGCCTGGTTTGCCATGGTGTCGATCATGACTGATCTGAAAATGTCGGCTCGGAAGGAGGGGGATCAGTTCTGTGATTCCGCTGATCATGCAATTTGCCGAGGGTATGTTCGATCAGTCTGGCTAACTTATCTGCTGCGCCGTCAACGGCCAGGACCAGAGTCGTCGCTTCGTCGGTGACCGCGATGGGCTGGCGGCCTTCCAGACGCGCCTCCATCATGCAGCGTTTGTCGTTTTTGCCGTTCTTCGAGCCGCGTTCGTCGGTCAGGTGG
>Ga0302179_10001616_pt1 | contig 13550 bp, 10 predicted proteins | sample I_Palsa_E3_1_FD_198788 | JGI IMG/M metagenome (GOLD analysis project Ga0302179, IMG submission 198788) | Peat permafrost microbial communities from Stordalen Mire near Abisko, Sweden - I_Palsa_E3_1 | ecosystem: Environmental > Terrestrial > Soil > Palsa > Peat permafrost | place: Sweden...
CCCCGGTTTTGGTCAAGGGTGGGTGGATTTTCCCAATATTTCATCGATATAGATTATTTTGGAATGTTCGGTCTTTAGCATGGTTTTTTTGCCGATCCTTATTCTGAAAAGGGCCCGAAGCTGGTGGTAAAAGAGGAGGGGTAAGTACCAGAGGGCTTTTGCAACGGACCGGCCTTCCGCCCTGGTAGCGACGATGGTGACAAAGGACAGGAAGAAAAGCGTCAGGATGAGCAGCCAGGCCCGGGTCAACATGGGATAAATGAGCCAGTCGGTGCCCGCGATAATAACGGCGACGAGCAAGAGCAGGAACCAGGGCAGGCGGATGAGGTTATAGGCAAAGTAGACAAGATTGAAATCCCTTTTACGAAGGCCGATGAACAGGAGTCTGAATGCTTCGCCGAGGAATTTAAAATAGGCTGTGATCCAGCGGATGCGTTGTCGTTCGAAATTATTGCCGTCATCTACTTTTTCGTCATAAACGATCGCCTCCTGTGCATAGGCGATGCGGCTGACATTTTTTGCGATCTCGGTTTGCATATGTTTGTCAAAGCCGCCCAACCGGCTTTTGCTGTCGTAGATGATCTTTTGATAAACTTCTTTTTTGACGGACACGCCGCAGCCCCAGATATTGACGGAGAGGCCGAGCATGGACCGGACGTCGCGTTCCAGAAAATTGCCCACCAGGACGCCGAGGCTGTCCAGCTGAGCATAGATGCTTTCCTTATTTTTTGATTGCAGGTTGCCCTGTACGGCCTGATATCCCTTATTGTACCAGGTGTTCAGGATGTGCAGGAAATTGGGATGTACGAGGTTGTCGGGGTCGAAGATGACGAGCACTTCATCGGGTTCATGAAAATGGTCGAGACCGTATTGGAGGGAGGCGACTTTATTATTCAGGGGTGAGGGGGGTACGAGGATATTGATCCGGGGGTCCGTGAAATGCAGCTGGCTGCTATCGCAGTCATCGGCTACGATATACACATTGAACCTGGGATAGGTTTGTTTCAGCAGGGAATCTACGATGGGGGGGATGAAATCCGTTTCGCGATAGGCGGTGATGATGATGCCGAAGCTATAGTCCCTCGCCGGGATGCCGGCAGGAGTGTATGGCGGGTGGATGCCTGTCATTTTACCAATTGCATGGAAGAGCAACAGGAAAAATGGTTGTATCAAGTATGAAGCCAATAGGACTTGCAGGGCAAGGTATAAGGCTAGCAGTACGATCAAACCTTGATTCATTCAGTGCTACTTTTTATCGAGCCGGTTTGTTCTTAAGGGTCTTGTGAAGTTAAGGTAAAACCCCTATCCGACCTGAAATTCATCTTTCACAAAGGTGTAACAGATGCCAGTTTCCGTCAGATTGCCGGGTGTGCCGTTTGTAGTACATTGATAATGATTGTTTTATATTTACCCGTCTTGTAGGGTCGGTCTAACCGGCGCGGGAATGGCGGGTTGGAGGCCGGGGGGAAGGACAGGGGAGCGTTCTTTATTATTATCTTCGCCGCGAAAGCATGTTTAAGATACTTGATGTTTACATACTGAAGAAATTCCTGGGGACTTTTGTGTTCACGATGCTGGTCATTACCATCATTGCCGTGGTCATCGACACCAGTGAAAAAGCCGATGACTTTGTGCGTTCGGGGCTTACTGCGTGGCAGCTGGTCACCAATTATTATATCGGGTTCATTCCCTTTATCATGTCGATGATCTTTCCCCTGATGGTCTTTATCGCCATTATTTATTTCAGTTCAAAGATGGCGGGCAAATCCGAGTTTATTGCCATCCTGGCGGGAGGGGTGCGATACAACCGGATGCTGAGACCCTACCTGGTCGGGGCGATTTTCCTGTCGGTGATCTTTTGGCTGGCCAGTCAGTATTGGGTGCCGAGGGCCAACGAGATCCGGACCAATTTTCAGACCGTCTATGTAGACCGGAACAGTTCGTATGATGGGGATCCGTACAAGAACAATAATTTTTATCTGCGGGTCGATCCCCATACGTTTGTAGGGTTCCGGAATTATGATACCGCCAGCAAGGCGGCGACCGGCTTTTTCATGCAGAAGGTGCGCGGGAATACGGTTTACTATACGGTACGGGCGGAGTCGATCCGGTGGGATGCGGGTAAAAAAGACTGGAGGCTGGCCGCGGTGATCGAGCGAACGATCAATGTGGAGAAAGAGTCCTTAAAGAAGCTGGATACCCTGCATGTGAACCTGAATGTCCAGCCAAAGGAGCTGCGACGTGACGATTACCTGAAGGATCAGCTGACGACCCCGGAGCTGCATCAGTTCATCCATATGGAGGAGGTGCGGGGATCGGAGGGGCTCAATACCTTCAAGGTAGAATTATATCATCGGGATGCCACGCCTTTTTCCGTTATCATCATGTCCATGATCGGAGCTGTTATCGCTTCGCGTAAGATCAGGGGTGGGAGCGGGCTGCATCTGGCCGTAGGCATTGTCATGGCGGCCATTTTTGTGGTGATGGATAAATTTGCCGTTACTTTTTCCACCAAGGGTGAGCTGCCGCCCCTCCTGGCTGCGTGGCTGCCCAATATCATCTTTTCCGGGGTAGCGTGGGTGTTTTATGTGCGGACGCCGAAATAGACTCCAAATCATTTGCTCTGCAACGTTTCCTACACTAACTTTAGCGGGTCAAAATGGACCACGGGTCCTTACGCAAAAAACTCCTCACATGGCATTTACAAAGGAAAGGTTCAAAACGAAAGCCGATGCGGTGGCCGCAGAGATAAAGGATCTGTTGAAAGAGCATGGTAACGATAAAATTGGAGAGGTGACCTTATCCCAGATCTACCAGGGGATGCGTGGCATTACCGGTCTGGTCAGCGAAACGTCTTTGCTGGATGCGCAGGAAGGGATCCGGTTCAGGGGGTATTCGATACCCGAGCTGCAGCAGCGGCTGCCGAAGGCGCAGGGCGGAACGGAGCCTTTGCCCGAGGGGCTTTTCCATCTTATGCTGATGGCCGAGTTGCCTACGGATGACGATGTGCATGAGATCACGTCCAACTGGCAGCGGCGGAGTCATGTGCCCAATCATGTGTTTGCGGCTATCGAAGCCTTGCCGAAGGATTCGCATCCGATGACGCAGTTCGTCGTTGCGATCATGGCTTTGCAAACGGAGAGCAAGTTTGCCGGGAAATATGCCAAGGGGCTGAATAAAAAAGACTACTGGGATGCGATCTTTGACGATTCGATGGACCTGATCGCCCGGCTGCCGAGGGTAGCCGCCTATATTTACCGGAGGAAATATAAAGACGAAGATCATATCCATCCCAATGGCCTGTTGGACTGGGCCGGTAATTTTGCGCATATGCTGGGTTATGAGGACGAGACGTTCCGGGAGCTGATGCGTCTGTATATGACGATCCATGCGGACCATGAGGGCGGGAATGTGAGCGCTCATACCACCCACCTGGTGGGGTCGGCGCTTAGCGACCCCTACCTGAGCTTTGCGGCAGGGATGAATGGATTGGCCGGGCCTCTTCATGGGTTGGCTAACCAGGAGGTGATCAAGTGGATCCTGGAGATGCGGGAGGAACTGGGTGTTGAATTACCCGGCAAGGAGCAGATCGAAGCCTATGTGAAAAAGACCCTGAACGAGGGCAAGGTGGTGCCGGGTTATGGTCATGCCGTGTTGCGGAAGACCGATCCGCGGTTCACGGCGCAGATGGAATTCGGGAAGAAGCATATGCCGGACGATCCGCTGGTGCAGACTGTCTGGAATATCTATGATACGGTGCCGCCCATTTTGCAATCATTGGGAAAGATCAAAAATCCCTGGCCCAATGTGGATGCGCATAGCGGCGCGCTGCTGGTGCATTATGGATTGGTGGAATATGAATTTTATACGGTGTTGTTTGGCGTCAGCCGTGCGCTGGGCGTATTGGCCAGTCTTTGCTGGGACCGGGCATTGGGCTTGCCGCTGGAAAGGCCGAAGTCGGTGACTACCGAGTTGGTGAGGGATTGGCTAAAGGGGGAAGGAGAGATCTGGGGGGAATAAATCTAATGCCTACTAAGGCTGGTTGCCAGTATTGGTACTGGGAAATGTAAGACTGTTTTTATTTATATGTGGTCACCCCTTGCTAGTTCTCTGCAGCTTCCCCGAGTCATTGACCTTTGTGATGGGGATAAAGAGGGGCGATGTTCCAAACCATAAGCAAGGCGTGTATGAAAAGCTGTTCCCACATTATTAAGGCCATGGTATCCCAGCTGGCGGATAACCGCTATCATGGATAGTATTCAGATAAAATCTTTAGAGCCAATCGGCCAGGCAGATGTTCGGTTCGGTGACCTGACCCTATTGATTGGACCCCAGGCCAGCGGGAAGAGTATATTTTTACAGTTGCTCAAATTAGTTATCGATAAAAAGCATATCCATCGGACCTTGGAGCAATATAATTTTGTCTGGGGGAAAAACCCGAATCAGGTGCTGGATCTTTTTTTTGGTGAAGGTATGCATGGGATTTGGCGGAAGAGCACGAGGATTATATATAATAATCAAAAGATCGACGAGAATTTCCTGACACAAAAAGACAGTTATAAACGGGCGCAGGAAAATCTGTTTTATATCCCTGCGCAGCGGATATTGAGCATCTCGGACGGTCGGCCAAGATTTTTTACCGAGTTCGATGAATCCGTTCCCTACGTATTAAGGTATTTTAGTGAGACCCTGAGGCAGTTAATGCAGAATGGAGTCAGCAAACTGGATATTGTTTTTCCCCAGGTCAAGCGGTTAAAGGAGCCGTTGAGAGCATTTTTCATAATGGCAGGATTTTTATCGATGAGGTGTCCGGTCAGCGGAAACTAAAGATGAGAGTGGATAATATGAGCATTCCATTCATGACCTGGAGTGCAGGCCAGAAGGAGTTTATGCCTTTGCTATTGAGTTTCTATTACCTCTGTGTTTCGGGGGGAACACAAAGAAGAGATGCGATCAAATATGTCGTTATTGAAGAGCCTGAGATGGGGTTGCATCCGCAGGCGATCAAATCGGTCATTCTCCAAATCATAGACTTGATGTCGAGGGGATATAAGGTGGTTATATCTACACATTCCCCCGTTTTACTGGAATTTGCCTGGGCCTTTAATTTGCTCAAGTCCTCAAAGGTCCCGGATGATGTGTTGTTCGAGTTGTTCGAAATAAGGAAGAATGGCCCAACCAGGAGATTGTTCGAGAATATTATTTCAGGTAAGTCTATCAATGCCTATTTTTTTGACCGGATAGAGGACAAAGTAGTTACAAGGGATATTTCAACGTTAGATGCAGCGAGCGATGACTCCGGAATTGCCGAATGGGGCGGTCTGTCGCAATTTGCAGGGAAGGTAACTGATGTAGTCTCCAAATATTTAAGTGATGAAGAGTAAGATGACGGAAAGAGTATTGACTTTCCGACAGGCCGTAGAAGCAAAGCCTGATATTGCAGATGGGTATCAGCTGGGATTACAGGCGTTAGGAGCAAATAGCAATAAGATTGTGGCGGCCAATACCCGAAAACTGGATGGTAGCGTAGATATTGACACTTGTACCAAAGAAAAATACCCAGAGGAAAACCGATGGGATTACGCCATTGGGTATGACGGCAACGTTTACTTTGTCGAGGTTCACCCCGCATCCGCTGCGGAGGTAAGAGTGGTACTCCAAAAACTTCAATGGTTAAAAGCCTGGTTGCAAAAGGAGGCACCGGAAATAAATAAGAAAAAAGCGAATTTCCCGTACTATTGGGTCCAAACTGGCAGTTTCCAAATTCCAAAGAATTCCCGGCAGAATTTTGCCGCGGCGGCCGCGCATATCCGACCAGTCCGATCTGTGCCACTACCGTGAAGGATGAGCGCAGATTAAAAGCGTCATAATTATGGACTTGCCTTGCTATTATTGGGTATAAGATTCTAAATAATGATAAGCTGGGGTTGGCTTATGCCAACCCGCTCAAAATATCCCCCAGGATATCGTCGCGATGTTCGAGGCCGACCGAGATGCGGATGAGGCCGGGGGTGATATTGACGGCTGCTCTTTCTTCGGGGGTCAGCTTTGCGTGTGTGGTACTGGCGGGATGGGAGGCGATGCTGCGGGTGTCGCCAAGGTTGGCGGTAAGGGAGAGCATTTTCAGGTTGTCGAGGAAACGACGGCCGCTTTCGAGACCGCCTTTCAATTCGAAGCAGACGATGCCGCCGCCGTTGTGCATCTGCCGGCGGGCAATGTCGTATTGGGGGTGGCTGGGGAGAAAGGGATATTTTAAAGCAGAGATGGCGGGATGGCCTTCGAGGGACTGGGCGATAAAGAGGGCATTTCCGGCATGTCTTTCCATGCGGACGTCGAGTGTCTCCAGGCTTCTGCTGAGGACCCAGGCGTTGAAGGGCGAGAGGGAGGGGCCGGTGCTGCGGCAGAAGAGATAGATCTCTTTGATCAGCTCCTTTTTCCCTACGATGGCTCCGCCGAGTACGCGACCCTGGCCGTCGATCCATTTGGTGGCGGAGTGGATAACGAGATCGGCGCCGTATTGAATAGGCGTTTGTCCGATAGGGGTAGCGAAGCAATTGTCTACGTTGAAAATAAGGTTGTGTTTGCGGGCCAGTTGGCCGGCGGCTTCGAGGTCGATTATATCAAGTCCGGGATTGGTGGGCGTTTCCAGGTAAATCATCTTTGTATTGGGCCGGATAGCGGCTTCCCAGCCTGCAGGGTCGGTGGCGTCGACATAGGTATAGTCGATGCCGTATTTGGGAAGATATTTGGTGATGACGGTATGGGTGCTGCCAAAGATGGCATTGCAGGAGAGCAGGTGATCCCCTTTTTTTAGAAAGCTGAGAAAGGAGGCGGTAACGGCGCTCATGCCGGAGGCGGTGGCGAAGCCCGCTTCTGCTCCTTCCAGGGCGCAAAGCCGGTCGGTGAACTCCTGTACCGTGGGGTTGCTAAAGCGGCTATAGATATTACCTTCTTTTTCATCGGCGAAGACGGCCCGCATTTCTTCGGCGTCGTCGTAGCAGAAGCTGCTGGTCAGGAACAGGGGGGCGGAATGTTCTTTTTCCGGGGTGCGGTCGGTGCGGATACGGATAGCCTGGGTGATGCGGTGAGTGGACATTATTTGTAAATTATTAATTAGAAGAATGGGGATTGACTTTAACCTCCCAGGTGATGTGGCAGTGGGCTTTGCGTAGGGTGGCTGCCACGGAACAATATTTTTCCATGGACAATTCGCAGGCTTTTTTTGCTTTATCGGGGTCGATATTGCCTTTTAGTTCGAAGATGAGATGTACTTTTTCCCAAAGGGTGGGATCTTTTCCTTTTTCCCGGTTGCCGTCGATGATCATGCGAAAGTCTTCTACTGTCTGTCGTTGCTTTTTCAGGATCGAGACAATGTCGATGCCGCTGCAGCCGCCCAGCCCCATCAGCAGCATTTGCATCGGGCGGATGCCAAAATCCTGGCCGCCTGTCTCGGGGCTGCTGTCCATGCGTGCGGTGTGTCCATAGGCGTCTTTGGCCTCGAAGCCAAAATCCCCTTCCACCCTGCTGATTTCAATCCGGACCATAAATAAATATTTTTGCAAAAGTACGGCACCTAAGCGCTTATTTTGCATCGAAATATAGACGGCTTCATGAATTATTTTCAATATGATCATCCGTTCGGGCTGGAAGGGGGTGAGGTTTTGCCCGGGATTACGGTGGCCTATCATGCCTATGGCCGGTTGAATGAGGACCGGAGCAATGTGGTGTGGGTTTGTCATGCGTTGACGGCCAATTCCGATGTTGCGCAATGGTGGCCGGGGGTGGTGGGGGAGCAGGGGCCGATCGACCCGGACAGGTACTTTATCGTTTGCGCCAATATCCTGGGTTCCTGCTATGGCAGTACGGGACCGCTCAGTATCGATCCGCGGACGGATAAGCCTTATTATCAGTGCTTTCCGGCCATAACCATCCGGGATATGGTCAGGGCGCATATTTTGTTACGCCGGCATCTGGGGATTGACAGGATCCATTTGTTAATGGGGGGCAGCATGGGTGGATATCAGGCGTTGGAATGGGCGGTGATGGAAAAGGAGGTGATCGGGCGATTGTTTCTGATTGCTACTTCGCCGGCTGAGAGTGCCTGGGGGGTTGCTATACATACTACGCAGCGGCTGGCGATCGAGGCGGACCCCAGTTGGTCGTTGGCGTCGCCGGAGGCTGGCCGCGATGGATTGAAGGCGGCCAGGGCTATTGGTATCCTGACTTACCGGAACTATGGCATTATGGTAAAGACGCAGACGGATCCAGACAGGGAGAAGCTGGATGGGTATAGGGCTTCCTCCTATATGTTGTACCAGGGAGAGAAGTTGGCGAAGCGATTCCATGCCTATTGCTATTGGTTGCTGACGAAGGCAATGGATAGTCATCAGCTGGCGAGGGGGCGTGGCGGGAGCCTGGAAGCCGTATTGCGGGGGATCGGGCAGCGGACGTTATTGGTTGGCGTGACGAGCGATATTCTTTGTCCGGTGGAAGAGCAGCTTTTTATGGCGGCGCATCTGCCGGATGCCCGGTTGGTGGAGATCGATTCGGCGTATGGGCATGACGGGTTTATGGTGGAGGGAGAAAAAATAGCCACTCTTTTGGGAGAGTGGCTGAGCAGTTGACGCGGTAACTACCAGGTCAGCTGACCCTGAAAGTAGTCGAGGATCTTTGTTTGCAGCAGATACGAATATTTGGCGCCGATGAGGGCAAGTTCCGCCTGGTTTTTGTTGGTGTTGTAGATGACGAAGGCCAGGGAGGCGAGGGCACCGTTGTCGTATTTGATCTGCGCGCCACGGAAGGATTCCTCATAATTGTTCACTTCGCGGTAGAGGACGTTGTAGGAGCGAAAGGCCTGCATCATCTGGACATAGTTGGACTCCACCGACTGCCGAAGTACGGCCACGGCAGTCTTCTGGTTGAATTGAGCCTGTTGGAGGGCCACCTTGTTATTCATGAGGAGGGTCCGTTTTGCGAATTGTCCCAGAATAGGGATGTTCAGCTGTAAGCCGAACTGGGTCTCTTTATTGTCCTTGAGCTGATCGTTAAGAGCGACGACTTTGGAATTAGAATAATTCCCCTCGGGGGAATATACCGGAACCTGCGTGCCGTTGACGGTGACATACGATCCGCTGTTGACATAGGAGGTACTGAGCAGCGAGTTGGTGGTCGCTGCCTGGGTATATTGGGATTGCAGGCCATAATAGAATGACAAAGTAGGGGCTAAGTTTTCGCGTGATGCCTTGAGAATCTTTTTAGCGGCTTCCACGTGCAGTTCGTTGGCGGCGATGTTAGCGATATTCTGCGTGGCTTTCTGGTAGATCTGGTCGACGGACGCATCGTACAGGACGGGGGTGGGGTCTGTGCTGATCTTGACGAGGTCCATATTGGGTGAATAGGGAATATTAATCAACTGGGACAGGATGAGCTTATTGTTCTCCGTGGTATTTTTCGCGCTGACAATGGTATATTCGGCGGCAGCCAGATTACCTTTCATATCCGTGTAGTCAAGGGGAGAGATCGCGCCCACGGAGTCCTGGATGGCCATGAGGTCGACTTTCCGGCGGATGTCGGCGGCCTGGGCTTGGGCAAGGGCCAGCTGCTCCTCGGCGCTCAACACCTGGAGATAAGCCAGGATCACGTTGATCGTGATGAGATCTTTCTGGTACTGCCAGTCCTTTTTGGTGGCTTCATACAAAGTGGAATAGCCACGAATAAAATTGAGGATGCTGCCGGCATTCCACAGATTGAACTGGCCTGTCAGCTGACCATATCCCTGGTTGTAGTCCGCATTGACATAGGTGCCGGTGTTGTAGTTGACGCTGTGTCCATTCACGCGGCCATAGCTGCCATAGCCACTTAGGGTTGGCACGGCAATGCCGATGTATTGCAGTCTCGTAATCCTCGCCTGGAGCGAAATTATTTCGGCCTGCTTGACGGCGGGATTGTTCTTCAATGCGCTGTCGATACATTGCTGGATGCTGTAGGTGACAGCGGGGCCGGAACTGATCTGGCTGATAAGGGAATCGGCATTTTGATTCTGGGCGGTAGCGGAATGATGCAGCAGCAGGAAGAAGGCTGCCGCTATCGATAGAGTTCGTCGTTGCATGATCATAGACATTTATAGCTGCGAATTGATGATTGTTTTAGGTTAGTTCCACTCGTCCGTCCAGCAGGTTGATGATATGGGATCCGTAGGCGGCATTTTTTTCCGAGTGGGTGACTTGTATTATGGTGACGCCTTCGTTATTGAGCTGTTTGAACAATTCCATGATCTCTTCTCCTTGTCTGGAGTTGAGGTTACCCGTTGGTTCGTCGGCGAGCAGCAGTTTGGGTTTGCCGATGAGGGCGCGGGCGATGCCAACGAGTTGTTGCTGGCCGCCGGAAAGTTGTGTCGGGAAGAGATCTTTTTTGCCGACGATCTGGAAACGGTCGAGGATATCGGCGACCATGGCCTGACGTTCGGAGGATTTGACATTCTGGTAGATCAGGGGGGTCTCGATATTTTCATAGACGGTGAGCTCGTCGATCAGGTGATAGGCCTGGAAGACGAAACCGATATATTGTTTATAGAGTTGGGAGCGTTGTTTTTCTTTTAGCGTGTGAACGGCGGTTCCGAGAAAATGATATTCTCCTTCGGAAGCGTCGTCGAGCATCCCGATGATATTGAGAAGACTGGATTTACCGGAGCCGGATGGACCCATGATCGAGACAAATTCGCCTTCCTTTATTTCAAGGTTGATGTCTTTCAGGATGAAATTAGGTTTTCCGCCGACGTTGATCCATTTAGAAATGCGTTTGAGAACTATCATATTTAATTATTAGAGATTTAGTGCCGACTTGTTGCTTTCAATCACATGCCAGCATTTAATTGGTTGACTGATATTGTTTTATACGGCAAATGTACGGACCGTAGTCCGGTTTCGATACAAAAACTGTCCGGTTTTGATACAGCGGTCCGGGCTTTCGGGTAGCGATGTGGCCCGACGGGTGTGCCGGAATGCAGGAATCGGCTCATTCGGTCCGCAGTTTCTTCACCGGGTTGGCTATCAGGGCCCGGATGGTCAGCAGACCGATGACGGCCATGGCGATGAAACCGATCAGGGCTTCGGTCACCAATATGGTCCAGGCGCTGATAGAGATCCGATAGGCGAAATTGTCCAGCCAGCGGTTGGCCAGCCACCAGGCGACGGGCAGCGCGATAGCGGAAGCGATGGCTGCCAGCCGGATGAAATCGCCCGACACCAGTTGCAGGATGCTGATTTTTCCGGCGCCAAGGACTTTACGGATCCCGATCTCTTTGGTACGTCGTTCGATTGTAAATAAGGTCAGGCCGATGAGGCCTAGTGTTGCCAACAGGATGGCCAGGGAGGTGAAAAAATTTATAGCCTGGCCGAGCAGGCGTTCTTTTTCGGCCAGGCGGCCAAAATTATCATCGAGAAAGCTGATATCGAGGGGAGTATCGGGAAGAAACTCCTGACCGGTATGGCGAAGCCAGGCCAGGAAATCGGCGGGGTGGCCGCCTTGCAGCCGGATGACGATGGAATTGGCGGTGCTGCCTTTTGAATTGAATCGCAGGATGGCTGGAGCGATCTTTTCGCGCATAGAGGCGTAGTTAAAGTCTTTGACGACGCCGATGACGCGTTGGCTGCCGTTTATCAGGGCGCCTACCGGGTTGAAAAGGCCAAGCGCGGATACAGCCGATTCATTCAGGATGAGGGAATTGGTATCTGACAGAAGATCTTTATTAAAATTGCGGCCGTCGGCGAGGTGGATGCCCAGGGTGGAGATGTACTGGTCATCGACCGGGAAGTCCTGGATAAACAGGTCCTGTTTCATGGCAGCGGTGCGATAGGAGCTCATGCTGACGCCGTTGCCGGCGGGCGTCCGGGCACAGAGACTGGTCGAGGCCACCTGGGATTGCCGTTCGACGAGTTGCCGGAAGGCCGTGATCCGGTCTTTTAGCGCATCGGCGTTTTCTATGACCACTACTCCTTCTGACCGGAAGCCTTTATCTTTTTTCTTTATGTATTGCAGTTGGCTGTAGACGACAAAGGATACAAAGAGCAAGGCGATGGCGATAGCGAATTGGAGGGTGACCAGGCTGTTTCGGAGGAGTGGTCTGTTCCTGCCGGACCCGGAGGTAGAACGGACGATGAGACCGGGCCGGAAGCCGGTCAGATAGAGGGCGGGATAGATGCCTGCCAGTAGTCCCACGGCAACGGAGAAGAGGATCAGCCAGAGGTAGTTGGCTGACAGGAATGGGATGGGCCCTGTCAGTGCGGAGCCTGTCAGAGAGGCATAGCCGAAGAGGATGACCTGGATAAGGCCGCAGGCCAGAAACATGGCCAGGGTGCTGAACAGGACGGATTCTTTCAGGATCTGGCCGATCAGCCGGATGCGGCTGGCGCCAAAGGTCTTTTTCAATCCGATCTCTTTGGCGCGGATGGAGGATCTGGCTGTTACGAGGTTGACATAGTTAATGACAGCCAGGGCAATCAGCAGGAGGCTTATGGCGCTGAGCAGCCTGACCTGGGTAAGATTACCGCCCGGGGAGAGATCGAATTTCTGGTTGGAATGAAAATAGATATCGGTCAGCGGCTGGACGATAAAGGAGACGGTCTCGCCGCTGGTCTTCCACTGGGCATAGGTCTTTAGGGAATGGCTGGAGGGATAGACGATCTTTTCGCGGACGCGATCGAGCCAGGAATTGAGGCCCGCGATAGAGCCCTGCGGTTTGAGCTTGACATAGTTATAGAGGCTGCAGGAAGCCCATTCTGCGGAGCCGGCGTCTGCGTCGGGGGCCCGATGGAGCAGGACCTGGGGGTCGAGATGGGATTTGGCAAAGCTTTCTTTCAGGACGGCGATCACTTTACAGGGAGTCATTTCTTTTCCGGTATAGATAAGCTTGCCGATAGGGTCTTCCCTTCCGAAGAATTTGCGGGCCTGGATGGCTGAAAGGATGGCTTCCCCCGGCGCCGGGCCGTTCCGGGGGATGAAGCCGGCAGCGGTTTCATAGGAGAAAACGGCAAAAAAAGAGTTGTCGATATAATAGGGGTCGATGCCGGTGAAGGCTCTGTCACCGGTGCTGGTGCGGATGGGTGTCTCGCCGCCGGTCTGGATGGCGGTAGCGTCCTCTACGTCTTTGCAGGAAGCCAGGGCCAGGCCGCGGAGCATGGGCTGGCTAAAGGCGAATGGCCCCATGTGGAAGAAGTCGGTACCGATCCGGGCGATGTGGTTGGCGTCGCGGAAATGGCGGTCGCAGTTTAGTTCGCGTTGGGAGTAGACGAGCAGGACAAAGGAAGCGGCGATGCCGATGGAAAGGCCCCCCAGGTTGATGAGCGAAAAAGCGGGATATTTCCGGAGGCTGCGAAGGGCTGGCTTGAGCTGTGTGTTCATGTCGATAAATGGTTTGAGGCCGGGCGGCGTAATGGACGCCGGTCCGGCGGCGTGGCGGTGTGGCGGCGGCCTGGATAAAGCTACGGTTTTTTTTAAGTTTTGGAGACGAGAGCCAGACGCTGAAGCGTCTTCCTCATTCATGTCTGCGGACC
>Ga0302179_10001617_pt1 | contig 13542 bp, 18 predicted proteins | sample I_Palsa_E3_1_FD_198788 | JGI IMG/M metagenome (GOLD analysis project Ga0302179, IMG submission 198788) | Peat permafrost microbial communities from Stordalen Mire near Abisko, Sweden - I_Palsa_E3_1 | ecosystem: Environmental > Terrestrial > Soil > Palsa > Peat permafrost | place: Sweden...
AAGTAATGAGGCTAAGACTTAGTTTTCAAGACAATCTCAGTTTAGCATTGTTAAGTTTAGAATATTATATCAGGGTTGAATGAATCTGGATTTTGCATAACTCACGGAGAATTATCACGTCCCACGTCGATATTATGAGTTGAACGCCCCTGGGCTGTAGCACTTTTATCGTGTCAAAATTATATTTGCGGAGTAGGTGCGGCAGTTGACTATTGTCGGCTATAGGACAGATTAAGGGGCTCCGCAAGACTTCATCAGTGTGCCCACCTGCCCCGCACTGATCTGCGAGCCTCGACACAATGACAGAGCTTTCACTTCAGGACCTGCAATCTCAGCTTAGCTCCCTTCTCGATGAAGTCGGCTCCTTGCGCACTGAAGTAACCCGTCTAAACGACATCCAGGCAATCCGCACTCTCCATTTCAAGTACGGCTATTACTGGGATAATGTCCTCTACGACCAAGTCATCGATCTCTTCACCGACGATGTCAAGGTACCCATTCTCTCAATGTCAGCTTCTTATTCCAGCTCTACTACCGCGGTGGTCTCTACCATGGCAAAGAGGGGGCTCGTCGTATTTACCAGGGATTGAATAAACAAAGTGGCCCCGCGCATGGTTTCATGATAAATCACCATCACATGCAAGATGTAGTCACCATTGCCCCATCTGGGGCTCATGCTCACGGGCGATTCCAAATGTTGATGTTCGGAGGCGTTCATACCGAAGCGCTCAATGACAATCCACTTCGATACTCACAACTGCCTCGACAATGGATTGAACAGGGCATGTATGAGAATGAATATCGCAAGGAGGATGGGGTGTGGAAATGTTGTATTTTCAGGTATAAGGAGATATGGACGAGTCCGTTTGAATTGAGTGCTGGAGGATGGGCAGAGGTCAAGAGAGGAATTTTACCGTATGATGAGCTCATGAAGACGAGAGAGGAGGGGAACAAAATAGGCCCTGATCAAAAGGTTCCTGAGAATGCTTGGATTTGGCCTCAGCGTAAGGTTTTGCCTTATCACTATCCCAATCCGGTATATCAGTGTTCATGATTATTTCTAATCCTAGGTCACTGGGGAAGTGCTTCAGGAAAGGGATCTCAACCCTGTGAAAGATGACAGTAAACTGTAAAACATTAGCTTCCTATATGTAGCTTTCAAATTGCACTTATCAAATCGGACATTTATCGCAGTGCAAAATTAATGGAAGAAACTTCGAAAACATTCCGTGCAATTGTTTTAGATATCCACCAACTCAACGCCCTTCCAACAACAAAAACGCCAATGCAGCTCTATGCAACCCATCCCTCCCGTGCTCAGAAAAATGCGACTCTGACAACGACTACCGATGATACATCATCTCCATTTCCTTCTTTAATCCCTCTAATTCCACTTTTCGCATCCCTTCAATCAATTCGTTTTTTACACTTTTCTCCAATCCCTCGCAACTCATGGATATCAATTTATCAATTGGCAGCATCCGGCTCGTCATATCTTTCATGAACGTGTAGACGCTCGCAGGCGATTTACATCCCAGGATCAGCTTTTCGTTTATTTTTATGACGGCGAGGGCTACTCGGAACATGTATGCTGAGCCTTCAACGAAGAATACATCCCATACTCGGAATAGAGCCTATACAGTTAATTGAGTTGGAAGGGGGCGTACTTCGGCAGGGAGACAGTCAGTGAATACGGATAGAAACCAATTGAAAGTGATCGCCTCGAGATCGACGCCGAGACGTTGAAGATGTTGATGGACCCGAGGACATAATTCCCGGACAAGCCGTTTTAGAACTCTTTGATCTGCGCGGGAAGCAATCAGGTCTGGGGTGAAGTAGCCCTCTGGCAGAATGCGCTCTATAATCGCCACCAATCCCCAAAATGCTTCTTCATCAGTCGAATGAATGAGTAGTAAAGTAGCAGTGATAACGTTCACTAAGGTTAGCCTAACTCTCCTTGGGAACTTACTGCCCTGACAGTACCCGATCTCAGGATTATGCCTCGAAAAAGCAACTAGAACCCTCTCTAACTTGGGTATTCCAGGACCATTGCCGCCGAAGAAAACATTGTTAGGCATCGTTCTGTGAATATCCATTTCGATCTGCTGTACGGAAATCTTGTCTAGATCTTGTGTGCCAAGATTACATAGTTCCTCGAAATATCCAGGTCGTGATAATTCTAATGCTCCTGAACATTCTGCCCAGATTTTACTGCGATATTTGACCGGAATACCTCCAATAACCAGAGACTTGAAATCTCGGAAACGTTGTTTGCGGTCTTTGACGTGATGTGGCGGGGTTAATAACGAATCTGTGGGATCAGATTGAGAAAGCCATTTATCCCATCGTTGACGATTTGCACGATCTAGAGAATCATGGAGATCGTTCAGTTTTGAGAGTAGTAACTTTATGGTTGAAAGGTCCGAGGGGTTTGACAAAGTAGGGACGGGCGGAGTCGACACACTCAACGAAGGACTCAACGGGGCTGTTTCGGGCATCGGCATGATAGATTCGGGGACAGATTTCGCTGGCTGTGCGACTGGAAGGGTTTCGTTAGTTGATGAGGAAGTCGTATCTACTGTTTCCGCTGACGGAGAACGTATAATCCTTTCGGCCATGATCACTGTACCCTGTACCGGATCCTCCTTGAAGCGAGATGCCCATCCTTCAATGAAACTGGCAGGCACACGTTTCTCTTTCGCTCCCTGTTTTCGCAGCTCATCAATTCGTTCTTCCGCCTCACTGACGACATTCCTCCACCGTTCCTCATCAGATCGAGTCTGTTCCCTCAAACTCTCTCTCAAGTCCAACACACCACCCGACTTCCTCCTCTCCCCGGCGTACACAAACCCATACCGGTCCGTAAGTCCGCTCTGCGCCGGGTGATAATGGTTGTCCCATTTCGTGCTTTGGCTGGGGGGCTGGATCTCTGCGGGGACGATAGTATTCATCTCGACTACGGGAACTGGCGATCGCTGGCCAAGGGAGGCAAGGGATGTGGTTGAACTACTTTGACTAAGGACTGGTTGTTTAGGGGCCGTGGAGTCTGATCCGCTACGTGAGCGGGTCGATTCTGCTGTGAGAGTTGTTGCTCGGAGGCGTATGGGCGATCGGAAGGTGTTGATACTTTTGACGACACCGGTTCGCATTTGTTCAAGGGTGGGAACATCTTCTACCGGAGCTGAGACAATACGATGTAGCGAGTCACGATCAGACGCTGGTTGTGAGGGAGTGTCTACGGTCGTAGTTCCGTTTAATGATGGCACGCTGCTACTGGAAGAAGACGGAGACACGGTTTTGGTGATGACGAGAGATTCGCGGGTTTCGACGACGGTTTCCGTTTTGCGAGGATCTGAAGGGTTTACTGCTTCCTTTAGCCCCTCGACAGCCTCCTCAATTGGTTTCTGGTTTCCAGGAGCCGAAAAGGAGCGGGCGGGAGAGACTTTACTGACCGATGGGGGAGTAGACGATGATGTCGCAGGTCGCCGTGTAGCCTCTCCTCTTCCAACGATCATCTCGGCCCATTTCCTCAAAGACAAGCTACTTGAGCTCCTTGGGCGTGAGGCTGTTTCCACTGGTTTGGCGGGTATATCGACTGGAGTTATAGGGGTATCCAGTGCCTTCATCTCTTCCGCTGGCGGTATGGAATTGAATGTCTCCTCGGTCATTGCTTCGGCCATCATATCTTGAATAGCCTTCTCGTCATCAACCAGCTCTGGGGGAATCAAGGAATGGGCGGCAAGTGCAGGGTGGGCTGTAGAGGTAATCCACTCGTCGAAAATGAGATTCCGTCCATTGGGAGGTGTTGGTGCTGAAGATGAACTCGTCCGTTGCATTCCCACTGAACTCTTTGTTTTACGGTGCATCGGCACAGTTGATTCTCGTTTGAAAGATCGTATACTCGCGGCTTTCGGCCGAGCAATATAGGAAGAATCAAGATTTTCGATGCTCGGGTGCGTTACAAGGATCTGAAGTGTCGGGTCATCTGCTTCGGACGATAAAGGATGTGATAACAGGTCGACAGGCTGTGGGTCGCGCCATGTGCCTGCTGAAGCGAGACTAGACGATCGACTTGGACATCGAGACAGGTCAGACATGGCAGTGCTGTTGGGCCATTATCGTCGTCCAAGCTGGGAATGGAACATACGCGACTCCGTGCTTACAGGGACGTCATTTCGTGCCTCCGGTTGCAGCCAGCCCGGGCTGTCATCACAAACACACACAAAACACGCTCAGTCCCAATCGAAATATTCAGAGTGCAATGACATCCATCATCTGACACAGCAGCGGATCGACCCTCGTTCTGAAAGATGGACTCCATTATCAACTTTCTCGGTGCAAATCCTTACCAGGCCATTGCTGTGCCTGTCGTCGGTGGACTTGCCTCAGGTAATGAATATTCCACTGCTTTCATGTTCCTTCTGATGAGTGCTAGGATACATTGGCAATCCTCGCACCACCGTCAAGTCGTGGTACCCCGGCCTCCGCAAGCCACTCTACAATCCGCCAAACTGGATTTTCCCTCCGGCATGGACGGCACTCTATGTCGCGATGGGTTATTCATCTCATCTCGTCGCCCGCGTCGCAATGGAAACTCTATCTGAGCCCAAACACCTCGTCGCTCGCGCCGCCCTCGGAGTCTACGCCGCTCAATTGGGCGTCAATCTTTTGTGGACTCCCTTGTTCTTTGGGCAGAGAAATCCTGGGGCTTCGTTGCTGAATATTGGCGTTTTGGGTGGCTTGGTTACGGCGATGACATGGCTGTTCAGTCGGGTCGACGAGACGGCCGGATGGCTTTGTGTGCCTTATATGGCTTGGGTTGGCTTTGCTACCTATTTGAATTATTCGATTGTGAAGTTGAATCCTGGAGACGGAGTTGAGAAAACGCAGTAGTTGACAAGGATTCGCTAGTAGATGTACATATCTCACTCTGGCTGTTTGGGTGAATATTCTAATGGATTGGGCGTACTTGATGCATGCATTCCATCCCGATGACAGAGTAGAGTCTCAATCTTGTAAGACCAGAACGTGATCTTAGTGAACGATGAACGCTTTCTTACTCGAATAACGGATATATAATATGCTAAATCAAGATGCTCAAAACTGAATTTCCCAATCTTCCCCAATGCGTACCTTTGGATCCCGAACAGTAAGCACCTGTGCTTTCCCAGCCGTCGCCGAAGCAGACGTCGACGTCGTCCATTCCTTCCCGCCTTGTTTCACCGTAACAGTCTTGCCCGCATATTTCTTGGGAGCACCGACCACAAGGATTCGTTCGATTCTAATATCTTGCATTGTCTTCAGATATGAAGATGTTGATTTCCCATGAGATCCAATGTTTGTGGATGTCAATTTCTTGTCGGATAGGTTGAATTTGCGATGAATGTATGCTCCGGCCCGGTAGTCGTAACTCTCTCCATCGTCGACGTATAATTCGCCTTCTGCAGTTCCCTGCAGATAAGCAACGAAAGAAGGGGAGGGATACGTCATCAGAAAGGGTGATGAATAGAGTATAGGGATCTCTGGCCATTCTGCCGGAAGAACCTCTTGGTCGGTCCTTTCGAGGGATGATGCTCCCACCACGGACAAGGACAGGGATCTTATTCATCGGTGCAGGAACCGTATAAGATCCCTTTCCTTTGTAGATTGTGTAATCAAAGAAATCATAATAAGACTACATCAGTAAAGCCGCGAGAATGGGCCTACTTTATCCTCAGCGAGGTAGACTGTCACTGAGGTAGCACCCTTCTTCACAACTGGATGGATCAAAATACCAGTATCGCCAAGATAAGCCTGGTCATCCATCGCAAAACCTTTTTCATCTTCTGGGAACTGGATAAATTGTGGTCTACGTAAGCCAATGTCAAGAGAGGGGATACGTAAGAATAGGTAATCCAGAGACACTGCTCTTATGGAAAGCAGTGTAAATTGCAGGTAGAAGTTGATATCGCAAACGTAGAGCATCACGGATCTGACTCGTATGCGGCTCTCCAAATAACCATGGCTCCCGTCGTTTAGTGTCAATATGTGCATGCGCTCTGAAGAAAGGATAAAACACTCCCGCTTGATACCATCGAACAAGCAACTCGGTCTCGGGATTTCCAAAAAACCCGCCCACGTCAGCTAACAATCAGCATCCCCCTGGTATATTCAAAGATTACCTCCACTGAAAGGCATCCCCGCAATGCCTTGAGATAGAAGCATTGGAAGAGCGATTTCGAGATGATCCCAGTTGGCTTGATTGTCTCCTGTCCACATGGCTCCAAATCTTTGACTTCCAGCAAAGAAACTTCGCGTCAAGACAAATGGACGGAGAGGTTTCGTGGTTCGCGTGCTTACTGCTGTGGCGGTTGCGTTGGCCATCCACCATCCATACATATTATGAAGATCACGATGTTCCCAGCCGTCGGCATGGATATTGTCTTTAGGCATAGTGATCTCAGGACCATTGAACACGGAAGGTTCATTCATGTCGTTCCATAAATGGAGATTCGCACGAGACTATTTGTCAGTCGCATTCCTGTTAACGAAAAGACCTTGAATTTATTGAATTTGAAGAGAGAATGCCACCATTGCCTTGCTTTCTCAGAAGTGAAATCGACCCAGGAAGAACTTCCGGGCCAACACCAACCATCGAAAACTTTGGCTTCGGCATTCTTGACCATTAAATCCTTCTTTTCTCCCTCCTTGTGAACCCAGTATCCTTCCTCACGTTTGATATGGGGATCGATAATCGCGACCAATTTTCGTTTATTGTTATCTAACTTGTCCAACATCTTCTCCGGCTCAGGGAAATTGCGTGGGTCCCAAGTGAAATACTGTTTTTCGTCTGTGTACTCGATATCCAACCAAATAGTATCATAAGGCATATCATGTTTATCGAATCCTGCATCCACAGTAAGTACATCCTCCTCGTTGACATAATTCCATCGACACTGGTGATGACCAATGGAGAATAGCGGAGGCAATGCGGTATAACCAGTCATTTCCCCATACTGCTGGAAGATAGACTTTGTATCTGGACCAAGGAACACGAGGAGATCCAAGATACCAGCCTCGCTCACCCAGTGGGTATGACTTGACCTCCCCTTAGTACTGAAACTCAAGGGATTCTTGTGATCTCTGGTGATATCGATCCAAGTTTCTGCTGCATTCAGCCATAGCAAGGCCGCATCGCCGGTTTTCTGGTGAGCGTACATGAAGGGGATTGCACCATAGAGAGCGGCTGGAGTATCGAGGTCGTATTGACGATATGGTTCAGAGTACTCTCCTGAAGCACCGGACGTTGATTTCAACGCGAATGGAGCCGCGTGTTCTGGGATACCGTAAACGTGCTCATAATCCACAAATGTAACGTCCAAACTAACAGATTCCGGTCCTGCGATTAGTCATAGAACACGAAAGAGCAAACCTCTTGGTTTAGAATCAGTTTTTCCATTGAACGATTCTTCCCACATTCCATCTTCTGTTGGCTCATCGTCATCATCGACAATAGTCATTTGCTCATCCCCAACAACGCCTTCCTGCTCCTGTTGTTGCTCCTTCTTAACACTCTTCGGTCTCCAATGTTCAACATTCAACAGATTTCTCTCATTCAGTACCATCTGCACCTTATGATCTCTCAAGAACTCAACACGAAACGGATAATGATGAATCACGACCTCCTGATCAACACGGCTGCCGTACCTCACCCGGGTCGAATTATTCTGCGAAACCAATTTATTGACGGCCATGTCAAGTTCTTTCCCGCCAATAAGAACAGTATTAGCAACCAAATTGTATCGCTCCTTGCGAACATGGTCTTTCCCTTCAGGTAACTCAATGTCCTTGTTCTGACGACGTTTCTCGTCAATGGTGACGCGTGCAACGCCGGATTTCAGAAATTGGATAGTGAACGGTAATTCCACTTTCTCGACACCCTTCTTTATGGATTTGAGGATTGTCCCTGTTAATACGCCGTTTCGTAGGGAAATGTCGTCTGCGAGGGAGTAAGGGGATGCGTAATGTGGATTCGACGTGATTGTGTCTGCCAACGCACGATTGCGGCGACAGAAGCTCGACTGATATCAGTGACCGCAACAGAAGGGAGGACTTGGCTGCATTTCTTAAAATCGGCGTGCTTTACCGCGTTCACAGCACCGAAGAGCTGTAAAGAGACAACTAGGAACAGAAATGCCCAACATAACGAGATCCGTGCCATATCGAAGCACGTCTCACGAATCACCACGTACGTCTCCACGATTTTCAGGACCGATCTTAATTTCCCACAAAACTTTCAAAGCCGTTGTGACAGGTCGGCTTTACTTGGAAATTCAACTTCGGCGAAATTTTCGCCGATCGCCGAGCCGGATACGTCAGATAGAAATTGCTAGTAGATGCTCGACCATCCCCGCACTTTCAAGCACCATCTCGTGGGGACGCGTCACCCTTTCGAATGTCCACGAACAAAGTCTATTGCTAAGCACTTTTGTCTATATAAACCACCCTCCGCTCCCTCGAAAAGGCATCAAAAAATATCAAGACATGGCATACACATACTACGCAAACCACCCTCTCGTCGAGCTCTTCAACTCTTTCGTTGACGCAGCGGATCAACCGCAAGCCCAGTGCGGACCTCAACAATGCGGACCTCATCAACGTGGGCCGCACCACTTTGGGGGACACCGCCCTCACCGCTCACGCTCTGCGACGCAGTCCGATAAATTCGTTCCCGCGGCCGATATTTATTCCACTCCCACGGAGTACAAAGTATACTTCTCGCTCCCCTCGGTCGACAAGGAGACTATCGAGCTTACCTACGATCCGAATACACGGGAACTCGCCGTTGCCGGAACACTCGTTCGACCGGCGGAATTCGCGTCCCTGGAGGAAGAGGAGTTGAAGAAAGTCCTCCTCCAGAGTGAGAGAAAGGTCGGCAAATTTGAGAGAAAATTGAAGATCCCCAAGGATGAGGGTGAGAGGATCAGATTCGATGAAGCAGCGGCGAAATTCGATAACGGCGTTTTGGAGTTGACTTTGCCCAAGGTCGAGAAGGAGGGACCGAAGACTATTGTTATTGAGTAGATTTACTGCTGGCATTATCGGAGGGGAACAACTTTCATTGGGTTTGGGATCATATTGGGGATACTGTTTGACTGTTTATCCGGGCTTCATAATAATTGACTGTGCTTCTAATAAACTAATTTTGTTCGTTCAAGTGAAACGCATACGTGAAACCAGCCAGGACTGTCTTCGCTCTCGACCTCCCGTTCAATGCCGATCTCAGGGGTCAGGGGCAGAGTGGGCCTTGAGAAAGAAAGTGATGATATAACATACACCCTCATATAGCAAGGTGCTTTCCGTCTACCATCTTTGTAAAAGCTTAATAAAAAAGTATCCGCGCATTCTAACCTAATATTTCCAGATTGCCAACCTTGGCTCTCAAAATTGCCTAATCCGGTAAATAAGTGGCTGAATTTTATCGGTTATCTGCTGACACCTCGGCCTCTGATCACAGGGCCAGCAATTCATATCCCCAATCAGCGATAACAACAGCACCACGAGAGCAGACACACACCGTCTCGGAACAATCGCCCCTGCAACGTCTCGAATGGCCTCGTCAACAGACCCGCTCGCCCAGATCCTCGCGGCATTAACTGACTTGCAGCACCAAAATGCACTCCTCAACCAAAAGGTACATCCTCATTGGCATACGGGGCTCCTTCTTTTGCGCAGTTTCTGTTTGTTCAAGACATGGATTTACGTGGTACATAGTTGGAAAGTCATCAGCTGTCGACGCAACAACAGTTCCTCTCGCTTAAACAGAAATTAGATACCATTCCTTCCGGATTGGACTCTCCGTTCCAGCGGAATCCTTCGAGCACTTCAATTCGGTCCATGTCGCCTGGAGACGCCCTTTCTGTGTCCCCGCCAATCACTTCGTCTCCGCCGAAACCGTATGGAACGGGCGTGAATACTCCAATCACTCCGTCGGGCTTGCGATTCGAAAAGAAACCTCTGCCGCCGAGTCCGAGTGTCAGTGTTTCTGCGTTCTCGTTGCCTTCGGAAAAACAGGACGGCAGGGAGAGAGGTAATTTCGAACACACCAGGGGCAACTGGGGGAACAGAATTGTCTTGACTACATATCCTGGTCAAGCGAATGTTGGTATGTCTATTCCTGTACTGTCAATTGACTTAGATCCCTTTCCAATGGATTGGGGTAATCCGGATCCTCATCTTCGTGGACCGAGTATCAACCCCTGAGTTTCGTGTTTAAAGGTAGTCGTCGTATCCCGACAAAACTCAACGATTCGGCGCAGAAATGCAATCGGTGCACACGGAGGATCATATAGCATCTACCATGCCTTGGCAATTGCAACCAAACAACTCCCTCCTTCATTTACACCCAACTATGCTTTCACACACCCTCCCGTGAACATCGGTCCTTTTCCTCAATGGAGTGAGCCAGGGAAAATCGTCAGCATGGATCCCTGGGGACACTTGACTGCCTCACTTTTCGAGAATGTACACTCCCCCGCTGCTCAAAGTCTTGGGTTTGAAAGGTTCAGTAGTAATGCTTTGGTAGGAACTGAAACAGGGGATTGATATTCGTCCTACCATTGCGGTAACAAAGGCTCATATGCGACTTATGGAGATGGAAAAAAGCGTCAAGGACGGGAAAATACAAGTCGATGGAAAAATAGTAGTAAATGCAGTGGGTGAATTGGCCGTCACCAAGGGTACATCCACTTATTATTGACCAGGGGTTCACAAATAGTTGCTGTAGAACCAGTATGGTATTTACCGGGTGTTGCATCAAGATTTGGGATCGATGAGGGTGTCTTGAGGAGAGGATTGTTTGAGGATACGGGCGGAAGTTATCCTGAACTCATCACACGGGGAGACTTGAAAGTCTTTCTCCCGCCTATAGGCACTCACCCCCATTGCTGTTATGGAATGTTGACTGATATCATGATTAGGTGGATTGACTGTCTATATATTTGGAAATGTAGCAAACTTGTCCGATCCAACAAAACGTCTCGCTCTCCGTGTCCACGATGTACCCCCTCCCTCTCCCCGTTCGAATCCCTTGACAGTGTCGCTCTTAACTCTCTTTCTCCCTCGATTATGGGTCTGACGATAGGAATGTAACGGCTCAGATGTCTTTTCTTCAGATATCTGTACATGCCGACCATATCTCATGTTCGGCATCGAAGAAGCAGTCAAAGAAGCCCAAGCCGGTGGAGTAGGCGTAGTAATCTATTTCCGCAAGGAAGGCCGTGCATTGGGCGAAGTAACCAAATACCTCGTCTACAATGTGCGTAAACGCACCGGAGACAGAGCATCTGAGTACTTTGAACGAACTGAAAACATCGCCGGCGTTAAAGACGTACCTCCCCTTCTCCACCCCCCGGGCAACCCGTTCTCCCCTGTCCCCATCCTCATGCGTTACCCCCTGTCCCTATCGTTTGTCGTTTCTTAGATTGGGCGCCCGTTAACAGCAGATGCGCTTCCAAGCCCTCATGCCCGACATCCTGCACTGGCTCGGCATAACCAAAATCGACCGCATGCTCTCCATGTCAAACATGAAATACGACGCCATCGTCTCGCAGGGCATTCCGATCCACGAACGCGTGCCCATCCCCGAAGACATGATCCCCGAGGACGGACAAGTCGAGATTGAGGCAAAAGTGCATGCGGGGTATTTTGCGGGACAGCCGGGCGAGGCGTCCAGGTGGCATGGCGAGTTGGAAAGTGTCAAGGGGAGGGGGTGGGATGATATTGATGTATGACTCCCGTCTTGGGGATTTGGGCTGACGTTTTAGCATTGAGGGCAGGGATGCGGTGTTGAGGAGTTGGGAGGGAGGGGAAATGTTTTGCTATTTCAGAAAAGTCATTTGCAGTGGCTATTTTTTATGCTAGAAATTTGGCGTGTTCCGAGAGGGGAAATTGTTTGATCAGTTTTCTGAAAGTTTGGGCGCCTCTTTCCAGCTATTTTAATGATAAACTTGCTTTTACCTGATGTCCGGGTATGCAACAAACCTCGAAGAAACAGAATACAATAGGCTTACGAGTTTACATGACCTTTATCTTATCTTGGCGAAATCAATTCCTTCAAATCAGGGTCTTTACATATGCGTATCAGAGTTTGGCGAATCCATACGCATGCGGTCCCCCCGACAGATAAAATCCTCCATCAAGGCTTCGTCGACCCTCAACCGCTTCCCCCCGCCCGAAACCTTACTTCGTCTCATTGACAATCGTCTTATCTACGCACCCATGCGGATAAACCGTTTCTCAAGAACCCGCGCCCACCCGTGTGCAAATAATCGGGTGACAGACATCAATTTGAGGCGTCTCGACTCGCTCAGGGGCGGCGGGAAATTAAATTCCGTGGTGCGGAACTACTGATTCGCAATTGATCGGGCTAATTTTCCGGATAGCGCCGCAAAATGTTCCGGTCGCGCAATATATATAAAACTTCTATCTGTCCCAACATCTTGCAATTAAAGGATTCCGGTCTGCAAAGCAAGATACTTCTGGGTTGAGGGTGAGATGGCTATACGACGGACGTTTTTCATGCAGAGGGAGGTGGGACGGGTTATTCGCGGGGTTGAGGGATGGGTGCTGGGGATTGAGATACGTGCTGGGCTTTTGAAAGGGAAAGGATATGGGCTGAAGGGTGGTGCTGAGAAGGTTAAACAACTTCTGCCGGAACAGATTGTATAAGTGTATGGGGCAGGGTATGTTTTCGTTTTCGAAATTGGCTGACTTCAGATTCGGTATCGGTCGCTGTTCAATAGCGGATCAACTGTGCATGAATCAGGCGACCTGATTCGACAACCACTCAGCTTCAAAATCTTTCCCCTTCGAGTTCAAATTTCACATCATTTCGTTTACTTCCTTCATTTTAGTCATTGACAAGGAGTTGGGATACCCCTAGATCGAGGGAATTGAGATGTTGCGGTGTTCTGCGCCGTTGCGTCAAGGAGCATGCATTCAACTGCTATAGAACAAGGATAGACAGACCGGACAGACAATATCAGGAACCGATAATAATAATTCTTAATCAAAAGCCAAAATTTTATCACGCTCATCTTTTCTGTGGTACCTTATTTTCGCGATCGCAGCCGGGGCGCACGGACCTGAAAAACGGTCCAGTCGAGATCGGAAGGTGTTCCCGATCCGGGCACGCAAGCACGCACAGTTGCAGCGCACACAGCTAGCCAGACTCCCCAGTGTCTCCACTCACAGCGTCAGTCCATCACACATCGCCACATCAAAACATGTCTGGGCCATCATGGGACTACATCGTAAAGGTACCGGCTTTGCTCCTTCGTTGCTAACGATAGTTCATCATCATCGGTACAGCTGCTGTTTCCTAGACGGGACTTAACTTTGTAGGCGATTCGGGCGTGGGAAAGTCAAACTTGATGCTTCGGTTCACCGATAATCGGTACCAGTCGGCTCATGATGTGACGATTGGGGTCGAGTTTGGGGCGCGGATATTAGCTGTTCATGACGACAAGACCGATTCCACAAAGAACTTGAAGTGTCAAATCT
>Ga0302179_10001619_pt1 | contig 13535 bp, 12 predicted proteins | sample I_Palsa_E3_1_FD_198788 | JGI IMG/M metagenome (GOLD analysis project Ga0302179, IMG submission 198788) | Peat permafrost microbial communities from Stordalen Mire near Abisko, Sweden - I_Palsa_E3_1 | ecosystem: Environmental > Terrestrial > Soil > Palsa > Peat permafrost | place: Sweden...
GCGTCGGGAGTTGCTTGTCATTCGTGATATTCCGGCCATTCAACGGCAATTCGGATACGGTCACGGTACCATTGCTGCTCGGCACTCTCGCCGCATCGGCAGCTGGAACCGAAACAGAAGGAGCTGCCGCCGTTGTCTCGGAAGCAGCGACGTTCGCGGTCGCTTGATCGCTCTTCTTTTTTGCTGCGGGCAAATTCGAGCCACCGGCGACGAGGTTCTTTCGCCGGGAGACGTCGGTCGCTGCCGCGTCTGGCGCGAAGCTGCTCTGTGGTCCTCGGGATTGCGCAATCCGTTCTGAGTTGATGGTCGGAGCAATCGCCGTTCGAGGATGCTCGATCTCTGGCTGCCTTACGCTCGCAATCTGTTGCGGGTTCGGAGGAGCGGCGGCATGTGGCCGAATATAGATAAAGACGGCTATCAGTCCGCAGGCAATCGCCGCCGCGGGCAGTCCTACTGGCACGAGACGCCGCCAGACCCATCCTTTCACCGGCGCTGCCGTAGCTCGTTCGATCTCCTCATGCGGTTGCATGAGAAACACAGCCTTCCGGCACTCCGCGCATTCGGCCAGGTGCGCCAGCATCCACTCCTGTTCCCGCGCGGTGGCTGCACCCTCGATGAACACACTGAGCTTGTCAGCGTCGGGATGTATCCCGGGTTGGAGATTCCGGTTCAAACTTGGTCTTCCTGATCGGGGATCGTGTCGCCCTCCGATTTTTGCAGCAACTTGCGCAGATTGAGGTCCACATCCCTGGGGTCGGTCCCCAGCGCTTCCTCTGCCCCACGCCGGCTCAGGCCCCGCGCCCTAAGGGTCCGCAGAAGCTGTTTGCGGAGGCGCTCGGTTGCACGCTTCAGTTTGCGGCTAACCGTCGCTTCATGAACCCGCAGGACGCGGCTCATCTCGTGCAGAGTATGCTGGTCGAGGTAGTAGGCTGAGAGCAGGAAGCGTTCTTCCGCGGAAGCCTCGCTCAGCGTCATCTTCATAGCCACCCGCAAATCTTCTAATCGTTCAAGCTCAAGCTGCTCAGAAACTGCCGCCGCTGGTTCGATCTCACCTAGCGTAGTTTCCCGACCGAACTTCCGGTACTGATTCACGCGGCGTTGCGCCAGGATCGCACGAAGCCACCCCATCAGGGATCCTCGCCCTGAGTATCGAAGCAGCGGAGACCAGCGCCGGCCTTCGCGCTCCGTCAGCCCGAACAACTCTGAATAAAGCGCACTTGCCAACTCTTCGCCCAACGCCGCCGATCCTGTCATCTCCACCGCAGCTCGGGTCAGCTGTTCCTGATATTGTGCAAGAAAGCGCCGCCATGCGGACTCCCGCCCCAGCGCGCATCCGCGCGCGATGGCAAGCTCCTCCAGGTGCAGAGCTCGCCAGAATGTTTCCCGCTGCCGCTCATTGGTCTGCCTTTCTGGATCGAGACCGAAATTGTGCCTGGCTCCTATCGTTTCAAGGGCCTCGGCAAACTCCGCCTTGCTTACCTCGACCAGTTCTGCACCAGACACTCGCCAAAGCTCTCCGCCGAGCATTTCGGGTAAGAGTCGGCTCTCCGGCCCGAGAGCAGTCCCCTTCGCCACCGATGCGGTGCGATCTCCTGCCCCCGAAGATTCCGTTTGAGTGATGTTGGCAGGCGGAATATCCACGCCGGCCCATTAAATCACATTGTCCCGTCGAGGCTCTCGCGGCCAAGGAACCGAAGTACATCAAACTGCCTGGTTCGCTCGACGTACTCGAACTGCTGGCCGACGAAGAGATGGGCGGCCTGAACGGACTCAGGGTTCATTTTCCCCAGGGATGCAAGGCGGAGTTCTTTCGCACCACCCAGGGCGTATTTATCCGCAACTTTGATTCCGGTCCGCCGCTCACCTTCTTGGTCACGTCCATGGCCCGAGTTCGAACGAGTACAGAGTCGAAGGCAAGAGGCTTTACGAGATTCTGCTCCCTGGGCCGTATAACAACCTCGGCGAATGGAAGGAAGCCGCTTATCTACCCGGGCGATGCGAAGCATCTTTACAGGATCAGATGTGACTGATGCGGCACTGGCCGCTTCGGGAGCAAGCAGACTACCTCAATCAAATGCTTCGCGGACACTATGCGTACTACGGCATTGCCGGAAACCTACGGTCATTGCGGAGGGTCCATCGTGCTGTGGAGTGTTACTGGCGTAAAATGCTGAGCAGCCGGAGTTGGAAAGGTGAGGTCTGGTGGACGAAATTCCAGCAGATCAAGGAAAGGTTCCCTCTGCTGCGACCCAAACTGCACAGCAAACGGGGGCCACCTCATCTCCTCAATTTGCTAACAACCGCGAGACGCGATCCGCCCTCCGTGAATCGATCTGATTGAGTTCTATCGAGAACCCAGCGTCATGACACCCTCTATAATCGGCGTAACTTGACCGCCGACGTAGATTTCATCCGCTGCTTCTTTTCCACGAACCTCTACATGTAACAAGCTGCGGCGGCCCATCTTTGTTCCTTGTTCGCTCACAAAACGTGTGGCCGCAGATCTCGAAATAAGGTTGTGACGCATCATGAGAACTGCCAACGGCCCCATGCAACTTCCGGAGGCCGGATCTTCCGGAATTCCGTACTCGGGCGCAAACATCCGCGAATAAGCTCCATCGTGCGTAGGCGTAAACAGGTAGACGCAGAAGGGTTCCTTGTCCACACCTCTCAGAGTCTTCATTCCCGCCAAGTCAAGCGAGGCCCGATCGACCTCCACTATATTTTTGGCGGCGACAACCAGCGTGGGATTCCCAGCACTCAGTAGTTGCGGCTTCATTGGTAAGAGGTCCTGTGGTTCCAGCCCAAGCACTCTTGCGCAGAGAGAGGAGTCGTAGCATTTCCCGTCGATTACCGGAGGCATGCGCAACCAAATCAATGGACGCTCGCCTTCTTCAATTCGAAGCGCGACCGGGCCGACCTGCTCTTCCAGCAAGAATGCGCTCACATTGCTTGCGACAATTTTTTCCTGGAGCAGGACAAACGCTGTGCCAACCGTAGGATGGCCGGCAAATGCCATCTCCTTGGCCGGCGTAAATATGCGTACACGTGCGGCGCAGTCTTTGCGCGTTGCGGGAAGTACGAAGGCGGTTTCGGCCAAGTTGAGTTCGCGAGCGATTTTCTGCATGGTGGTTTCGTCGATCGCCGACGAATCTGGAAAGACGGCGAGCGGGTTTCCTGCTAACGACTCCGTCGTGAAAACATCAATAACCGTGTAACGGAAAGAGTTGGGCTGCGCCATTATTCGCCGACCTCCGCGACTAAGTCGATTTCTACGCACGCTCCAAACGGCACTTGAGCGACACCGAAGGCGCTGCGAGCGTGCATTCCCGCATCTCCAAATACCTCTGCGAAGAGCTCCGAGGCGCCGTTGGCGACCAGGTGCTGCTCGGTAAATGTCGGAGTGCTGTTGACGAGCACCATCAGCTTCACAATACGCTTGATCCGGTTCAGGTCGCCGACCGCGGCGTGCAATGTTCCCATTAGATCGATCGCCACGGCGCGTGCGGCATTCTTACCTTGCTCGATTGTGAGATTTGCGCCCAATTGACCAACCCAGGGCCGACCCTCGATTTTGGCGATATGGCCGGCGGAGTAAAGCAAATTCCCGGTGCGCAGAAAAGGCAGAAAGGCCGCCACCGGAGGCATCAGTTCTGGAAGCGTGATATGCAGAGCATCGAGCTTTTCGTATACGGACTCCATTTTCCTCCTCGCGCTTGAATTGTTTCCGGCATGGGCCAAACCGCGCTTTCGTGCGATCATTTCAGTTGAAGTCAGTATTAGCCAAGGTACGTTTACACTTAGCTAACTGACGAAGTATAATGGCACAAATTTATTCGCTTGTAAAGCCTGTAACCTTGGAGACTGCGAAGCCAGCGGAGAAAGGTGAAGCAATATGGTATTGACGCCCGTTAGTCAGGAAAATGCTTCCCACTATGTTTGGGGAGATCACTGTGACGGATGGCATCTGCTGCAGGAACCAGAGCTGAGCGTAATCGAGGAATGCATGCCGCCCGGCGCATCCGAGGTGTGTCACTCCCACCGCAAGGCGCAACAGTTTTTCTTCATTCTCTCCGGCCAGGCCACGATGGAAGCCCATGGCGAGGGGATCATTTTGATGACCGGACAAGGCCTCGCCATTCCGCCTGGTTCGCGCCACCAATTTCGGAATCACTCCGACCAACCTGTCCGTTTCCTGGTGATCTCGCAGCCGCCAAGTCACGGCGACCGAGTTTCCGGGTAGCGTTTGAGAGTCGGCGCAACGTCCTTACGGTCGAACCGAATGGCGACGACTGGGTGGCGATATTGGAAGAAATCGAATACGAGCGTATGGACCCGACGGCAAAACCGAAAAGGAGTATATAACTGCCGCACAACGCGCGGTAGATCTGGCGCCCACCCATGCCCTCGGCTACTACGCGCCGGCCTTCACTTACTTTTTCCGCAAAGATGATGCCGGTTTTCGCGCGGCGGTGGAACAGGCCTTAGCACTCAATCCTATGGATGGATCGGTCATGGGTTTGCTGGGGCTGCTCGTGCATCACGTCGGCGAGGTAAAGCGGGGCACGCAGATGGTCGAAGCGGCCATGCAGCTCAATCCCCACTATCCGCCCGTCTTCCGCGCCCCAGCTTTTCTGAATGCGTATGCTGAGGGCAAATATGCCGAGGCCCTTGAACTGGCGGTTCGCTTCAACATGCCCGGCTTTTTTCACGCCCACGCCCTGCGCGCGGCAGCGCTCGGCCAGCTTGGCCAACGAGAAGCCGTCAGCAAGCGGTTCAGGAACTGCTGGCCGTACGTCCCGATTTCGCCGTTACAGTGCGCCGCGACTACGGCAAATGGTGGGACGCCAAAACGGTTGATCACCTGCTCGAAGGCCTGCGCCAAGCCGGGCTGGAGATTCCCGACACCGATTCCAAACCGGCCCCGTCGGAAGCGCACGCGGGCTGCTGAGCCGCAATCTGATTCCCGATTGCTGACCACGTGGGCTTCTGTGACTGGAGTAATTAAGATGTTGCTATCAGGATCTGTTCCCATCCAAAGCAACTCTATAATTCCGCTGTGACGAGACCATCCAAAGGCGCCCAGGTCTTCCCCCTTGTTTTTGGCCTGATTTTTATGGCCTTCGGGCTCGCTTTCGCAAGCGATTTTCTCTTCGTCGCTCCCAGCCACGTCCAGGGGAATCGCTGGGTGGGGATGCTGATCAGCGCGATCTTTGCTCTGATCGGCGGCGGGGTCATTGGCGCCGGAATTTATGGCAACCGCAAATCAAAGGAACTAGCAGCAGTCATGGCGTCCAATCCCCAATCCCCGTGGCTATGGCGGAAGGACTGGGCGGCGAGCCGAGCGGAAAGCAAGAACCGCAACAACGCCTTCGGCCTTTGGGCGGCGGCGATTTTTGTGAACGGGATTGTGTTCACAATCGCGGCCTCAGTCGTGCCTCAACTCTTGCGGACCTCCGACCCCAAAGCATTCTTCCCGCTTGCGTTCTGCGTGGTTGGAGTCATTCTGGCGGGCGCGGCCATGCGGGCCAGCATCCGGCGAAAGCGCTTTGGCCAAACCTATTTCGAGTTCGCCTCGCTGCCCTTCTCGCCCGGTCGCACGCTGAAGGGCACGATTCACCTGCGCTTCCACACCAGTGCCAGACATGGCATCGGCCTGAGTCTTTCCTGTGTGCGCCAAGTCATCACGGGCGGGGGTAAAAATCGTTCCACCCTCCAGAGCGTTCTCTGGCAAGCTGACAAGAATGTACCGCAGGCATCGCTCGCACCCGGACTCATGGGCGACACCGTGATCCCGGTGGAATTCAGTATCCCGAGCGACGCCTACGAGTCGAATCACGACGATCTGAACGATCAGGTCCTCTGGCTCCTGCACGCCCGGGCCGACGTCCCCGGCGTGAATTATTCCGATGATTTCGAGGTCCCTGTTTTTCGCCTGACGCCATCGTCGATCCCAGCCACAGAACCGAGGCCAATCTTTCTGAGCGACGCGCAGGGCACAACCGCTCCCCCTGCCTTCCAATCCGATGCCTCCGACGTGACCGCTCCCCAGAATCCGAAAGTTGTAGTCTCGGCCGGGATGGACGGCAGCACCGAATTTTATTTCCCGGCGTTTCGCAACCCGTTCCAGATCCTGGTTTTGGTGTTCTTCACCGCCGTGTGGACGGCCATCGTTTATTTCCTCGCACATTCCAAAGCTCCATTGTTCTTCACTGTGGTGTTCGGACTGTTTGAGATCCCGCTGATCTACGGACTTATTTGTGCGGCGCTCGTCTCATTCCGCATCCAGGCGGGCAATGGCAGGATTGTCCGCCGTCGGGCTCTGTTCGGCATCGGAGGGGCTCGTGAATTTCGCTTCTCCGACATTGCGCAGATATTGCCCGTCACCAAGGCGCAACAACCAGGCACACCGGCTTCTTACTCGCTTCGCTTGCAGATGAGGAATGGAGAGAATGCGACGCTCGTCGACACGATCGATAACCGTCAGGAGGCTCGCTGGGTCGCTGCCCAACTGGAGAAGCTGGCCGGCCTTAAACTTGACACCCACGTCGCTGTCGACATTGTTCTCGGAAGCTACGGTCCGCCGCCGCAACGGGGACAAGCGGCATCGGGATCTCTCCCGGCGTTTCGCCGCAACGGGCCGGCCGCTATCGCGGTGGTGAGCGCATTCTTCCTCGCCTGGACGGGTTTTGTCGGCCACCGTTTTCTCTCGCGGGATTATGGCAAGCCCACCCGAGTATCCAGGGTCCCGACACCGGCCAGATCTTCCCCGCATCAGTTGGCTCGCTCGCCGCTCACAGACATTGATCTGCAACATCTACAAACGCTTCCCGAACAGGCGCAGGCGGAAGAATTGCTGGGCCGGGCAATTCAGCACGATACTCGCGCGCTCGACCTGTTCGAGGAGAATATTGGCGTCTGGCACGATCTCCAGCGCACCGCTAACATGAACGAACTGGAGAGGCGCTCTCAATTCTCGACCGACCTGCGTGTTCGCTACGCCAATGCGGATCTCAACCTGGCAATCAATGGAGTGCCGAAAACCGACGCCTCCGTGGACGCCCTCATCGCGCAGGCGCAAGCCGACCCCGCGCATCGCGCCTACAGCGTGTACGCGATGGGAATGTTGGCCGGCCGCGGCGTGGGCTACGGTCGTATTTATCCCGTCTTGGTGGACTATGCCAAAAATGACCCCAACCCGCAGGTGCGCCAGTGGGCCGTCGAAGGCCTGCGCTACCTCGGCACCGATGAAGCTCTGAACCAACTCTTCGATTCCTTTACGCACGACCCATCCGACGCGGTCCGCAATCGCGCGGGCTGCAACGTGTCCGACTGTGGCAACTTCATGCGCAAACAGCGCCTGCGAATGGTGCCCAAACTCATAGAGCTAGCCACAGATCCCCAAATTACCCCGCAAATGCGCAACTGGACGTTCCTCGCGTTGCATGAAGTCACTGACGCAGCTCTACCTGACGACGCATCGGCCTGGCGAGACTGGTATGCGCAACACGGGGGCGAAAAGATGACTGAGTTCGAACAGTTGGATTGGTGGAGAGTTCGCGGCGATCAGTAGCACCATGTCACTGCGCAATCCGGAAATTATTCCTGCCGGGCCAGTCGGCTCCTGAGGAACTAACTGTCGATCTCCTGTCGCTGGGATGGGCAAGAGTTGGAAGCCGAATCGAGCTGCCTGTTTGCGGACGCGTATTTCAGCGCTCGTTTCCGGACGGCGTCGCAAAGGGGACGTGGGCTCCTGAGAGGGTCTTCTTGGCGTGAAAGATCCGCTGTCCCATCGTCTTGTCGGGTACAAGGCAGGCGCGTGCGGTCTCCGCCGTGGTGAGACCGAAGATCAGGCGCAACGTAAGGGCGATGCGTGCTTCCACCGTGAGCACCGGATGGCACGCGGTGAAGATGAGGCGCAGAATGTCGTGCCTTCTTCAGGCCTGAGCTCGAGCGTAGTCACCAGAGCGTCCTGGGCCAGTTCTTCTGCGATGCCGATATCGTGGGTGACTCGGGCAATGGCGGCGATGAGCCGTGTGGACTCGATCTTCCACACGGCCTCAATCGCCTTAAGCACATCTTTCATGCCTGCTAGATCAGGCGTTCCGGTATTGACTGAGGATCTCGCGTCGTCGGACTATCCGGTTTTCAAAGGCCCGGCGACCTTGTAAATACTGAGGATGATGCCGGACGGCATTGCTTTCGTGCTGACGAGCTCGAACGAGCGTGGCGGGGTTCCCTTCGCAAAGAAGCGCTTCCCCGTGCCCAACAGGACCGACCAGCAGGACTTCATCCGCAAGCCCATGTTCGAGCAGCGTCGATGTCAACGTGGAGCTACCCGAGAGGATAAGGTCCGGGCCGTCCTGCGACTTGATGCGGCGAATGCCCTCGACGATGTCCGGTCCAAGGCCCTCGAACGGGCCCCATGCAAGACTTTCCGGACGGTGGGTAGCGATATATTTTGTCGCCGCATTGAAACCGTCCGCCATCGGACTGCTCGGCGCCTTTGGCCAGAAGCCCGACCAGATATCGTAGGTGCGACGGGCAAGCAGCAGATCGAAGCTCCCGCCATGCGCGGCGATGATTGCCTCCCGGCCAGCGGGGGTCCGATAGGACGCGGTCCAGTCGCCGTAGGGGAAATCGCCGTCTTCGCCGGAGACCTGGATCACGCCGTCCAGCGAGATGTGTTCGACGATTTTGAGCTTTCTCATTTGAGTCTCCGTGTTCTGGGGTTGGAGTTTCTATTCCGTTGGCATGGCGAGGAACTCGCGCACCTCGACCGATGCGCGGCAGGCGACGACGGCTTTGCGTCCCCACGCCACGGCCTCATCCATGTTGGCTGCGTCGAGTATCCAAAAGCCGCCAATGTGTTCCTTGGTCTCAAGGTATGGTCCATCGGTGATGACCACCTCTCCGCCGGACCGCTTACGCAGTGATTTCGCGTGGGGCGCCGATTGCAGGCCGCCGGCGAAGAACCTGGCACCGGCAGCCTCCATCTCTTCGTTGAGCACATCGATATCGCGGACCATCGCTTCGCCCTCTGCGGTGGGGTCATAGTTGTCGGGGTGGTGAATGGCAACCAGATATTGCGGCATGTCGTCTCCTAATATGATCTTCGGCCGGGCTAGTTGCCCCGCCTTCACTAGACGAACGGCGAGACCGGAATTCGACAAATTGTCCGGAAAAATTTTAGTTCTTGTGTTTGAGTGGCGGCAGCCGCTGTAGCGTTTTACCCACCCGCCCCGGTTGGCCTGTTCCTGTCCTCCATGCCGCTCCTACATTTGGGGTACCCGGCACATGAATCGGTAATGACAAGTCGTTGCGTTGAACGAAGGCGTTCTTAGCGGACGAACTCGGAAGTAACTACTTGACTAACAACTCGGAACGCGGCCAGTCTCGCCCACGGGCCCATTCCTTCCGTACCATTTCGTCCGTCGTAGTCGGCAAAGCTACTTTTCGATTTAATTGCTAAACGCCGCCGAGACCGCTTGGCCGAGTTCGCAGACTTCGCAGTTCCGATTTTTCTCGCGGTCGTCCCTAGGTCGGGATAGTGGAGGATAAACGTTATCGTTCCCTGAAAGCGACGGTTGGAAAGAAGCCGGAATACCCTAGGTCTCATCGTCTCTTGTATCCTTATGGACTGTCTTCAAAGCAGATAACCGCCCGTGACGGGCCCGGGGTGACGTCCTGAAATACTCTACTGTTCTTCTGTTCGCCACAGCTTTGTTTGTCGCCACATCCTTTGCTCAAGACATCAACACCGCCGATCTCGGAGCCATGCGATGGCGCCTCATCGGTTCCTTCCGCGGAGGCCGCGTCACCGCCGTCGCCGGCGTTTCTGACAATCCCAACGTCTATTATTTCGGCACACCGGGCGGTGGCATCTGGAAGACCACCGACGCCAGCCAGGTGTGGAAGCCAATCTTCGATCAGGAACGCGTCGCCTCAATCGGAGCCCTTGCCGTCGCTCCCTCGGATTCCAAAACCATCTATGCGGGCACCGGCGAACAGATTCCCGGCAACGGCGTTTATAAATCTCGCGACGAAGGCACGACTTGGACCCACGTTGGTCTCGAAAACGCGCGTTTTATCCAGGCCGTCGTTGTCGATCCGCGGAATCCCGACATCGTCATGGCGGGAGCCAATTCCATCGGAGTGTCTGTTTTTTCCCGCCCCGCGCCAGCCAATGTCTTTTCCCTTGCGCGCGGCGTCTTCAAAACGACTGACGGCGGAAAGACGTGGAAGCAAACCCTCAGCAATAACGAAACTGCCGGTGTCTTCGACCTCGCCGTCGATCCCGATAACCCGCGCGTCCTCTATGCCTCGCTTTACATTCCCGCTTCCGGCCCGGTTCCCTCGGCCACGGAAAAGGGCGGCAAAAAAGCCAATTCCCTGATCTACAAATCGATCGACGAAGGCAACAGTTGGAATCTTCTTATCTCCAAAGGACTACCCGAGGATGGCAGGGGACGCCTCGGCATCAGCGTCGCTCCAAACACCCGCGGACAGCGCCTTTACGCCATCATGGAGCAGGGTTTCTACCGCTCCGACGATTCTGGCGCAACCTGGACGCAGTCGACGAAAGATCCTCGTGTCGAGGGCAGCGGATACTTCAGTCGCGTCTTCATAGACACGAAAAATCCTGACATCCTTTATGTAGCGCAAACTTCGCTCTATCGTTCCATCGATGGCGGCCACACCTTCGCAGCGTTTGTAGGGGCACCCTCCGGCGACGATTTCCACGTTCTCTGGATTGACCCCAAAAATCCCAGCCGCATGTTGCTTGGCGTCGATCAGGGAGCAATTTTGACCGTGGACGCAGGCAAGACCTGGAGCTCCTGGTACAACCAGCCCACCGGCCAGTATTACCACGTCATCACCGACAATGCCTTCCCCTATCGTGTCTACGCGCCCCAGCAGGACAGCGGCACGCAGTCCGTACCCAGTCGCAGCGATAATGGCGAGATCACTCCGCAGGATGTGACTTCGATCGCCGGCTTCGAATTCTGCTACATCGCTCCCGATCCTCTCCACCCCGATTGGATTTATTCCGGCGGCTGGTACGGTTCGGTCGTGCGCTACGACCGCGCGGACGGCCAAGTCGCAACCGTGTTCGAGAAAGGAGATGGGTATCGGGTGGTTCAGATGCCGCCGCTACTTTTCTCCTCGCACGATCCGAACAAGCTCTACCTCGGTACGCAGTACGTCTTGCAGACGACGGACCAGGGGCAGAGTTGGCACCCCGTCAGCCCCGATCTGACCGAGTGGGACAACGTCGATCTGTCTGAGAAAGATCCCGACAAACCACGTCCGCCAGCGATTGAGGCCTTGGCCGTTTCGCCCATCGACGCGAACGAAATGTGGGTAGCAACCAGCAATCGTCTCGTTCAACTCACCAAAGATGGCGGCGATCATTGGCAAAAAATCACGCCGCCCGGACTAGCCGTTCCCTACCAACTTCTTTACGTGGAGCCTTCCCACCATGACCCAGGCACGGCCTTCCTGACCGTGGGCCCCGGCCGCGAAAGCGTTCCACCGCAGATTCTTCGCACCCGCGATTTCGGCGCAACCTGGCAATCCATCACCAATGGCTTGCCCGCGGATCAAAGCGTTCGCGTGGTGCGCGAAGATACCGTCCGCAGAGGCCTCCTGTTCGCGGGAACCGACTCCACCGTTTTCCTCTCGTTCGATGATGGAGATCATTGGCGTCCGCTCACTCTAAACCTGCCCGCCACCCCCGTCACCGACATGGAAATCCACGGCGACGATTTAGTCATCTCCACCTTCGGTCGCAGCCTTTGGATCCTCGACAACATCCGTCCGATCCGCCAACTAACGCCAGAAGTGTTGGCTGACGCGGTCCACCTTTTTGAACCCGCCACCGCGCTCCGTGTTCGCTGGGACACCTTTCAGGACACGCCGCTTCCCATCGAAACACCCACCGGACAAAATCCTCCCGATGGTATCGGCCTCGATTACTACCTGAATACCGCGCTGACGGATGAGCCCTCCATTACGATTCGCGATGCCAGCGGCAACATCGTCCGACAATTCACAGGCACCGGACACGATCCCGACCTCCCGCTGCCCAACGTTCCCGAATATTGGTTTGCCACTCCTCCATCGGTAGAAAAGACACCGGGCCTGCACCGCTTTGTCTGGGATTTACGCTACCCGCCGCCCCATACTCTGCCCGCTTCCTATTGGGGACCGATTATCAAGTACACCGAATACACCCTGGCTGACCATGCGATCCCCTACGAAACGCCGCGCCAGCAACCGCAGGGCCCACTAGTGGTCCCCGGCACATACTCAGTCGAATTCAGCGCTGGTGGCCGTACCGTAAAGCAGTCGCTGACGGTGAAGCTCGACCCTCGCGTGCAGGCCACGCAAGCGGACCTCGAGGCTCAATTGGCGCTATCCCACAGAATCATCGGCGGCATGGAAGTTTCCTACCATGAATTTCAAAAATTGAAACCTTTGACGGACGCGATAGAAACCAGGAAGAGAAAACAGCGGGTCAAAACAAACGACGAAACACCCGCCAACGCAACAGACGAAACAGCCGAAAACGAGACCGATAGCACAACCGACGACACGAAGGATATCGAAAAGCAAATCAAAGCCATCGAGGACGGCAGCAAAACCGCTCCCGGCTTGGGACGCATCAACCGCGACCTGACCCGTCTTCTCGGCGGCGTAGTAGCCGCCGACGAGCGCCCCACCGATCCGCAGATCGCGGCCGTCAATGAGGTTTGCGATTCGCTTGCCAAAGTCATAACTCTTTGGCAAGCGCTCAACGAAAATCTTAAAACACAGAACCCGCTGAACTTGCCAATCGCAACCGACGTAACCACGGCAGGCTGCCCTTGATGAGTCAGCTTTAGCGCAAACTTAATTCCTCATTCCGAAAACGCGGCTATCGATCGTGATCTTTTCCTAGTTCATGGACTCTGTAGTGCTGTTTAAAGTGGCCATTGTCGCCATATTCCCAAACGTCGCCACTGCGGGTATCGAAGAACGCGTGGTTACCGCCGCTATACGAGAATTGGACACTGCCGTAGGGCCCGTCCGCCATGGCGGCCTGGGGTTGAAGGATTGGTTTCAATACGATCACCGCAAGAAGCAAAGCGACGAGTGTGAGGATAATCTTCGTGTAAAGGTCAATGCGCATGCGAGGCCTCCAATTTGTTGTTTCCGCGGACTTCTTGAGAGCAAAGTGTAGGGAGCCGAAGGGTTGCTGACTGCGAAATATGGCACACTGTTGGTTGCGCAGCAGGTTCCTGAGGATTGAACTGCGCCGCGTCGATGTGCCCGCTCTCCAGAGCCGCACGCTGAGCATCTGCTACACCAGCTGCTTTGGATAGCGCCACAATGCCGGACCCATTCGTAATCCGCAGAGTTCGCGCGTGCACCGAACAGCGTCACCAGTTCGCGCACCGAATGGGTCAATTCAAAGTTTTGCGAACAGCGCGTCTCCTTAGCTGGGCGACGATACCAACGGTGTTAACGGAGTGCACCAACATCAGGAAGAT
>Ga0302179_10001622_pt1 | contig 13522 bp, 5 predicted proteins | sample I_Palsa_E3_1_FD_198788 | JGI IMG/M metagenome (GOLD analysis project Ga0302179, IMG submission 198788) | Peat permafrost microbial communities from Stordalen Mire near Abisko, Sweden - I_Palsa_E3_1 | ecosystem: Environmental > Terrestrial > Soil > Palsa > Peat permafrost | place: Sweden: Abisko...
GACGGGGATCTGGTGTTGTACTGTTTGCTGGGCAAGGAGCACAGCATCAAGAATGCCGTCAGGCTTCATGATTGGGTGCTCGTAATATCGCGCGTTGGTTTCGTTCTCGATCTCGATCAGGATGTTGCGGTGGGGAGTATTCTTGAGAAAAAGGGATCCCTGCCGTATGGCCTCTTTGGCGTATTGTTCCCCCGCATCAGCGGCGATATGCTCACTCGATCCCTGATAGAAAAATCCGACGATGGCTACCATGCCGAGTCGGTCTGCCGCCTCGATAACCCGGCTAAGACGATCCGCATACTCGGGTTTTAAATTGCCGTATGGGTCGAATCCGGTGTTGAGTTGAAGCTGCTTGCCATTTTTCTGGGAGAAATTGCCGTCTGTTGGACCGCCGCCCTGAAGGTTCACCGTGAATGCAAGCACGCCGGCCCGTCTCCAGTCGGGTAGGGCGGCTATGAACTCGTTAACATTCCGCTCCGGATCCCATTTGCCATCTGGATAGTCGAAGGAGATTTCGCCCATCGTACCGGATCGGTACGGATGAACACGCGATCCTCCATTGGGATAGTTTGCATCATCGAAGATCGCCTGCACTGCGCGGACATTGAGGAGAGTACCCTGAAGATTCGGGTTGGCGGATGGGAAGCCACTGATGGCGGAATAAGCCGGTTGCCCGTTCAGTGTGAATTGAGAGCCTCGAATGCCAATCACGGTTTGGCAAAGGGCATGTGTTGAAGCGAGTAGAAGCAAAACGAGCAGTCGTGTGCACATCCCCTTCGGACCCTCGACACACTTTGCTCTCAACCGCGCTAAGCAATCATGTCAAACCGGACGGTAACGATCTGTGCCAACAGAGTCAAGAATTATTGGTTTGTCAATGAATCATGTTGGGCATCGATTGATACCCGGCGTGAATCGTAAGTTGCGCCGGGGCGACGGCAAAATCGGAGTTCGGAACGGTATAAAGATGAGCGTCGAATGATATCTTATTTGTATCAATGTTCGATTTAAGACAACTTAAGTGTTTCGTGGCCGTTGGAGAAGAACTGCATTTTGGACGTGCGGCCAAACGGATGTACATGACTCAACCGCCTCTGAGCAGGCAGATTCAACTGCTGGAACACGAACTGGAGATACAGCTTCTGGTGAGGACCAACCGTTCAGTGAAACTGACGGTCGCGGGCAGTGCTTTTCTACAAGAGGCGCGTCAACTGCTTGCCTTGGCTGAAAATGCCGCCTCGTCAGCCCAGCGAATTGCAACCGGGCAATCAGGACTGATAAACCTCGGATTCACAGGCGGATCCAGTTACAGTTTTCTTCCCAGAATGCTGGCCAGCACGAATGCAAGCTTAAATAATATCGACATAGTGCTCCACGAGATGATGACCCGCAGCCTGGTCGAAGCACTTCATGCACACGCCATCGACATAAGTCTCCTCCGGCTGACATCCCAACCGACCGATTTGGAATTTGCCTGTGTTGCGCGCGAACCTTTGATGCTCGCCGTTCCGTCGGGCCACCGCCTGGCCACTGGACGCACGCCTACGCTGAAAGACCTCTCCGCGGAACCCTTCATTACCTTCCATCCGATCGATGGGCGATATTTTTTCGAGTTGATCGACCGGATATTCCGGAACGCCGCGGTGCCCCACAATGTTGTGCAGCGGGTAGGTCAAATTCACTCCATCCTTGCCCTGGTGAGTGCCGGCCAAGGAGTTGCACTCGTTCCGGAGAGCGCTCGCGCCCTGCAGTTTAAAGGGACTGTGATGAGAACGATGAACATGGAACCGGTTTTTGGCGAGCTGTTTCTGGCCTGGAAGCCGAATAATCTAAACCCGGCCTTAACTCCCTTTCGGAAACATGTACTGAAGCAATTCGCTATTGGATCTGGCGTGGACAGTCAACGTTTGTAGCGCGGTCTTGGAAACCCTTCAACGGACATTCTGTTTCTTGTCTGTCGCTGTGAGGCAAGTTCTGTGGCCCGCCTGAGTGGCTACTTCTTCAAAGCCTTGCTTCGACGTTGTTCAGCCTGCTAGCCTCCGCGATGTAAACAGCTCTTCTGCGGACTGGATACATGCGTGGACGGTCGATGCGACCAGTCATACAAAACCGGTATCATTTCATTCGCAGAATGGTTCGTTCTAGAGTCGATAAAGCTTGACGATCCACTGCTGGCGTCCTTACCGTCTGCTTCGTGATCGATTTCCCACCCAGCTCTGGCGGTAGACGGTTCAGCTCAAGCCATTCTGATTAGCGTCGATCGCGCAATCATCGATGTGTCCGACAACTCGTAACCTTTTCCCGCCGGCTCGCAGTCTGCGGTGCAATCCTAGGAGGCACTATGCTAAAACGTTTCCTCAAGATGATCGGTACCAGGTCTTCCCTGCCTGCCCTCTTTCTCGCCGTGATCGCGGTAGCACCCGTGGCCCCAAACGCAAGTGGCCAGACCCTCTATGGGACGCTTGTGGGAACGGTAAAGGACAGCAGCGGGGCGATGGTTCCGGACGCGACCGTGACAGTCGTGCAAACCGAGACAAAAGACACAAGAACAGCCACTTCCAACAGCGAAGGCGACTACACCCTGTCGACGGTGCCCACCGGCACCTATGTGATTACTATTACGAAAGAGGGTTTCAAGAGCTTCGAGGCGAAGGATGTCGCGGTCACTTTGAACACAGAAGTGAGAGTAGACGCCCAATTAGAAGTCGGCCAGGCAAGCCAGACGGTTTCTGTTACGGCCGATGAAGCGTTACTGCAGACCGACCGGGCTGATGTACATGAGCAACTCAGCAGTCAGAGCCTGGAAACGTTGCCCCAGCCCACCCGCACGTATCAGGGTCTCATTGGACTGATGCCTGGGGTTGCCCCGCCCACCGCGTTCACCGGTGTGACGAACAATCCGATGCGCTCCATGCAACTGCATGCCAATGGAACAAGCGGCAGTGGCACGCTCGTCCGGATCGATGGCGTGAGCTCGCAGAACCCTTTTGTGCAGTACTTCTCGACCGCTGTTCCCTCTGTGGAAGCAATCCAGACCGTCAATGTTGTCACGGCCTCTTCCGGAGCCGACCAGGGAATGGCGGATGGGGCGGCGATCAACGTTCAGATCAAGAGTGGAACCAACGAACTGCACGGCTCAGCATACCTTTATCAGGTTTCAAACCTGTTCGCGGCCAAGCCATACTTTTTACCCGCAGGCAGGCGCTTGACGAAGCTGATTGACAGCGACACCGGGGGCACGCTCGGCGGTCCAATCATCCATAACAGGCTTTTCTTCTTTACCAGTTATGAAGGTGATTTCCTGCATAACGGCAACGCAAATATCGTTACCATCCCTACAGACGCCATTCGAACCGGGGTAATGACTGCCTCGCCTACGACGATTTACGATCCGGCAACCGGGAATGCGGACGGTACGGGTAGAACACCTTTTGCCGGCAATGTTATCCCTGCGGATCGTATCAGTGCGATTAGCCAGAAGGTAGTAGCGCTTATTCCAGAGCCGAACATACCGGGAGCAGGGCTGGCAAATAACTACTTCGTGAGCACACCACAATACTACAAACTACAGCGGGTAGACTCCAAGGTGGATTACGCGGCGACCCAGAAGTTGCGCTTCTTTGGGCGCTTCAGCGATTATCCTTACAGCTCAACCTGGCCTACTGTCTTTGGACCGATATTGAGTGGGCAGAATTCGAATGCCTATGAGAACGGAAATATTTATGCGCTCTCCTTTTCGGGAACGTATATCCCCACCGACCATTTAGTCGTTGATGGCGTTTACGGCTTTACTCATACCTTGCAGAATTACGGTCCACCCCAGGCAAACGTTAAATACGGTTCGGATGTCCTGGGTATTCCAGGTACAAACCTTGGTACGCTGCCTTATGCGGGAGGATTTCCTCGGTTTAATGCGAGCGGATACGCTGGTTACGGGATGAACTATCCTGCGGCGACCTATAACGATCCAGTTTATGAGTTCGCAGGAAACGCCACCTGGACGAGGGGCAAGCATGTCGTCCGCTTCGGCATGGATGTCATCAGGCAGCACATGGACCATATTGGTGTGGGTCCTACTGGTTTCACCTTCACTGGCGGCGCAACTTCACTCAACGGTGGTCCGGCTGCCAACCAATTCAACAGCTTCGCCGATCTTCTTCTTGGACTCCCCAACACCAGCGCGAACGCCATCCAGCCTGGTGTGGCCACTCTGCGCACCTGGCAGATCAATCCTTATGTGACGGATCAATGGCAGGTCACGCAAAAGCTAACATTTGCGATAGGTACCGGTTGGGAATACTATCCTGTTCCCACCCGGGCTAATCGCGGGATCGAGTTTTATGATTTTTCGACGAAACAGTTTCGGATCTGCGGAGAAGGACCTAATTCAATCAACTGCGGCATCCACGTACAGAAGACTTTGTTTTCCCCCCGTATCGGTATTGCGTATCGTCTTACACCCTCCGATGTCGTTCGCGCTGGCTACAGCCTGAATCCAGAACAGATCAACATGTATAGGGATGGCGTAGGGAGCTACCCGGTCAGCCTGTCAAGCAGTTATTCAGGGCCCAACTCATATTCTGCAGTGAACCCGATTGCTGAAGGGATTCCGGTGGCCACCCTTCCCACCGATTTCAGCAGCGGCGTGGTTACTCTGCCGGCTGGAGTTACCTTTGTCACATCGCCCAAGAACTTCATCAGGGGCTATCTCCAATCGTACAATCTGATGGTGGAACACGACTTCGGCCATGCCTGGATTGCTCAAGCTGGATATGTCGGGTCGCACACGGTGCACCAGCACACTCGCTATGACGTAAATTATGGGCTACCCGGCGAAGGAGCCGCGAGCCAACCCTTCTACAATGGAACCTATGGCACCGGTATTACCGGAACGGAAACGGTGATCTATCCCTACGAGAGCATGAACTACAATTCGCTCCAGAGTACGTTGAGGCATCGCTTCCGGGAGGGATCTAATTTACAAGCTTCCTACACGTGGTCAAGGTGGATGGGAACTTGCTGCGACGCCAATGGGGATGGGGCGCCGAATATTCCAATCCCACAGTACTCCTATCTTAACTACGCAGTCATGCCGGGCGATCGCACCAATAACCTTGAAATCGCCGGTATCGCAGTGCTGCCGTTTGGTAAGGACAAGCAATTTATGAGCACAGGTATAGCCTCGGCTGTTGCCGGCGGATGGCAGTTGAACGCAGTTCTGGGCTTCTATTCTGGTGCTCCGTTTTCGGTTTCGGCGGACGGCACATCGCTCAACGCCCAGGGAAGCACCCAACGGGCAAACCAGGTCAAGTCCAATGTAGCCATCTACAAGGCAACCGGTAACAATAAGCCATACTTCGATACCTCCGCGTTCGCACCCGTGACGACGCCGACCTTCGGGACAGCCAGCTATGACTCTCTTCGAGGACCAGGCTTTGCCAACGCGGACGTTGGACTGTTTCGATCTTTCCATCTCCTGGAGCGGCTCAGCATGCAGGCTCGCATAGAAGTAATGAACCTGACAAATACGCCCCACTTTGCCAACCCAAACTCCAACGTTTCCGCAGGAGGATTCGGAACCATAACCGCTACCAATCCGGGAAGCCGCATCAATGATGAACGTTACGTGCGGCTTGGGCTCAAGTTTTTATTTTAAGACTCGTGGCTGGACGGACCGGGTAAACCTGGAATAAACCCCGGTCCTTTTTCTTCCTGAACAGTTGCTTGCAGAGTACGGCTTCGACATCTGAGGAATCTGTATGTGGGGCCTATTTTGTTAACCAGACGATCGTTACTCGCCGGTATGTTCACGTCCGCCTCAACGGGACTTCCTCTGTGGGCCCTCGACACAGGAAAGATAGCGTGGAATGTGCGCGATCTTGGAGCTACCGGCGATGGCATTACTCTCGATACTCGCGCCATTCAAGCAGCCGTGGATTCGTGCCACCATTCCGGAGGAGGAGTGGTGTACTTCCCTCCCGGCGGACAGTTTCTGACTGGCACCATTTACCTGCGAGATCATGTAAAGCTCCATATCGACCTGGGCGCCCGCGTGATCGGCAGCTCTGACATGTCACAGTACGGGGACGACACTGGGAGCAATCCGTACTATCCCGAGCCCATCGATCGCTGTCTCGTCTACGGCCGGGGTGTGAAAGACATAGCACTTGGCGGAGCCGGGACCATCATCGGGTGTGAAGCAGATAGATATCTGCCATTGCCCGATACAAGCGGCAGGGATGCCAAACAAAGGCCCATGTTGATCAAGCTTGAGAATTGCAGCCTAATCACCATTAGTGGCCTGAATATAGAGCGCTGTGGGGCCTGGGCAATCTATATAAGAGGCAGCAGCGACTTCTCCTTCCGTGATCTTCGGATCAACAACCCGGGACAGGACGGAATCGTGGTCGATGGTTGTAACAGCGGTACAATTGCCAACTGCCGCCTGATGTGTGGTGATGATTGCATTGCTCTGGTAACAAGTCTGCAGGAGAATCCGATCTACAACATCACAATTAGCGGCTGCGAGTTGCGCTCCAGTTGGGCCGGCGTTCGCTTCGGTCCAGCATCAAAAGGAAACTTCGAAAGCATTATTGTATCCGACAGTATTTTTCACGACTGCGACGGCGGGGGCATCAAACTCGGAATGTATGAGGGCGCTGAGATACGGGACTGCATATTCCACGACCTGGTGATGCAGCGGGTGACCTCTCCGATCAACATCATGGTTACCACCTGGCCGGAGATCGGCACCAATAAACCAGACCGCGCGATGATGCCTCTGGGGAAGATTCATGATCTGCAATTTCGTGGAATTCGCGCAATCACCAAGGGCATACCTCCTAGTGTGCGGCCGGACCAGGGCAGTTGTATATTCATGCACGGCCATCCAGAGTCAGTCATCGAGAACGTCACGCTGACCGATGTAGACGCAACCTTCGCAGGCGGAGGCACCGCCGGCGATGCGCAACACAGGAACATGATCGATATCAACCTGATCGATTTCCGTCGGGGTGGCTATTGGACAGATGATAAAGATGTCTGGGGCGTGCCGCCTGCGTACGGTCTTTATGCGCGTCACGTCAAAGGATTTACGTTGAATAATCTCGCTTTTTTTGTTGCCAATCCTGATCTGCGATCACCTGTCTTCTGCTCCGACTGCGAGGACACTTCCATCTCTGGGTTTGAAGCACATTGTGCCAAGGGAGGGGCGATGGTTACCGCGCGAAACTGCTCACATATGGCTCTCTCCAATCTCCACCCGAAGGGAGACGCAGTGCTGCTGCGTCTGGAGGGAAAAAAGAGCAACGGTGTCACGCTGAGCCAGAACGATCCCCGCCAATTTAGAAAGCTATTCGCGTGCTACCAGGGAGCTTCTGCGAAAGCAGTCATTACTAAGTAGCCCGTGCTCCGGCATGGAGATTCGGCAGTGAGCTCACTGGGAGCCCCAGTCTGCGATCGAGGGGCGGGTTAAGTGGTTAAGTTCCACTGGTCCCTAAACGATTCTGCCATTGAAGCAAGGACTTCCCTGCAATTGAGCGAGGATGAAGGCTGGATCGAAGCAGGGTTTATCTATGAGAAACCCTACGCTGCAGCCGCATCAATTTGGGCAGCCAGAGCTCGGGACCTTTGTGCATCTTCCCCGGAATAGACGATAACCGGTTGGTGGGCCATTACCTCAACTACGATTTTGCCCCCGGCGCATTCCACTTCGTGGACGTTGCTGCCCTGAATAGTCAAAGCGCGCGCTTTGACGCTTGCGGCGGTCCAGCCGGCAGGCAGAGGATAGGTTAGCTTCTGAGCCGTCCTGGCGTAGAAAGCAATGCGATGCTCATCAATGGGGCAGGTGGTCGCATTATCCTTTGAGATAGTCAGCCCATCAAGTTCAGCGGTATAAGAGCCAGTCTCAGTATTGAGAGAAACAGAGGAATGACGCTCGAGAAGAACGTGACGAACGGCCCCTTCACTCTCATAGCGTTCGACCGAAAACGCATGCAATTTGCTATATGGAAGAACTACCAGATAATAAAAGTCGGCTATCCGGATGCGGTCAGTATCGGCCTGGAACCAGAGAGCCGAGCGAGTATTCCAGAAAAGCTGCTGCCCCGGGTCGCGAAATGCTTCCCCATTTGTGCCCCAGATAGCTGCTCCGCGAAAGACCGATGCGACTAACGGGACAGCTTCTCCGCCGAAAGGGCACTCGCTGACGCCGGGTCCGTCCATGGATTCTGCCAGCTTGCCGACAAACGGATAACGAAACTGCTCAGAAGTGACAGCAATGCCGCGTTCTTTGAACTTCTCAATAATCCTGTACTTACCATCCACCAGGTTCTTATAGCCGCTGGCCGGGTTTTTTAGATCCCAGTCGTTACGTATGGCGTACCATGACATCGCGTCAATCAAAATGGAATCTTTGATCTTGTATCGGTCCATCGTGTAGCTGATTCGCCGGTCAGCCCATCCACCTTCCACGAATTTTGCCATGCCTACGATGTAGGAGTCTTCGCCGTCCCATGCGCGGGCTTTCCAAAGGGCTTCATCCGGGCGCCTGGCGATGAACGCTTCGTTGAAAATCGGACTGCTCTTATAGGCGTCATCGTAGTTAACGTTGAGTGTGACGTTCGCGTTGAGCCGCTCGCCGGCATCGATCAATTCGCGAAGCTCCTCATAGCTCCCCAGGCTTTCATTGATCTTGTCCTCAGAAGGATAGCCGGTATCCTGCCCGTCATAGACCCAGCCGCTGATAAAGACGGTTTGTGGCGCATAATCGGTAAGCCGGGCAACATCGCGGACCAACTGCCTGCTTTGAGCGAAAGTGGTCTTTGGTTTGTCTACTGTTTTGTTTTTGCCCGCCACAATGTAGAGCAAACGGTCGGAGAAGAAATGCGTCGGGCTGGCCGGCACACGCGAACGCAGGATTTTTGCACCGATAAGCCAGGGCTGTGCTTCGCCCGCGTAGGAGAAGAAGTCAAAGCAGACCCGCGACGGCTGCTCTCCCAGCAGGTTGGGCGTATTTGAGTTACCGCAGATCGGATCTCCGCCATCGTTCATATGGTAGCAACGGCCGCCGTGGACCCGATGCACCTGCACGGTTCCCAATATTGCCCGCCGATGTCCGACGTTGCCCTTGATCTCTGTTTCTGTGCCATCCATATAGGTAGTCACTTCCATGACACAGGCAATTCCATGTTGACCGACCATGCCGATTGGTAATTCCGTGCTGATGCGTCCGAAATATTCACTATCTTCGAAGCGATAGGCTTTGGCCGCTTCCAGCCGAACGAAGGAGCCACCATTGCGGCCCTCTGCCATCCACGCTGAGCCATCTGCTTCGTTCACACTCACCAGTTGGGGCAATGCCAACTCGATTAATTCAAAGCCGGCTTGCTCTTCAATGGATTCCATCGTCAGCACCAGCGAACTGGATTCGAGCGCGTAATGCAAGTGGAAAGATGCTGCTTGACGTCCCGCGAAGTTTACCCTCACCGCGAAGGAGATGCTGTCACTTGACTGCTGCGCATCCAGCACCTGGATCGGCACCGTTCTGTAGGCGCGGGGCTGCAATTGGCAGATGATGGCGCGCGGCGTTCCGCCTTCACCCTCACCGGTGAGCTGTTCGTTCTTATAACGGTAGCTGTAGGGCAAAGCATGGTGTAAATCAAAAACCACCTCCAGCTCAGAGCTGCGCAGCACCAAAGCGGCAGGTGCTCTGCGTTGTTGTGCGGACCTGACGGGCGCAGCCTCGGCTCCCCTGGCCTTAAAGGCGCCGGCGGCTGCGGCCATTCTAGCGGCGCCAGCTATTAATTCTCTTCGATTCACGCGCTGAGTCCTCGTTGGTTCAAAAGAAAGAAGGGCGAGCGGCAGAACGTCTGCTTCCCGCTGACAATAAGTGACCAGATCCCCTCACTGAACCTTGAAAGCTATTGCGATGTTCGAGGGGAGCCGTGATGGACAAATAATCACCAGCCCGTCAGGCTGCTGCTTCCAGGTTAGCTTTGCGTTACTGCCTAGTAGGGTCACAGAATGGACCGGCCGAGCCAGCAATTTCGCGTTGGTGCCGAAGGAGGCAATCGTAACATGGCTTCCTGGACGAGGAACAGCCAATGCGAAAGCATACACGCACCCGTCTTTGCCCGCAGTAAAGCGGAAGTCCTTCGGCCCGAAGTGGAAGTTCGCTTGCGCCTTGCCTAACTGGCCCGATGGCAGAGTCCTGAGTTTCTTGCCGACTCCTGAAGTCCCTTCGCCTAACTTCACCCATGCCTTGCTCCCATAGATTCCTTCGCCGTTGGTCTTCATCCAGGCCCCTACCTGGCGCAGCAATTCCCGACTACCCTCGTCCAGCGACCCATCAGGTCTGAGCGAGACGTTCACGGCGTAATTGCCGTCGCGCGAAACCACCTCCAGCATGTAGAGGATGAGAGCGCGGGCGCTGTAGCTAAAGTGCGGTGCATAGAACCAATCTCCGACGGCATTTTCCCCAAACCACACCTGGTCCGTCTTGATACCGTCAGGAAATTGGCCCTCAAATGTCGTCGCGACGCCGCGGTTCGGCGGATGAAACTTTACAATGCTGACGGTGTCGACCTTCCCCCTTCGTTCGAGCGCGCGGTTGTAATAATCGGCGATCACGCGCTGCATGGCATCGCATTTGTATCCCGTGCCAGTCGCATACCCGCTGAATGGTTGGGTCGAATCACCGTCTGTAAAAATGAAATCGGGATCGTATTTGTTAATCACATCCATGATACGCAGGGCCCAACGGTTCGCGTACCAATGCGCATACGCGAGATGCTCTGAGAAGATACCATTCACGGGGTTCCAGACCACCTTGTCAATGCCTTGATACTCCCGAAGGTTAACACCGTAGAGTAGTCGCGGATCATAACCCTCCCACCAGGTACCTTTTCCATCGGCAAGGGTGAGATTGGCGTCGTAAGGAACGCCCATCCTAGGCCCTGAGGTATCGCTGCCGAAAGCCGGCTGAAACCACCACCATGTGTACTCGTGATGGAAGGCTACACCATAATGCAAACCAGCCGAACGGGCGGCATGCGCCCACTCGCCCACTAAATCGCGCTTAGGTCCCATATTTACAGAATTCCACGGCTGGTAGGTCGAATCCCAGTTATCGAAGTTATCGTGGTGTACCCCTTGAATAATAAGGAAACGCGCCCCGGCATTGTGATAGATTTCGACCAGCTTCACCGGATCGAGCTCTTTCGGATTCCAGCTATGCAATAAGTCTTTGTAACCGGATATGGAAGGTGGGCCGAAGTCACGCAGGTGGTTTTTATAAGCCACGCTGCCAGGCTGATACATCCTTCGTGCATACCAGTCCCCGCTTTCACCGGCCGCCTGTGGCCCAAAGTGGACCCAGATGCCGAATTTCGCTGCTCTCAACCATGCGGGATCGGCAGGATAATGATCGGCGATAGACCTCCAGGTCGGCTGGAAAGGCCCTTGGGCGATAGGAAACTCCATCTTCACTTCAGGAAAGTCTGCCGGGTCACCCATGGGAACTGTGTCAGGAGCTTTGATGTTTGGCTCCGCGGGAATATGCGCGGGGTTCGGCATTTGCTGTGCCCGCCCTGGCGTAACGGTGGAAGCCACAGCAATAACAAGGGATCCAAGAAACGAGAGCATGACGTGACGGTTCAATCTCGCGATATCTCCTGCATCGAGCGCAAATCAAACATGCGAATCAAAGTTAGAAAGGCCTGTATCTCGATGAGAACCAGGCCTCCCTGTATTGACCTTATGTGATTAGAAGGTGATCTTCAGTGCGGCCTGCATAACGCGTGGCGGCACTGGACCTATGCCGGTGATCTGACCGAAACTGCCAACGTCGTTCGGGTTATTCGGGTCATATGGCTGGCCGGCGACTTGAGTCGGGTTATTGTTTGGCTGACCATAGCTGGGCTGATTGAGGGCATTGAACATCTCCCAACGGAACTGCACATGGAAACGTTCTCCATGGTTGAAGTTCTTGATCAGTGCCGCGTCCATGTAGTGGACCGGGGGTTCGTGGATCTGGTATTTCCCCATATTCCCCGGGGTACCGATTTCGTTTTGCTGGAACGCGGCGGGATTGAAGTAATTGTTGAGCCAGTGAGCTTTGCCCCCTTGCCGGATCTGCCAATTCTGTCCTGGAACTACGTCCGCACGGTCCTGCCCTTCGTTGTATCCCGAGTTGTTATTACCGTTCCCTCCATTGATGGTGAATGGTTCGCCCGACTCAGCGGTGTTAATGGCACTCACCTCCCAGCCGCCCAGAATGTTCTTGATCAACCTATTGCTGTTTTCGAAAGTCGGAGCATGGTAGAGTCCGTAGGTCACCCAAACGATCGGAACGTTCAAGCTGGAAAGGCCCTTGTCGTGGCCGATGTCAAAAGGATCGCTGACGCTGGATTCGAAGTCCGGATCGCCTGAGCCGCCAACGTCTGTCGTTCTCGACCAGGTGAAGTTGGATTGAAGCTGAAAGCTGTGTGAGAACTTGTGCTCGATGCCTGCCTGCAATGCACTGTAGCTCGCTGTCCCGCCGTCCTGGACCTGGACGATGCTTCCAAATGCCTGGTTGTAGCGAAGCCCGCGGTTGGGATCCACCTGGCCCGCGACTCCGGGGTTTCCTGGGTTGCGGTCAACTGTGGTTGCCTGATGAAACGATTGGCTGCCCACGTAGGCGAGGTGAAGGGCCGATGCCTGTGAGAGTTGCTGCTCGATGGAGAGGTTCCAGCTTTGGGTAACCCCAAGCTTCAGGTTAGGAATAAATGTCGCGGGAACTCCCGTGCCGGAGCCAAAGGTAGAGGTGCTAGGCGGGTTCTGTTGCGGTCCGGCAAACGGGGGAAATGGACTCTTTCCCGGAGTGAGGCCAGGGCCGCCGGCAAAATTGGTCCATGGATTGTCGAAAGGGATGTACTGCGTTGTGCTTGAAGGCGGGCTGTATTGGGGGGCAAATGGAGCAACATCCCAGACCCTCTGGTAGAAAGCGTCTTCCATCGGGGTGGTGAAGAGCCCGAAGGCAGAGCGCACGGTCGTTGTGGGATTCGGCGACCAGGCGATCCCCACTCTGGGTTCAAAGTAAGTGTAGCTGCTGTTGTACAAGGTGTCGGAAATTCCGCGATCGCCAGGAAAGACGAGGCCGAGAGGAGCGTTAGGGAAGCGCGTGCTTTGTTGGCCAGGAATATATGCCGCTCCTCTTCCGCCGGCGACAGTGGCTGGAGTATTCGGGTCCCAGCGCAATCCCAGGGTAGCAGTCAGGTTCGGTTTCAACTTGTATTGATCCTGGGCATAGACGCCGAACAGCCACTGCGAGGTGGCACCGGCTTCGCCCGCGCCCTGCGTGAGGCCCGCTGCATAGCCTAGTAGGAAATCTGCGAAGGGTACGCCGGTATATTGGCCGTTGAATCCAATCACCGGGCTCTCCACGAAGGCCGAGCGCTCGGTGTGATGGCGATGGAAAAGGTCGGCGCCGGCGGACATAGTGTGGCGGCCGAGAGTCTTGGTAAAGGTTTCGGTCAAGCTG
>Ga0302179_10001623_pt1 | contig 13521 bp, 9 predicted proteins | sample I_Palsa_E3_1_FD_198788 | JGI IMG/M metagenome (GOLD analysis project Ga0302179, IMG submission 198788) | Peat permafrost microbial communities from Stordalen Mire near Abisko, Sweden - I_Palsa_E3_1 | ecosystem: Environmental > Terrestrial > Soil > Palsa > Peat permafrost | place: Sweden: Abisko...
ATGTCACTTATCCTACGATGTCAAACTTCACGTGGACGAACAACATTTTCACGGCGGATGGAGGAGTTCTTTCCACGGGAGGAGGCAGCGCGAACTGCGCTTTCCAGAGCGGTCCTTTGGCGATTATCCAGAGCTGCTTCTCGCCCTACACCTTCAATCACAACGCCCTTATTGGAACGGTTAAGACCTGGCCGACGGGCAACTTCGCGCCCGCCTCAGCTAGCGCAGTGCAGTTTGCCGGCGCCAGTGCGCCTTCAGGCATCGCTTACCAACTTCTACCCACAAGTCCGTTTGCCAAAGCGGGTTCGGACGGCAAGGACTTGGGCGCTGACATGAACGCAATCGCTCAGGCCATTAGCGGCGTCGCTCAATAGCGGTTCTCAGGTTAGACCAACACGCAATTTCGGCAACCACGATAGTTTCGCCGATTCGGTTCTTGTTGAGCTTCAATGTGAAGTATCGCTGCTCTGATTAAACCAAGAGATGATTCATTCCACTCCGTCGGTGCGGGTCTGTATCGTCTCAATGTCCGCTCCCAGATCTTTCCCGTCCGACCCACCTCTCCGAAACGGTGATTCCTTTTTGCAATTGGTGGTGTTCTTTTCTTCGCACAACCTGTAGTCACCGCCATTACCGTCACGAAAATCTCCCATCTGCACTGCTTCCGCATTTTTCGGAGTAAAGTTCCCCTTCGGCCATCCGCCCGCAGACCCGATGAACGCATTGTGTGTAACGTTGAAGCCGCTAAAGCAACTTTTCAGCACACCCTCAGGTCCTTGAATCTTCGGCTGGAAGGCGCAATTCTTAGGGCCACCACCCGTAGAAAAGAAATCGTTCTCTCCCACTCCGACCAGACTATTGGTGAAACTGAAGTTAACGATCTTCTCCCGGTCCACGTCGACGCCGACAATAAACAACGCGGTCGGCGGAAATCCCGTGACGTGATCGATGCTCATATCGCGCAATGCGGGCGAGATGGAAGTGACCAGGAACAAAGTTCCCAAACCGCCATAGGCTTTCCCGTCAATGTCGTCGAAGACCACGTCGTGAATGCTGTAGCGCGCTCCACCGCTCGCCGTGCCTCCCGCGTCCGAGAGCCCAGTGCCCATGACGAGGCCACTGGCAACGTGGCTCACACGGCAGAAGCGTATGGTTACATCCGTGGTCTTGCAAATGGGGCAGTGATTATTCTGATTCTTCGGAGTGAGCAGAATGGCGAAACCCGTTTGCGTAAACCCTCCCCAGACGTTTTCGAGAATATTGTCCTGGAATAAAACTCGTTGCGCATTTTTAAGCTCGAACAGATTCTTGACGATAAAGGGCTTACCTGAAGCCCCACCAACGAATCCATCGCTTCCCTGTTTCCAAGTCCTCGGCTTAAACAGATGATTACGTCGAATCTCAATATCCGCTGGTGAAAACGTCGCCTCACCCCCGCCAAACATTAGATTCTCGCCGGACGCCTCAAGAAAATTGTTGACGATCTTGTAGGGCCCCATTGGGCTATCGCCGAGGCCGCCCGAAATGGTCTGTGCGTCAACGCATGTACCTGTAACGGCTATACAATGAAAATCGCTGAAGTAGGAATCCACAATAGCCACGTCCGTGCTTCCACCGAGCGCGATCCCGCGAGTCGTTTCGTCCTGAGCTGTGCCATGAAACCAATCGCGGTCAAACACCAAATGATGTGCGGTTCCCTTGCCTCGTATCGCCACCAGGTTGTAAACCACGCTTCCCGGAATGTTGCGGGTAATTTCCAGGCCGAGCAGTCGATAGTGATTCGCCCCTTCTTCAAATTCAACCGGACCCTGATTCTTCCCATTGGAGACCAACGCCGCCGTCATGTTCTTAGGCGATGCGCAGGCATACGCTGGACGCCCCGGCAGCGATGCTACGCCCGCGTAACAAGGGGTGAGGCGATTTCCTTCCGCCGGCAACGCAGAATCCCCAGCGTTCGTACGTACGATCACCCAATGATTGTCGTCGCAGTTCTTCGCAGGAAACTTGAAGCTGCCCACAAACTGCACACCGGCGGAGAGGAGAATCCGGTCGCCGCACTGAGCATTTCCCAGTGCAGATTGCAGTTCGGCGCTGTCTTTCACGGTCAGCACTCTGCCATTCGCAGGGGTGTCAGACATTCCGCTCTTGACGTATACGCGGGGCAGTTCGGCCGGACCGTCGAACTTCGCTGGCGATGAACTTTGGGCCGTCGCCAGAGACACGACCGACATCAAGAAAAGCGCCAGCAGAAAGGTGGGCAAGTGCTTATGTCTCAAACAGCCTCCGCTGGAGACAGCGAATAGAGAGCCGGTTAATTGCATCACCGCAAGGCAAGGACTTCACTGTCAACATGCTCACCATGTAGGCCCAGGAGCCAATCCGCCATCGCACTAACGTTATCGTCTAATGTGTTGAGACTGAGCCCCGATTTCACCTCAGCATAGCGCGCGGTTACACTCAGCAGTTTTTCGCACATGTCAGCGGCATCAGTATCGCGATAGGTCACGACTCCATCCGGCCGCCGGCCATTTTCACTAGCGACTACCGGAACTCCAAGCGCAATCGACTCTAACACCGAAGCCGCCACGCCATCGCAGGCCGGAGTTCGCAGGAAAATAAAGCATCTGCTCAGCAGGGTCAGGAATTGGTCGTGCATCAGGTTGCTTAGAACCAGCACGCTTCTCCGCTCGTCTTCGGCCCAGCTATCGACATATTGTTGCGCGGCCGGCAATTCCTTATCCGGAAAACCCACCCATATGAATCCCGCCACTGGATTTCGTTTGCGGTAAAGTTTCATTCCCTCCCTTAGAGTCTCCAGGCGATATTCCGGGCGGAATGAAACATAAGACAAGATCACCGCTTGGTGCTCAGCAAAAAAGGTTTCCACTTGCTGCGGCAACTGAACGGGGATGAAATTCAGGTACTGAGGAGAAAATGTCGCTATCGCAGAAACTTTGCCTGGCGGAACGCCATATTGCAGAATCGCTTCTTTGATCGGTGCGCTGTCACAAGCGATCGACCCGGCCATAGCGAATAAAATTTGAAACGCCCAGCGAGCCGGACTTTGACTCTCCACAGGAAAATAGTCTTGCGCTAGCCCTCCATGAAACGTGACCAGCCCGGGTCGCAACAAAAGACGCCCGGTCACGGCTGCAATCATTGCCAGCCAGTATCCCTTCTTCGACATCCCGTTCACGTGCACGTTCAACCGGTAACCTTGCAGAGCGTAGTACCACACTTTTTTCAGATAATCCAAACCATCTTGCACATCGATGTATTCTGAACTCCTGACTTGCCGGCCCTCGTTGATCTTCAATACCTCGCAAATATGTCCACGCGCGCGCAGTTCCTGCGTGACCAATTTAAGTTGGATCGCCCAGCCACACATCGGTGGAGGGTAGTTTCCGATCTGGAGGATCTTTGCCGCCTTCGCCATCGCAGTTGCCAAATGCCCGAATCGTGTCTGATTACACCCAGGAAAAATCGCCAGACATAAAGATTCTGCCTAGCGGCGTCCCTTTCTTAAGCCGATATTTCAAGCCGAAGTACGCCCGGTAAATGCTGCGCATGCGAGCCAACGATTTACGCGTACCCATTGGCGTTCCAATTGTTTGTACCGGATATTCCAGTTGGCGCAGTGTCTCGCCCACCAACTCATCCAACACAGAGATTTGCCGCGCGTCCAGGCTGTTTTTCCAGCGTGCCACCGGCGTAAACACCCCTCCCTCCAACTCGCCTGCGAATGAGCTGTTAGGGTGGCTCACGGAACCCACTCCTACCCGTTCGATTCGGTCATAGTCCAAATCCTGGTCCACGAAGCGGCTTAGCTCTGTAAGCACCGCACGCGGGTTCAGCACCAAGTCTTCGTAGCGAATTTCCGTGTAGCGCTCACCCAACTCCGCGCTGCATTTACGCCCCTCCTGCACAACCCACTCCCAATAAAGCGCGGCAACTTCGAGGTCCTTGGCATGGTCCCAAGGAAACGGACGAATCCAAGCCTGTTTCTGCAGAGATAATGCCACGTCTCTGCCGTCGCGGATGATATGAATTGCCAGCGCATCGGGAACGGTTGCCTGGATGCGATCAAGATAAAGGACATGCTCGGGCGTGCTGTCCGCCCATCGTTCGACTTTTTGCTGCTGCGCCATTGCCTCCATGACCAGGCGCAGAAAGTCACCCCCGTTACGGCAGCTCGCCATTACTTTCTCACTCACCTCGGCAACATCGAGACCAGTCTTGGCAAAAAGTGAACTGGCGCACCAGGCGCGCAAAAGCCGTTCCCGATTGCTCGCCACACTCAAATCGCCGAATCGTGGTTCCAACAAGTTGAACACCTGGGACTCGGCCCGGTATATCGTAAAATTTCCAGCGGAAAGCAGCATGTGGTAAAGCAGAGTCGTACCCGAACGCGGACTACCCACGACAAATACAGGCGCCTTGCTCCTTACGCTTCTAACGGCGCTAAGCTCGTTGCTGATTTCTGTGTTCTGCATGGCATTTGCTGGCCAAGCAAACTAAACCCGGCCTCCTTCGCCGCGGATTGCTGCGAATTCAGCTCTCACACGCGGTTGTGCAGCAGAGACCGCGGGAATTGAGCTTTCCTTAAAGTTCAGCCGAGGAGGCGCCCAAGGTTTTCGGTCATTTTCCAGGTAATTCCGGTGCCACCATTCCAGAATCAGCATCTTCCATAGCACGCCCGAGCGGTTCCGGCGTCCGCGCACATGCTCGTCCACCAGCGTTCGCACTACCGACGGACGAAAATATCCGCGCTGCAAGGTTCGCGGTTCCGTCAGCACATCCAACAACTTTTCTTTCAGCGCACCGCGCATCCACGTTTCCAGCGGTAACTGGAATCCTTGCTTGGGGCGATGCAGGAGTGCCGAAGGAATGCCCAACCGCTCCGCCAACCGCTTCAGCAGATGCTTACGGGTGGAACCACGAAATTTCCATTCGGTGGGAAGCGAAGCCACCCACTCCACTAATTCATGATCGAGCAAGGGAACCCGAACTTCCAGCGAGGTTGCCATGCTCATGCGATCCACTTTCGTCAAAATGTCTCCCGCGAGGTAGGTCTTCGTGTCGAGGTACAATAGACGGCTCAGGCCATCGGGATTTCCCGGCGTTTGATCGTAGTAATCGCGAAAAGCCTGCAATGGATCTGGCAAGGAAGCAGTGGACGCAAGAAACTCTCGGCTAAACAGCGACTGCTCCCGATGTCGGGCGGGTAGAAACGAAATCGCATCCAGATAACGGTCCCGAGGCCCTAAACTGGCGTTCCAAGCCAGGTTGCGACCCAAAACTCCTGAGGGGAGTCGATGATGGATGTGCTCACGATAGATGTTTCCCATCCACTCGGGTATGCCATCGAATCGATTTCGTTTTTGCGCAACTTCATAGCGATCGTAGCCGGCAAACATTTCGTCACCGCCATCTCCCGAGAGAGCAACCGTTACGCCTTGCCGTGCCATGCGGCAAACATAATATGTTGGCAGCATCGACGAGTCCCCAAAAGGCTCCTCCAGCATGCTGGTTAAATACGCAATGGTCGCTTCAATATCGGGATCAACGACCATCTCATGGTGTTCTGTACCGAAGTGCTCGCCGACCATGCGGGCATAATGCGACTCGTTAAACTTGTCTTCGGCGAAAGCAATGGAAAATGTCTTGACCGCGCTCGCAGACTCCCGCGCCATCAGTGCGACAACAATGGAAGAATCGACGCCCCCACTCAGTAGCGCGCCCAGCCGCACTTCGCTCATCAGGCGAATGCGTACCGATTCGGCGAGTTTAGCTTCTAGCAACTCGAGGCATTCTTCTTCAGATTTTGGTTGGAACGTCCCGTAGGAGGGGACGTCCCAGTACTGCCGCAGCGAAATTCTTCCATTCACAAACTCCAAAACTTGTCCTGGAGGCAACTTGTGGATTTGGCGAAACGCCGTCTGAGGATCGGGCACATAGCCGAAATAAAAATATTGCAGCAATGCGCCGGGATCGGGCTCCGCCAACTCTGGCGCAACTGCGAAGATTGCCTTTATTTCCGACCCAAACAGCAAACGGTCATTGTGCAATGCATAATGCAAAGGCTTCTTCCCCAACCGGTCCCGGGCCAGCAACAGGCTCTGGCGGGTTTCGTCCCACAGCGCAATGGCAAACATACCTCGGAGCTTGTTGACGCAGTCCGCCCCCATCTCTTCATAGAGATGAACGATGACCTCGGTATCGCTGTGCGTATAAAAGCTGTGTCCTCGCGCTTGTAGTTCCGCTCGCAGTTCGAGGAAGTTATAAATCTCGCCGTTGAAGACTGTCCAAACTGTGCTGTCTTCATTGTGAATGGGCTGGTGCCCGCAAGCGAGATCGATAATGCTGAGCCGCCGCATGCCCAGTCCCGCTGGGCCTCGCGCCATAATCCCTTCGTCATCCGGGCCACGATGGGTAATCGTCTGACACATGCGGTGGATATCTGCCGCATCGATTACTTCTTCACGCCGACCGATCATCCCAGCTATCCCGCACATGGCTGCGCCTCCGCGGCCAGCTCTTGCGAAGCGGCTCGATTGACCGGCCCCGGCTTACGCCCGTGCACTGCCACCGGAATATCCCCCACGCTTAAGTTTGTCAGCCCGCAACTCTCAAGCCACCGGAAGACTTCTTCATATGTATGCTTTGACTGATACCAGGGCGAGTACCAGTCAAACGTATCAAGCACCCGCCACTGCGGATCGGGATTGAAGGACATCGGCAACAGCAGGCGCAACGCGCCGCTCACCGGTTTTCCTATCAGTGGAATTCCGCGCAGGATCCGATGCAACCCATATAACGGAATGGTTCCGTAGCAAAGCGTGTGCAGTAACCGAGGCGGCATGCGCCGTGTAATCTTCCGGTAGAGGTCGCTGAATCGATACCACGGGTTGTATGAACTGTAAAGCCAAACCGCTAACTCGCCTCCGGGCTTCAGAAATCGGGGCAAGTTCTTCACCGCGGCTTCGCAGTCCGGGGTATGGTGCAAAACTCCAAGGCTGTAAATGCAGTCGAAGCTTTCCGGTGCAAACGGCAGGCGGAAAGCATCGGCCTGAAGAATCGCGGCTTCGCGACCGGCGAGGTTGCGGCGCGCCGCATCGACCGCCCGACTCAAGTCGATTCCTACCACCGTGGCGCCCCACTTCGTCGCCACTTCTGCGTAACGGCCCATGCCGCAGCCCACATCGAGCACCAGTTTGCCCGCCAAGTCCTCAGGGCGAAATCGGGTTCGAGTTTTGAAATCCTGCTCCGATCGCTGGCTGCTCGCGTTATCGAGTTGAGTTTTATCGTGCTTGAGCCATTGGAAGCCAAAGCTTCCCGTGTAGAATTGTTCGTCCACGAAGCGGGGAACGCCGTCGACCACGGGATAGCGCTTTGCGCAATCCTGGCACACAAGCGCCGCGGCTTCTGGCATAAGCCGGGATTGACAGTGTGGGCAGCGAAGTATTCTCAGAATCCCTTCATCGACTCCACACCAATTCTCGCTTTGGCTTAATGGCATTCTTCAATTCCCGTAAACGGCGCTTGCCATCCTTCGGCATTGTTTCGATCTGATCCACCGGCGCGCTGGCAATCTTGTACAGAACGCAAATGTAGCCCACGATGAAATACTCAAACAGGGTGTACTCGGTGGTGGCAAAGATCGCGCCCACCATGTAGGCGGCCATTCCCGCCCGCAGAGCGCTGGTCCACAATCGAATATTTTCGTCAGCCTGATATCCGGGCAGTTTCTGCAACTTTTTCGTCTTGCGCAGCGACAAGCCCATAACCGCGGTGAAAAGAATTAGCGCGGGCAGGCCGGCCTCCGAACTCAGTCCGGTATACGTGTTATGCGATGGCTGCCATGTGCCGCTCACCGCCTGAAAACTGCCGGGGCCAACTCCGAAGAATGGGTGTTGCATCGTTATCTTCAGACTATCGACGAGCAACTGTTTTCGCGCTTCCAGCGATCCCTTGTCTTGCGATCCTTCTATGTTGCCCAGAAAAATGCTTTCCACGCGGATGAGATAGCTCGGAGTCGCAAACACCACTCCCAGCCCTAAGATCCCTACCAGCAGGGCGACGGCTGCCAGGTAGGTATACCTTCCCTTGATCACGAATTCCCAAAAACAGATCACGCAGGTAATAACCAGTGCGATCAGCCCGCTACGCGAATAGGTGGCGATCACCGCGTAAATCATAAGAACCAGACTTACACTCCAAAATACTTTCCACGCCGCTCCCTTGCTGCCCAGCAGAAACGCCAGACAGAGCGGAAAACTGATCGCGACGTTAATGGCCAAATCGTTGGGGTTTTCCAGAATTCCCTTCTGAATGCCCAGCAGACGCCCGTCGCTCGTGTGGTGAATTAAAACCGAAGCGACGGTGACCAGCGCAATCGCCGCCGACTGGATCAGCAGCAGCTTTCGAATCTCATCGACTTTGCTCACCACCATGTAGATGAGGAACGCGACGATGACTCCCTTGGAAAAGCGGTTCACCACGTACTCAAATGCACCGCCATGCCACACCGCGAACAAAATTGTTATCAGCATGTGCAGCAGCAGTAACGCCAGAAGTTTCAGCTCAATGGGAAGTTTCGTGCGGTCTTTGGGCCGCGTGCCGAAGATCAAGGCAACGAGCGCGATGCCACCGGAAATCTTGCCGATCGGCACATAGGACAACCCGGGAACAAAATCTTCGGGGCGCAGGAAGTAAATGTAAGAAAACAAAACGAGCGCCCGGTATGCCAAAGTCTTGCGGTTTTCACTGACGTAACGCAGCCGTGAGGCCAAGGGACCGAATTCGCTTTCGGCCCTCATTGGTTCCCCATGATTGGCGCAGGCGTGACTGGCGCAGGCCCAGCACTCTGCTTGCGCACAAAATCGAATTGGTCAAGCGGCACTTCCACGTCGTGACTCAAAGTCAACATACGGATGCGCAGCACCTTCTCCACCGGCGCCGCCCATTCCTTGTTCTCATAAAGCAGCAGACTTCGTCCCCTCCATGGCGGTTCGTTCCCGCCGATGGGAAACCTTCCCAGCAATTGAAATTGATTGGTCTGCAAAATCTGGCGCAGAACACTCTGCGAAGGAAAATCGAGCGGAGTATTTTCAGAAACCACAGCAAAGCGAATGCCATCGTTCTTGAAAAGATCAAGCAATTCTTCCCGCCGGTGCAAAAGCTCTTCGCTGTTTTCGTTCCTTCGCACATCGTTGACGTAGAGCGCCTTGCGCAGCACCAAAAACTGCCGGCGCGGATCCAATGAGCGCATAAAAAATACGAAGTTCCCTGGAACCTTGCCGTCGAACAGCACGATGCCCGAATCGTAGTTTCCCACCAACCGCGCTGCGGCGGCCTGATAACCGGCAATATACGGGCGTTCGAAACCCCATGCACGGACCGTCATTACTAAGACGAGGACGCAGGCAGCCACCTGCATGGGCCGCCGCATCCAAGGCGTCTGAAATCCCTGGGTCAGCAACCCGGCCGCGAAATAAACCAGGGGTGGAAACCAATAAATGGCGAAGCGCGCCTCGCTTTGCCCAAACAAAGTAAAAGTAAAATATCCAGCAGCAATCCAGCTCAGCATCAACGCCGTTTGCCCACGGCGATTCCAGCGCTGCGATATCGCAAGTCCGAGAGCACTTAAGCCGAGCAGAGGAATCGAGAACGTGCGAGGCGTACTCCTAAAGAAATAAGCAATGCGCTGAAGTCCGATTAACTGGTGCGATCCCAAATCCTTGGCCACAGATGCCCCATGCGACATCAGCATTAGCAAATAAAACGGTCCGGCCAGCACCGCCAATATGGCTATCGCCAGCCATATTTTGCGGGTCCAAAGGCGCCCCCATTGCCGGCTTGCGGCCACGCTTAGCAGGCAGAAGACAAAAATGTAAACACTAGTCTGCTTGCACAGCATCGCGGCACTGGCCCACAACGCCCACCTGACCAGCGACACGCGGCGCCCGTCGTCCAGATATCGAATCCAAGCGCGAATTGCGGCGATCCCCAGCGCCAGAGAAGGAATCTCCAGCATCACCGCCTTTTCAAACACCAGCATCAGTGGGATCGTCGCCAGAATGAAGGTGGCTATCACCGCGGTAAACGAATCTTGCAGTTCCTCGACCAGGCGAAACCACTGGTAAAGCAACAAGGCCAGGAATAACAAGACGCTTATGCGCGCCGCCACCACGCCAGGACCAAGCGCTAGAAAGCTCAGCCCCTCGACCACGTAGAAAAGCGGAGGCCAATGAACCAGAGCAACTGCCGGATATTGCGCGTAATAGCGGTAGGCATAGGCGACGGGATGACGAAGCGGCATATCGTGCATAGCATCGGCTACAAACAATCCCGTGACCGCGTGTTGGGCCTCATCCACGTTGTAGTCGAACTCGCCTTTTCCGATTCCGTGCGCGGCCACTGCGCACAGAACTGCTATCACTGCCGCCACCAGCGCCCGCCGCGCGTGCTTCGAGAGCATTCCAGGTCTTACGACTACAAACAGTTTGTTGGAGGCCGGTTCGTCCGGTTCGCAGGCTGCAATTCCGGCCCGCAGTCTTAACGTGTCCATGCCACCTTTTTCCCCGTGACAAAGTTGGCGAAGGCCACAACCGCGGCCCCGTTGAGCAAAACGAACGTGAGTGCCGCGTCACTCACTCGATGAAAGAACGAAAGTTTGAAATCCAATATAGCCAGCAAGCTTAAGGCGTAGAAGACCACCTGAAGAATCAGGCACACCCGATAAAAAATTCCGGAGATGAATACGCATGAAACCAGCGCTATCACTAAGGCCAATGGCACCGCCAGCCGCAACAGTTTGTGGCTGATAAATTCGAAACGAATGCGGTTGTTGCCACTCAGCAGCCACGGCGCCAGTTGGAGAAGTTGATAGTTTCCGCTGAGGGTTCGTACTTTGCGCGCAAATTCCCGCTCTCCGCCAAGGTTCGGATGGTCCCATGCCCGCGCCCGCGCATCGAACACCACCCGTCTTCCCTGCCGCGCCACCTCCATCGGCAGATATACGTCGTCGAGAATGGTGCCTTCGGGGATCTCGGTCAGCAGTTCCCGCCGAACCGCATAGAGTGCGCCCGTCGCCCCGACCACGGAATCCGAAGCCGATTCCATTTCTCTCACTTTTTTTTCGACGCGCCAATAAAGTCCCATCCCCTGCCCCGACTCGCCGGTCCCATCTCCCAGCATCAACTCACCGCTGACACAGCCGACTTCCGGATCGGCAAAATTCTGCATCAGCAGCCGCAAAGCACCTGCTTCGATCCGTTGCCGGGCATCGGTAAAAACCACAATCTCTCCCTGGGCCACTTCGATTCCACTGTTCAACCCCGCCGCCTTGCCGCGCGACAACTGGTTCATCACCGCATAAAGGCGTGGATGGCTATCGTGCTCTCGCAGGATCTCCTCGGTCCGGTCACTCGATCCGTCTGAGACCACCACGAGCTGGCAGCGCTCTGCCGGGTAGTCCAGCTCGAAAAGATTCCTCAACTTCTGCTCCAGCACCTGGCCCTCGTTGTGTACCACCATAACGACCGAAACCGTAGGTTCCGCAGTTCCGCGGCGCACCGGCCACGGCCTCAGCTTGGCCCGCAGCCACAGCCAACCCAAATAACCCGCGTAGGTATAAGCGATAAAAATGGCCGACAGCCAAAATATCCACTTCATTGCCCGCCCCGCCCTAACAGCACGATCTTGATGGTTTGAAACATAATCAGCAGATCCAAACCGAGAGAAGCATTCTTGATGTAGAAAAGGTCGTACTGCAACTTCTCGCGCGCGTCTTCGAGCGTGTTGCCGTATTTGTATTGCACTTGCGCCCAGCCGGTGATGCCCGGCCGCACCACATGCCGCACACCGTAATAAGGAATCTCCTGGCTCAACCACTCCACAAACTCCGGCCGTTCCGGGCGTGGCCCGACGAAAGCCATGTCTCCTTTGAGAACGCACCACAGTTGCGGGATTTCATCCAACCGCGAGGCCCGCAGGAATCTCCCCACGCGTGTAATACGTGGATCGTCGTCCCATGTCCAGGTCGCGCCCGTGTCCGCTTCTGCGTCTTCACACATGGTGCGGAACTTGTAGCAATGAAAGTGAGCCCCTCCGGCCCCCACGCGCTTCTGGCGGTAAAAGATCGGACCCTTGGAATCGATTCTGACGGCCAACATGATGAAAGGCAAAATCGGAAGTGTTATCACCAATCCCGCGAACGCGACGATCGTTGACAGGACACGGCGCAGGGCGGCAAACCCGCTGCTGAAACGAAATCCATCGGCAAATATCAGCCAGCTTGGATTAAGTTGCTCCACCTCGATGCGTCCGGAGATTTTTTCCAGCCACGAAGTCGCTTCCTCCACCTTGACTCCCGCCAGACGCAGATCAAGCAACTCGCCCACCGGCAAAGTATTGCGACGGTCGGGCATGGCCACAATCACGCGATGCACGCCGTTCTCCTTGGCCATCCCCAGCAAATGCGAAGCGACTGTTTCCCGCGTGACCTCCCCTTCGAGGTTCCCCGTCCATCCAATCACTTCCACGCCCATCTCAGCGTGGCGGCGCAATCCGTTCACCAACCTCTGCGCCCGCTCGCCCGTGCCCAACACATAAACGCGCTCGCGCAGAAACGGTTGCTGCACCAGCCACGCATAAGCTGTACGCCAGCCGAACCAGAGGAAGGTGAGAATGACCAGACTGACCAGCGCCGATCCGTTTCCCGGCAGCAGGTGGGGAAACACAAACCCCACGCCCCCCAACACGATCGACACCAACCCCAGAACCATCAACAGGCGGAACATCTGATCCCGGCGGGCGTTGAGACTCGAAGAATCGTAAAGATCCAGCCAATGCGAAACCAGTAACACGATTCCCGTAACTACGAAAATCTTAAAATATCCACGCTCGTAATTGAGCAGGACATAGCTGTCGTCCGGGTGCTGCATCACCGTTCCCAGCAAAAACGACAGCCAAATTATCAACGCCTCGCCCGCCAGCAGAACCAGCGCACGCACCGGGTAATAGACTTTGAACAGCCTGATCACGGGCGCAGCTCCCTAGGGTCTCAAGGTTTTGGCTTGCTTGCTTTTTTTTCGTACGCTTCGTAGTAATAGCGCGTGTAAGGCGCCGCGCCGTTGCGCGTGCCATTCAGCACCATTCCCACCAGCGATTGATCGGAAAACTCCTCGCGCGCCTTGCGGGCCGCATCGAAAGGAGTGGAGTTCGAGCGCACAACAATCAGGACGCCGTCGCAAGCTTTGGCGAGAACGCTGGAGTCCGAGACCGGAACCGCGGGCGGCGAATCGACCACGATCCAATCGAACAAAGACCCCACTCGCTGCAACAGGATCTTCATCCGCCCGTTGCCGACCAACTCCGAGGGATCGTCGATGGGCGTGCCGCTGGGGATGAAAAACAAATTCTCCAAGGGCCCGCGCTGCATCACCGCAAACTCGGTACTCGCTCCCTGAAGATAATCCGACAATCCGGGACTCGATTCGGCGCCCAGCATTGTGTGCA
>Ga0302179_10001629_pt1 | contig 13488 bp, 11 predicted proteins | sample I_Palsa_E3_1_FD_198788 | JGI IMG/M metagenome (GOLD analysis project Ga0302179, IMG submission 198788) | Peat permafrost microbial communities from Stordalen Mire near Abisko, Sweden - I_Palsa_E3_1 | ecosystem: Environmental > Terrestrial > Soil > Palsa > Peat permafrost | place: Sweden...
CTCAAAAGCGAGACCTGGGCCACCCACTCAACATTCGTCGGCCAGTTTCATCTTCTTATCGCCGTGCCTTCTCCCCAACCGGAAGATCAAGCGCCTGGATGGGTGCGGCGTATGCTAAAAATTGATTGTTTCATTTCGGGTCTGGTCTACAAACAAAGGAATTTAATCTCTTCCCGTCGTTCTTCCGGTACCCTTCCAACAAGGCATGATTAGCTACGACCTCCTCATCATCGGTTCCGGCCCCGCGGGGCAGCGCGCTGCTATCTACGCCAATAAGTTAGGCAAGCGAGCCGCTGTGGTTGAGCGCATGCGAACCGTGGGTGGGGTTTCGGTAAATACCGGCACTATCCCCAGCAAGACGATGCGCGAAGCCGTGATGCATCTCTCCGGTTACAACTACCGTTCCATTTACGGCATGAATTACCGGGTGAAGGAAAAGATCACGATGGCGGATCTCGCGTTCCGCGTTCAGCACGTGATCAAGACCGAAATCGACGTGACCGAGGCGCAGCTTTCGCGCAATGGCATCGATGTCCTTCCCGGTGTTGCCAGTTTCGAAGACGCTACCCACGTAAAAGTAACCAACGAGGGGGGCACCCAGACGTACGAGGCGAAGAACATTATCATCGCCACCGGCACCAAGCCGGCCGACTCTCCCAGGGTTCCCATCAATGGGCGTTCGATCGTCAACAGCGATCAGATTCTCGATCTCCCCAGCCTGCCCAAGTCGCTGATTGTTGTGGGCGGTGGCGTGATCGGCGTGGAGTACACGTGCATGTTCGCTGCGCTGGGGGTTCGTGTCACCCTGATAGAAAAGCGACCCAAGCTGCTGGAATTTGCCGACCAGGAAATCGTGGAGGCGCTTAGCTACCATCTACGCGACAGCCGGGTGACGATGCGCCTGGCCGAAGAAGTGGAGAGCGTGGAAGAGCTGCCTGATTGCAGCGTGGTCGCCAACCTGGAAAGCAAGAAAAGAATCTCCGGGGGTGCTTTGTTGTATGCAGTTGGGCGAACGGGGAATGTGGACCAACTTAATTTGCCGGCAGTTGGCATCGAGCCGGACTCGCGCGGCCGCATTCCGGTGGATAAAGACTTTCGCACCAAGGTGCCAGGAATCTTCGCGGTAGGCGATGTGATTGGATTTCCCAGTCTGGCTTCGGTTTCGATGGAGCAGGGCCGCATCGCTGTGGCCCGGGCTTTTGGCAACGAGAGCCTGGTGTCGAACCCCAGCTACTATCCTTATGGCATTTATACGATTCCGGAGATTTCGTTTATCGGCAAGACCGAGGAGCAACTCACCGACGAGGACGTGCCGTATGAAGTAGGCGTCGCCTACTACCGCGAGATTGCCCGGGGCCAGATCCGCGGCGACACAACCGGTCGGCTGAAAATCGTCTTTCACCGTGACACGCGGCATTTGCTGGGAGTGCACATCATCGGCGAGGGCGCTGCCGAATTGCTGCATATCGGGCAGGCTGTCATGTCCCTCGGCGGCACATTGGACTACTTCATCGATACGGTGTTCAATTACCCCACCCTGGCCGAGTGCTACAAGGCCGCTGCGTTTAACGGCATTAACCGGCTTGCCCGGGCGGCGGACTGAAACTGCTTTGAAGGGAGGGCGCATGGGCAGAACGATTGGCGTTGTCGTGTCCTCGAGAATTGTCGCGGGGCTTATAGAAGATCACCAATTGGTGGGGCCGCTGGGCACTTTTCCGGAGAACCCTGACGACCACGAAGCTTTGCTCGAATATCCCTTCGAAAGCCTTTGCCATTTGATCAGCGATCAGGTTCTGGCTCTTCATCCCGAAGGCAAGTTCGATGCCATCGGGGTCGCCATTCCCGGCATCATCCGCGACGGCATCTGCGAGGATTCTCCGAACCTGGCGCAGTTAAAGGGCGCTAAGGTCGCTGAATCACTGGCTGCTATTTTCCAATCCAAGGGGATTGACGGCCCGTTGAAGGCGCTGAATGATGCCGACGCAGTGGCAGCCGGGTTGGCGGTTACGCAGGGCCGCACGGATCGCCTGGTGCGGGTTTGGACCATCGGCAACGGGATCGGGTTTGGCCGCTTCCCCTACGTCTCCGGCGTTTGGGAAGGCGGTCACACGGTAGTGACTCTCGATCCCAAAGAGACCTACTGCGGCTGCGGTGGCAGAGGCCACCTGGAAGGCATTATGGGATATCGCGCCATGCGGTTGCGCTTTCTCGATATGGAGCCGGATGAGGTGTTTGCTGCAGCCAAGAAAGGCGATGCTCGCTGCATGGACTTCGTGCGCCTTTGGCATCGAGGTCTGGGCGCTGCTACGGCCACTTCCATCCACCTGGGTGGCCCAGGCAGGTTCTATTTCACCGGGCTGAATGTGCGCTTCCTGGATTTGAATCTGCTCAAAGAGTACTTATGGCAGATGGTGAAGATGAGCCCGTTGCAAAGCTATTCTCTTGAGGTGGTGCCGGATGATCTCGAGGTTGCAGTGATCGGCGCGGCCGCTTCTGCGTTGTTGGCTCCCGCGGTTTAAAGGCTGTGGAAGAAGTCGCAAACCGCTTCAGAAGTTGCCACCAGGGCTAAAGAGCCTGCGTGAGCAAACTCGCTTGCCAGCGGCAAGCGAAGGGTGGAAGGAACGGGCTTTTGGGCTCTATCCCCTCTACCAATCGACGGGTGCCCATCCTTCGCGTTCTTTGCGAAGGGTGGGATCGTCAGATCTCACCCTTCAACCTCCCACGGAAAGCAGACTTGTTCCTTGGGAGACCTGGGCCACCCACTCGTACGTCATGCTGGGGATCTGGGCTTAGGAGTAGCTTCGCTGGTAGATCCGCGTGAGGCGGTCGTGCCAGCAAAGGCGATCTGGATCGAACAGAGCCCAGGCGACGCCCAGGCCCAGCGGAGCGACCGAAAGAAACAAGAACCAGACACGCTTGCACATGGCCTTGCGGGTTGGGTTCTCGTCCTCAAATGTGCACAACGCTATTTTCGCGTAGTGCATTCCCGGAGTGCCTTCGGCATACTTGAAAAACAAGTATTGATACAGCACGCAGAACCCCGCCAGCACTACGCCGGCAGCCAGCATCGCCGGTCTGCCCGTAGGGGGATGAGCCGTGCAGGCAACGAATACCAGCACGAATACAGCGAAGGCGGCTACGATCAAGGCCAGATCAAAAATCCCGGCCATGATCCGGTCTTCCAGGGGCGCGGTCTTGAGCGGTGTCTGGGTTGTAAGCGACTCCCTGCGAGGTGAGTCCATGGAATCATTATCGAGCCGAATGGGAGACCAATTTGCCGGCACCTTGCCGACGCTTACCGTCTGCGAGATGCTTTCCGGCGCCACTTCGAAAATCTTGAGTTGATCCTTTTCCTGGCGCGAAATCTCACGCAGCGGGCCTTCGGCGAGGCGTGGACGCAATTTGCGTGCCGCGACCAGCTCTCGAGGGAAATCGATCACGTTGACCGCCAGTGGCTCCACCACGAATGCCGGCTCCTCCTCAAGGAGCTCGGGCTCGGGTACATTCTCTTCTTCAGCGAGAGGTTCGCTCAAATATTCTGGAGAGGGACACTCAGGCGAGGGTTGAGGAGCGATCGGAACATCGTCAACTTTTGCCGGTGCGGCCGCCTCTGCCCTGGCTCGCGCCTCAGAGGCTAATACTTCGCTGTAAGAAGGGGCGTTGGCATACCGCTGAGCTACCTTAGCTGCAAGCACAGCGGCACGGGAATCGGATTTCGGCCGCGCATCTTCCAGACCCGGAAGGGCGATCTGCTCCTCTTTGTTGCGCAGCAACTTGCGGGTGCGCGTCGCCGCCAGGCGCTCGCTCAGTTCGTTTTTCCATGCCGGCACAGTGTCTGTGACGGTGTGGGAAAGATTCTCTCCGACATTTTGCGAAGACGGACTCAATTCTGTTCTCCTCTAAAGTGCTACGTGTTGCGTGGCCCCGTGAAACCAAACAATGGGATCGGACACACCATGGTGGTGTGTCTTGTTCAAGCGACATGGGAGCGGAGAGAACAGAAACACGCTTCTTTCTTCATTGGCAAGCGCAATGAAGGCGAGAGAACGAGCCTGAATTAAACCAGAGCAGTGCGGAAATCAGATACCTTGAGTACGAGCCATTTGCTATCCTAGCCTCGCCCCCGGTAATGAGAGTCCGCACCTGTTTGTTTATCACAGCGTTAACGCTGTGTCATCTCCAGCTTTGGCCGCAAGCGTTGACCAAGCAGTTTCCTTCGGCTTCCGAGCCATCGTCACTGCCTGACGCGCCTGATTATCCGATCGCTGAAGTGGTTGCCGCGCCGCCCGCGGGTGTCCCCGTGCGCATTGAATCCAAGCAGCAGGAGAAGCGCGGCGATGTCTATTTGCTTACAGGCGATGTCAGGATTGAATACAAGGACTTCGTTCTCAATGCCGATAAGGCTTCCTACAATGGGGAGACGGGCGACGCCGAAGCCGATGGCCATGTAAGGCTGCAGGGTGGGCGGAACAATGAGCTTATCCTTGCCGATCACGGCAAGCTGAATTTTGATTTGGAAACCGGCCGGTTTGAAAACGTGACGGGAAGCGTTGGCCGTCAGCCCTCTGCCAGCAAGCGCAAGCTGGTGTACACCACGGCCAACCCGTTTCTCTTTACCGGCCGAGTGCTCATCAAGGAAGGCCCGGAACGCTACCAAATCATCCAGGGCACGATGACCTCGTGCTTGCTGCCTGACCCGGACTGGCAGATCCACTCTTCACTGATTTTGGTGAACTATGGAGAAGCGCGGGCCAGAAACAGTTATTTCAGCCTGCTGGGCGTGCCCATTCTTTACCTGCCGTTTGTTACCCATCCAGTGGACACCAATGACCGGCAAAGCGGTCTGCTGCTTCCCGTTCTCGGTACCTCCTCGACCAAGGGAACGATCCTTGGCGAATCGATTTACCTGGTGATCAACCGCAGCACGGACGCCACCTTTGGCACACAATACTTTTCCAAGCGCGGCTGGTCGCCCAGCGGGGACTTCCGCTATCGCGGGCGCGGTGAGGATTTTGTGAACGCACGCTTTACCGCTCTCTTCGACCGGGGCCTGGCTCCCGACTATCTCAACCAGGGCGGCCAGGACATCGTCTTCAGTGGCCGGCGCGACTTCGATCTGGATGGGCACCTGCGTGCGGTGGCCACGGGCGAATATCTGAGCTCCTATGTCTACCGCGAGGCATTCGCGGAGTCCTTTGCGCTGGCCGTCGCATCGCAGGTCACCTCTTCAGCATTCCTCACCCACAACGATGGGGGACGCTCCACCAGCTTGCACTTCGACCGCTATCAGAACTTCGAGGGCATTACCCAGGTGGGCAACACCTACGACACGCCGCAGATTCGCATTCTGCATGTGCCCAGTCTTGACTTCGACAGCATCGAGCGGTCGATTCCCCAGGCGCCGGCGCGCTGGAGCGTGGATACATCCGCAGCGGGATTGAGCCGCAGTGAGCCAGGTTACAAAACAGGGAACATGGGGCGCTTTGATCTTTACCCTCGCCTCGATCTGCCCCTCCACTTCGACGGCTGGACGCTGCGCCCCGAAGTCGCTGCGCGAGAAACCTACTACACCGAAAGCCAGATTCCCAGCAGCACGACGCCCTTGCAGGGAAACGGGAGCGTCAATCGCTCCGACCTGGAAGCCAGCTTCGAGCTGCGGCCACCGGTGCTGGTCCGGGATTTCAAGGCACCCGCGTTGGAGCGCCTTTTCGGCAGCGACTTGCGCCACACGATTGAGCCTGAGTTGCACTATCGTGTTGTGGGCGGGATCAACAACTTCGCTTCCATTCCCCGCTTCGATACAGTCGATGTGGAGAGCGACACCAACGAACTGGAGTACTCCCTCACGCAGAGACTCTTCTTCAAGCATTTGCATCCCAAGCCATGCAGCAGCGGGGAGGTGCCTGCGGCCATTAACGGGATCATCAATTTGGCCTATGACTACACCGAATGCGGAGGCAATAGCGATGCGTGGATCACCTGGAAGCTGGCCGCAAAGTATTTCTTCGCCCCGTACTTCGGGGGCGCCGCTGTTCCATTCCGGCGCAACGTGCTTACCTCCTCGCTCGACCTCACCGGCGTGGGTTTTCTTGATGGGCCGCGCAACACGTCGCCGTTGATCTCCCGCTTCGATATCCGCACCAGTGAACACATGGACCTGGAATGGGATGCGGACTACGATTTCAAGAACCACCGGCTGGACGCCAGCAACGTGTTCGTCGATTACCGGCGAGCGGGCGTGTTCGGGAGCCTGGGGTATTCCACTCTCCAGACGCTGAATGCATCGTTCACTTCCAACCTGGCCAGCCAGGTGACGAAGTACAACCAGATACGTTTGCTGGTGGGGTATGGATCTCCCACCAAGCGCGGGTTGAGCGCCGCAGCGAACGCCGGCTATGACCTGGTTCAGGATGCATTGCAGTATGGGGGCATCCAGACCTCGTACAACTGGGATTGCTGTGGGCTTGCTGTCGAATACCGCCGCCTGGCCCTGGGGTCGGTGCGCAATGAGAATCAGTACAGCTTCAACTTCACGCTGGCCGGGGTGGGCGCCGCGGGCAATTTGAAGCATTCGGAACGAATCTTCTGATTCCCCCCGGAAAGCGACACGATTCCAGGAGAAATGCTCTAATGGAGTATGGAAAGGTGGTCTTCTTGTCTGTACGCCGTACCCTGGTTTGGTGCCTGCTAGTTACTCTGTCCGCAGGTTGCAAGGCGCAGAGTTCGCCCAGTAGCGCAGCAAACAACGTTTCTCCCGTCCCCATATCGCAGCTGAACCGGAGAATAGAAGTCCTGGTGCGCTCGCAATTCGAAGTGCCCCCGAATGTCGACGTGGCGATCGGAGCGACCAGCAAAAGCGAGTTTCCGGGGTTCGAAAACCTTCCCGTCACTTTCTCTTCTCATGGCAAGCAAACGGTGGTGAATTTTCTTCTTTCCAGCGATGGCAACACGGTTGCGCGCCTGGAGAGGTTCGACATTAGTCATAGTCCATCGGACATGATCTCGACTCAGAACCGCCCTTTGCGGGGGACGCAGGACGCCAAAATCACCATCGTCAATTTCGACGACCTGGAGTGCCCTTACTGCGCTCGTATGCATGGGCAGCTTTTTCCAGCGACCCTTGACCGCTACAAGGGCCTGATCAAGTTTTATTACAAGGACTACCCGCTGGTGGAAATCCATCCCTGGGCCATGCATGCGGCGATAGACGCTAACTGCCTGGCAGACCAGAGCGGGGATGCTTACTGGAAGTTTGTGGATTACGTGCACACCCACGGGGACGAGATCACCGGCCCGGCACATGACAGCCAACTGGCGTTTAAGACGCTGGATAAGCTAACGCGTGAAGAGGGCCAGCGGTCCAAGCTGGATGGGGCGAAATTGGACGTGTGCATCACCAAGCAAGATGAGGCCGCGGTGCGCGCTTCGATGAAGCAGGGCGACAGCCTGGGGGTGAACGGTACGCCGACATTATTCATCAACGGCGAGCGCATCGCTGGGGCGCTGCCGCAGGCAGAGGTTTGGACTGCCATCGACCGGGCGCTGCGAGAATCCGGTGTGCAGCCCCCACCCCTGGTAGCGGAAGCGCCGAAGACGCCTGCTCCGCCGTCCCCCAAGTAAAGATATGCAAGCGCGAGGAGAAAGACCTTTGGAAACTTTTCTGGAACCGATCCGGATGCGCTTTTTTTTAATAAGCATCCTGCTGGCGAGCAGCGTTGCAGGGTGCAAGAAGAGCTACGGGCCCGATGTGGTAGCGACGGTCAATGGACAACCGATCCAGCGCTCCGAAGTGGAGAAGCTCTACCACGACAACCTGGGAAACAACAAGGAGCAACCCACCAAGGAGCAAGCAGAAGCTACGCGGCTCGGGATCCTGAAGTCCTTGATCGATGATGAGATTGTGCAGCAGGCAGCGAAGAAAATGAGCCTGGTGGCCAGCGATGAGGAGGTGGACGCCAAGCAGGCGGAAATGAAGGCGCCTTACACCCAGGAAGAATGGGATAAGAAGCTGCAGGCCTCGGGTTTGTCTTTGGAAGAACTGCGGGTGCAGATACGGCGCAACCTGACTGCGGAAAAGCTCTTGAACAAGGAAGTGAACTCGCGGATCAACATTACCGATGCAGACGTCGCAAATTTCTATAACTCGAACAAGACCCAGTTCAACTTCATCGAGCCGAAGTATGACATCGCCGACATCGTGGTGACTTCGCAGCCAACGAAGATGCAGCAGGGCGCCAATTTACAGAACAGTAAGGCCGGCAGCGACGTCGAGGCGCGCCGGAAGATCGAGATGATTCACAGTCAGCTGGAAAGCGGAGTGGATTTCGCGACCCTGGCCCAGAACCTGTCTGAGAACACCAATGACGCGAATAACGGTGGGAATATGGGCTTCATCCCGGAATCGAGCCTTCGCAGCCAGCCTCCGCCGATCTTCGCTGCGATCTCGAAGCTTCAGCCGGGGCAGATCACTGAGGTCATTCCCTTGCAGGCGCCAGGCGCCAAGTCGCCCGCTGCGTACTCGATCTACAAGCTCATAGAAAAGGAACCGGCCGGGCAGCGCGAGCTCAATGATCCGCGGGTGCAACAGGACATTCGCCAGCAACTGCGTGACAGCCGGTCCCAGCTACTAAGGGCCGCGTATTACGAAGTCATGCGGAACCAGACTCGCGTAGAAAACTTCTTGGCGGAACAGCTTTTCAAGAGCGGCGCGCAGTAGTTTTGCGTATCCCACCCTTCGCACAGAACGCGAAGGATGGGGCACCCGATCGACCGGTGGCCGGGATAGGCGGGCTATGGAAAAGCTCTGTTTTGTATCAGGGCACGACTTCAGTCGGGCCATAAACGATTGCAAAAATATCGGGCTTTAGAGGGTGTGTGAGTACTGGCCGAAAGAACCGCGGGTCCCTCCACTACGCTCCTTCGGAGCTCCGGTCGGGATGACAATTCTGTTATGCCCGCAAGAGCTTTAGCTTGACATGCTTGCCCCCGCAACAGAATTGTCATCCCGACCGGAGCTCCGAAGGAGCGTAGTGGAGGGACCTGCGGTTCTTTGGGCCAGTATTCACACACCCTCTTTAGCCCCTGCCTCTCCTGCCCGTTCCCGAATCTTCCCGCAGCTGGTCGACCCTGGCAGCTGCTTCAAAAAACTTGGGTTCGGACCCATAAGCGGCGTCCGTTCCACCTGACACTTCAGAAAAGCGGTGTCTGGCGGCGTGGCAACGGCAAGCCGAAGTGTTCGTAGGCCAGACGGGTAGCTACCCGTCCTCGCGGAGTGCGATCCAGAAAGCCGATCTGGATTAGGAAAGGCTCGTAGACCTCCTCGAGGGCATCTTCTTCTTCTGCAAGGCTCGCTGCCAGGGTATTCAGACCTACCGGGCCTCCGTCGTATTTCTCGATGATGGTGAGCAGTAATCGCCGGTCGAGGTCATCAAAGCCATGGGCGTCCACCCCGTGGAGCTTTAAGGCAGCTTCCGCAGTTACGCGATCAATGCTCCCAGTGCCTCGCACCTGGGCATAGTCACGCACCCGGCGCAATAGCCGGTTGGCAATGCGCGGGGTGCCCCGTGAACGCAAGGCGATCTCCGCGGCTCCGTCCCGATCGATCGGTACGTTCAACACTTCAGCCGAACGCTCCACGATGTAGCGCAGTTCGTCTTCGGTATAGAACTCCAGCCGCAGCAGAATTCCAAAACGCGAGCGTAAGGGCGAAGAAAGGAGCCCCGGGCGCGTGGTGGCGGCAATGAACGTGAACGGTTTGATTTCCATCACATGAGTTCGGGCTGCCGGTCCCTGGCCGATGATGATGTCCAGCTTGTAATCTTCGAGCGCGGTGTAGAGCTTTTCCTCCAGCACCGGCTGCAAACGATGAATTTCGTCCAGAAACAAAACCTGGCGGTCTCGTAGGTTGGTCAGGATCGCGGTCAAATCGCCCTGAATCTGCAATGCGGGACCCGAGGTCTGCTGAAAGCCGACATCCATCTCGTTGGCAATAATAGTTGCCAGCGTCGTCTTTCCCAGGCCCGGAGGCCCAAACAGCAGCACATGATCCAATGCTTCGCCGCGTGACTTCGCTGCTTCGAGCGCAATGCCCAGCTGCTCCTTAGCCTTCTCCTGGCCGATGAACTCCCCTAGCCACTTGGGTCGCAGCTTCAGTTCGAACGAATTGTCGTCTTCTGCCCGATCAGCGGAAACCAGCCGGTCGGCGTCACTTCTACCAGCAGACATTGGGATCAGATTAGCAGCAAGGGAGTAGTCAAGGAAAAGCTCGCCTATAGCGTTAGGCGTATAACGCAAGGCGCTATATACTGGATTTTCCCGTGATTCAGAGCTTCAAGGACGAGAACACCGCCGAGCTTTTTCTGCACGGGAGAAACCGCCGCTGGGCAAACATTGCAACCGTGGCCATTAGAAAACTGGACATGCTTGATTCCGCCGCAGTTTTGCACGACCTGAGCATGCCGCCAGGGAATCGTCTCGAAGCATTGACAGGGGACCGTAAGGGACAACACAGCATCCGCATCAACAATCAGTACCGGATTTGTTTTGTGTGGCACGAAGACGGTGCCGTAGAAGTAGAAATCACGGATTATCACTAGTAAACGAGGTGAGCGATATGGCCAAAGTAAAAAAGCCGGCTACAGGCTGGGCTTTCCAGCGGATTACGACTCATCCGGGTGAGGTTCTGTCCGAAGAATTCCTGAAGCCGCTCAAGATCAGCCAGCACAAGCTCGCGCTGGAAATCCGAGTTCCGGCGACCCGTATCGGTGAGATCGTGCACGGGCGCCGAGCCATCACTCCGGAAACTTCTCTTCGATTGGCGCGCTACTTTGGAACCAGTCCCGAATTCTGGTTGAACCTTCAGCAGACTTTTGACTTGAGCAAAGTCAGAGCGGAGCAAGAAGCAAAGATTGCGCGAGAGGTCCGGGCGTACGCAGATTAGAGGTTTCAAGCAGCCGCCCGGGCAGAGTCGCTAGAATCATTGCATCTATGGTTTCGACTGCGGGGCTGGAACGCCTTCGGATTTTGCGTATCTTCGCAATTTTGCTGGCAACGGCGATTGCCTGCTTCTCCATCATTTATTTTTCCATACCCATACAGGACACCCAGCAGGCGCAATTCGATGTGATCCTGGTTCTTGGCAGTCCAGCGAATGACGACGGATCGATCGGGCCGGAGGCGAAATCAAGGTTGCTCGAAGGAATTCGCCAGTACCACGCAGGGGTTGCACCGCGCTTGCTGTTCACCGGCGGCGCAGTCAAGAACGATTTTGTTGAGGCCCAGGTGATGACGGAGTTTGCTCGTTCCCAGGGTGTTCCCGCTTCCGCGCTGCTTGCGGAAGGCCGATCGCGCAACACCATCCAGAGCGCATTTTACGCCTACCAGCTGATGCAGGGGCATGACTGGACCTCCGCCCTGGTGGTCTCGTCTCCCAGCCATATTCGCCGCGCCAGCCTGATCTTCAACCACTATCCTCTTGCCTGGCGAATGGATCCCGCGCCCTGGCCACCGGATTTTCCGCTCTGGAAGCGGCTCTGGATCTGGACCAGCGAAATCGGATACACCAGCTACGGCAGAATCTTCGGCTTTCCTAATGCGGGGCAGTACTTGCCGCATACTCACTTCAGCATGCCCCGGCTCTAGAAAGCCCGCCCTTCATGCCCAAGATTTCCGGCTTCCAATTCAACCGCCCGCAACAGCTCGCAGCCCTGCTGTTGCTGCTGTTGCTGGCGCAGTGCCTGTGGGTATTCCACCACCAGACGCTCACTTCGCGGGACTACGACTTCGCTCGCTGTGGCCGGGAAATGTGGGAGAAGCCAGACCCCCTGGCCGGCTACTTTACCAGCTGCGGTAACATCCACGACGGCACGCTTGGGTATCGTATTGCCGGGCTCCCTCTCACGCTACAGCGCGTGCTTGCGGGCCAGGCCGCGGACACGTCGACCTGGGAAATGCGCCACGAACTCGGTTACGTTCTGCTGCTGCTGCACAGCGGGTTCCTGTTCACCGGGATTGTCCTCGGGGGCGCGCTGTGGTGGGTGACGCGGCGTCTGTTCGGCAACCAGGGCGCATTCATCGCGCTGGCGTTGTATTGTTTTTCTCCCGCCGTGATCCACGCCTGTACCTACCCGAACAACGAGATCCTCACCGCGTTTGGACTTTTTGCCTCACTCTATACGGCGATGGGCGTTGCGCATGCTATGCATGGGCCGCCGCGTAAGTGGCGCTCACGCATTGTGCTGCTTACCCTGGTGTTCGGGTTTACGGCGGCGTCGCACGTCGCCGCTTTTCTGCTGGCGCTGTTGTTGTCGATTGGCTTCATGGCCTACCTGGCAGTGGGCCGGCGCGCGTACATTATTCCCATCATGCTGGTAGCCAGCGTGGGAACCTTGCTGCTGGTCTTCGCTTGCTATGGCTTCAGGCCGGATGCCTTCAGCTATTTCTTCCGCAGCGGAGCGGGACGCATCTGGTTTTCTCTTGTACCTGCACGTCACTGGTTTCTTAGCCTCCCCAATGCCGCCATCACCGTGGCCGCTCTCACGTGTCTGCTGCTCTATCTCCCCACGCGGCGATCGCGTTATTTCGGGAACACCGTCCCGCTGCTATTGGCCCTGCTGTTCTTTACTTTGATCACTCCCGGCATTTCGAGCGAGCCAACGCTGTGGGCAGTTCCCTTTCTGCTCACTTTCATCGCTGGGGTGTTTGCGGATTTCCTTGAAACCCGCTACCGGCGCGTATTTTTGGCGCTTGCCGGCTGCCTGTTGGCACTCGAGGCTACGATGAGCATTCTCTCCCTGTTATAAGACACACAAATTATTCAAAAAAAAAGACTTAGAGTGGCCCCATCGCCTTGCTGGGTAAGCCAGAAACACGTATCATCTAAGTAGCCCTCGACCGCAGATTTCATCCCCGTCCAAGGCCCACCTTTTTATGGCAGACGATCAGAATCCTCAACTCCCCCTAGGTCCCAACGGCAGCGACGGAAACCCGCCAGACGGCCCGGGAACTCGCCTCATCCCCATCAACATTGAAGACGAGATGAAGCGGTCATACCTCGACTACTCAATGTCGGTCATCATCGGCCGCGCGCTTCCTGACATTCGAGACGGTTTCAAGCCAGTCCATCGCAGAATTCTGTACACCATGCATGAGATGGGCCTGGAATATAACAAGAAATACGCTAAGTGCGCCAAGGTGGTCGGTCAAGCCATGGGTGTGTATCACCCGCATGGCGACTCAGCCATCTACGACACCATGGTGCGGCTCGCGCAGCCCTTCAGCATGCGCTATCCCATGGTGGATGGCCAGGGCAATTTCGGCTCTGTGGACGGTGACCCCCCGGCGGCCATGCGTTACACCGAAGCTCGCATGACGCGCATTGCCGGGCAGATGCTGGCCGACATCGATCAGGATACGGTTGACTTTGTCCCCAATTACGACGAGAGCACCATGGAACCAACGGTGCTGCCAACGCGCGTTCCTAACCTGATC
>Ga0302179_10001632_pt1 | contig 13466 bp, 8 predicted proteins | sample I_Palsa_E3_1_FD_198788 | JGI IMG/M metagenome (GOLD analysis project Ga0302179, IMG submission 198788) | Peat permafrost microbial communities from Stordalen Mire near Abisko, Sweden - I_Palsa_E3_1 | ecosystem: Environmental > Terrestrial > Soil > Palsa > Peat permafrost | place: Sweden: Abisko...
GGGGGAGTATTGTTTCTACGCCTCCTCCGGTCCCACTACTGCCGTTGCCGCCATGGCTGTGACCACCACCACCGGATCGGACATATTCGATTTCGGCGTATCCCTCCAGTAGGCGAACCGGACGCTGAGGGGAAGGCCGGGGAGTGAGCTGGGCTGGAGCGCCGTCGCGGCGCAATGGCGGCTGCCGGAAGTTCACGAGTCGCGCTCGTGCCGGGAGCCGCCTTGTCCGCATTTAGCGCCGCCCCCTTTCGCGGCTGAGGCGCTAGAGCGGGAGGAATCTACGTCGCGGCTGCATTCCGGGTGACGGTATTTTCCCGCGTTCTGCGCAATTAGTAAGTGAAGGCCAACTTCAAAGCTTCACCGATTCGAAGTTCGCCGAAAAAATCCAAGGAGAATAGATTATGAAAACTTTCTGTTCGTCTACCTTCAGTCGTCGCATTGCATTGGCCGCCTTCACCCTGACCCTCATGGCTGCGTTCGCTTTCGGGCCTGCCGCAAGCGCGCAGGAAGGTGCCAAGTCGGAGACCGGCGATCGCCTGGAGCCGGCCACAGTTACGCCCTATGCGGAATTCCAGAATTCCACATTGACAGGTACCACCAGCACAATCACCGTGAGTAACCTCCCTATTGTCACAGGCAGCGGGACAATCATTTACGACAACGCCACTATCCAATTCAATGTCTCTTCCACCGGGATTTTGACAGTCGGATCAACACAGTTCACCGCGGCGCCGAGCGTTGATGTGAATGCCTTCGAGGCGGGCAATTACGGTCTCGCCAATAATGGGGGTACGCAGCTAGTCATCAGCGGCCCTGGGGTGACAAATGGCGGATCGACGGAGTGGTCGTTAGATCCAAACCCCGGCGCGTCGTGCGCATATCCGAACATGGCCGCATGGTATGTCGGACCCGTAAAGAGCAGTCCATACTACACACGAATCCTCGCAGCAGGCGTTCCGCTTACCGGCTTCAGCTACGGCATTAGCGGCACTAGCTGCGGCAACAGCGCCGACTGGGAATCCAACTCCTTGCTTGGCTTCTCCCAGACCGGTAGCCAGATCTCGATTGTGAGCTTCACCGCGAATGGTGTGGATCAAAGCCAACAGGTAGCCCAGGTTAGCTACAGTTTGCAGCAGTAGTGCGTCGGGTCGTGGGTTCAGCAGACTGACCCACGACCCAACTTTGTCCAGGTTTTTGAGTAGAGGTGGAAGCAGGCGAAGTCAGCGGGCTTGTGGGGTGGGCGCCTTCATTAATTCCACAAACATCCTGTTAAATCTTGACAAATCCAGGTCCATCTGAATTTCTACGGGTTGCTCGCCCAGCTTCGGGTTGTCTTTGTCCGTCCAGGTTAGGGTGTTTCCGTAGGCCGCGCCGTGGTCGATGTCCACACTCATATAGCGGGTTTCTTTGCGTGTGATCAGCGTCGGATCGATCCACGCGGCTGCTGCCAGTTCATCCCACATATAGGATCCGCCCTGATCCGCCATAAGAAACTTCACAACGTATTGAGCCACCGGACTGTTGCTCTTCCTGATTTCAGCAATCATCGCATCGGTGATTCTGGTTTTAATCGAGATGTCGACGGGCGTGCACACGATCTTTTTCCACGGCGCTGCCAGCACACTCTTCGCGGCCTCCGGATCGAACCAGAAATTGAATTCGTGGCGTGGGCTGCTAACGAATTCAGGATCGTCGGTCTGCGGAGCCAAGCTTCCACCCATGAAAACCAGGCCTTCCGCAAGTTCGGCGAAATGCGGGTCGATGGCGTTGGCCAAGGCCAGGTTGGTCATAGGTCCACCCTCGTAGATCGTCACTTGATGCGGATATTTGTGCACCATGCGGATGAGGAAGTGAGCGGCGTCCTCATCGGACGGCTTGGTCGTAGGTTCGCCTTCGGGCAGCTTGGGAATCATCTCGTGCTCGTGCCACCAGCGATCGTCCCAGGCACCGGCGAATGCGACCTTTCCATATCTGGCCTGCCACAAGATAGCTTCTTCGCGACGATGAACCAGCGGAAACACGGCTCCGGGTACGACCGGAATATCGGTGCGGCCAATCAACTCCAGCAGCCGGAGAGTGTGGGCAACCTCTTCGTCGCGCCACTGATTCCCAGTCACGACCGTGATTCCCAGCACCTCCACTTGCGCAGACTGAATCAAGGTCAACAGGGTTTGCATATTGCTGCCGCCGGGCCCCGAGCAATCCTGATTGATAATGATCTTCCGCCGTTGCTGCGCAAACATAAGGCTGCTCGCGATCAGCCAAAATAAGATCAATAGTGTTCGAGTGAGATGCCTCATCGCAGAACCATTCTATCGAGCATCTCTTTCAAGCGTGATGCAATACGTCTTAGTTCGGAAAAGGCCTCTTCTATTTCGCTGGACTGCCGTCCTCGTGCTGGACAAGAAAGTCATGCATTCGCGCCGGATCGCGAAACGCCTCGGTGCCGCCACAGTTGGTGACGGATAGAGCTCCGCACAGATTTCCGTAGGCGAGGCAGGTGGTAACGACTGCACCACGGAGGAATTTGTGAAGGAAACCGGCGTCGAAACTATCGCCGGCACCCACCGGATCGATGACCGTTACGGGCACAGGCGGCGCGCCGAAGCGCTGACCGCCACGCATGGCAATGGCTCCTTTGGCGCCTATCTTGATGACGACGGTTTCTACCTTTTCGGCGAGGCGGAGGAGCGCGGTTTCTATGTCGTCGGCGCGCGCCATCTTCATGGCTTCACGCTCGTTGGGCAATAAGATGTCGACGTGAGGCAGTATCTTTTCCAGTCCGCCGTGCCAGCGGTTGTCGGGATCGTCGTTCGTGTCCAGCGAAGTAGTCAGGCCAGCGGATTTCATTTGCCGAAAAAGTTCGGGCACATCCGGCAGAAGTTCACGCTGCAAGAACAGCGAGGAGAGATGGAAGTGGCGCGCGGATGCAAGATACGCGAGATCGAGATCGGCCATGCGTAGCTCGGAGATTGTGCCGGGATAGGTGAACATGTGGCGACGATTTTCATGCGGCAGGATAAAGGTCACGCCAGACTTCACACCGGTGACGATAGATTTCATGTCCACGCGCTGCTCTTGCAATCGTTGCAGTGCGAGGTCACCGAAAGGATCGGCGCCGACCTTGGTAATAAAACCCACGCGACTGCCAAGAGCGGCAAGATTATGCGCCACGATGGCAGAGGATCCGCCTAAGGTGATGGCGAAATCGCTGGCCAGGAGTTCGCGTTCGACGGGCATCTGCTCTGGCAGACCATAGAGAATGAGGTCGAGGTTGATCTCTCCGGCGATTGTAATGTCGAACTTGGGCATGGGAGTTTGTGGGTGGCGAAGGTTGAGTGCCGATAATGTTGCTTACTCTTGCGCGAGTTCGACGACGCGCGTCAGATTTTTCGGCGAGTCGGGATTGAGCCCTTTCTTTAACCCATAGTAAACGCCGTATAGCTGACCGGCGATGACGAAGGCGGCCAGGCGCGCGTATTCCGGGGATTCAAGGCCGAGTTCAATGGCAAGGTCCGAGGCGCGCAGGGCGCGTTTATCCACGCGGTTGGCAATTATCATGGTCGCGGCACCCAACGCCTTCATTTCTTCGAGCAGTTCGACCTCTGCGTCGTAGGAGCTCTCGGAAATAAGAAATGTAAGGAGTGTTTCCGGCCCGGCAATGGATTTTGGTCCGTGACGAAACTCGAGAGAGTGAAATACCTGAGTATAGGAACAAGAGGATTCGGTCAACTTCAACATGCACTCTGAGGCGACGCCGAACAGAGGACCTTGCGCGAGGAAAACAAAATCGGAAAAAGTGCGGGAATTTGCGAACGATTGCAAACGCTGCGCCAGGTCTTTTATCAGAGATTCAACCTGTCTCGGCAACGCCAGCAAGCCGTCGCCAAAGGCAGCATTGCCGGAGACGGATGCCGCCAGATATTGCAGCCCCAGCAGCATCGACGAAAACGATCGCGTCATTACGGTGCTTTTCTCGTCGGCATCGAGAAGCTTCAGGGTCACGCTGCACGAAGCTTCGAGTGGCTGACGGTCGGCACAGGTGATGGCAATGGTTGGAAGATGGAATTTTTTCTCCAACAACTGCGCGGCCCGGATAGCCTCCGAGGTACGTCCCGAGCGCGAAATCACTACGGGGATGTATTGCCGTCCAGCATGGAGCGTTAGAGCGGGATACAGGAGCAGGTCTGAAGCCGGGACGGCCCGCGCGGGCAGGTTGAGATGGTTGAAAGTCGCGGCGGCGGACAGCGCGAGATAGTAACTCGTTCCACAGCCGACAAAGATCCACTCTGCACCCTGGGCCATTGCGATGGCAGCGCGAAATTCCGCACTAGGCGCAAGTTTTTCCAGGCACGCGCTCCAGCACCGAGGCTGAGAAAAAATCTCGCTCAGAGTGTGCTGGCCCAACTCCGTAATTTCTGCGGATTTCATAAACGTTCTGGGTCACGAAGCTATACCAAGGTGACTTTTATTCCTGCCTCTTTCAAAGTTTGCAGATCCGATTTTGGAATCTGCTTGTCGGTGATGAGTTCATGAACCATGGTGACGGGCATGATGTTGCATAAGCTACGCCGGCCGAATTTGCTGGAGTCGCATACTGCGATGGTGCGACGGGAGATCTCGACCATCGCGCGATTCACTTCCGATTCCAATAAATTTGGAGTGAAGAGGCCGGCTTTGGTATCGAAGCCGTCGACGCCGAGAAACAAGATGTCGGCGCTGAGTTGACGCAGAGTTCGCTCGGCCAAAGGGCCGACGAGAGAAAATGAATTCTTGCGCAGCGTGCCCCCGGTGAGAATTACTTCGATGTGCGTCCCCGCGAGTTCCGCAGCAATGTTGACGGCGTTGGTGATCACGGTCAGCTGCGCCATGTCTTTTATAGCGCGGGCAATAGCTGTAGTGGTGGTTCCGGAATCGAGCAATACCGATTGGCCTTCTTCGACCAGGCGGGCGGCGGCCAGTGCAATCTGTGCCTTCTGCTTGCGGTGCAATTTCTCTTTCTCACGCAGAGTCGGGTCGAGCAACGCTCCGGCTTGCACCGGCAGAGCTCCGCCGTGAGTGCGTTGGATGACTCCCTGGCCATCAAGGGCCTCGAGATCTTTGCGAATGGTGATTTGTGAGATGCGGAAGTGCCGAGCTAGATCTTTGACCAGTACGCGTCCATCCTGATGGAGAATTCCCAGGATTTCACGGCGCCGTTCCTCATTGAGCAAGCCATTTGAAGGCATGGATTTCGTTCGTTTTCGAATTGTACTTTCGTTAACGCGCGGGCGTCGTCAACGCTTCCCCGCTGCGTCGAACTGCGCAAACAGTTTCTCTGCGTTTTCGTGATAAACCTTCTCCAACACGTCATCGGGCAGACCTAGGCCATAAATCATCCATCGTCCCTGCTGCGGATACTGCGCGTATGGGAAATACTCGTCTTCGGTTTCGAACCAGCGGAAATAATTCCGGTACATTTCCTCGCTCGCGCCTTCGTCGGTGCCTAGCATGATACGGTCGGAATATTTCATGAAGAGTTCGCGGGTTCGCCGCGGCTGGCGTCCGAGTTCTCCTTCGCGCGCTCCGGTTTCGATCATGACATTGGGAAATGTTTGCAGAGTCTGTCCGACGAAGTCGAGATTCTCCGGCCAACTGCCGAAATGAAGAGCGACAAATGTTGTATGGGGATGCTTGGCGAACATCCGATCGCGTTGCGCTAACAACTCCGGCAGAGACGGATATTTCGGGCTGTAGAAACTCCAGTCGGGATGCTCGATGAGTTCCTCGTAGCGCTCGTTGTGGGCGTCGATGGGATGGAAAAACGCTTCAGGATCGCCTGCGTGGATGAAGACGGGGATGCCGAGACGGCCGCATTCCTCCCACACTGGATCGAGACGCGGGTCATCGATTGCGATCAGCTTGCCCGTGGAGTCGCGAACCCCCAGACCGAGCTCTTTCAAAATCTTCAATCCGCGCGCGCCGCGACGCACCGAGTCATCAAGTTGCCGCACCATGAGTTCGCTGAAATTTGGTTCGTTGATTTTGGACCAGTCTATCTGCTGAAAAACCACGAATCGCCCGGGGTAGGGTTTGACCATCTGGTCGATAATGCTCTGGAGTTTGTCGCCCCACATGCCGGTGAGGATGACAATGGTCTCGATGTTGAGCTGGTCCATCCGCGCGACCATTTCTTTGGGATCGACCCGGTCGCCGATTCCCGCCGCATCGTTCGTGTGCGTGTGAACGTCGATCACCGGGAACTTGGCCCGCAGAATTTCGTGTGCCGTGGCGTGAAGCGCGGGCTTGGGGTGAAAATCTTTGAGCAGGATAGTCTTTTTGCTTTCGGCATCAGGCGCGGGTTTATAACCGATGCCGGATTGCTGTGCGAAGGTCGCAGCGCCCGGGAGGAAAGCCAGCAGCAGAGCCGCGTTTGCGATCTTTCTTTTCATATCCGTCTTACCCGAATGCTGCAATTTCGAAGTCTGCCACTCCGACTCAGAAATAAAATTTCAACGCAAATTGAATTTGCCGTGGGGCGCGCGCCGCCAGCGGGAATCCGAAGCCGCTCTGCGGATTCGTGGGATTGAGTTCCAGCGGCGTCGGTTCGGCGCTGATGGCGCCAAACTGCCCGAACAAATAGTTCAAATGGTTGAGCACATTAAAGAATTCCGCGCGGAACTCAAAGTGCTTTTGTTCGCTGATTCTAAATTGCTTGACCAGAGAAGTGTCCCAGGTGGTGTAACCGGGCCCTTCGATGTCGTTGCGGGGAGCGTTCCCGAATGTTCCCAGGATCGTGTTGTTAACAAACGCGCAGGTGTTGAACAAGCTTCCCGCAACGCAAGGCTTGCCGTTGGGATTGCCGACGATATTGGGACGGGAGCAATAGAAGCCGACGGTTCCGCCGCAATCGGAGTTGGAAACCGAAACTATATCCGTAGCGGTGTAGTAGTTGCCGGTGGCGGCGGAAAACACGCCTGCAACCTGCCACTCGCCGAAAATTTGGTTTGCCACTCCGGAAATGTTATTGCCGAACGTGCGCCCGCGACCAAATGGCAGATCGTAGACATAGCTGAAAACGAAGCGGTGCCGCACATCGAAGTCGGCGTTGCCATAATTCTGGTTGGGGAAACGCTGGTCCTGGAAATCGCCGTTGTTCACCGATCCCAGGCTGGCGCTCGAAGCGTTATCGAGAGCGTGGGCAAAGGTGTAAGACAACTCGTACTGAAGTCCGTGAGTGTAACGCTTCTCCAGGCGGACTTGCAGAGAGTCGTAGTTCGATTGCGCATTGGAGCGGAGCGTATCGATGGCGGCATCGAGCGCGGGATTGCAAAATTGTCCCTGGGTGACCAGCGAGCAAGGGCCACCGGTTCCGCCGGGCCAATTGTTGTTGTTGGCTGGACGCCGAGGCGCGAGAGCATCCGATGGGTTGGGGTCGGGAATGGCCTGATTGGCATTGTAGAAAGCAAACAGCTTCAGTCCGCGGCTTCCCCCGTAGGAAACTTCGAGAACATTCTCGGCGGGCAGTTGATATTCCAAGCCTAAGTGCCACTGCTGCGTGTAGGGAGTCACGAGGTGCGGATCGAGCGAATAAAGGCTCGGCGTATTGGGGTCGCTGAGCGAGTTGGCGGGAAAGCCTTGCGAGAGCACGTTGAGCGGAAGAGTTCCGGAAATTGAGCAATCGAGGACCGCCGCATTTGCGGCGGGCAGACTGCAATTCGGATTGAAAACCTGCGAGGCGAAAAACGGAGGATTGAACCCGGGACTTGGATTGGAGAAAGGTCCGTTCTCCTGGCCGCCATAGAAAATACCATACCCGCCGCGCAGCACGAGTTTATTGGTGAGTTCGTAGGCAAAGCCTATGCGGGGCGCGAAATTGTTACGGTCGGGCGACACGAGCCCACCGGAACCGTTGCGCTGAACGGTGAGTTCGGTGGCCAGCGTGGGCGTCAATTCTTTGTTCTGTCCGCTGGGAACCACTAGCGAATCGGTGTTGAAGTCGAATGTCGCCTGGTTGTTATTCGCTTCTTTGATGGTGGAGAAGAATTCGTAGCGAAGGCCCAGGTTCAGGGTGAAGCGTGGAGTCACTTTGAAATCATCGAGGGCATAGACGGCATAAATCTGCCGGCGATAGTCAATATTGTTCAAGCCGGTGATGGATCCACCATCTGGGATGCCAAGCAGAAACGTCGCGATCGATTCGCCGCCGGAACCGGGCGAGGCTGGGTTGTCGGTGAAATCGTTGCCAAAACTCATCGTCCCGCGAGCGGCGGCCGGTTCGAGAATGGTGAATTGTTCGAAGCGAAGTTCGGCGCCGAACTTCGCCGCATGGCGTCCGCGAACCCAGTTCAAATTATCGGTGAAAACATAGCTGTGCTGGCTTTCGATGGCGGGCAGGTATCCCGAGCTGCCGATGGCGGCGGTGCCATCGCTGAAGCCGATCGAAGGCAGGCCACCCAGTTCGGGCCCATAGGGAACTCCGGGAAATCCAAGTTGCTGCGCGATGTTGACGTTGTAATTCAGGTTATAGCGATGGGAATCGAGGTGATTGAAGCCGAAACGAAATTCATTGATGAGGTTGTTCCGAAAAGTGTGACTCTCGCTCGCCGCCAGGCCTTCGGCTACATTGTCGCTGTAGCCATCCTGAAAGCTGCCACCGTCGAGCGCATTGTTGAACGGAGACGGAAGAAAAGTTCGGTCATTGCCGTAGCTGAAGCGCGCGAAAAAATTGTCTTTGCTGCTGATGATCTGGTCGACGCGAACGTCGAATTTGTCTTCCGTTTCGCTCCGCTTGGGGTCGGCAAGAAAATTGTTTCCGCCTCCCTCGGTGGTGTTGGAAACGGGAAACAGCGCGGCCAGACGCGCGGCCAGTGGATCGATGCTGCCCGCGGGGAAAATGTTTGTTGGCTGTCCGTTGGCGGTGCCGATGGGGACGCCGCAGTATCCGTTTGGATTGCCCGCGTATGCGCCCGTCAGCCGCGTGTTGAAAATCTCTCCTTGATAAGTGGGATTGCCGTTGCAGTCGAGCGCAACTTGACCTGTGGGATTGCCGTTTGCATCGACCGCCAACGCTGGAGTAGTGGTGAGGAATGCGGAAAAGTCTCCCCCAATTTCAGCCTGCGTGGGAACGGTCGAGAGTTGCGGCAAACCCTGGCGAATGCGCAGGCCCTCGTAATCCCCGAAGAAGAACGTTTTGTTTTTTACGATAGGCCCGCCCAGGGTAAAGCCAAACTGGTTTTGCTTGTAAGGCTGCTGGCCGAATTGGTCGAAGGCGTTGGTGGCGTCGACTTTTTCGTTGCGCAGAAATTCGAAGACGTCGCCATGAAACTGGTTGGTGCCAGACTTGATGACGGCATTCATGATAGCGCCGTTGCCGCGGCCGAATTCGGCGCTGTAAGAATTGGTTTCGACTTTGAATTCGGCAATGGCGTCCACCGAAGGCTGAACCACATACGCGGCGCCGTTTAAGACGTCCCCGAGATTCGCATTGTTGTCGATGCCATCGAGGAGGAAGTTATTTTGCAAGGAGCGCGCGCCATTGGAGCTGAACCCGTAAGTAGTCTCGACCCGCGATCCAGGTTCGGCCGCGGCAATGCCGACTCCTAGCAGAGCGAGCTGGGCATAGTTGCGTCCGTTCAGAGGGAGTGCATTAATGCGCCGGCTGTCGACTACTTGTCCGAGTTCGGAAGTTTCCGTTTCGAGTTGTGGGCCTTCTGCGGTCACCGTCATGACTTCCGAAATCGAACCCGGATGCAAGGTCAAATCAACACTAACGCGATCCTGAATGTTTACTTCAACCGGCCCGGCCACGGCCTTTTTGAAGCCAGCCTTCTCAACCGTGACGGTGTAATGCCCAATCCTGAGAGGGCTTGCAACATACTCTCCCGCGTCGTTGGTGGAAAGCGTCAACAGGGTGCCGTGATCCACATCGGTTACGGTGACCTTCGCACCCTGGACGACTGCGCCGCTCGCGTCGCGCACCAGGCCTACAATGGCGCCGGCGTCTTTCTGCGCCCACAAAGCCGTCGTCAAAGCCAGGCAGATTGCCATTACCAGGGCACAAGAGAAAAGGTGTGGACAGATTTTCAGGCGATGAACACGCATGAGCATAGCGAGGCTCCTGGACGCGAATTCCGAAGATCGGTGGCCGCCCGTTGGGGGCTGCAACGTAAAAAACTGCAATTTCGAGCTTTCGGTGTAATATTACGAACGATTACTTTTACTTTCGTTTCATAGCGTTTGTCAACTGCGATATTTTGATTCTTTGAAGCTGAGAAACGGCGATGCGCCGCTGGGTGGTTGATCGAACCGACGAGCGACGGAGAGAGGCTGACTATGATTGGCAGCAAGTACGGGAGAGCATTGATATCGATCGCCGTGACTTTGAGCGCCGGCGCAGCGATGACGGGTTGTTCGAAAATCTCGAAAGCGCCACCCACGCGGGCCCAGCAAGATGGAAACGCCAAAGCGGCGACATCTCAATCTTCGACGATCCGCGTGGAGGTCACGCCGGGTGGCCGCGTCGTCACAAGAACGAGTGCCGCCGAATTTCAGGTGAGGGCAGACGGCTATGTGCAGGCATTTCTGCTGAAGGATAACAAGAAGATTTCACTGGACGAGCCTGCCAGCGGCGCCTCCGCGGATAGTGACTTCGTGCGTGTAGGCGGCAACGACGCGCATTTCGTCCCCGATCTAGAACATGCAAACGTGGCGGAGGCAACCGGCAAGATGGGAGCGGGAAAGCGGATTGAGATTCCCGAGCGTCCGGTCGAATCTAGCGGGTCCGGTTTGCAGGCGGTGTTAGCTGTCGAGGCTTACGACCAGTTTCCTAATCTTCTATTGAGCACCGTGGAATACAAAAATGCGGGCACCGGCGATCTGACGCTTGAAAAAAGTGTGAACCAGAGGCGTAGATTCAACGCGCAGATTTCCGATGCGAAGGCGCATCCGTGGGAGATGTGGTCGTTTCACGGCGCCAGCTACGATTGGGGAAAAGACGATGTGGTTAAACTCACGCCTACTTTTTCCCAGCCGAACGTCATGGGAGAGATGGTCAAAGGCGGCTACGGTGGCGGGATTCCCGTAGTCGCCTTCTGGACGCGCGAGGTGGGCGAGGCGGTTGGTCACGTTGAGACGCTTCCCATTGCAGCGTCGATTCCAGCGAAAGTTGCGGGTGATGGGCGTGTCAATACAGAAGTGGACTATCCCGCCAACATCACGCTGAAGCCGGGTGAGACTTATTCCACACCGCGGACGTTTGTATCGGTATTCACGGGAGATTTTTATGAGCCGTTGCGCATTTGGTCCAGCGTCCTGCAGAAAGAAGGCTGGGAACTGCCCAAGCCGTCGGCCGAAGCCTACAACGTGAGTTGGTGCGGCTGGGGATATGAAGCCGACGTAACGCCGGCGCAAATGCTGGGCACAATTCCCAAGCTCAAAGAAATGGGCATCAAATGGGTGACGCTTGATGATCGCTGGTTCGACGTTTATGGCGATTGGAATCCGCGCAAAGATACATTTCCCGGAGATTCCATAAAGAAGATGGTGGACGACTTCCACAAAGAAGGCATGCTGGCGCAGTTGTGGTGGCTTCCGCTGGCGGTGGAGGATGGACAGGGCCGATATGAGTCGCACAAATATGAGGTTGCAAATGTCGCGCGCGAACATCCCGACTGGCTGATTCTCGACAAGAATGGAAAACATGCGCACATGACTCGCGGTTTGGCGGTGCTGTGTCCAGGGATTCCCGAAGTGCGCGCCTACCACAAGCAACTGACGGAGAAGTTCATTCGCGATTGGGGATTCGACGGCAGCAAACTCGATAACATCTACAGCGTTCCGCAATGCTATAACCCCGCGCACCATCACAAGTCGCCGCAGGATTCGGTCAATGCGATGGCCGACATTTATAAAGAAATTTTTCAGACGACGCGCGCGCTGAAGCCGCAGAGTGTGACGCAGAGTTGTCCCTGTGGTACACCGCCTTCGCTGGCTTGGTTGCCGTTCATGGATCAGGCGGTGACGGCTGATCCGGTGGGAGCGGTGCAAGTGCGGCGGCGGATCAAAATGTATAAGGCTTTGCTCGGGCCTGAGTCGGCGGTCTATGGCGACCATGTCGAACTTTCCGCGATGACCAGGGTGGGCAATGACTGGAAGGAGCATGGCGACGATTTCGCGTCCACCATTGGCGCCGGCGGCGTGGTTGGAACGAAGTTCGTGTGGCCCGATCCCGGCCCGAAGTTTAAAGATGTCAATCTGACGCCGGCGAAAGAAGAGCGCTGGAAAAAATGGATTGGTTTGTATAACGAGAAAATGCTGTCCAAGGGCGAATTCAAAGACCTTTATGTAACCGGCTACGATACACCTGAGGGATACGCTATCGCGAAGGACGGCAAAATGTATTATGCATTCTTCACGTCGTCCGAGTGGAAGGGCGAAATCGAGTTACGCGGATTGACGCCGGGGAGATATCGGGTGACTGACTACGACCAAGCCAAAGATTTAGGAACCGTAGACGCGGCAGCCGACGGCATTGCCAAACTGACGGCCGGATTCAAAGAGCATCTGCTGCTGGAGGTCAGTTTGCAGCCTTAGAAGCAGCTAAGACGGGCGGGCGCGGTAGGCATAAATTGCCCAACGCATCCCAATCGGGGGCCGTTCAGTCGACACCATTACCGGGTCATCAGGGCAACTTCGGTGCGGCTGGAAGTGCCTTCGGTTCCTGCACCATCCTCGGCAAGAGGAGGCACGCAGCGCATGTCCTCCCAAGAATATTCAATTTGCGCCGCGCACTTAAAACATACGCGGTACGTTCGCCTATCCATTGTGAAAACGCGGCTTAGCTGTCTGTGATGGCATCCGAAAGCGAACTGGAATAATTTTCGTGAGAGTTTCATAAATCCTGCCAACCGCCGGCGGCACCGCTAATTGTGGGGCAAGCAATTTGAGTACCATAGCGCGCGGGCCCGAACGCTAACCAATTGAACAATCGGCATCCTCCTCTCAAACATTAATTGCGGCGATCCAGAATTGCGGCGTCAGGGGAGAGAAGCGGGCGGTATGCCTCTTCAGAGGCAAGCAAAAAAGGTTCTCAGATGAAGGCGGTAAGCCCCAAAGGAAACAAATGCAGCAACCCCTCAATCATTCCTGCCATCTAGCGTAGTCGACTTTGCTCTTGAGCAGAAACCTGCAATGAATTGTTGGCGGCACGGTCGCGAGTAATTGACATGACCCACCTTTCGACCAAGCCGGCAGCAAAAACTCCGCCCGGATCTCCGTCTAAAGCGGCTGCCTCTCCCAGGCTCAGTCTGAACCCGGCGCTTGCGCTACTGATTGGAATTGCGACGCTGTACTTTGGGCGCGGAGTTCTGATCCCGGTTGCGCTCTCGTTGCTTTTTAGTTTTCTCCTGGTGCCTCCCATGGTCCGGTTGCAACGCTGGCGCTTGGGAAAAACTTTCTCTGCACTGTTGGTCGTGGCTTTGTCGTTC
>Ga0302179_10001633_pt1 | contig 13465 bp, 10 predicted proteins | sample I_Palsa_E3_1_FD_198788 | JGI IMG/M metagenome (GOLD analysis project Ga0302179, IMG submission 198788) | Peat permafrost microbial communities from Stordalen Mire near Abisko, Sweden - I_Palsa_E3_1 | ecosystem: Environmental > Terrestrial > Soil > Palsa > Peat permafrost | place: Sweden...
CACTGCCGCACATAGACGCACCCAGAGGCAATCAGCGCGGTCGTCCCGAAATTAAATTCTTCGGCGCCCAGCAATGCCGCAAAGATAATGTCTTCTCCGGTTCGGAGACCGCCGTCCGTGCGGAGAATGATGCGATTGCGCAAGCCGTTCAGCATCAAGACCTGGTGCGCTTCCGCAATTCCCAGCTCCCAAGCGCTCCCCGCATTTTTGATTGAACTGAGAGGCGAGGCGCCTGTGCCTCCCTCATGGCCGCTGATCAAAATGATATCGGCATGCGCCTTCGCGACGCCGGCGGCAATCGTTCCGACGCCCGCCTCCGCGACCAGTTTAACGCAGATTTTTGCCCGCGGATTGACCTGTTTCAGATCGTAAATCAATTGCGCTAGATCCTCGATCGAATAGATATCATGATGCGGCGGCGGAGAGATTAATGCCACGCCGGGTGTGCTTTTTCGCAGACGCGCAATCAGTTCGGTGACCTTGTGGCCCGGTAACTGTCCCCCTTCGCCCGGCTTAGCGCCTTGAGCCATCTTGATCTCGATCTCCTTCGCGCTTGCGAGATAAGCGGCGGTAACGCCAAAGCGGCCCGCAGCGATTTGCTTAATCGCGCTATTTGGCCAATCACCGTTTTTGCGGCGATGAAAACGTTGCGGGTCCTCACCCCCTTCACCTGAGTTGGATTTCCCGCCGATCTGATTCATCGCGATGGCGAGGCACTCGTGCGCTTCCGGGCTTAGTGCACCAAGAGACATGCCAGCGGTGGTAAATCGACGTCGGATCTCTTCGATCGGTTCCACTTCCTCAAGCGGAATAGGTAGTTTGTTCGTGGGAATTCGTTCCAACAGATCCCGGAGCGTGTTTGGCCGGACCGCTTTGACCGCTTCGACGTACGTTTTGTAGTCCTCTTGCTTGTTCGACTTAACAAACGCATGGAAGCTCTTGATCACCTGCGGCGTGACCGCATGCTGCTCGCCCTGCCGACGGAACCGGTAATACCCGGGATCACCCAGATCGAGTGTCTTGTCTTGTTCTGGTAACGGCTTCGAATATGCCAGTCTGTGCCTTGTCAGCGTCTCCGTGGCGATCTCTTTTAGACCAATGCCGGCAATTTTGGAGGGCGTTCCGGTAAAACATCTCTCGGTCAGCTCAGTGCTTATTCCGATCGCTTCAAAAATCTGTGCGCCTCGATAACTGTCCACGACCGAGATGCCCATTTTTGACATGATCTTCAGCAACCCTTTCTCGATCGCACCTTTGTAGTTTTGGATCATCTTTTCGTACGTCGCAGTCTCTCCGAGCTTACCTTTCTCAAGCAGTTCTCGAACTGTCCCGTACGCGACGTATGGGCAGACTGCGCTGGCGCCGTATCCGATCAGACACGCAATTTGATGCACATCCCGAGCTTCACCCGTGTCGCAAATGATGCTGCACTTCATTCGTTTCCCGATCCGGGTTAAATGATGATGCACGGCTGCGGTGGCGAGCAGCATCGGGATGGCAATGTGATCGGCATCCACGCCTCGGTCCGAAAGAATAATCAATCGCGCCGAATCATCGATGGCGCGTTCAGCATCCGCAGAGATCCGATTCACGGCCTCCTCGATGCCTTCCACGCCGTCCGCAACGTTCCACAGGACAGAGATGGTCGCCGATTTGTGCTCCGACTCCCGGATCGATCTCAAGGCATCGAGCTCGTGCTGGAGCAACACTGGCGAATCCGAGTGCACCATTTTCGCATGCTCAGCTGTCGCCCCGAGCAAATTACGGCGCCATCCCATCAGTGTTGCCAGGGACATCACCAGTTTTTCGCGGATCGGATCGATCGGCGGGTTGGTCACCTGCGCGAAGAGTTGTTTGAAGTAGGTGTAAAGCAACCTTGGCTGCAAAGAAAGAACAGCCAGCGGCGTGTCATCGCCCATCGATCCGAGCGCTTCCTGGCCCTCCTTGAGCATCGGTTTCAGAACCATGTCAAGTTCTTCACTCGTGTATCCGAATGCTACCTGCAGCCGGGTCAATTCCAGGATATCCAATTCCTCCGCAGGTTCGGGAATTCGTTTACCGGCAATTTCCTGCAGCCGGAGCAAATGCGTTCGGATCCACTGCAAGTAAGGCTTTCGGGCCGAAAGCTGTTTCTTGATTTCGGTGTCCCGTAACAGTTTGCCCGCGTGGGTATCGACCGCGATCATCTCGCCTGGTGCAAGCCGCCCTTTCTCGATGACCTTTGCATCATCGATTTCGTTGCAACCAACCTCGGAGCCGAGACTGACAAGGCCGTCTTCCGTAATTTTGTAGCGCGCCGGGCGCAGTCCATTTCGATCGAGGCAAGCAGCGACGACGATTCCGTTGCTGAATATAAGTCCTGCTGGACCGTCCCAAGGTTCGGTGAAACAACGGTGATACTCGTAGTAAGCCTTGAGCTCAGGGTCCATTTTTTCGTCGGAGCGCCACGCAGGCGGCACCAGCATCGTCATCGCATGCAAAATGTCGCGCCCGGAGAGCATGAGCACTTCCATCGCGTTATCCAGACTGGCAGAATCCGATCCTCCAGGTTGGATAATCGGTTTCAGCAGATTAATATTTTCGCCCCAGATTTCCGCCTCCAACTCCGATTCCCGCGCGTGCATCCAGTTGCGGTTGCCGCGAATCGTGTTGATCTCGCCGTTGTGCCCAAGAACGCGGAACGGTTGGCTCAGAGGCCATGTTGGAAATGTATTGGTGCTGTACCGTTCGTGGTAAAGGCAGATGGCGGTTTCGAACTCCGGATTAGCGAGATCCCGATAGAATTTCTCGAGCGACACCGCGGTTAACAACCCTTTGTAGACAATTACCCGGTGCGAAAATGAAGCGATATAAAAATTTTTAATGTTATCGAGATGCGCCCGCGCCTCGATTTCGTTTCGGGCCAGAAACAGCCGGCGTTCATATTCGTCATCGCTCATCCCGGCTGGCCGGCCAATCAGCACCTGCTCGATTCGCGGCATGGTCCGCTGCGCCTTTTCGCCTAGCACGAGGACATTGAGTGGGACTTCTCGCCAGCCGAACTGGAACAGTTCACGCTCCTCTAAAACCTCTTCGATGACCGCTTTGGCTCGCGCTTGCGCGTAGGCGTTGTCGTGCGGCAGGAACACAAACCCGACACCCAAGTCTGTATCATTGTAGAGCGTGTGTCCGAGTCTGGTCACCTCTTTGCGAAAGAGTTTGTACGGAATCTGCGTCATTACGCCCGAACCATCTCCGGTCTTCGCATCCGCGTCCATCGCTCCGCGGTGTGCCATGTTGCACTTCGAGGTGAGCCCGTGTCGCAGCACGCGGTTGGATCGTTCACCGTTGATCGCCGCAACGAAGCCTACTCCACACGAATCGTGTTCCTCCTCCGGCCGGTAGAGGGAGTCCGGAATGCCTTTGAGCGCTTGCGTGATTGCGTGATTCATGACGGAAAGCCTGTTGACATTAAGAGTTCAGATGAATGATTCAAGACGAGATTCCATAGAGTACCGACAAATTTTAGTCGCCCAAAAGAAGTTCCTCGAATAATTTGTGCCCTCTGTTACGGAGAACAATTGCACAGAGCCGGTTCGGGGGGGTGCCCATGCTTCCCTTTCGAGCCTGGTTGAGGGGATACTGCCATGAGAATTCTAGATGAGCAAGAAAAGGCGATCATCCGTCACCTGATTCGGGACCCGCGCGAATCGGACAACGGAGTTGGAGAATTAACAGGGGTCAACGTGCGCACCGTCAGCCGGAAGCGACAGCGATTGGAGCAGGAGGGGATTCTATCGTACTACGCAAACGTCGACCTCTCCGCCAACGGCGCTCATCAGTTTACTGCGCGCCATCTTTACATCATCAAGTTCGGCGTCGGTATTACATATAAGCAACTTGTGGACGATATCAAAATGGAGCCGAGCAACACGGTGTTCACGGAAAGAGTTTTTGAAAGTCACATCGCGGAGATCGATGGCAAAGTAGCGCTCTTGCTTTATATCGACGGCGATAGCGACGTCGATATCGTGCAGCGGATGCATGAAGAGTTGATCCCGACACTTCTGGAAAATCACGGCAAGGAATTGATCGAAGAAATCTCTACCGTGCGGATTCTGTCGCCTGTCCGCGTGATGCGAAACTACTTGCCGCTGGTGAACATGAAGAATGGCTTAATGAAAGCCGACTGGCCGGATGAAGCAATTTATGTTGGCCGTTGAATCAGGAGGGTTTGGCACGGATTCCCAACATCCGCGGCTGGCGTTATTCCTGAGAACCGAAGAGAAGAGGTAAACCACAGATTACAGGATCAAACCTCAACCGCCCACCGCGTCCGTCTGCGGATAACTTCCGAGCACCTTCACGAATGTGCAGTGCTTCTCTAGCTCGCTGATGGCGCTCTTGACTAGTTCGTCATCACAGTGGCCTTCGATATCGACAAAGAAAAAGTATTCCCAGTTCTTGCGCTTGGACGGCCGGCTCTCGATCTTGCTCATGCTCAGCTTAAGTCGATTGAATGGCTCGATTGCCGAGTAGAGAGCACCGACCCGATCCTGAACACAGAACATCAGGGATGTCTTATCTGCGCCGGTGGGAGGACAGGTGTCGTGAGAGATCACCAGAAAGCGCGTGGTATTATTCGGGCTATCCTGGATTGATCGCTCTAGAATTTCCAATCCGTACACCTCCGCGGCCATCGCGCCGGCCAGCGCCGCAGCACCCGGTTCTCGAGAAGCTTGTTCTGCGGCTTTTGTCGTACTCGAGACTTCGATCCATTCCAGCTCGGGGGCATTCGCTTTGAGCCATTTCCGGCATTGGCCGAACACCTGGGGGTGAGAATAGATCCTGGTGATCTTTTCTTTCGGTTCATTCGATAGAAGATTATTTTCGATTCGAAGCAGAATCTGCGCACAAATCTTCAACTCGGAATCCATGAAGAGGTCCAGGGTGTGGTTGACTGCGCCTTCGACGGAATTCTCGATCGGCACCACGCCGTAATCGGCTCGACGTCTCGCAACCTGGTCGAACACGTCACCGATGTTGGCCTGCGGGGAGTAATCGACCGATGCTCCGAATTTGGCGCGCGCAGCCTGGTGTGACCATGTTGCTTGAGGACCTAGATACGCAATGATCAACCCTTTCTCCAGCGCCAGCGCCGCTGACATGATCTCCCGATAAATGGCGCGAATCGCTGTTGCCGGAAGCCGCCCATCGTTTTTTCGCTCGAGCCCTTGGAGCAGAGCTTCTTCGCGTTCAGGAGCGTAAATGTTAAGGCCGGATTCTTTCTTCAGGACGCCGACTTCGTGGACGAGATCCGCACGCTGATTCAATAGCTCCAGCAATTTGGTGTCAACCTCGTCAATTTGCTTTCGAATCAGCTCCAGGGACAATTTCGACTTCTCCATGCTCATTGTTCTCCAGTTTGGAGTCCGACGGATTGCTCGTTTCGACGCTCGGCTCAAGGCGGCGCTCCGCCGGCGCGACAGCTTTCGGCAATGCGACCTCTCTGAGTTCGGATGCGTTTGGCAGTTCATCTAAATTCTTGAGCCCGAAATGCTCCATAAAATGCTGGGTGGTGACGTACACCAGCGGGCGGCCAGGAACATCCGCGCGTCCATTGATTTTCACTAATCCGGCATCGAGCAGCTTCTGCATCACCCCGTCCACGGTGACTCCGCGAATCGCCTCGACATCGGCTTTCGTGATCGGTTGGCGGTAAGCGATGATTGCCAACGTTTCGAGCGCCGGTGCGCTCAGGCGCGTTGGTCGCATTTCCGGAAACAGCTGTCGTACCCAAACCTGGTATTCGATTCGGCTGACCAGCACCCAGCCGGAGACTTGTTCAACCAGGTTGAAGGCACGGCCCAGCTCCGAATATTCATTCTTCAACGTGTCTAAGGATTCGGTTATCTCTGTCTCCTTGATCTTGGCGAACGCCACCTCCGGCCCTTCTTCAAAGTATTCTGCCGCTGACGACAGGGCCGCCGCGATTTCCTTCAGCGAAAGCGGCTTCTGCGATGCGAAAAGCAGGGCTTCAACGACTGCTTTCAGGGTGACCATGGTTCGAATCCCGAGAATAGTGTGCTATCCCCGAAATACCTGTTATTTCGAGGACAGGACATTAGTGCAGTTTTATCGGAATTTGAAATCTGTGCAATCTGCGGTTCATTTCATTTTCGGGCTTTCGCTAAGGCTCGCTAAGCACTCTCTTTCTCAATTCAAAACGCCGCGGATTTCGATTTCGGCAAATAGTCCGTCCTGAAAGACGCGGATCTGGTTCATGCGAATGAGTTCCAGCAATGCCAGAAACGTCACCGCAATCTCGGTCCGACTCGCTGCCTTCTCGAAAAGATCGAAAAATGTAATCAGTCTTTGGCACCCAATGGTGCGCATGATGAAATCAATTTTGTCCGAGACCGTGAAGCTTTCCTCAAAAATCTCGCGAAGATCTTCGCGCTTCAGCTCGATTTTTTTTAGCACCTTTTGAAAGGCGTTGATCAAATCGAAGATTCCGACTTCGGATTTGAGTAACGTTCCGGGATCTTCGAATTCAGGTTTTTCCGGGACCCGGACGATTAAACCTTCCTGCAGCAATTCCCGGTGGTGAAGCTGAAATGCGGCGTCCTTGAACTTCTTGTACTCGATCAATTGCCGGATGAGATCCCAGCGCGGATCCTCTTCCTCTGCCTCGTCATCCGGAGGCTGTTGGTGGACCGGCAAGAGATTACGGCTTTTGATGTAGATTAGGTTTGCTGCCATAACGACAAACTCTCCGGCGATCTCAAGGTCTAGCATCCGAAACGTTTCCAGATACTCGAGGTACTGGCTGGTGATTCGTTCGAGCGAAACATCGTAAATATCGACCTCATCCTTCCTGATCAGATAGAGGAGCAGGTCGAGTGGACCCTCGAAAACTTCCAGCTTCACTTTGTAATCATTTGGCATCAATCGGACGTTCGCAACGCAACGATACCCGGGTCACCGTCGGGTTTCCTTCGAACTTCGACATTCGCAAGAATCGTCTTCAGCTCTTCAAGCGTTCCAGCATCTGACGAACTGCATTTTCAAGACCGATTGAAACTGCGCGCGAGACAATCGAATGACCAATGTTGAATTCGTTCCAGTGCGGGTTTGCTATCAACAGCCGAACGTTCGAATAATTTATCCCGTGACCGGCGTTCACCAGGAGCTTTTTTTCCTTGGCCAACCGAGCTGCTGCTTCCAGCCGGTCCACTTCATCCAGCTGTAATGCGGCAGGCAGGTTGGCAAACGTGCCCGTATGCAACTCCACAGCGTCCGCGCCCAGTTCGCTCGACGCTTGAATCTGCGCAGCATCCGGTTCGATGAACATGCTGACTCGGATTCCCGCGGTGTGAATCCGTTGAACCGTCTGCTTGAGCGCTTTGAAATGCCGGGTCACATTGAGCCCGCCTTCGGTCGTTATTTCCTGGCGGTTTTCCGGAACGAAACAGACCTCGTCGGGCAGGACTCTGAGAGCAGTCTCGACAATCTCCGGCGTATTCCCCATCTCGAGGTTCAGCTTTGTCATGATGCTGTCTCTTAGACGGAACACATCTCGGTCTTGGATATGCCTCCGGTCGGCTCGCAAATGCACAGTGATGCCGCTGGCCCCTGCTCGTTCACAGGCAGACGCGGCTGCCACTATATCCGGTTCGCAGTTGGGCGAATCGATCATGTCGGCGTAGCGAGCCTGCCGAAGCGTCGCGATATGATCGATGTTCACTCCTAATTTGATCATGGACCGTTAGACTCCAGAACGCCTTCGAACGCGCAAAAAAAGGAAAAAAGGCAGGAGTTCAGGAGGCAAATAGCAATTGCGTGGACAAATACTGGCACCCAATGACAGCCGGCCAAGTCGAAATCTTCATCGCTTGGAACAGGCTGAATCGCCAGCGACAGACCGTACAGCCGCCGTCCGATTCTGCAACTCCTGAACTCCCGCAACTCCTGCCTTCTTTCCGTTAGTGCCTGAAATGGCGTACTCCGGTAAAAACCATCGCCATTTGGCGTTCGTCCGCCGCGGCAATAACCTCTTGGTCGCGGATAGACCCACCGGGCTGGATGGCAGCCGTTGCACCCGCTTCCGATGCCGCGATTAAACCATCGGCAAAAGGGAAAAACGCGTCGCTGCAAACAGCGCTTCCTTTCAGCGAAAGCCCTGCCTCGTTCGCTTTCCAAATGGCAATCCGTGAAGAATCCACTCGCGCCATTTGACCTGCGCCGATCCCAAGTGTTCGATCCCGGGACGCATAAACGATAGCGTTCGATTTAACATGTTTTACGACGCGCCATCCGAAGAGCATTGCCTTCATCTCCTCCGCAGTGGGTGGTCTGGCAGACACCACGTGGCGTTCAGGTTCTTTGAGCTCGGCGCCATCCCTTTCCTGCACTAACAAGCCGCCGATCACCGATCGCACGTCGGGTTCATCCTTTTTCTCGGCTGGTCCGGCAAGCATCTTCATCAGTCGAAGATTTTTCTTCTTTTGAAGCAAGGCCCTGGCCTCCGGCTCGAAATCCGGCCCGATAATCACTTCACTGAAAATCTCGGAAATTGCGCGAGCCAGCGATTCCGTCAGCGGACGATTGCAAATGATGATGCCACCAAAAGGGGCTTGCTTATCCGTGGCGAATGCTTTGATCCATGCTTCTCGAAGATCCGGGTCCGAACCGACTCCACATGGGTTTGTGTGCTTCAGAATGGCGACAGTCGGTTCCGTGAATTCCCAGATAAGCCGTGCCGCAGCGTCGATATCGACAATGTTGTTGTAGGAAAGCTCCTTGCCGTGGAGCTTCTGAAAATAATCTTGAAAATGGCCGTGCAAGCTTGCCAATTGGTGCGGGTTCTCTCCGTACCTGAGGCGCATTTCCAAGGGTAGAGAAAGGGTAAAGGATCCGCTGCTGCTTTGTTCACGGCGTAGATAATTGGCAATCGCCTGATCGTATCGAGCAGTTGTCAGAAAAGCTTTGATCGCGAATTGTTCCCGGACCGCCACTGTTGTCTCGCCTTGATGCTTTTCGATCTCTTCCAATACCGTTGCATAGTCGGCCGGATCGGTAACGACCGTGACCGATCGGTAATTCTTGGCTGCACTCCGCAGCATCGACGGCCCTCCGATATCGATCTGTTCGATCGCCTCTTCGATTTTAACGTCCGGCCGCGCGATCGTGCTCTCGAACGGATAGAGATTGACCACGATAAGATCGATCGGTTCGATCTGGTTCTCTGCGACCTGCCGCTGGTGATCCAGACTGTCCCGCAGGTAGAGCAAGCCGCCGTGCACCCGCGGGTGGAGAGTTTTAACCCGACCGTTCAGGATCTCAGGGAACCCGGTGAATTTCTCGATTTCGATATGCGGAATCGACTCTTTCCTGAGGAGTGTTGCCGTGCCGCCGGTCGAGACGAGCTCAATCCCCATCTCGCTGAGCCGACGAGCGAACGGCACAATGCCCGTCTTATCCGAAACAGAAATGAGCGCGCGGTTAATCTTCATGAAAGCAAAAAAGAATAACAGGTTCTCTTTGCTCGTCTATCGTTTGGCGTTGCCCACGTCTAGTTTTCGGTTTTGCCGCACGAATTTCCGTAAAAATTCCCCTTGCACTAAACCAACCGGTCAACTAACCTCCCTCTGTGAAGCGCGAGAGTCCTACCAAACAGAAACTCCTTGATACCGCGGTGACTCTCATCTGGGAGAGTAGTTACGGCTCAATCAGTGTCGATGACATTTGCAGCCGTGCAGGCGTCAACAAGGGCAGTTTCTACTACGCCTTCAAATCGAAGTCTGATCTCGCTGCTGCCGCCTTTGAAGATCACTGGAATAAAAAGCGCGGCATGATGGATGAGATTTTTTCCTCCCAAGTGCCCCCTCTCGAGCGCCTCGAAAAGTACTGCGATCGAGTCGTGCAGGATCAAGTAGAAAAATACGAGAAATTCGGGAAGTTTTGTGGTTGTCCATTCGCTTCGATTGGCTCCGAGCTGAGCACCCAGGACGAACAAATCCGGAAAAAGGCTCACGAACTCTCCGAACGGACAATGAAGTATTTGGCCTGTACCTTGCGGGACGCTGCGGCTGAAGGCGTTTTGGCGACCAGGGATCCTGTTGAACTTGCACGCCAGGTTTTCTGTTACGCGGGCGGGTTAATCATGCAGGCTAAAATCGAGAATGATCCGCACGTCTTGAAATGTTTGAAAAAGGGCGTTTTCCGGCTTTTGGGCGCGGATCCGGTCGGCTCGGTCATTTAAGGCGAATCGTTCACATCTTTTTGCATCAGAGCTTAACTAACCGGTCAGATAAATTATTACCCGATCTATGAATACCAAGAAGGTTTCTTTAAATGCCGAGTCGGATGAAGTCCGCAACGAATGTTCCGTTGCAGCTGTCGTTGAACGACTTTTCGAAAGCACGTTGACGTTTGCTGAAGTCGTCGACTTATCCGAGAAATGCAGCCTCTGGGACATCGAAAAGAAAACGAAAAAGAGTTACACTGTTCCGTTTACTTTCGTCGTTCCGGCGAAGCAGTTTTTTACCTCGGTTTCGCGAATTGTGGAGTAATCGTCACGGGCGAATGCGGGAGCCTTTCGTTCCGTCGCTACGATTCGAAACTCAGCACTTCAGTCGCGCCGCTGCCGTGTCCTACGACCGCGTCGGTTGCTATCCCGATAAAAAGCCCATGTTCGACTACCCCGGGAATTTGTTTTAAAATTTTCCCGAGACTGATGGGGTCAAGGATTTTCTCTAGATGGCAATCAAGAAGGTAATGGCCGCTGTCTGTAATGAGCGGCGCATCGAAGCCGCCGCGCATCTCGATTTTAGGGGCTCCCATGCCGCTCTCCTCGAACAGCTTTCGCAGATGCCGTTCGGTGCTTCGCCACGCGAATGGAATCACTTCGACCGGAAGGGGAAACCGGCCCAGGCTTTCGACCAACTTGGATTCGTCGACAATGCAAACCATTTTGTTTGAAGCGCAGGCAACGATTTTTTCCCAGAGCAAATTTGCGCCGCCTCCCTTAATCATTCGACCTTTGGCGTCGATCTCGTCAGCGCCGTCGATTGTCAGGTCCAGTTGCCCGACATCATTCAGATCTGCCAGCGACACTCCGACCTCCTGAGCAAGCTGCTTGGTCGATTTCGAGCTCGGCACTCCAATGACATGAAGGCCTTTCGCAACGCGTTCGCCGAGGATGCGAACAAACCATCGAGACGTCGTCCCGGATCCAAGCCCGATTGTCATTCCATCTTTCAGGAATCTCTCGATTGCTTGGGCGGCTGCGGCCCTTTTTGCCTCGTCCTGAGCAGAGATCGGTTGCATACGATATTTTAAGCGGATGTTCTTTTGAGCGGATTTTCGCCGCGCAGTATACTACGACGTTCGATTCAAAGCGAATCACGACTATTGTGGGAAATCGACAAAATGAAGACTTGAAACCGGTTCGTTGCCCGAGACGCCTGATTCACAGCACCGCTCCGTCTGAGCGGCCGCTTTTGGTCTATGATGGGGACTGTGCCTTTTGTATCCGCTGGATCCGGCGATGCCAGGAGACCACGGGCGAAAAGGTTGAGTTCGCCCCGTACCAGTCTGTCGCAGAGCGTTTTGCTCGAGACATACCGATCGAATGTTTTAGCTCGGCCCTCCAACTGATCGAGCCCGATGGAACTATCTACGCCGGCGCGGAAGCGGTATTTCGGATGCTCAGCTATGGGTCCCGCATTGGGAGCGGGTTCGGACTCTGGTGTTACCGTCAGATTCCCGGCTTTGGGGCTGCGGCTCGGATTGGGTATCGGTTTGTCGCGGTTCACCGCCCGCTCGCTTCCGCAGTCACAAAGGCGCTCTGGGGAGAGGGGGAAGATGCCGTTTGCCGGCCGACCTTCTACCACGCCCGTGTCTGGTTCCTTCGGGTACTTGGATTGATCTACCTCATCGCATTCTGGTCCTTCTGGAGCCAGGTCGACGGATTAATCGGTCACGACGGAATTCTGCCCGTGGCGCCTTGGCTCGATGAACTGCGGAACCGGTTCGGATGGGAAGCATACCGATTATTCCCGACGCTCTGTTGGTTGAACTCCAGTGATTCATTCCTGCATGCATTATGTGGAGCCGGAGTCGTACTGAGTTTGCTTCTCATTCTGCAGATCGCGCCACTTTTCTGTCTGATCCTTTTGTGGGGCCTTTATCTTTCGCTCAGCGTGGCGGGTCAGCTCTTTATGAACTTCCAATGGGATTACCTGATTTTGGAAGTCGGTTTTCTCAGCATCTTCCTGGCGCCGTTCCGTCTCTTTCCATCGCGGCGCTATCAAAATCCCATCTCCCCCTGGGCACATTTTCTCCTCCTCTGGCTCCTGTTCCGACTCATGTTCATGTCGGGTGTGGTGAAGCTGACAAGCGGAGACAACTCGTGGTGGAACCTAACCGCACTCCACTATCACTATGAAACTCAGCCGCTACCGACGCCGTTATCGTGGTGGGCAAATCAATTTCCCCCCTGGTTCCAGGCATTCTCCACAATCGTGATGTTCGGCATCGAGTTAGGAGCGCCGTTCCTGCTGTTTGCCCCGCGACGAATCCGGTTGACCGGAGTTCTCGCTCTATTGACGCTGCAGACGTTGATCGCGGCTACCGGCAACTATTGCTTTTTCAATCTTTTGACGGCGGCGCTCTGTCTGCTGGCGGTGGATGATGCCGTTTGGCCGCGCACCGGCCGCAAGGTGCGGCCACGCCTGGAAGTGAGGGGTGTCGCCTGGCCTCCCTGGATCCTCGTCCCGGTTGTGGTTGTCGTCTTGGCGTTGAGCGGGCCGTTAATCTGGAACGGCTTGTTTCCCGAGGCTGAATGGCCGTCGTTATTGAGCGTCCCGTACGCGTATCTCGAGCCATTCCGGTCACTCAACGGCTACGGCCTGTTTCGAGTCATGACAAAGACCCGTCCAGAAATCATCGTCGAAGGAAGCCAGGATGGCGTAACCTGGCAGCCGTATGAATTTAATTACAAAGTGGGCGACCCGCAGCGCCCGCCGCCCATCGTTGCCCCTCATCAACCGAGGCTGGATTGGCAAATGTGGTTTGCCGCCTTGGATGACATCCGGGGAGAGCCATGGTTCATGAACTTTCTAGCGCGGCTGCTTCAGGGCTCTCCGTCCGTTTTGCAACTACTGAAAACAAATCCATTTCCCGGCTCCCCGCCGCGTTACGTGCGGGCGCGACTTTTTGAATACCATTTTACGAATGCGTTGGAGAAAAGGTTGACCGGAGCGTGGTGGACGCGAGAAGAGAAGGGACTCTATTGTCCTCCGGTCACCATCCGCGGCGAGGATTAGTGCATCGTCTCATAAGTGGGAGGCATACCGTTGGCTTCAAAAGGGTTTGGATGCCAGGACGATGCACTAGTGTCCTGTCCCCGAAATACGAGGTATATTGCCGGCGGTCAGTTGGCTGTTTTTCAAGGCGCGAGCGAAGCGCCCATATCTGAGTC
>Ga0302179_10001638_pt1 | contig 13433 bp, 9 predicted proteins | sample I_Palsa_E3_1_FD_198788 | JGI IMG/M metagenome (GOLD analysis project Ga0302179, IMG submission 198788) | Peat permafrost microbial communities from Stordalen Mire near Abisko, Sweden - I_Palsa_E3_1 | ecosystem: Environmental > Terrestrial > Soil > Palsa > Peat permafrost | place: Sweden: Abisko...
CGGTCAATGGTATCGGGATTGTAAAGGGAGTATCGATCGGCGGCCCTGTGACCATCACCTGCACGCTCGGATCGGTGAGTGCCACGGCGAGCGTGACGGTTGAGGCATTGACCTCGATCGCAATATCGCCCGCCACTGCGAGTGTGGCAGCGGGCACGTCGGTTAATTTAACCGCCACCGGCACACTGACAGATCTGACTACTCAGAATCTGACGAATTCGGTGACGTGGACTTCCTCGAATACGGCAGCGGCAACGGTGGGCAGCGGTTCGACTGCGGCCGGCGTGGTGACTGGGGATGCGCCCGGGACTACGACCATAACCGCGGCATTTTCCGGTGAGGTTGCGGTGGCGCAAGTGACGGTGACGGATGCTACCCTCAATTTGATTACGATCACGCCTTCCAGCCCGGCGATAGTTTTGGGGGCGACAGAACAATTCAATGCAACGGGAACGTTCAGCGATGGAACAACCGAGAATCTGATTGGACAGGTGACGTGGACATCGTCCGATATTGAGGTTGCGATTATCGATGCTACGGGGATGGCCACGCCTACCGGCGAAGGCACCACGACCATTAGCGCGACGTTAGGGACCGTCAACGGTACCGCGGTACTCGCGGTGAACCCGTAAGCTGAGAGTGTGGGGACGTCGAAAGAGATCGTTCCCACATCGATAGATTAGTCACGAAGCTGACGATCATTGACTCCTTTGGCGTACGCCTTGTCTCGTTTGTGTTTTCAATAGTGGCGGCGTATAGTTATTCAAGAATACTGTTGTGTCGTAGTGTCAGGATTGTCGAAGCACACCAGTGGGCGAAAGCCCACTTTTTACTTGGGGCAAGAACTGACACCGTGATGGGGACGCAAATCGCTGAAAACATGGTTTTTGATCTGGAAAAAGTCCGGCAGATTGCCGAGCGGGTAGCGGGCTCGAGCGGACTGGAAGTGGTTGAAGTGGAAGTGTGCGGAACGGGGAAGCATCGCACACTGCGCGTTTTCATCGACCGACTGGGAGCGGTCGCGGCGGCGGATCGTCCGGACGGCGTGACGCACGAAGATTGCGCGAAGTTCAGCCGTGAGTTTGGAACGATTGTCGATGTCGAGGATGCTTTTCCGGGCGGGTCGTATCTGCTCGAAGTTTCTTCTCCGGGGCTGGATCGCAAGCTGACGAAGGCAGCGGACTTTGAGCGCTTTCGCGGACATCGGTTGAAGTTGATGACGCGGGAGCCGGTCAATAACAACCGGCACTTTGAAGGTAAGTTGGAAAACTTTGAGGGCGGAAAGCTTTTGTTGGACCTGAGCGCGGCGCGTAAAAAGAAGATGCGTCCCAAAGAGGGCGAGTCGGCGAGAGTTGAGATTGAGTTAGGGAACGTTGAGAAGGCCAATCTGGTGCCTGAAATATAGGAGCGGAGTGTCAGCTGTTAGGTCTTAGGTCTGCGGAAACGAATTCCCGAGACCTGACACCTAAAACCTGAGACTCAAGATTTTCTATGGCTAGTGAGCTTTATAACATTATCGAAGGGGTCAGCCGGGAAAAGGGCATTGATCCGCAGATTGTGGTGAGCGCGGTTGAAGACGCCATTGTTGTGGCTACGCGCAAATACTACAAGACGCAGGAGAACTTGCGCGCCGTCCTCGATAAGGACAGCGGGAAGATCAATGCTTACGCGGTGAAGTCGATCGTCGAGAATCCCGAGCAGGTGGAAGATGCGAATCTGCAGGTGACGGTGGAGCAGGCGCGGAAGCTCGATCCGAGCGCGGAAGCGGGCGGCGAGTTGCTGATTCCCAAGGTGACCGAAGGAATCCTCGGACGGATCGCGGCGCAGCTCGCGAAGCAAGTCATCTTTCAAAAGGTTCGCGAGGCGGAACGTGACACCGTCTACAACGAATACATCGGCCACGTGAATGAGATCGTAAATGCGACGGTGAAACGGCTCGAAGGTCCGGATGTGATTCTCGATATCGGCAAGGCCGAAGCGCGCATGGGACGCAAGGAGCAGTCGCGGCTGGAATCTTTTGCCGTTGGCGAGCGGATTCGCGTCGTGATCGTACGCGTGGAAAAAGCGGTGAAAGGTCCGGGTGTCGTCGCGTCGCGATCGGCTCCGGAATTGGTCCAGCATCTGTTTCAGACCGAAGTGCCGGAAATTTATGACGGCACGGTGGTGATCCGCGCGATCGCTCGCGAGGCGGGCGAGCGCACGAAGATCGCGGTGATGTCCAAGGATAAGGATGTCGATGCGGTCGGCGCCTGCGTGGGCATGAAAGGCATGCGGGTGCAGTCGATCATTCGCGAGTTGCGCGGCGAGAAGATCGACATCATCGAATATCACGAGGATCCGGTGACCTTCGCGGAGAAAGCTTTGCAACCCGCGAAAGTCAGCCGCGTGACGGTTGTCGATGCGACCGACAAACATTTGGAAGTGGTCGTCGACGACACGCAACTCTCGCTTGCCATCGGCAAGAAAGGGCAAAACGTTCGGCTTGCGGCAAAGCTGCTGGGCTGGAAGATCGACATCAAGAGCGAAGAAGAAAAGCGGCAGGAAGTGGAACAGCAGATGTCGGCTCTGGTCACGCAGACGGTCACTCCGCTGGAGTTGGTGACGGGTTTGGGTGAGGGGCTGGTCGAAAAACTGAAGGCGGCGGGCGTAAATACGGTCGAATCGCTGGCCGATATGACGCCCGAGCAACTGGAAGCGATTGAAGGCATTGGCCCGAAAACGGTGGAAAAAATCAGTATCGCGGTGAATAATTACTTCGCTGGCCTGGATGGGGGCGAAGCGGTAGCCGCCGCGGAATCGGACGGCACTGGAGAAGTCGCCACCGAAGCGACTTCCGGCGAGGAACCGCTGGCAGAGGCCTCTGTGGAAGAAGGCTCGGTAGAAGCGGACGCGTTGGCTGCTGACGGTGAAACTGGGCTGGAAACGGCCTCGACAGCAGAGGGCGTCGAACCTGAGACCGAAGAAGCAGCGAGCGAGGCGGCTGCCACTGAGGAACCGGTCTCCGCTGAAGCTCGGAACGCAGAATCTGCGACCGAACAAGAAGCCCCGGAAGACAAGCAGAGCTGATTGAAGCCTGGCGAGTTCGGGATTACGTCCGAACCGGATGCACGGATTTCGTCAGCCGCAGTAAGAGGGCACGTAACTTCGTGAGGTTAGATATGCGAGCTTAGATACGCAATATTTGCAGCATAATGAAGAGGAAATAAGAGCGGATGAGTAAGATTCGAATCAATGACCTGGCCCGTGAGTTGGAAGTCAAGAGCAAAGAGATTCTCGACGTGCTGACCACGGTCGGTGTAACGGAAAAGAAAACGCACTCCAGTTCTCTCGAAGAGCAGGAAGCAGAACTGGTGCGGAAGCATCTTCGCGGTCGCTCCGACGCGGCGTCAAGCTCGACGAAGACTTCGCGTCCAGCGCACGTCGACGACGGGATCAAGACCAAGATCGATCTATCGAATATCTCGCGCCCCGGCGATGTGTTGCGCGCCATTACGCAGCAAAAGGGAGCTGTCGAGCAGCCGGCGCCTCCGCGGGTTGTGGTTAAGCCGCCGGCGGCTCCTTCGGCCGTTGAAGCGAAAGTGGAAGCTCCGGACGCTCCAGCGGTTGCGAAGGCGGTACCTCCACCGAAGCCGGTCGAAACTTCTGCGCCGGCTCCGAGAATCGTTACGCCCGCTTCGGTGGCTGCACAGTATCGGCCTCCGGCGGTGGTCGTGATTCCGCCCAAAATTCCGCCGACACCTGCGGTCGCGACGCCTCCCGCTACGGCCAGCACAACTTCTCCTGCTGTTGCGATTCCGCCGCGGAGTACAACTCCCGCAGCGCCGAGCATGGGTGCTCCACCAGCTGCGTCGACGGCGACGAATGTCGCGCAAATGCAAAGTGCGGCTCCCGCGCGGCCCGCAGCGCCGGTTGCGCCTCCGCCGCGAATGATCATGCCGCAGACCGGACCACGTCCGGTGTACAAGGCTCCTTTGCCTCCGTCGGGAGCATCTTCGTCCGGACCGTCTGCGCAGGGAACATCCGGGCCCAATGCAGCTTCCCGACCTGCTCCGGGACGACCTGTACCCGGGCAGCCAATCTTTCAGCGCACATCGCGTCCGCAGGCTCCGGGATCGGCGCGTCCTCCGCTACGTCCGGGCGAACGCCGGCCGATGCATCCTACCCGGGTTGCACCTGCGGGAGCACGTCCGCTGGGCGTAGGTCCGGGAGCGGGATTGCCGCCTCCGGGACCGACTCGTCCGGGAAGCCGCCCGGGCGGTCCGGCGCGACGACCGGGACAGAGGTACGTGCCGCGAGGGGTGAAGGAAGGCCCGATGAAGGGCTATACTCCGCCGCCGCGGATGACGATCAGCAATGAGCCGGCGCCGATTACGCGGAACATCACCATTACCGAGGGAATCTCGGTTAAGGATCTGGCGGAGAAGCTGGGCATTCGCGCGAAGGATCTGATCGCGCGTCTCGTGGTGCGTGGCGTGTTTGCGACCATCAACCAGACGCTTGATGCGGAACTTGCCAGCGAGATGGCTCGCTTCTTTGGAGCGGACACGGAAGTGATCACCTTCGAAGAGCAGGCGGCCAAGGATACGACCGAAGCTACCGAGAGCAGCGAGGAAGGCGCGGAAGCGGTGCCGCGACCACCTGTGGTTACGATCATGGGGCACGTCGATCACGGCAAGACCACGCTGCTCGACTCGATCCGGTCCACAAATGTGGCGGGCGGCGAGGCGGGCGGAATCACTCAGCATATTGGCGCTTATAAGGTTGCGATTACGGACAAGGCTTCTCCTGCCTATGGACGCGAGATTGTGTTCCTGGATACGCCGGGTCACGAAGCGTTTACTCGTATGCGTTCGCGCGGCGCGAAGGCTACTGACATTGTCGTGCTTGTTACTGCGGCAGACGATGGAGTCATGCCGCAGACGGTCGAAGCGATCGACCACGCCCACGCGGCCGAAGTTCCGATTATTGTCGCGGTCAACAAGATCGATAAACCTGGCGCTTTGCCTGAGCGGGTCAAGAAGCAATTGGCGGATCGCGGGCTGGTGCCCGAAGAGTGGGGCGGGAAGACGGTGTTTGTCGATGTTTCCGCGAAGCAGAAGACCAATTTGAATCTGCTGATGGAAATGATCCTCTTGACTGCCGATTTGCAGGAATTGAAAGCTACGCCGGGACGCGCTGCCAGCGGATTGGTGCTCGAAGCGAAGCTGGATCGCGGGCGCGGTCCGGTGGGGACGATTCTGGTGCAGAATGGCACGCTGCACACGGGCGACAATTTCGTTGTCGGGAACGTGTACGGCAAGGTTCGTGCCATGTTTGACGATCGCGGTCGATCTCTGAAGGAAGCGCCGCCATCGACTCCGGTCGAGATCATCGGGCTTGAAGGGCTGCCGCAGGCTGGCGATCAGTTTGTGGTGGTTGCCGACCGTGAGAAGGCTCGCGATATCTCGGATTACCGTGAGCAGAAGGCCCGTGAAGCAACGCTCGCCAAGAGTTCACGCGTTTCGCTCGAAGGTCTGGCGGAGCAGATGAAAACGGCTGGGATGAAAGAGCTGAACGTCATCCTCAAGGCGGATGTGCAGGGATCGGTCGAGGTGCTCGGAGATTTGCTCGGTCGCTTGTCTAACGACAAGGTGCGTCTGAAGCTGCTGCGCTCGGGCATTGGCGCGATTACCGAGACGGATGTGCTGCTGGCTTCGGCTTCGAATGCGATCATTATTGGATTTAACGTTCGTCCGGAGCGTAAGGCGCAGGAGTTGGCTGACCAGGAAAAAGTTGATATACGGCTGCACTCGATCATTTACGAACTGCAGGACGAGATCAAGCGCGCCATGACCGGGTTGCTTGAACCGACGATCAAAGAAACTTATCAGGGACGCGCCGAAGTGCTCGAAACCTTCCGCATTCCCAAGGTCGGAACCATTGCCGGTTGCCGGGTTAGCGACGGATTTATCAAGCGCGATTCGGAAGTGCGGTTGCTGCGGGATAACGTCGTTGTGTTCAAAGGCAAGGTCGGATCGTTGCGGCGGTTCAAGGACGATGCTTCTCAGGTTACCAGCGGGATGGAATGCGGGATCTCCATCTCTAATTATGGCGACGTCAAGGCTGGCGATGTCATCGAGGCGTTTGTGACGGAACGGATCGCGGCGGAAGCAATTAAATAAACAGCTTGTGGTGGCCAGGCGGGGACGTCCGGCCCCCATCTAAATGGGGAAAAAGGCGCGGCTTGCGGCCGCGCCTTTTCACCGTGTGTCTGTCTGATTTATTTTGCGTGCACCTTCACAGCTGCGCGCGACGACCGGGCTACCGAGCGCACCAATGACATGTGAGACTGCGCTGCTGCCGCGGATGAGGAGCTGCTCTGAAGCTCAATGATACCCGTCGCAACCTGAACTCCGTCCGCCTCGATAAAGACAATGGTTGAGTCACTGGCCACGTAATACTCCAGGTCTAGCGCGCCAAGCTGGGTGCTAATCGTGGGGACGGCGATCGAGCCTCGTCCGGTTGCGGGTGAATCCGGAACGTAGAGTCCGGAAAATTGCGCATCGGGAGATAGTATTCCAAGGTTATTCTCGTCCAGGACGCCGGTCAGGTTCGCGACGGTGCTTGTACTCGTACCGGGATTGCCAGCATTAAACTGGGCAATGTCGTCGACCTCGCCGTTCGGATTTGAGCCAGAGAGATTCAGTCCATAGCCCGCTGAAGCTGCGAATGAAGTAGCGGTTTGGGCGTAGGCCGTACCCTGGAGTGATCCGGCGTTATCGTCTTCCAGCAACAAAATGCCGCCGCTCGAGGGATAGGCGGCGAATGCGAGATTAGTGTTTACGCCGTTGCTGAAGCCATTTGTCGTTATTTGGTAGCGTCCCGGAGCGTTGACAGAAGTGGTGGAAGTTGCAACAAAGGTTACCGTGCCGGGCAGGACGTTAGTCGTATTGAAGTCGTCGAAATCCTCGGTGCCGCCGGAGAGGTTTCCATTGGCATCCGTAGTTGCAAAACCGCCGGTGACGACGGGGATTTGGCTAGCGTCAGCCCCTCCAAGTGTGAAGACCAACGTGCCGGCAGTAAAGCCGGTCTGTTCTGTGAAAGCGTCGCCCGCCAGCGCGAATCCCGAATTGTCGGTCTCGATGAGTTTCAGGTGGGTTGAGTCGATGACCCAAACATCAAAGGTTTGCGTGCCGAAGCTGGCGGAGGTCGTGAGGCTTGCCGTACCCCCAGTGCTTGAGGTCAAGGACACTGACCCGGCAGAAATTGGCAAGCCGGTTAGCGAAGTCTGGGGGGAACTTGTGTCGTCGTTGAAATCCTCAGTGCCAGAGGTCACGGTCCCGGAGGAGTTGAGGGTTACTGCGCCAACAGCGCCCAACGACGCTAGACTGCTCGTCGAAAGGGTGTAGTCTACGCCGGAAAGAGAGAAGGCCAGGGACGTGAGCGAGCTTTGGGAGGCGCTGCCCTGCAAGTCAAGGGTGCCGCTGCCGGTGCCGTTGTTGTCGAAGCGGGTAATCAAGCCGTGACTGCTGGACGTCAGCACGAAATCAAAGCCGAAAGTTCCGACCGGAGTCGGAAGCGTGGCTTTGCCACGACCGTCTTGAGAGACAGTGTATGTGCTGGCGCTGACGGCCTGAGCAGTAAACACGCCAGGTGCGGCAAGATTCTGGTCGTTGATATCGACCGAGCCTGCGGTGATGTGGCCGTTGCCATCGGTAGTTATGGTTCCTGCAATGGCAAAAAAGGCGATCGTATTGCTGGCTAACGTGGTTGTTATGTCCGTTCCCGAGACCGCGAGAACGTAGGTGCCGTTCAGAGAGCTGGCGCTATAGCCGTCATTATTGGGGGTGGCGAGCCCAGTGCTGCCGGAACCGCAACCGGCGGTAAAAAAGAGGCCGCTGATTGCCGCCAGAGCGGTCAGCACACGTCCGGCGAACTTTGGGGAAATGAGGGAATTCATAAGACACTCCTGTCTTTATTGACTTAAGATGCGCTAAACCCAGATTGTAAGAGAAAGTTTTGCAGGAAAAAATTACGAAAGAGTTTCGTTTGCGAAATTCGATGGCAACCCCGCAGCCTGTCGCAGTAATGCAGTGACACAACGATAAGGGAATGTAAATTTTTGTAGTTCAGGCTTGGCTTCCGATTGCGACTGAAATGCCTTGCTGTCTTCGCTTTTCCCGCGCCCAGATTCCAATGCGGTAGAGAAGCAGGATGCTCAGGATGATTCCGTACTCGATGGGCTTGCGGTGATCGGCTTTTACCAGCCAGGCATAGTGAATAACACCAAGAATTCCGGTGAGATAAATCAGACGGTGCAGGCGCTGCCAGTTTTTGCCGCCTAAACGGCGGATGGACCATGCAGTGGAGGTCAGGGCCAAGGGAATGAGCAGGAGGTAGGCGGAGAATCCTATGGTGATGAAGGGGCGCTTGGCTATGTCTTTGAACATTTCGTGGAGATCGAAGAACTTGTCGAGCCAGATGTAGGTCAAGAAATGTAAAGTTCCGTAAAAAAACGCAAAGAGCCCGATCATGCGGCGGAGGCTGATCAGCCAGTACTGGCGCGTGATGCGACGGAGTGGGGTGATGGCAAGCGTCGCGAGGATCAGGATTAGAGTCCAGTCGCCGGTGGAGTGGGTGATGACCTCGATCGGATTGGCACCGAGGCCGTCGTGGAGGGCCTTCCAAAGCAGGCGCGCCAGCGGGATGAGGGCGAATGCGAAGAGGGCGATCTTTGTTGCGACGATCTTTGTGAAGCGCAGCTTCATTTTTAACGGGTGATTTGTAATTCGTAATCGAGAACACAAAAACACACGGCCCAGGTTTCATCTACAAATTACAAATTTCCGATATTTCCGATTGCAGATCTAAAAGTTCTTTTTCAGGTCCATGCCGGAATAGAGGCTTGCCACCTGATCGTAGCCGTTGAACATTAGGGTTGGACGCTTTAGAAATTCGCCCAGGCGGCGTTCCTTGGCTTGGCTCCAGCGCGGATGATCGACATTTGGATTCACGTTTGCATAGAAGCCGTATTCGCTCGGAGCGGCTTGCTGCCAGGTGTTCAAAGGTTGGCTGCCGGTGAAGCGGATGCGCACGATCGACTTCGCGCTTTTGAAACCGTACTTCCAGGGGAGCACGACGCGGAGCGGCGCGCCATCCTGATTGGGAAGAACCTCGCCGTACATTCCGAAACAGAGCAGAGCGAGCGGGTGCATCGCTTCATCCATGCGAAGACCTTCGACGTAGGGCCAGTTCAATACGCTTGTGCGCTGGCCGGGCATTTGTTTCGGATCGTACAAGGTGGTGAACTCGATGAATTTCGCTTTGGGCAGAGGGTCGGCGCGCTTGATCAGTTCGCTGAGTGAAAAGCCGATCCAGGGAACTACGATCGACCAGCCTTCGACACAACGATGGCGATAGATGCGCTCTTCGGGCGCAGCCATTTTGATGATCGTGTCTACGTCGAGGACCTGCTTCTTCTTGACGTCGCCGTCAATGGTGACGCTCCAGGGGCGGGTCTGGAAATTCTTGGCTCGATCGGCGGGTTCGTATTTATCGGTCGAGAATTCATAGAAATTGTTGTAGTTGGTGACGTCTTTGTAGGGCGTTTCCTTTTCTGTTGTGCTGAATGCGCTTTTCTGGAGGCCGTCGATTTTTGCATTGGCATACGCAGTGAGCGCGGGCGCGGTGAGACCGCGGAAGGCGATTCGAGTCGCCGCGGCCGCTCCGGCGATGACTGCGCCGGTTAGAAAGTTACGGCGGTTCATGTAAGTCGTTTTGGGGGTGATTTCAGACGACGCGGTATCAGCCGGTTTTCCGATTAACATTGCCCACCCGAGATTATTGATTACCCAATAAAAGTACGTTCGCCAGGTGGAATTGGATGGATTCCGAGCATCCCCGGCACTCAGACTATAGGACGCGCGAATCGGGAGAAAGTTGCAACCAGCGTCGGATTAGTTGGAAGCGGATTTTGCTATTGATTTGGGAGCGGAAGCGGATCTGGAGCGGATGACTTCCCGGACTTTCTTGGCGAGATTGTGAAGAGTGAAGGGCTTTTGCAGAAAAGCGATGTTGGGGCCGAGCGTCCCTTGCGTGACGACGGCATCTTCGGTGTAGCCTGAAAGATAGAGCACGCTGATATCGGGGCGCAGCTCGATCAATCTCTTGGCGAGTTCGCGGCCGCCGATTCCGGGCATGACCACGTCGGTGATGAGAATATCGATGTGATCTTTGAAGGACTCGGCGAGGCGCAAGCCGCAATCGCCATTTTCGGCTTCCATGACTTTGTAGCCTCGGGAGGTGAGGGTCAGGCGGACCAACTCGCGGACTGATTCCTCGTCCTCCACAAGAAGGACGGTTTCGCATCCGCCGGCTTCGTTCGGCTGGGTCTTGGCGGGGCTGGATTCTTCGGCGGACTCTTCGACTCGGGGCAGATAAACGTAGAGGGTGGTGCCGGCTCCGGGTTCGCTTTGGGCGAAGACGTATCCGTTGCTTTGCTTGACGATGCCGTAGACGGTCGAAAGGCCGAGACCCGTGCCTTTCCCTTTTTCCTTGGTGGTGAAGAATGGTTCGAAGATCCGGGATTGCGTTTCCTTGTCCATGCCATGACCGGTGTCCTCCACCGAGATCACGGTGTAGCGACCGGGCTGGATAAAACCATGTTTTCCAAAGCCGTGCCGCACGGTAACGGCGGAGCTTTTCAGGATCAGCCGGCCGCCTTCCGGCATGGCGTCCTTGGCATTCACCACGAGGTTCATGATGACTTGTTCAAGTTGGCCCGAGTCGGCTTTGGTGTGTCCCGCTTCACTCGAAAGCCTCGTGATCAACTCGATGTTTTCGCCGATCAGGGGACGCAACAGCCGCTCCATATCGGCAATGACGTTGTTGACGTCGATCACCTTGAGCTCCAGCAGCTGTTTTCGGCTGAAGGCCAAGAGCTGACGGGTCAGAGTCGCGGCACGCTCGGCAGCTTGCTGGATGGATTCGACCTTGTGGTACATTTCGCCGTCCTTTTCCAGTTGCTCCAGCAGGACCTCGGTGTATCCGTTTATCACCATCAGCAGGTTGTTGAAGTCATGGGCTACACCGCCGGCGAGTCGGCCAACGGCGTCCATTTTTTGCGACTGACGAAGCTGCTCTTCGAGGTGACGGCGATCGGTAATGTCTTCCGCGATGAGCTCCAGCACTTCTTCAGGCTCGTCGGCGCTGAGGGCGGCGCAGCCGCTGAGCCGGACGATGATGACGCGCTGGTCTTTGCGTTTCCATTTCACTTCGACGCCATTCAAAGTTCCGGTGCGGCGATAGTCTTCACTTAATTTGTCCAATTCCTGAGGATTGACGAAGACCTCATGGCGCGCATTCAGTTTAAGAAGATCTTCGATTGATTCATGCCCGAGCATGGTGACAAGAGCCGGATTGACATCGAGGAATCTTCCACCAATCGTGCACCGGCAAATGCCGAAGGCCGCGCTCAAGATCAACGAGCGGGAGCGAGCTTCGGAACGGCGCAATGCTTCTTCATAGCGTTTGTGCTCGATGGCTGCAGCCAACTGCTGCGAAACGAACTTCAGGATTTCCCGGTCGCGCTCGCAGAAACGGGTATTTTGACTGTAACTCTGGACCACGAGGACACCGATGCAAGTGGCGCCACTCTTCAGCGGAACGCCGAGCCAGTCGACGGAAGGAGCGCCGATCAGCTCCACTTCACCGCGGCGCACGAGATCGTCAAAAACAGCGGGGGTCGCGAGCAGGGGCTCGCCGGTTCGCAGGACGTATTCCGTAAGACCGCGGCCGAGGGGCTTTGATGTAGGTGTTTCGTCGTGTTCATCGACGAAGTAAGGAAAGCTCAACAACTGGGATTGAGGATCGTAGAGCGAGATATAAAAGTTGCGCGCATTCATCAACTGGCCGAGGATGTTGTGAATGGCGGCAATAAATTGCTGCAGATCTTCGGCGGACTGGCTGCGCGCCGCAATCGCGTAGAGAGCGCCGTTCAACTCCTCGGCTCGCTTTTGCTCGGTGATGTCGCGGTAGGAGGCGTACACCCCAACTTGCTGACCGTGCACGGTGACGGGCGCGGTCGAGAGCAACACCTCGACGAGGGAGCCATCCTTTCGCTGGCGGCGGGTCTCGAGCGAAACCTTGTTCTGGGTATTGATGCACTGGCCGATCCACGCGGTTTCCGCATAGCGATCGGGCGGCACGATGAGTTCATCGAGACGCTGGCCGACAGCCTCATCCGCGCTGAAGCCGAACAGACGGGTGAATTCTCCGTTGATACGAAGAATGCGTTTTTCATGATTTACGATGCTGATGGCTTCGGGCGCGTGCTCGGTGATCTGTTCGAAATAGGCTTTCTCGACTGCCAGCCGGACTTCGGCGGCGTTGCCGCTTATGGGGGGTGTTGTATCGGAGACGGGGGGCAGGGCTGGGGGCGTCCCCTGTTCTAAGGCATTTTGCTGGCCATTGATCTGCAGACCATTGATCTGCAGCCCATCGATCTGCAGACCATTGACCCGCGACTGCTCGCCGGAAGCTGCTGGGGCGATTTTCTCCCCCATACGGTCCTTTCCCCAGATGTACCGCGAATAGTGAGATGGTAAGTGGGGCGGTCTATTCGCCGGTAGTTACTGCGGTAACCGGGGACCAGAACGGCTTTGCGGGATGCGGAAGTTATCTGAAAACAAACCTTGCACAGAAGGTCAGAGGGAGGGCGGCAACGCAGAACAGACCTCGCGCAGGATAAGCTTTTGTTTTTCGGTCAAGATCAGAAATTCGAATCCGCAGCGCAGGCCTTCCCTATATCGCACCACGGCTCGCAGCTTCATAAGACGAGGCGGGAGCGGAAGGGAAAATTCCAGGGAGACAACTTCGCCTACTTTCAACTCACCGCTCAGGGTCGCTCCTATGCCGTCCTCGCCAAGCTCGGCGGTTCGGCCCCAGCATGTCGATGTATGGCCTTCGCGAAATACCGATGCTTTTATACTTGCGTCAAGATGATGACGAGAAAACTGCCGCTGACGCGCGTACCCCCTGGCGGCTGCGTGGACCTCTTTGTTGAATTTCGCCTGCTCCATCTTCTCCTGTGATTGTGCGCCAGCGCGGGCGTTGCTCTCAATAAGCAACAATTTGCATGTACCAAGGAGGTTAGCTGGCGAAGGGCGAGCGATTTCCCCTGGAAGCCTCTCGCAAGGATAAAGGTGAATAGAGTAAAGGAGCGTAAAGACAGGTGACAGACTGAAGTGCGGCAGCTAACATGAGAGATAGGGCTTTCTGTGGGCGTGTCGAGACACGCTAGAGCGTTCGCCTGAGGTCGTCTTAATTCCTATGTCATATCGTTCAAATGCTGCCGAAGCCTGGTATCCCGAGCCAAATTCGCCGGCGGCGCTACACGATATACCGCTCGATTTGCTTCCGCCTGCCAGTCTCACGCAGCCGCTTTGGAGATCGCT
>Ga0302179_10001642_pt1 | contig 13414 bp, 9 predicted proteins | sample I_Palsa_E3_1_FD_198788 | JGI IMG/M metagenome (GOLD analysis project Ga0302179, IMG submission 198788) | Peat permafrost microbial communities from Stordalen Mire near Abisko, Sweden - I_Palsa_E3_1 | ecosystem: Environmental > Terrestrial > Soil > Palsa > Peat permafrost | place: Sweden: Abisko...
CGGCGCAAGGAAGTCGTCGAACTCAAGATCTTGCTGCAGGATCTGCAGGAACACGTGGGCGCGGCTCCGTCAGAAGATCAACTCGATCAACTGAACGAGCTGATTGCGCGCTCGCAGCGCAGCTTCAAGGAACTCATTGACTCATTCGAAGATGCGGCGTGCGCCGTGTCTTTGGACGGGACCTTGCGCACTGTTAACAAGAGCGTGAGCGAGCTGGTAGGGCTGCCTTACACGGCGATCGTGGGACACAAATTTTTCGACTTTCTGGAAGAGCCAACCCGCGCCAGCATAGAAGCAGGACTCCCGCGTTTTCTGGAAAAGAGACATTGGGCTGGGACCCTCCGCATACGTCTCAAGAACAATTCCCGGCCGCTCTACTTCGATTGCGTGCTCAACGCGATCGTGAAAAGCGGCGAGGTGGTGGGAGTCAGCGCGCTGGGGCGGGATGTGACCGGACAGCACGAAAAAGAACTGCGGTTCACGGAACTGTTCGAGACGCTTCAGGAAGGCGCGTATTTCAGCACGCCGGAAGGCCGGCTGCTCGACGCCAATCCTGCGTTAGTAAGTATTCTGGGCTATGCGACCAAGAATGAACTGCTCGCGCTCGACGCTGGCAAGTTGAACGTCGATCCGGCGGCAGAACCGGTGCTGGGCCGCGCCGCTGACGATCGCGGAGGAGTCCGGGCGCGGGAGATCACATTGCGGAAGAAAGACGGAACACCGGCGGTGTTTCTCGAATCTTCTCGCGCGGTGTGGGATGATGCGGGCAAATTGATTCGTTATCAGGGCACGCTGGTAGACGTCACGGAAAGGCGCAAGCTTGAGCGCCAAGTGCTGCAACAGGAGGAATTCCGCAAGCGGTTGCTGGAAGGCTTTCCCGACCTGATTGTCGTGGTCGATCTGCAGGAACGATACACGTTTGTGAGTTCCCGCGTTCGCGACCTGTTGGGGTACCAACCCGAGGATCTCTTAGGCAAGAAGATATCGGAAACCGAGGGTCGCTCCCCTGAACTGGTGGAACTCTACAACGACGTTGCCTCCAGCAGAAAGATTTTCGGCTCGGCGGAATACGGCACCCGGCGCCGCGATGGCAGCGGACGCACGATGCGGGCCTCGGCCAGCCAGTTCTTTGACGCCGATTCGAAGCTGGCCGGCGTGATCATTTCGGTTCACGACATCACGACGGAAAAGAAATTCGAGCAACAAATCGTGCAGAGCGAACGATTGGCTGCCATGGGTGCGATGATCGGCGGAGTTGCCCACGAGCTTAATAATCCCCTCACCAGCATTCTGGGAGTGAGCGAGCTTCTGCAAGATAGTCAAACCACGGATGCGGCGCAGAAGCAAATCGCCATATTGCAGCAGCAGGCGCGGCGCGCCGCCGAGATTGTCAAGAACCTGACCTATTTTTCCCGGCCTCAGTCGCCCGGCCAGACTCGGGTGAATCTGGCTGAGGTGGTCGAACGCACGCTCAACCTGCATGCTTATTCTCTGAGGAAGAACAGCATTACAGTGGACTTTCTGCGCGAGCCTGGGCTGCCCTACGTGCAAGGCGACCCACACCAACTGATGCAGGTGTTTCTGAATGTGATATTGAATGCAGAGCAGGCGATTCGCGAAGCTCGCGACCGGGGAACGTTACGCATCCGGTTGGGAACGAGCGGAGGATCCGTCTGGGCCAGCTTCCTGGACGACGGTCCGGGGATTCCGCCCGACATCCTGGCCAGCGTGTTCGATCCCTTCTATACGACGAAGCGTCCGGGGCGCGGAACCGGGCTCGGCCTCAGCATCTGCAAATCGGTGATGAAGGAACACAACGGCACCATCGAAGCCGCTAACGCTCCCGGAGGCGGAGCGGTTTTCACCGTGACGCTGCCGGTGGCGCCTCAAGCCAGCGGCGCCTAGTCTCTTTCCACCGCCATGGCCACGGCATTGCCTCCACCCAGGCACAGAGCGGCGATTCCACGCTTCGCATTGCGGCGAGACATTTCATAGATCAGAGTCACCAGCACGCGCGCGCCACTGGCTCCGATAGGATGGCCGATGGCGACCGCGCCGCCATTCACGTTCACGTTGTTGAAATCAAGCCCAAGCTCACGCATCACGCCCAGCGCCTGCACCGAGAAAGCTTCGTTGAGTTCGTACAGATCAACGTCTTCGTTCTTCCACCCGGTCTTTTCCCAGATTTTTCTCACCGCATCGACGGGAGCCATCATGACCCATTTGGGTTCGACCCCGCTGGTGGCCTGCGCCACAATTCTCACCATCGGTTGGACGCCCAGTTCCTTCGCGCGCTGCGCGCTGGTCACCACCACGGCCGCGGCTCCGTCATTCACTCCAGGCGCGTTGCCGGCGGTCACGGTTCCGTCTTTCTTGAACGCCGGCTTCAATGAACGGAGAACCTCGATCGTCGTGTCCTCGCGTGGGGATTCGTCCTTCTCAAACAGCACCGGAGACGCGCCTTTCTTCTTCGCGGGAATTTCTACCGGCACAATCTGCGATTTGAACCGGCACTCCTTCATTGCAGCTACCGCTTTGCGGTGCGAGTGGACCGCGAACTCATCCTGCTCTTCTCGGGTGATACCGTATCTTTCCGCCACGTTCTCGCCGGTGATGCCCATGTGATAGTCGTTGTAGATGTCCCACAGTCCGTCGTGCACCATGGAATCGATCACTTGCCCGTTTCCCAGCCGGTATCCCTTGCGCGCCTGCGGCAGCAGGTAAGGAGCGTTGGTCATCGATTCCATGCCGCCCGCCACCACGATAGAACTGTTTCCGGTCTGCACCGCTTGCGCCGCAAGAGCCACCGCTTTCAATCCGGAGCCACAAACTTTGTTGATTGTCATGGCACCTGTTGCGGGCGACAATCCCGCGAAGATTGCCGCTTGCCGCGCGGGGTTTTGCCCCAGTCCGGCAGGGAGCACATTGCCCATGATGCATTCGTCGACTTGATCGGAATTCAATCCAGCGCGCTTCACCGCCTCTCGCACCACGACCGCGCCCAACTGCGGAGCGCTTAAATCGGTGAGGCTGCCCTGAAATTTTCCTACCGCAGTACGACAACCAGAAATGATGACAACATCATCGAAAGCCGCCATTGATCATGCTCCCGCGAAGATTTCGCAACCTCATTATAGATGCGTCATCCTCGAAAATGATCGAAAACAATGAATGCCCCACGACCAGTCACGGGACAAGTGGATCACGCACGCGCGAACGGTTCGGACTCGTGCGCGGTCGATCATCGTTGCACTTCGTCGGTTGCGAGGGGCTTGCTCGCAATGTGTTTTCGTGATGAGCTGTGGGCTTTTTGTCGTTCACTCGCAACTCCCGGTGACTTTGGTACAACACCGCACGCTATACCTCATGCATTTTTTTCTTGACTTCATTTTTCATTAACTCTATACAATCAAATAGTTGCAACAAACGATCGTTGCAGATTTTTCCATGAAAAATGGAAAGGGAGAATAGAAACCAATGGCAACCAAGAAAAAGGCAAAAAAGAAAAAGAAGCATTAAGAAGGTCAGTACGAAGTCAAGCAAAGGGGACGCCGAAAGCGTCCCCTAAGTTTTTGTGGTGGAGATCGAGTGGGGCGTCGATGAATCCAGCGATTTCGGAATACCCTTCACGACATTCGGAACTCGTTTTTCCCTGGCCGGACACAATCCACGAAACGCGCAGAAACTGCAGTGAAAGTCGGGTTTAGGTTGGAAGTTCCCTTCGGCGATGCCGCGTGCCACAGCCAGCACGCGGTCCCTCGCCTCGCTCAGCTGAAACTCGGTGCGTTTGGAAAAAATAGGGACGTTGCCTTCGAGATTGTGAAACACCAACGCGCCTACGCGGTATCCCCACTTTTCACGCGCGGCCATGGCGTAGATCGAGAGCTGCAGACTCTCGTCGGCGTCTTCCTGCGATCGAGCCTTGCCGGTCTTGTAATCCACAATGGCAATGCTTCCATCGGCCGCTTGATCGATTCGGTCGATTCGTCCCGCAACCTTCGTCCCCGCGATCTGGACTTCGAACCATTCTTCGGTGTGCAGAACATCGAGTTTGGGAGAGGAACGCGTCCCCTCTAAGAATTCGTGTAACTGCTGCAGACCTTGCTTCAAGTACAGGTCGCGCTGATAGTCGTCCTGGATGCCAGCCACACCCGGATCGTCACGAAACAGTTGCAGCAGTTCGTCGTCGCTCTTTGTCCTGCCCAGACGCACGGAATCGTAATAGGTTCGTAGCACACGATGCATGGCTGCGCCGTACTGCATGGCCGCATGGACCTCCCGCGCCAGCTTCCACTCGCGCTCAAACTTAAATTGCAAGGGACACATCTCATAGGTTTCCACGGCCGAGGCGCTCAGACGTGCATCGAGTCCTTCGATTGGCGCGAGGGCAAGCCACTCCGGCAAGCGCGAGCCTTCGGCAAGAGCTGGGTCGGCCCCGGCGGCAATCTCGATCAGCTCGGGCTGCGAAGGCAACGCCTGCCGCGACCTGAGCCAGGGTTCGAGGCCCGGGTTGCCGATGAGTTCGCGCATCAGTCCGGCTGGAGTCTTGTCGCGGCCGATTCCCTGCTTTCCGTAGATGTGCAGCGAATCCCTGGCGCGCGTCATCGCCACGTAGAAAAGTCGGCGCTCTTCCTGATCGTAGAGGGTCTTATCATCGGCGGCTGCGGCGGAGTCCGGATCGCGCAGCTCTCGGGGAAACTCCACCAGCGTTTCGCGGTAGCTGGCGGGGAACGAACCCCGTGTGGCGCGCAGGATGAAAACGTGAGGGAACTCGAGTCCTTTCGCTCCGTGCGCGGTCATCAGGCGCACGGCGTCCTCGTCGTCCTTCGAAGCCATCGGAATCACGCCACCGGCTTGGCGAAAATAATCGAGGTATTCGATCCATTCGCCCAGCTCCTTCGTTTTGGTGGTTTTCTTCTGCTCCCATTCGCCGGCGAACTTCAAAGCCGCTTGCAGGATGGCCGAGTTGAGGTCGAGGCCGAACTGCTTGCCAATGAGTTGCAGAGCGGCGCGCGTTGTCGCTTTCTTCCGCGTGACCTCATCGCGGGCTTGGCGAACGCACGCGAGCACTGCGGGTCCCCCGGCAACGCCGTCGAGGACCGATGCGAGCGGAACCACAACTCCGTCTTTCGATTCCTTCGCGATCGCACGCAGCGCGGCGCGAAGTTGCTCGGGATCGACATTGAACTGCGGCAGCGCGGCCACGCGAAAAAGGCTGGCATCGGATGCGAGATCGACCACCACCGCGACACAGGCAAACAGGTCCCGTACCTCGGGGGTATCGCTTACGTCCATGTTCTCGATGGAGAAAGGAATGCTCCGCTCGGCCAGTTGCTGCACCACATCGTCGCGGTGGATATGCGAGCGGTAGAGAACGCCGAAGTCTTTCCACTTGCAACGTGTGCGCCGCCTGGTCTCTTCGATGATGCCGGCCACGTCCGGCGCTTCGGCATCCTTACCGGCGAAAGAGATCGCTTCGGCCGGGAAGGTAGCCAGCGTTCTTCCTTCCTTCGTCGCGTCCTCCTCGCGCGCGGACTCCAGAGGAATTCGCCGGTAGGCAAGAGCGTCGTTTGCGGCAAACACGGGAGGATTTTTGTCGACCACAGCGAAGGCGCATTGCAGAATTGGAGTGGTGGAGCGGCGGTTTTTGCCCAGCACTACCAACTTCGTCCGAGGAAAATGCCGGCGGAACAGGTGGAACGCCGCGCTGGACGCGCCCCGGAAACGGTAGATGGCCTGATCCGGGTCTCCGACGCCGAAGACGTTCGCTTCGGTTCCGGCGAGCGCCGCCAGAATCTTGATCTGCGCGAAGTTGGCATCCTGAAATTCGTCGACCAGAGTGAAGCGAGTGCGGGCGCGTTCCGCGACCAGCAGATTTTCATCGCTCACGAGCAGTTCGTGCGCCCGCGTGATCATGTGGCCGAATGTACCTAGATTTTCTTCGCGCAGCCAGCGCTCGCTGGTGGCAAACACGCGGGCAATTTCCTGGCAGCGCCCGATCACCTCGTCATCGCTCAACTGATCCTTTGACTTCGCAACTCTTGGAACGGGCAGTTCGCCGCGCTCCAGCCGCGCAACATACTCCGCGTATTTTTCCGGCGTCACCAGTTCGTCGTGGCACCGGCTGAGAAAACCGAGCAGGTCGTTGAGGAACTGTGCCACGTTTGCGGCGCGGACGTAGTGTTCGAGATGAAGCTCATGAATTCGCTTGCGCAGGTAGATCCACAGATCTTTTTCGTCGAGCACGCCGAAGTCTTTTCCGGCGCGCTTCAGCAGGTCGAGGCAATAGTCGTGAAACGTTGCCGCATGAATCTGCTTGCCGAGGAGCCCGCTCACGCGGTCACGCATCTCGCCGGCTGCGGCTACGGTGTAGGTGAGGGCGAGCACTTCGTCCGGTTTAGCGTGTCCCTGCTGGATAAGACGGGCGATGCGGTGGATCAGGACCGAGGTCTTGCCGGTGCCGGCGCCCGCCACGACCAGCATCGGTCCGTGGACGTGTTCGATCGCATCGCGCTGGTGATCGTCAGGAGCGAACGGTGCGGAATGAGATTGTGCTTTGGAGACAACCATCGCGGGTCAGAATACCACTGTGGTCGGCAGCGTGCAGGAAACGAAACAGTGGGGCATTTACAACGAGTACAGCAAGGAGGAAACAACCGCTATCGCAGCGATTGCGGCCGTCTCAGCGCGGAGAATCGTATCGCCGAGCGATGCCGAAATCCATCCCGCCTGCTGAAACGAATGCAATTCGTCTACGGTCCAGCCGCCTTCGGGACCAATGGCCAAAACAATCCCTTCTTCTGCGGTCTGCGTCACAACGTCGCGCAGCAAGGTTTTCGCTTCCGATTCGGCCAGTAGGATCCGCAGAGCCCCGGGGAGATTCAGAGCGTCCGCAACCTTGAGCGGAGCCGCAATTTCCGGTGGAGAGGAGCGGCGCGACTGTTCCGCCGCCTGCCGCGAAATCCGCCGCCAACGCTCTGCTCGTTTCGCCGAGGCAGCGGCGAGATGCGAATCCGTTCGCCGCGAGATCACGGGCATAATTCGGGAGACGCCCAACTCCGTGCACTTTTCGATCGCCCACTCCATGCGGTCGAACTTGAACACCGCGAGAACAAGGGTAATTTCGGGCAAGCTCATAGCGGAAACTTCTTCGGCTAGGTCGAACTCAACGCGATCGTCGCTGACCGATCTTATTCGGCCGCGGCGCACGACCGTGCCCGCGGCAATGTCGAAATTCTGCCCAATTCTAGCGCGCAGGACGCGTGCCAGATGATCGGCGTGCGCGCCGAGCAGAGCGGCACGATCTCCAGCAACTTCGTCGGCGATGAAGCGGCGGCGGGTCACGGGTCAGTTCTCAGTTCTCAGTTCTCAGTTCTCAGTTAAGCGAAGCTCAGAAGCGCGCACAGGGTTCTTATTTGTTATGTGTTTTGAAAGTGAAAGGGCAATCTGATTCCGGTTTTGCTGAGAACTGAGAACTGGGAACTGAAAACTCTTTTACCCGAACATATTCTTCACTTTTCCGAGCAGCGACCGCGTCATCGGTTGATTGTCCACCTTCGCGGTAGTCTCTAGTTCCTGGAGAAGCTCTTTCTGGCGTTTGCTCAGCTTGCTGGGAATCTGCACACGCACTTCCACGTAGAGGTCACCCTTGCCGTGTCCATTGAGCACCGGCACGCCCTTGTTGCGGATGCGGAAAGTGGAGCCGGGCTGGGTTCCTTCGGGGATCTTGAGCGTGTGCTCGCCTTCAAGAGTGGGCACGCGAATTTCGGCGCCCATCGCCGCTTGCGTTACGGACAGCGGGACGGCGCAGTGCAAATCGTTCCCTTCCCGCACAAAAAACGGATGCTCCTTCACATGCAACACGATGTAGAGATCACCCGCCGGTCCTCCGAAGGGGCCGGTCTCGCCTCCGCCGGTAAAGCGGATGCGGGTCCCGTCTTCCACACCCGCGGGAATCTTCGCGTCGACCGAGCGCTGGCGCAGAATCCGGCCTTCGCCTTTGCACTTGGGGCAAGGATCGGTAATCACGCTGCCCGTTCCCTGGCAGGAAGGACAAGTCCGCGCGATGCTGAAGAAGCCTTGCTGATAGCGCACCTGGCCGCGGCCAGAACAGGACCGGCAGGCGGTAGGGCCTTTGCCGGTCGCCGTACCTGAACCGCGGCACTCCTCGCAGGCTTCGTGACGGCGAACCATCACGCGAGTTTCCGTGCCGAAGGCAGCTTCCTCGAACTCGATGCTCAGATCTTCGCGCAGGTCCGCGCCACGCTGCACCCGGCTGCGGCGGCGTCCACCGCCTCCAAAGGCGTCCCCGAAACCGAAGAATTCACCAAAAATCTCGCCGAAGTCCTGGAACCCCGTAGGGTCGAAACCCGCGCCCGGCCCGCCCGCATTACCTACTCCGGCGTGGCCGTAACGGTCGTAGAGCGACCGCTTTTCGGAATCAGCGAGAATCGCGTAAGCCTCCGTAACTTCTTTGAAGCGTTCTTCCGCATCCGGATTGTTCGGGTTCCGGTCGGGGTGGTGCTGCATGGCGAGCCTGCGATAAGCGCTCTTCAGTTCAACTTCCGTGACCGTGCGGCTCACGCCAAGCACTTCGTAATAATCGCGTTTTGCGTTCGTGGCCAGAACAGGCGCCTTTCTGATCAAAAAATATTATGAAAACAAATCAGGCTGGAAAACCTAACTTCTTTTTTGCTTATCTCCCCGGATTCTTCGCCACCTTCACCATCGCAGGCCGCAGCAGGCGATCCTTGAATTTATAACCGCGCTGCAATTCCTCGATCACCTGATGGTCGGGAGCTTCGCTGGTCTCCACCATTTCGATGGCCTCGTGGTAATGCGGATCGAACGGTTCCCCCTTCGACACAATCGCGTTCACCGAAAGCTTTGCCAGCCCAGCCTGCAGTTGCTTGTAAATCAACTCCACTCCGCTACGGAGCTCAGCCGCGTCCGATTTCACCTGCAGGGCGCGCTCCATGCTGTCCATCACGGGCAACAATGACTTGATCGCATCCGCCACGGCATAGTCGCGAGATTCCTGCTGCTCCTTGATCCCGCGCTTGCGCGCGTTATCGAATTCCGCCTGCGCCCGCGCCAGCCGGTCGAGCAGAGAATCACGCTCCGCCCTCAGCTTTTGCAATTCCGCCTCCGCGCCAGACGATTCCCTGCTCGCCGCTGCTTCCGCTACGGTGTCATTCCCATCATCCCCCGCCGGCACTTCGTGATCCAAATCCAGCCCGGCGTTTTGTGCTTCCGACTTGCCGTTCGCTTTAGCCATAACCACAATGATTACTCCGATTCGTTCAGGATTTTGTCAAAGAGGCGCGCCATGTAGGAAACGGCGGTCATCGTGTGCTGGTAATCCATCCGCATCGGGCCAATCACGGCCAGCGACCCGACCATGTCGCTGCCAGACCGCGCGGGGGCTCCGATCAGCACGAAGTTCTGCATGGAGGGCAGTGCATCATCCAGGCCGATCACCACCCGCACGGCCTCCTGCTTCACGTCGAGGTAGGCTCCGAGGAGTTGCGCCACTTTTTCTTTCTCCTCCAGAGTCTGCAGCATTTCCTGCAGACGCTTGCGATCTTCCTGGCCGGTCACCAGGTTGGCCGCGCCCTCCACGAACACCACCTGCGCTCCGGTTTCAGAAGCAAGCGCTCCCTGCTTGTAGAGTTGCTCAATCGAATTCATCAGGCGGTCGTACTCGCTGCGTTCCTGCTCAATCCGGCGCGAAAGTTCGGCGCGCATGGACTCCATGGTCCAGCCGCGAAAATTGTCGTTGATGTACCGCGCAGCGAGATCCAGCTCGGCCTGGGGCAAATCGAGCCGCAGGACGCGGTCGCGAACCAATCCCGAACGCGTCACCAACACCGCCAGCACCTTCTGATCGCCCAGGCGCGAGAAATACACATGCTCCAACGCATTCCTTGCGCCGCTGGTGGCCACGGTCACGCCCACATTCCGCGAGATCAGCGAAAGCACACGCGAAGTGCGCTCCATGAATTCCTGCACATCGCTGATGCCCGCCAGCGAATCGGAAATCATGCTCTCTTCCTGCGGGGCCAGCTTGGCTGTTCCCGTGATCTGTTCCACGTAGTACCGGTATGCGTCGGTGGTCGGAACGCGGCCCGACGAGGTATGCGTCTGCTCGAGAAAGCCGGCCTCCGACAAATCCGCCATCACATTGCGAATCGTAGCCGGACTGAGACCTTCGCGGTTCGACCGCGACAGCGTTCGCGAACCCACCGGCTCGCCCGTGGAAATGAAAGTCTCCACGATCGCGGTGAGAACTTCGCGCTCGCGCTTGCCGATATTTGGGTCGGATGGCATTTAAACTACTGGGCTTGCTCAGGCGTTGTCGAAGCGATGGTCCCGGACCGGGCCGGGTCCTCCAACTTAGCATTTCCAGCTAACTGTTTTAGATGCAGAAACTTAGCTTTGGACGCAAAGCCCGCTCTGCTTGGATTCTAGGAAGCCACTTGCGTCCTGTCAAGGAGTGTATTGTGCCTGCCGGGCAGCGGTGAAATGTAGACGTGCAGCCGAGGTCAATACGTGTAATCGCTGATTTCAACAGTTAAGGAATAGACTCAATCGCGGGGCGTTGAACGGGAGAGTTGAACGGGAAGATCGCATTCTTGAAAAATCTCCCGCAAATCGTAAGATGCCAGTGCAAGTGACTCCGCGCCTATGACCCGACCAACGACGCAGGCAATCTCACCGTTCTTCATCGTCAGCAACGTCGACCAAACCATCGCTTTTTACCGCGACAAGCTTGGCTTCGAGACCAGATTCCAGCAGCCGGATCGAGACCCTTTTTTCGCCATCATCGGCCGCGACGGAGCACAGATCTTCGTCAAGTCCCAGAAAGACGTGCCGCCACTGCCAAACTCCAAGCGTCATCCCCACCTGCGGTTGGATGCCTTCGTCTATGCCCCAGACCCCGAAGCGCTCGCCGCCGAATTTGCCGACCGATTTGCCGACGGTGGGGCAGCATTCAGCGTGCCCCTTCAGGATACCCACGACGGTCTTCGCGGCTTCGAGATTCGCGACCCTGACGGCTACGTCTTGTTCTTCGGTCGACCCAGGTAGATGGCTGCGCAGCGATGCGTCGGGCAATGAGTGTGAAGGTGTTTACGTCGATTCGGTGCATCAGGTCGATAGTCTCTAAAAGGTGATCGAACCATATATCGGCGCACCGAATCGCCAGCAAGCGATGTGATGTTGCTTCAGCCGCGGCCAAGAAGACTGTAAAGCAAGAGTCCCAACACGATCAGGGTGAAAACGACATACTTCCAGTCACGTTGATAGAAAAATGCGAAAACTGAAAATGTAACCCGGGCTATTGGCGTAGCGATTAGAAGTAAGAGTCCGAGCTGAATTAATCCTCGTCCGTGAAAGGCTATCGCATCGTTGAAAATCCCGGAAATCGTACGCAGGCTTTGAGGTTCACTTTGGAAGACGCGATAGTTGAATGCAGGAAAAGGAAAACGAGCAAGATAAACTACACCTCCCACCAACACGACGCTGGCCGCAAGAAGTACGCCGCTCCGTAAGAGCAATCCCATCAACTCGTCTATCCTCTTGTCGCTTTGCGCAGGTCCGCTATTCATTGTTATCCCCTGGTTCATTAGATTTTGCCCGCAAGCCCGCTGTAGATCATCAAGACTGCAAGAGCGCCGATTACGACGGTGAAGACGATACGCAAAACTTGCACTTCTGCCCCGGCCAGGGCGCGCGCGCCTGCGATCGATCCGGCCAGAACCCCGAGCATCACGGGCATCGCGAGGCCCGGATCGATGTAACCTCGGCCCAAATAGATTCCCGCCCCTGCGGCGGCGGTCACCCCGATCATAAAATTGGAAGTCGTGGTTGATACCTTGAATGGGAGCCCCATTGCCTTGTCCATGGCAAGGACCTTCACCGCGCCAGACCCGATTCCTAACAGGCCAGACAATACGCCCGCGACTATCATCAACAAGAAGGCCATTGGCACTCCCCGAACGTGATAGCTCTTGAGACCGGTGCTCGTCGGATACGTACTGTCCAGGCGGAGCCAAGTCGCAATCCGGTCGGGGCCTTTGTCCTGATTTGAAGGAGAGCCCCCGCGGAATGAAACGAATGCTGAATAGATCAGCACAAGGCCAAAAATGACTGCGATCACCGACGCATGTAAGTACACTACGAGAGAAGCCCCGACCAGCGCGCCCGCGGTCGTTGCCATTTCCAAAAACATTCCTACGCGAATATTCGAATATCCTTCGCGCACGTAGGCTGCCGCAGCTCCGCTGGATGTGGCAATTACTGAAACTAGCGCTGCACCAATCGCATAGTGAATGTCCACGTGAAAGATAACCGCTAGTAGCGGCACGATAACAAATGATCCGCCGAGTCCAGTCAGCGCGCCAAGGAACCCGGCAAGGAGCGATCCTGCGAAAATCAACGCCGTGAATTCCAGAGAGCCCATTTAAGAAGTTGTTCCTCTAAACACTATTTGGGTTGCATGGTAACTTGCACAACCTTTCGTTCACCAGGCTCAAGATGCAAGGTTGGATCGGACGGGTTCGAATAGAACCAATTCTTGTAATCCTTGGCCGTAACCTCAAGCAAGACGTCGAAGAGCGGGCTAACCGGAACTTCCCAGTCTCCTTGGTCGGTTTGTGGGAAATATGCTGTGCCGGCTGATCCAGCGCCGCCGCCTTCGGCCCCAACCGTCCTGACCATAAAGCCCTCGACCGCCTTGCCGGTGATGCGGTCGCTCACGGTAAGTACCAACACGGCTGGCTTAGGCCCCACCTTCAGCCGAACATGAGCAGTGGGGTTCGCTGCGGTCAGCACGACCGTCTGCTTGTATGGACTGGCCTCGTTGTACCAGTAACCGGATAAGGGCGCAGAAGCGTTCAGTTCAACTTTTCCGAGAGGTAGCTGAGTTAGCTCGAACTCTCCGTTCGGAACGTTCGAACTCGCGGTGCTTCTGCTTGCGCCATTCTCCGTCACAACCAAATAGCTGACCGAGGGCCCGAGTAACGGTTTGCCATCCTCATCCACGACTGTGCCAACAATGCTGCCGGGTTCTTTTGCTGGTTGGGAAACCTGGTCAACCTGAGCGGAACACGGAAACGCCAGCAGGGCGCCGACGCAGATCAGTAAAAAGCGGCCCATAGAAACTCCTTAAGAGCCAAGTTTGCAGGAGTTATAACATACATGGCGAAAGGTAACAACCGGATATCCTTAACGCAAAAATAGGGCGACCAGCCCTACTTTTTCTTCTCGAATCCGCGTCCTACCCGGAACACATGCCCATCCGGATGCCTCAGGTGCATCTCGCGGACGTTCCACGGCATATCGGTGGGTGGAAATGTGACCTCCAGCCCGGCGGCGACGCAATGCTTGTGCATCTCGTCCACGTCGCGGCTTC
>Ga0302179_10001647_pt1 | contig 13358 bp, 10 predicted proteins | sample I_Palsa_E3_1_FD_198788 | JGI IMG/M metagenome (GOLD analysis project Ga0302179, IMG submission 198788) | Peat permafrost microbial communities from Stordalen Mire near Abisko, Sweden - I_Palsa_E3_1 | ecosystem: Environmental > Terrestrial > Soil > Palsa > Peat permafrost | place: Sweden...
TCAAACAAATGCGTGGATTTTTCCAGCACCCCGTAGCGCGAATACGTGATCTCGGACTGCGCGGCGCCCCACCGGCTCTTAAAGGTGATGAGGCCTTCCTGGTCGGCGTCGCAGCGCCCGAAATCCAGATAGCGCAAGCCGGACGCCTTGGCATCCTGAATGGCATTCCAGAACAACAGGTGCATGCTGCCCAGGTTGTTGAACTCTGCGTCGGAGCACCCGTATTTATAGGTGAGCGTGTCCTTGTAGCGGATGGTCACCATCGCCGCGATGGGCCGCTCTTGTTTGAAGGCTACGCGGATCTTCATGTCGTCGCCGAAACAATCGAGCAGGCTGGCAAACCACTTCTTCGATTGCGGCGCCAGACCCTGCCGCTTCCGGCTGATGGTGAACAGCCGGAAGAAGTGGTCCAGAAAAACTTTTGAAGATTCTTCGCGATAAATCAGGCCGTCGCGCTCCGCGCGGCGAATTTTTCGTTGCGTGGAACTTTTGTGAAAATTGCCGTAGAGCGTATCGAGGGACGGGGACAGATCGAGCTCGTGAAAAGCGTAGGTCACTTGCGTGCGCCGCAACCGGGTTCCCAGATCGAGAGTTTCCCGCGGACGAATTTCGAAGTAACGCCACTTGGCCCGCTCGAAATCCTTTTCCAGGGCAGCAGACAGAAGTTCTCGATCTTCCTCCTGGTCAACCAGGGGATCGCAGTGGTCCGAGAAGGGCAGCGAAACCAGGCGGCCTCCGGTCAACCAGCTCTCGACCCGGCAAAAAACGATCGCGTTTTCCAGATCTCCCTCGTCGTGAGAGGTAGTGTAGGCGACGGGCTGAAATCCGTAGGTCCGGGACAGCGCCCTGAGCCACGCAGAAGAATGAAATAACGAGGCCCGGGGATGCCGCTGCAAGAAGTCGTCCCAACGCGCATCCTTCAGGGGCTCGATGCACCGCGCCACCTTCGGCTCCCTGGACGACGGTCTACCTTTTGCGAATCCTAGGCGAGCAGCCTCGGAGAGCGCTAAGGGATTTTCTGCATTGGCAACTAGCGAAAGTTTTAGGGTCTTCATCGTTGATTCTGCGAAGGCCCTGGTCGAAGCCCGAGGGGAGAGGTTGGTCATAAATCGCTGCTGGGCAAGCTGTCCTGCCCGATCCTTAAAGTCTTAGTTTGCCGTTCCTTACCTGCCATGCTGGCTTCCCATTCTTGCTTGCATGATGGTCGCTTGCACGAGGTTTGCCAGACGATCCTGATCCGCCAATTCATTTTCCGGTCTAGCCTGCCGACTAACTGCTTGATAACCTTTGCGATGGAGCGAGCCTGCCCCGTTTATCGGTGGCCAGCGCATTAAGAATCGTAGAGACGATGCAGTGCAATGCGGGGAGGTTGCGACTCTCCGGCTTGGCTGGCCGGTCCCAGCGCGCCAGTTTGATTTTGCTACGCACTTCCTCTACCGTCTCAATCAGGATCAGCCGGCCCTGCTCCGCCAGATAGCGGTCGACTGCTCCGATCTTTCCGCGAAAAATGCTGTAGACGGGAACCCCCAGCGCCGCAGCTTCCCGATTCATCGTGCCCCCTCCGCTGACCACCAGATCGGAGAACCAGATCAGGTTCAGGCCGTTGACCGGATTGGCCGGCACCAGCAGTCGGCCGCTGGCGATGAGGTCGCTCCATTGTTCCCGCAACTGCTGGCCCTGCCGGGCATTGCGGGGCAGCGCAACCGTTCGTACGTGGGGTTTCGAGGCCAGCACCCGCAGAGTTTCGGCGAACAGAACCTCACTCTCCGGATTATGATAATGGGCTTCCGTCGCCGGAGGCCGCACCGTCACTAACAAATCTTCGCGAGCGATTCCCAAATCGGTCAGGATGGAAGAATCCGGCTGGAAGCCGGGAATGTAGACATCTTCTTTCAGCCCGGGGTAGCGCAAGACTCTTTCCGGTTTCTTGCTCATCACTCCATCCGGAATTACGTCCGGCATAAGCACCCAGTCGGATTCCAGAAACCCCGTCTTGGTGGAGTGTTCGTAATCGTGCATCATAATCGTGGGGACGCCCAGAGCTTTCGAGGTTAACAACTGCGCCCTCGATCCATGCGAAATCGCCAGATCCGGGCGTTCTGTCGCCACGGTGGGAGCCAGTTCGATTACCCGCAAAAACGTCCCCAGAACTTTCAGAAACTTGTTCTTGCCGTAGTGCCGGCCAATCATTCGGCAGGGTAAATGAAAAAACTCCAGCAGTTCGCGCACTTGATAGATATTTCTGGCCGTGAGCAGCAACTCGACGCCCTGCTTTTCCAGTTCTTGGATGATGGGCAGAAAAAATGGCACATGGGGCGAGTTGTCGATATCGATCCAAACTTTCTTTCTTTTGGCTGCCGGCCAGGTTTTCTCTGGTCCCAGAATCTGCCCTGACTCTCGTGGGCCGGGGGCGGCTTCGAGTTCCGGCGCGGTTGCGGCGGTGCCGCTCATGCTCATGGTGTTGGTTTTATTCATACGTCTGTGTGCGCTTGTTGGTGGTGAAGTGCAACGTCTGTGTCTTGGGGAGTGTTACCCCTGCGGCCCAGCGCTTAAAACGCGTCGTCGCTGAATAAAGCTCTCGGTGTCTGCAGCAGAATTTGAATATCCAGCCAGATCGACCAGGTACGGGCGTATTGCAGGTCCAGACGCACCATGTCGTCAAAGCGTATGCGGCTGCGTCCATTGACCTGCCACAGGCCGGTGATTCCCGGCTTAACCTCGAGAACGCGGCGGCGGTGCCAAACATCGTACTCTTCGCATTCGTAGGGAATGGGCGGCCGTGGGCCCACTAGAGACATATCTCCCCGCAGAACGTTGATAAATTGCGGCAGCTCGTCGAGGCTGGTGCGCCGCAGAATGCGGCCAATCCGGGTGACCCGCGGGTCGTCGGTCATTTTGTATACGGTCCCGTTTCCACCTTCCACGCCGCCATCATGCTCGCCTTTGATGACACTTTTGATGAAATCCTGGTGAATCTTGCGGTCATTGTTGACGTACATGGAGCGGAATTTGAGGAATGTGAACGATTTGCCGAACTCCCCAAGGCGCTCTTGCTTGAACAGAATCGGTCCCTTGGAACTCAGCTTGACCAGTATGGCGACCAGAAGGAACAGTGGAGACAGGAAAAGCAGCGCCGCGGCGCTGACCGAGATGTCCATCAATCTTTTGATCATGCGCGCCGATTTCTGTTTTTCGTTGCGATGAGTCAGGTCGGGATACAGCGTCGGATTGCCCAGCGCAGCTTCCTGCCGCCATTCCTCGGGAAACACATGCGGAGAAATGCCGATTTGGCTGAAGGTCTGCGCGCTAAGATTGTCGCGCAGCGTCTGGCTTACCCGGCTCATGACGGCGCCCAGAATCGATCCCCGATCGTCCTGATTGATTTCCGTGAACATGACCCCGATCACCGATCCGGCCTGATACCAGCCAGCGACATCGGTCTCGCGCGTGGACATGGACAGCGCCGCCAGAATCTGCTCGAGCACGCTTCCCTTGGTCGACGCAGGCAGACCCGCTTTGGCTTGTAAAAGCACCAGCAGGAAGGGTTGCGCGGAGCGCTCGCTGCGCTTCCTTTCCACGGCAATCATGTGGCGAAATGATTCTTCGTCCAGAATATGGTACTCGCGCTGGGTGACGACCCGGATCGCGGTGGGAGCAAGCGTCGGATTTGAGCGGCGTGAAGGCACGGCGTTCTCCACTGATTCGGCGCCACTGGGTTCGGCAGTGGAAACCGAGTTATCGCCTCTTACGTTGGACATAGGTGGATGGAAGCGGTTGCAGGGGAGAAATCTCTTGGTCGGGGGGTTGCTGCTGACTGGCTGTAATCGCCGACGGGCACTGCTCATGGGACCATGCCCGCCAAACGTTATCAGGCCGGCGGAAGCCTTACCGTTGATGTTGACAAAGTCTGAGCCGAACTTTCCGCACTCCATCGCAAAGTCGTTTTCGAGCGTCTGCGCACGCAGGCACGAAGCAACTCAGGCTCCTCCCAGGGAACGTCGTGATAGCCCGAAACCAGAAATGAACTGGCCGGGTCTCTCATCCATTCCTGGGGGAACAGCGTGATCGTGTCGTTCTCCGTGACCTTGGGAGCGGCGTGCACCGGTTCCCCGGACAGCGCCGAATACAAAGCCGCCGGCAGATCGCGGCCCTGGCCGAGCGCGAGGTGTCCGATTTGAGTGGCGCGTGGGTTGATCTCGATCAGGTGTGCGTTCCCGGTTTGCCCCTCCAGCATAAAGTCAAAGCCGTGCAGGCCGGAAAGATTCAGCCGGCGGACCATTTTTTCCGCCGCTGCCGCCATCTCGGGATTTTCGGTCAGGCGCAAAACGCTGGAAGGCCCGGAAGAGTCCAGCTTGTGGACCATCTCAAAATGCAGGCTGGCCAGAATGTTCCCCTGCCAGCAAGCCACGGTGCTGGTGGCCTCGCGCCCGGCGACGAAAACCTGCGCATTGACCACCGGCCGGTGCCGCAACACCGAAGGCCAAACCAAAGTCCGGTCCTGGTCGGCCAGAGCCCGCTTCGCCGCCCGGGCCAGCAAAGGCGGAGCCTGGAGCGCGCGCAAGGCGCGTTCGGCTTCTTCCATCGTATGCACAATCCGGACTCCGTCGCCGCCGGAGGTGCCGTTGGCCTTGAGCACTGCGGGAAAACCGTTACCCGCGAGCCATTCCCTGAGGTCTTCGCGATTTTCAATCGCCTTCGTCTTCGGCGCCCGGATACCTACATCGCGGGCAATGTCCATGAACTGGCTTCTTTCGCAAACTACCGGAAAGCTCTCCGGCGCTCCCAGCGAGCGCTCGATCAGCTCCCGAATCGCCTGTCCCGCTTCCCCCTGCTGCCGCGCCCGATCATGCAAACCATGCAGGTGGCTGGTGGCTAAGTCGTCCCCCGGTATTACGCAATCGGGCTTGCTGGCCGCCATGGCATCCGCGAAGGAAGCCAAAGGCGCCAGCCCGCGATAGGCGTGGGTCTGGCGCACCGCCTTCATTTTGCCCAGCGGATGCCCCGCGGGGCAGACCGCATCCACGATAAACCCGGCGTTGGCCAAAGCCATGGCCAACCGGGCCGTGGGGAACCAGCGAGCGGTCGTCGCAAGTAAGACCGTCAACTTCACTTCTAGCCCAGCCTCCTTGCCTCTTCGCCGGCCGCGATTTCTGCGTCCATGGCCGGGTTGCTGAAATGGGGTGGAATTCTCTCTTCCAGTGGTTCGGGAAAAATTTCCAGGGAAATCGCCAGCGGTCCGCACGGCTGCGCCGCCAGATGGCTTTCAAGCGTCTTCCGCAGACGAGCCGCAATGGTGGCCAGAATCAGACTCCGGCAATCGGTCCCGACTTCGCGGAACATCACACCCACCACGGAATGGTCTTTGTACCACCCGGTCATGTCGGTCTCCCTGGTGGTGGAAGCCAGAAGCGACACAATCCGGGCCAGCGTCTTTTGTTCCCTCTCCCGGTGCTTGTCGCGGTTCCGGTCGATGGCCAGGACGCTTTCCATTTCCAGCAGCGCCACCAGAAAGATTTTTCCCGAACGCTGGGCTCGCTTTTTTTCCAGCAACAGCATCCGGCGAAAAACCTCCTCGCGCGGAATACTGCACTCCGCCAGCGACACCAACCGGGGTAAGGGATTCCAATACAGACCGCTATTGCGATCTCGCCGTCCACCCACGATTCCCTCCATGTGCCTGCTTCCTTTCCTTAGGCCGAAGGCTGGCTTCGGACTGCCATTGCCTTCTTTATTCGCTTGGGGGAGGTGAAGAACTTAAGAGCTGAAGCGCGCAAAAAACTGATACGCACTATTTCGTGTCGCCGGATGGTTTCGTGCCCCGGGATTCCGGTGCCGTTGCCGGATTAGCGTAACGCTTGTAATAATCGCTGTGAGCGGCATCCATTGAACCGTTCACCAGAGCGCCCAGCAGCTTCGATTGGTCCAGAGCCGCCAGCCCTTTTTTTAATTGTTGCTTTTCCGTCACGCCGCGCCGCGTAACCAGCAGAATTCCATCCGCCATGCGGGCCCAGACGCTGGTGTCGCCCAGCGGCAGCACGGGTGGAGAATCGATGACAATCCAGTCGAACCAGGCACACAGCTGATCCATGAGGTCGTTGATTTTTCCCGACTGCATCATTTCCAGGGGATTTTCCGGTGCCGATCCCGCGGGCAGATACCACAGGCCGAGTTTTTCCAGGCGATAGATGTTCAACGATGGCGAATCGCCGTGAAACCATTCGCTCAGGCCGGGAACTTTGCCTACGCCAAATTGCAGCGCCAGCGTAGGCCGGCGCAGATCGCCCTCGAGCAGCAAGGTTCGCGTCTGCTTTCTGCGGGCCAGCGTGCAGGCCAGGTTGGCCGAGACCGTGCTTTTGCCTTCCTGCGGAATGGTGCTGGTAATGAGAAGCTTCTTAAGGGGCCGGGTTTGCCGCATCTGGCGCAGGCGCACGGCGAGAAAGCGAAACTTCTCGGCACCCAGACTCTCTTCGCCTCCAACAGAGACCAGGCGGCTGTTCCGGGCCAGCGACACGCGCAGCGTAGGGCACTGGTCGAGCTCTTCCTCTACCAGCGTCGATTCCCGGACCGCGGAGTGCGCTCCGTTGCCGTGGGTGACCAGAGAGGCGACATCCTCGATGCTATCCTCCGATGGCGTTAGCACCTCGGTGGTCAGGTAGGTTGGCGACTGCGCGCCTCGCGAGCGTTGCGCTTCGGCTTTTTTCAGGGCTTCGTAGATATGGCTCATGTTCTAGTTCGGATCTTTCTTTCTATTCTCGCTTTCTATTCTCGCATTGCTGGTTCTTTTCGCGGCCCTTAGCCGCGCAAATAGCTGATCGCCGAACCGACCAGAATCAGAAACGACACCACTCCGGCGGTCGCCCATCCCATCCATACCCTCCGGCGCTCCGCGTCGTGGTCGTCGGGCGTCTCCATCGCGGGGATTTCCGACATTACCGGAACGGGCAGAAGTTCCTGCAACTCTTTTTCGTCGTAAATCCGGTCGTCCAGAAATTCGAAGGCGCCCGCCACCACAATGCCGAGAGCAATGCCCACCGCCAGCCCAATGGCACAGAACTTAAGGTGATTGGGAAACTCCGGCTTGGCCGGCAGGCCGGGAGGATCGAGAATGCGAAAGCGTTCGCCTTGCTGCAGCAGTTCCATGCTGGTCGCCATGGCTGACTGGTTTCGTTTCTTGAGCAGTTCGTCGTAACTCGCCTTCGATTGATCGTAGCCGCGAGTCAGATCCGACAACTGCTGCTCCCGCACCGGCTCCTGATTGAGCCGCGACTGGTAGTCGGCGACCTTGGCTTTCAGCTCGGTTGTGGAACGCTCGCGATTGGCGATTTCCAGTTTGTTGGCCCGTAACTGCCCTTGCAACTGAGCCAGCGGAGAAGGATCGCGCAGGTCGCCGGGTTCGGGCAGGGCATCGGAATCGCCGGCAGAGGTTTTCGCCTGCATGCCGGCCAGAATTTGGTCGCGGCTCTTTTCCTCTTTGGCGATCTGATCTTTCAGCTTGCGTACATCGGGATGGCGGTCGGTATAGCGCGAGCTGAGATCGGCCAGTTGCTGGTTGAGCTTGTCCAGGTCGGCATCCACTGCCGCCAGATCGGCCGTCGCTCCGCCGGGCGTACTCTTGGCCGGCCCTTGCAGGGTGCGGTATTGGCTGACCATGGTCTCCAGATACACGCGCTGTTGTTTGGCCGTGTTCAGAGAATCCTCTTCCGCCTGCAACTGCGACTGCAAGCCCGACAGAATTTGCAGGTTGCTGCTCAACTGTGTGGGCAGCTCGCCCACGTGCAGCCCTTTGAACTGGCGGATTTTCTCTTCCTGATCGGCCAGCGTCTGCCGCGCCGTCTCCAACTGGTCTTGCAAAAACTTGGTGGTGTCCTCCGACTGCTGTTGCCGCACTTCCAGGTTCTCGGTGATAAACAAATTCGTCATCTCATTCGTCACCCGCTGTGCCGTTCGCGGATCCCGCGCGATGAAGGACAGGGTAAATGACGACACGTCGTCGTTGCGGCCGCTGCGCACCAGCTCAATATCGATGTCTTTGCGCATGCGCTCGACTTTTTCCTCGTCGCCGGCGTTGCCCTGGAGCTTGGGATAAAGTCTTAAGTCGTCGATGATGCGCAGCAGACGAGTGCGGCTGAGGATCAACTGGGTGATGCTTTGCAGGCGGTCCTGAAGGCTGTCGCTCACGTTGGGCGTAACGTAATCCTTGGGCATGCTGGGCTGCTCGACCAGGATCAGCGTGCTCGATTTGTAGCGCGCAGGGAGCAGCCAGCTCCCGCCCCAAACCGCCAGCCAGCCGACCAGCAGGGGAATCAGAAACAACATGTGGCGTCGGCGTACCACACCCAGCAGGTGAGGCAGGTCGAGCCCACCCGGTTCTTTGTCTTCGATATCGTCAGCGATAGCCATGAAATCTCTGTCTTTGATTATTAGTTCTGAGATTATTAGTTCTGAATGCCGGTTCTGAATCTTACTTCTGAAGCTTATCTTCCCAGTGCCTTGGTGAACTGATAGGAAACCGTTACCCACTCCCGGTTGGTGTCAGGATACTGGGAAATTTCGGAAATGTTGGCGTAAATCTGGTGCAGCCGCGTGTACCCTCCCTGCACCCGGAAGCGGGGGTTGAATTCCCGGGTGAGCGCGGCGCTGGCGGCAATGGAATGCCCGCTCGTGTCAGGTAGGCCGGCGACCACGATAACGTCGTTGTTCACGTAGGCGCCGTTGATCTCCGCCGTCCACCCTTTGGCCACCCGCTGACGCGCCCACGCGGTAGCCGCACCGGCACGTGATGCTCCGATAAGTCCCCCGCCTCCAATAATCGAATGAATATAGCTGGCCGCCAGCGCGGTGCGTTCGGTCTGCCAACTCAGACTGCCACCCGCATCGGGTGCCAGCAAATGCGATTCCGGCAGAGCCGGCTGCGTGGTCGCCGCAAACTGGGGCCCGGCAAAGGCGGAGACCGAAACCCTCGAAGTTGGAAGCCACGTATAGAACAAGATTCCGGCGTTGGTTTGCGTTTCCGTCGTTCCCGCGCCGGGATAAGCCAAGAGCCGCTGATATTGATATGCGACCCCGAGGTAGTGGCGGCGCGCGATGCGCAAGGCATGAAACGCCGAGACTACCTGCGAACTGGAATCGAACAACTCGCCCTGAACCTGGCCGGGATCGGGATAGTGCAGGTTGCCAAACGTGGCATTGAACCCCACCATGGCATTGGCGCTGAACTGGTAGCTCATGCCTGCATTTCCCGTGTTGCTCAGCCGGTCGGCGATGGGTGCGATCACGAGGTTGCTGGTGGCTCCGAGCGAGCCGGAAACTCCGTTGAACAAACCTTCCCCCGGCGAATTGAAGGCGTCCGAAGATTTTTGAAAAGTGTCGCGCAAACGCATGGTGACGTGTGGACTCAGCCGGTATTCGTAATCGACAGCCAGATTCTGATCGGTCTCGTCCCGCCCCGTGGTTTGCTGGTAAAACGTAAACCCGGGCGCGTAGGAAAATTCGAGCTTGGTTCTCCCCGTAGTTTCGTCGAGAGCCAGCGTTGGCCAGATGGAATAGCTGTTATCGCTGACCGGAGTCACTCCCGCGCCCAACACATTATCGGAGTGGGCGAAGTCGAAGGTGATGCCGCCGCGCAGAAAATTGCTGTGCTCCTCCGACGTGAAAACCACGGGATAATCCGCTCCGCTGACCGGCGGCGGCGTCAGCATGCGATCCTCGCTGTTGACCCCACCGGTTAGCGGCACCGCGGGAACCTCGGCTGCGGGCGCCGCCTGGCTCCAGCCCGCGACGGCAGTCGACAGAACTCCGATCAGTACTGCTGCGAGAAAACTGTGACGCGTGCTCATGCGCTTTTGTGAAAATTTTCCGATGGGGACTACCTACGGAACGACGATCGTATCCCGCGGCTGGAGCTTGACGTTCTGCTCCACATTTTTGCCCTTGATCACGTCTTTATAGTTGAAAGGCAGCCGCACATTCTGGCCGTCGGAGCCGGAACGCAAAATGTAAATCGATTTCTGCTTGGCGAAGTCGCGAAAGCCGCCGGCCAGCGCGATGGCATCGAGCACGGTGGCGGAGTTGGCTATGGCATAGGATCCCGGCTTTACCACCTGACCCAGAATGTTGAACTTCTGGCTGTTGCTCTGCTCCACCATCACCGAAACTTCCGGCTCGGAAATGTAGTTTTGTAGCTTGCTCGCTATCTCTTTTTCGAGCTTCAGCGGCGTCTGTCCGGCGGCCTGCACTTCGCCCGCCAAGGGCAGCGAAATTCGCCCATCGGAGCGCACAGGAATAGATTTCTGGGAAATGTCCGGCTCGTGCCACACATTGATGGAAAGCACGTCGTCGTTGCCGATCACGTAGACATCGTCGTGGGAGCGGGGCTCCGCATTCGCCGCAGTCTGGCCACTCGTGGGTTGTGCCGAACTCGAAGCCGCCGAATTGGTCGTTTGGGCGGGCAGCGAGGCGCCAAGCATAGCAACCGCGAAAACCGCGGACAACATCAGCTGGCAATGTTTCCCGGTCTCCAGAGCGGAAACGTGCTCACGTTTTTCTGTCCCAAGCTCGTGCATAAAGCGATCAAACATTAAACGATCCCGCAATTTCGCGGCAAACATTTTCTCGATGCTCGCGCTGTTCAACTGGCCTTGCCGTTCTGCCGGTCGACATTTTCCGCGGCGTCCATCGGCTTGAGCGGCGCAGGGCAAAACAGAGATTCGGCCGCCTTCATCTGGTACTGCTCGACTTTGTAGAGCAAGGTACGATAGCTGATGCGCAGCAGCCGGGCCGCAGCCTTGCGATTCCATCCGGTGCGCTCGAGCGCCGCCCCGATAGCCTTTCTTTCCGCCTCGCACTTAATGTCCTGGATGAAAGACTTCAGCGACCGGGGCGCCGTCTGTCCACCGCCGCCAGCGACTGCGTTTTCGAAAACGAGGGCTGAGCCGGCCTGGCGGTCCTGATGGTCGTTTTCGTTCTCGCTTTCTCGTTCGGCTAGGGTATCGTGGCCATTTCCGCGGTCCGCGTCCCGCCGGCGATAACCTCTGTCCACAGGCATTCCGGCGCCAATCGGACGAAGCTCGGCGCTGGCGCCCACCAGATATCGCTTGACGAAGGCTTCCAGCTCCGTGAGGTTGCCCGGCCAGGCATACTGCTGGCAGGCCTCCAGCATGGCCGGCGAAAACTCGCGTGCCGCCAAACCATAGCGGCTGGCCAGTTTACTCATGGCATGGCGCAGCAGGATCGGAATATCTTCCCTGCGCTGGCGCAGCGCCGGCACCTGTAAGGTGAATGCGCTGAGCCGGTGATACAATTCCGGGCGCAGCCGATTGCCCGCCAGCACGTGCTCGAGGTTTTCGCTGGTCGCCGAAAGCACCCGGACACCCGCCAGACTGGCCGGGTCCAGAGCTTCCGCTCGTCCGCCGATGGTCTTTAGCGACTCGACATTCTTCCGCGCCTCCAGCCTCTCGAGAACTTCCAGCAGCCGGTCCTGCACTCCCGTCGGCATGGCAGCGATTTCCTGCAGGAAAATTGTTCCCCGTTCACTGCGACTCGCCGGCCGCAGCTGAGCCAAGCGGCTGTCCGTGGGAGGAACTCCCGCAGGCGGCGGAGCAGCCCAACCATCGAACACGCCTCCATCACCAAACAGCTGCGCTTCCAGAGCCACTGCGGGCAGTGCGGCACAGTCGACTTGGAGAAGGCGGAAGCGCGAACGTGGCGAAAGCGCATGAATCATCCGGGCGACGGCGATTTTTCCGCTTCCCAGCTCGCCGGTCAGAAAAATCGGCACGTCCGATTGCGCCAGCAATTCCACCTGGGCCCGCAACTTCTGCATCGCCGGGTTGAGGGCAGCGAAAAATACATCCCGCTCAGGATGTTCAATGTCAATATTGCCGCCATCCAAATCGTCGCTGCTGAGTCCCTCGTCAGCCCAGTTCGCGCCACTGTTCACACCTCTCAGAGCCGAGTACAAGCCGAAGCAGCGCAGCAATGACTGAATCTGGGTTGGGTCGAGCGGTCGCGAGAGAATTTGTTCCGCGCCCAGGCGCACCGCCTCCTGGCGAACCAGAGAATCTTCGGCATCGCAAATCGCCGCCACCGGAAGCTCGGGATTCAGCCGCCGCAGCCAGCGCAGCATGTGAAAGCTGTCGCCATTGCCGCGCGGCAGATCGAGCAGCAGCAAGTGCGGGGCTTCGCCGGATTCCATCCGCTCCATAGCGTCCCATCCGCTGGAAGCGATCTCCACCAGCAATTGGCTGTTGTCACCCAGCGCGGCCAACGAGCGCACCACCGCCGGCTCCTTGCTCACCACCAGCAGGCGAAAGTGTTGCTCCGGATTGTCCGCGGGCAGCAGCGGCTTTATGGCGCTAGACATCGTTGAAAGAACTTTTTGCGAGAAAAATCAGGAATGAAGAACAGGAATCAAGAACCGGCTTGCTCTTAAACTGGCACCACGTCGTAGCCTTCAACTTGCACGGCCAGCGAGCGTTGAATCGCGTTCACGGAAATGATCAACGAGCGCTCACCGTGACGGCCCGTGAGAATTCCTTCCATGCCATTCAGCGCGCCGCTGCGAATGCGGACCCGCTGACCGATCTCGAGGAAAGGATGCACTGACCAGGGTAGCGAGTGCTCGACCACGGCGCGCACGGCATCGATTTCAGCCTCGGAGATGGACGCGCCTTCGCCCCGCGATCCGACCATGCCGAGAACGCCATCGACCCGCAGCACCTGCAACCGCTCCGCCCGGTGCGGTCCAAAACGGGCAAACACATAACAGCCAAATAAGGGAATCTCGATCGACTTCTTGCGGTCGCTCCAGCGGCGCACTTCCGTCACCAGCGGCAGGAAGGTCGTCACGCCACGCTCCGCCAGGCGCTGGGTCACCGCTTTTTCATGCCGGGGGCGGGTGTGCAGCGCATACCAATTCTCCGCTTGCCGCTTTTCCAGATGCTCAAACGCTTGCGTCCCAACTACCGGATGAGGAGTTTCGCCGAGTGCGCTGTGGGTGGCCAAAAGCTTCGCCCTCTGAGTCACATTTTCATGTGACCCCGCAAAAAACAACCTAGTGCTCTAGTTACGATCTCAAAACTGGAGATCCCGGGGGAAAATGCAAATGGGGAGAGATTGCTTCGTTACGTTGACACCAAGCCGATAAGCTCATGACCAAACCTCGCGATTTGGAAAAAAACACGGTGCTGATTGCATAGTTGCTGCAACGCCACTTTCGTTGCAACATCGCTATCAATTCCGCTGCCAAACCCTGTAGATTGGCTCGGGTATCTCACGCGAGATGCCAAGAGGGAGGTGGCCAGATCTCAGGAGCTTTACGTCCGCACAAACCAGTGCCGATACATAACCGCTACCATCGG
>Ga0302179_10001650_pt1 | contig 13343 bp, 14 predicted proteins | sample I_Palsa_E3_1_FD_198788 | JGI IMG/M metagenome (GOLD analysis project Ga0302179, IMG submission 198788) | Peat permafrost microbial communities from Stordalen Mire near Abisko, Sweden - I_Palsa_E3_1 | ecosystem: Environmental > Terrestrial > Soil > Palsa > Peat permafrost | place: Sweden...
TTGCTTCCTCTTCGGCTTTTGTCAATTTGCTTGGTGAAAAGTTGTAAATATTGTCAATGTCCAAGGACTGTCCAAAAGAATGTATAGTTAGTAGGGAGAAAACGACGGTGAGCCTTAGTTGGATAGATGTCTTCATTGCTTTTTGTTTTTGTCATTTTTGCTGACCTAATAGCCCAGCCAACTCTTTCTTATTTTGAGCTATAGGGTATCAGGGTTTGGCATCGGGGTAATTGCGAAGCTTCGCTCGGGATGCGTGCTGTCTTTTGATGCATGGGGTTCGAGGTCGACATTTAGTCCGCCGTACAGATCGATGACCGGTTCGTTAAACCCGTCGGCCCTGAGAACCACGTGATACAAATGGCGATCGGGGTGCTCCATGGATACAGTGTAGCGGAGGTTGACAGGCTTTGGGTTGTATGTGCGTTGGGTCGGATGCGGGGTGGCGGCGATCGTTAGGAGGGCGAGCAGAAAGGGGAGGGGCCGAATTCTCTTGGCGGGGAATTTTAGGCAAATATAAGAAGATGCTCATTCCATGAAAGCGGTATGAAAAGATCACTATCTTTAAGCAAATTCCCTGTTTATGCGTAAATTTTTTTCCATTTGTTTGGTGTTAGGCTTATTGAGCGCGTGCAATAACGCGGATCCCTCCAGAAAAAGTATTGTTGATATAACCGGAATCGACTCCTCCATAAAACCCGGTGACAATTTCTTTCGCTATGTCAACGGGCACTGGTACGATACCGCTAAAATTGCGGACGACCAAACGGGTGTGGGTTCTTATTCGTTCCTGAACATTCCGCAAAAAGAACTTCTGCGACATATCCTGGATAGTGTTTCAAAAACGCAAAATACCCCCGGAAGCATTGAACAGAAGGTAGGGGATTTCTATGCTTCCGGCATGGACACGACCACCATCAACCAGCGCGGATACGAACCCATCCAGCCGGTTCTTGCACGTATCGATGCCATCAGCGATGTTCAATCGCTGGTCAAGTTTGCAGCAACGGAGCTGAAAACAGGCAACCGATCCGTTATTGGTTTCGGTATTTCGCCGGACAACAAGAACAGCAATAATAATATTGCCCATGTTTACCAGGCCGGCATCGGCTTGCCTGACCGCGATTATTATTTTAAAACAGATTCGTCTACCCTTAGTATTCAGCAAGCTTATAAAAAATACGTTGGCACGCTTTTTCAATTAACCGGCAATGATTTGGCTACTGCCACGCAGCAGGCAGATATTGTTTACGGCATCGAAAAGCAAATTGCCGCATCGCATAAAACAAATATTGAGCTAAGAGATGTCAACGCAAATTATAATAAGACTACGGTGTTATCAGTCGGCAAATCACAGCCGAATCTTGGTTGGGAAACGGTACTTACCAATTTGGATGCGAAGACTGATTCAATCGACATGGCTCAGCCTGCCTATTACGATAGGTTAAATGTGCTGCTGAAATCCATTCCTATAAACGATTGGAAAATTTATTTGAAAGCACACACCCTGGAAAACTACGCTGGAGGGCTTTCCATGCCATTCGTGAATGCCTCATTTGAGTTTGCCAAAGCATTATCAGGGCAAGCGAGGCAGAAAACCCGCGGGCAAATCATGACCGAAAACGTTGACGGTCTTTTGGGACAGGCTTTGGGGCAGCTCTATGTAAAAAGATATTTTAATGAGGATGCAAAGAGACGTGTGCTCGACCTGGTGAACAACTTACAGAAGGCCTTTGAAAACAGGATAAATCATCTTGATTGGATGAGTGACAGCACAAAACAAAAAGCAAAAGAAAAATTATATGCGATTACCAAAAAAATAGGATACCCGGATAAATGGCGGGATTACGATAGGGTACAGATTGAGAGAACCAAATACTTCGATAATTTACTCTCTCTCTACCAAAATGACTATCAATTTCAATTGGCGAAATTGAACAAACCGGTGGATAGAACAGAATGGGTTACAACGCCGTCTACCGTTACCGCCTATTACAATTCAAGTTTTAATGAAATCGTTTTTCCGGCGGGCATTTTGCAATTTCCCTATTTTGAATTTTCGGCCGACGACGCCCTCAACTATGGAGGAATCGGGATGGTCATTGGACATGAGATGACACACGCTTTTGATGACCAGGGAGCACAATTTGATAAGGACGGTAACGTAAAAAACTGGTGGACAAAGGAAGATTATGAGAAGTTCAGGGCAAAGACAAAAAGAGTAATTGACTTATATAGTTCATTTACTGTTTTAGATACTGTTCATATAAAGGGTGCTTTGACGGTGGGGGAAAACGCTGCCGACAATGGTGGAATTCTTATTGCTTATGATGCATTTAAAATGACTCCGGAGGGACAGGACTCCACTAAAATCGGTGGTTTTACGCCGGATCAGCGGTTTTGTCTATCCATTGCCAGAATATGGAGGGTGAAGACAAGGGATGCCTTTCTGCGAATGTATGTGAATACCAATCCACATTCTCCAGCCATGTGGCGGGTAAATGGGCCGCTGATGAGTTTCGCGCCGTGGTACAGATCATTTAATGTGTAGCCCGGTGACAGTAACTACAAATCCGAAGACGAGAGAATAAAGATTTGGTAATTAAAGGGCACATGGGGAAGTGGGGTGATTTTTGCCCGGTTTTTTGGTTTTGCGGGCTTTTGATGCCTTGTTAATGTGGCACGCTTTTTACCATTGATTAAGCAAATCTAATCAAATGTATATTGGTATCGGCGCCCTCATTGTAATTGTAATAATTATTCTTATTTTAAGGAGAAGTTAAGCAGCTCATAGGTCTTTCACCATGTGGATGATGAGCAGTGTTTCACCGTTTGGTAAAGGGATGGCTACCCTCTCGCGAGGGACATAGCCCTTCCGGGTATAGAGTGGTACACCAGTTAGGGTAGATCCCATCTCCAGGGTACTGAATCCGGCTCGTCGTGCCGCCTCTTCGCAGTGCTTCAAGATCAAGGTCCCCAAACCTTGTCTCGCCCATTGCGGGTGTACAAAGATCGCCCGGATTTTTGCCGCATCGGTCTTAGGGTCAAGAAATGTGTTCTCCCGATTCGGCCCATGGTCGCTTCCAAACAGCGTATTTCGATTACTCCACCCTCCGCATCCGACGATCAATCCAGCCTGTTCGGTTGGTTCAGCCACAAAATACGTCCGATCTTCAATGAGCTGGGTATCTAAGCCAAGCGCATGCCCAAGCGCGCCCTCAATCTGTGCTTGCGAATAGTCGTTCTTCTGAAGACCGCGAACGGACAGCTCAATTAGAGAGCGAAGGGCGGGGATATCCGAGACTTTTGCCTTGCGTAGGTTGAATGTTTTGGCGGAGTGCATTTTTGGCTATTTCATTCGCATGATTGCTGCCATCGACTCGATGCCCGACCAAAGGTTGGCCAGTCGGATATTTTCGTTTTCGGCATGCTGGTTATTGTCGTGGTTGGCGATTGGGACGGTAATGGTATGCGTATGGAGGTATTGCTCGAACAGATAGAGGGGCAGGGAGCCGCCGCTGGTCGGTTGCAAAACCACAGGGTCGGGTGTCGTGGTCTGTAGAGCGTCCTTTATCTGTGTTATGACCGGCAGGTCCATCGGTGTCCGCTGGGCGTTATAGGAGCCGGTGCCCGTCAGTACTTTGATGATTTCAGGATACGCCCGGCGTTCTGCATCGGTAGGGTCGTGATCCAGTACGGTAAAGCCTTGTCGCCGGATATGATCGATGACCTTGAGTTGCTGTCGTTTCCAGTCATTCCCCAATACAAGTCGCAGGTCCAGCACCGCCGTCGCATAGGTGGGGATCTGGTTGGATGCCTGTGCGCCCACGTTGCCGCTTTGGATACCGTTGATGTTCAGCGAAGGCAGGTTGATCGCTTCAGATAAACTCTTTCCTTTCAGGTCAGTGGTCGATATACCCAGCTCTTCTTTCATCTGCTCGTCCACCGATGGCACGTCGGCTAACGCTTTCTGCTCGACGCTTGATAAGGGCTGCACATCGTCGTAAAAGCCTTTGATCGTTACTCTGCCGGAATCGTCCTTCATGGATGCCAGCAGCTTGACCAGCAAAAATGCCGGGTTATTCGCCCAGTTGCCATAGTGTCCGCTGTGGAGGGGCCGTTTGGGGCCGTAAACCGTCAGCTCAAGATGTGTATCTCCCCGAACTCCAAAGACGATCTGTTTTCTTCCCGTCTGGTGGACAGGACCGTCACAGATGACCCAGCAGTCGGCCTTGAGCAAGTCGGCATGCGCCTGGAAAATTTCTCCGAGATGAATGGACCCGGCCTCTTCTTCGCCTTCAAAAAGGAATTTAAGATTGCAGGTGGGTGGGATGCCGCTGGCTGCGAGCGCTGCGAAAGCGTTCAAGATGGCAAACACGCCCGCCTTATCATCGGAAGCTCCCCGGGCATATATACGCCATTCCGGCTGATAGCCTGCGTCGTTTGTTGTAGGAAAGGGAATGGGCTTACCGCCCTGCAATAGAGAGCCGTCGTAGAGAATGGGGGTAAAAGGCGACAACCCGGGCGCCCATTGTGCGGGGTTGACGGGTTGGCCATCATAGTGCGCATAAAAACCAATCGTGCGTATCGCTCCCGGCACCAGCACTTCGCCATACACGGCCGGGGGGTAGTCAGTACTCCGCCCGGATAGCAATTCAATATTGCTTATTTTCCGTTCCTGCATCAGCTGTTGGATAAACGCCGCATTGCGCCGGATACCGAAACTATCCGACGCGACATTCGGAATGGCCAGGAAGGCTGCGAACTCCTGTATCAGGGTGGGCTCCTGTTGCGTACGCCAATTCCTGACTTTTAGCATATCGGGGGATTGGGGAAAAGCCGGGAGAGTGGCCATTATCAGCATGACGAAGCAGGATATTCTCATGTGGGATGGTTTAGTACCTTGCATATGAATATATCGATAAAGATAGTAAAACGAAAACTATGGAAATAGGAGTGGACAGCTTTGCTTCGGCCATGTATGGCGCCAACGAAAAGAATGCCGTGAGCCCGGTAGACGCCATGGACCAGCTGCTCGAGCGGATGGAGGTGGCGGATCAGGCAGGACTGGATGTTTTCGGGATCGGGGAACACCATAAAAAGGAATTTCTGGATTCGGCTACGGTGGTCATCCTGGCCGCGGCTGCCGCAAGGACCAAGCGGATGCGCCTCGCCAGTGCGGTGATGGTGCTCAGCGCGGCGGACCCGGTGCGTGTCTATCAGAGTTTCGCTACGCTGGACCTCATCTCCAAGGGGAGGGCCGAGCTGGTGGTCGGCCGGGGCTCGTCAATAGAAGCCTATCCGCTATTTGGCTTCGACCTCAAAGACTATGACCGGCTTTTCCAGGAGAAGCTGGACCTGTTGCTAAAGATCCGCGACAACGAATTCATCACGTGGAAGGGTCAGTTCCGGCCGGCGCTGAACAACCTGCCGGTATACCCGCGGACGCTTCAGGAGAAGCTACCGATCTGGCTGGGGGTGGGCGGCACACCGGAGTCCTTTGCCCGGGCCGGAAGCCTGGGTCTGCCCCTGATGGTGGCCATCATCGGCGGAGAGACGCACCGGTTCAGGCCGCTCATAGACCTCTATCGGGAAGCGGGCCGTCGTGCCGGTTTTACCCCAGCCCAACTAAAGGTCGGCCTGCATTCGCCGGGTTATGTGAGCGGGTCCGATGAACGGGCTGTCGCGGAATACTATCCCGGTTACGCAGAACTGTGGACGAAGCTGGGCAGAGAACGTGGCTGGCCGCCAGTGACCAGGGGTTCGTTCGACCTCCTGATCGCCCCGAAGGGTGTTCTGATGGTGGGCGGACCTGAGGCAGTCGCGGAAAAGATATTGAGGCATAGCGAGGCATTGGGTGGGATATCGCGGGTGACGTTCCAGATGGATAATGCCGGGTTGACGCATCAGCAATTGATGCGGTCTATCGAGTTGATTGGCACGGAGGTGAAACCACTAATTCAGAAATAAAAAGAAGCATATGGCATCCCCACAGGAGCAAAAAGATAAATTCGAAGATGGATTCCAGCAGATCGTAGACGCCGCGCCAGTCAACGTTGGGTCAAAATGGAATGGCCGGTACAACTGGGTGGATCCGCCGGGAAAGACGGCCTCTCAACCGAAGGTCGATGCGGTGGTCAAAAAGCTGCCGGAGGAATTAAGGGAACTGTATGAAGACTTGTTAAACAATTTCAGGCATAATCGTTTATAATTCATTCGGTGCGCAATGATTTCACCGGGTTAGCCATTGCTGCTTTCATCGCGTTAAAGCTGATTGTTATCAAAGCGACGGTCAAGGAAGCGGCCCCTCCCGCCAAAAAGATCCACCACGTGATCGGCAGGCGGAAAGCATAATCCTGCAGCCAGCGGTGCATAAAATACCAGGCGATAGGGGAAGCGATAATAAATGCAATGGCGATGAGCAGAGCAAATTCTCTGGTAAACAGATATACTATGTTTTGCATGGATGCGCCCAGCACTTTGCGGATCCCCACCTCTTTGGTGCGTTGAATGGCCATGAAGGAAGCCAGCCCATAAAGTCCGAGACAGCCAAGGAATATGGCTATCGCCGCGAATATCTTATATAGCTCGGTTTGCTGCTTTTCCTGGCGGTAAAAGGTCGCGATGGATTCATCAAGGAACTGGTATTCAAATACATAGCTGGGGAAGGTCTGGTTCCATAATTTTTCGATCGCCGCCAGTGTGGTGGCTGGATTTCCCGATACCAATTTAATCCCGGCGCTGTTATAGTTTGGTTTGTAGGGGATCAGCATGACCCTGGAGTAATTGTCCTTGAAGCCGGTGGCATGAAAATCCTTCAAGACACCGACGATCTTTCCCGTCATCGAGCCGTCGCCTCTGCTCATATCCTTGTTCAGCGCGTCTTCGGAGCGGTTAATGCCCAGGTCGCGGAGCAGGGTTTCTGTCACCAGAAATTCATGGGCGGTATCGGACGAGAAATTTCTGCCTGTCGCCAATGGCATCCCATAGGTTTTTAGATATTCGGCATCTGCAAACTTTTGGATGGACCACATTCCTTTACCTTTTTCAGTGCGATCAAACCTGAAGTCGGCATAATTGTTATCGCCGGTTGCGGGTGGGGTGGAGTTAAAACTGACAATTTTTACGCCTGGCATGCGCATCAGGCTATTCCGGAGATAATCGACCTTACTATTGCCGGCGCTATCCGAAGGTAGCGGAACCGTGACAATGGCATCTTTGTCAAAACCCATGGATCCCTGATTGAAATAATTCATTTGTCTGACGATGATTAACGTGCCAATGATCATGGCTTGGGCAATCACAAATTGAAATACGACCAGCCCGCGGCGTAGGGAGATACTGCTTTTCCTGCTTGCGGCTACTTTGCTTTTCAGGGCATTGACGGGGTTAAAGCCTGACAAAAGGACGGAAGGATAAAAGCCGGCCAAAAAGGTCACCAGCAACGCCAAGGCCAGGAGAAACAAGAGTATGCCGGACCCTTTAAAGATCTCAAAGGAAAGCGGCAGGTCCAGTATCCGGCCTACAGGTCCTATGATAAGGGCTGTCAGGATAGCTGCCAATACAACGGAGACGGCCACCTGCAATAAAGTTTCCAGCAGGAATAGCCTTCTCAGTTGCCATTTGTTGCTGCCCAGCACCTTTCTGACACCTACTTCCTTAGCTCGATTGACGGCCTGCGCGGTCGACAGGTTGATAAAATTTACGCAGGCGATCAATAGAATAAATGCGGCGATAATCCAGAGCACCCGGATCACCTCCCGTTCGACGGTCCTTCCCAAAAAATTCCCCACGTTGCTATGACGATCAGAATAATGAACTTCGCTGAGGGGTTGTATCACCAACTCGTCTTTGTCGTCAGCAGGCATGGACCTCTTGGCTAAGGCACGTAACTGTCTATCGAACGATGCCCGGGTCTCGCCCTGCGGCAACAGAATGTAACAGTCATGGGTACCGCTGGAGCCCGACCAATCGTCACCGGCATTAAAGCCTAACAGGGGACCATATGGGACGACGATCTTAAACTGGAAATCTGTATTGGCGGGTATGGTTGCGAGGATGCCGGTGACTTTCATCAGCATATTGTCAACATTAATTGTTCGGCCCAGCGCATTTTGCCAGTCCCCGAAATATTTGATCGCCGTTTCTTTTGTTAGCACGGCTGAATGCGGGTCTTTCAGGGAGGAACCGGGGTCGCCGGCGAGCCATGGAAAATCAAACATGCGGAAGAAATCGGGTTCTACTGCGAAAAGCCCCTTCTTTTCCTTGATTTTTTTTTCCGTTTGTCCCTTGTTGTCCAATACAAGTATCTGGTCGTCGCCGGAAGCATAGATCCCCGATGACATTTTTAAATTCGGGATCGCGGTTTTTATGACGCTCGGCAAGGGCATGGGCGCAGCCGCACCATAGAATATCGGGCCGCCCTCGTGATGGTATTCTGTTAAAACCCGGTAGAGCCGGTCCGCTTTGGCATGGTAACCATCAAAGCTTGTTTCAAACCGGATGATCACAAATATCAGGAGGCAGACGGCAATTCCTGTTGTCAGCCCTGTTATGTTAATAGTCGTATAACTCCGGTGCCGGGATAAATTCCGGAAGACGTTGAGAAAGTAGTTTCTGATCATAAGAGCAGCCATTTGACGGGGTGAGTGGTCGGCTGCCTTGTTTTCAACTAAAAGGGTGCCACTTCCATAATATTTTATGGATCAAATAGTTGTGGTTGACGGGCGGACGTGCTGCTGTACGATTTTGCTACACTGGGTGTATCAGGAAACACTTTCCTTTAGGGTTCTTTTGCCTTGCTTGTATAGATCTTTTGCGCTGTCGGAAATATCATCAGACAGGTCGCCCATTTTGCCAAAGAGCTTTTTGCGGGTTTCGGATCCCTTATCAGGAGCTAAAAGAATACCTAGGGCCACGCCGGCGACGATAGCAAGAAAAATGTTTTTCATAATGTTATTTTATTTTCTGGGGTAATTGCCATTCGGCATAAATAGTGCTTTCTATATCTGCACATAATCAAAAGCCATACCACGATGAGTATTTCAAAAAAGGTTGAAAGTCTTGCCCTAAAGATCATCGCTGCGGCGGGGAGCAATAGGGCCCTGGCCTTTAGCTTTGGAATCGTTGCTCTTTGGGCGCTGAGTGGTGTTTTCTTTGAGTTTTCGCAGAAATGGGCATCTGTCATCGGGACGCTGTCCAGCGTGATCACCATTCTAATGGTCTTTCTCATTCAAAAGACGCAGAATAAGGACTCCCTGGCGATACAACTCAAGTTAAATGAACTGGTAGCCGCGCATGGATCTGCCAGCAACCGGCTCGTGAATGTGGAAGGGATGACGGAAGAGGAATTGAAGGTCATTCAGAAATACTATACGAAGCTCAGTGATTTTGCAAAGAAGCAGGATACGCTGACCGAATCCCATTCGATCGATGAGATGCATAAGGAACACGAAATCAGGAAAGAAATGGAGCGGGAGCTGAGGCAGCTTGAATAGTCTACTAATTTAGTAGAATAAATTATCGTGGGCTCACGGTCCTAAGTTCGGGTTTTGCGTCGGTGCGGGACCGGGATGGGTTCTGCAATTTTCATCAGCTTTATCTTTCTGCGCGGGACCACTGTCCTGGCTTTGCGCCGCGTTTGCCAGGATCTATACAGCCGTCACCGACCGGGAGGCCGTGATCAGCCGATAGTTTTGTATTTTAGGGGTGAAAATTGTAAATGAAATGAAAAAATTATCATTTGTTCTAACGGTGCTCCTATATGCCGGCAGTATGTCCGCTCAGAATCTCAACCAGGTTCCCTACGCCGACGGTGCTCAAAAATTAGATGGACTGGTAACCGACAACGCGGGAAAGCAACTTCCCGGGGTATTGGTGCTTCCGGCCTGGAAGGGGATCGATCAGGAAGCCAAAACCGCGGCCATGGAATTGGCAAAACAGGGATATATCGCTTTTGTTGCGGATATCTATGGAGAGGGGAATATTCCGACCGACAATGCTTCTGCGGGGAAGCAGGCGGGCATTTATCGGAGTAATTACCAGTCCTACCAGCATCGGATTGAACTGGCATTGGATCAGTTGAAGAAGGCCGGGGCGTTACCCGGCAAAATTGCGGTGATCGGGTATTGTTTTGGGGGGTCAGGCGCTTTGGAGGTGGCAAGAGCAGGTTTTCCCGTCATCGGCATCGTCAGTATCCATGGAGGGCTGGCAAAAGACAGCACGCGGGTTAACGGACCACTGAATACAAAAATGCTGATCGAGAACGCGGCCGAAGATCACGGCGTGACCCCGGAAGTGATGACCAGGCTGGTTAAAGAAATGAATGATGGGAAGGCAGACTGGCAGGTGATTACCTATGCCTATTGCAAGCATACGTTTACCGATCCCGCATCGCCGGACTATAACGCCGTGATGGCTCAAAGGGCCTGGCAACATACTTTATTGTTTTTGAAAGAGCTGCTGCAGTAAAACGGTATGTGCTTTGCATCGAAACGGGAAAACATAGCTATGTTAACGATAATCAGCCTTATTATGTATGCCACGCTGACAATCACCAGCCCGGCGTTTGGGGCCAATACCATGATCCCGGCCAAATACACCTGTGAGGGAACAAGCGTGAGCCCGGCGCTCCATCTTGGGGAATTCCCTTCCCAGACCAAGTCCCTTGCGATCATTGTGTACGACCCCGATGCGGCCAGGCAGGGCGGGTTTACCCACTGGGTAGCGTTCAACATCGACCCGGTGCAGGATATCCCGGAAGGTTTTAATGGTGGGGTGCAGGCTATGAACGGAGCTGGGAAAGCCGGTTATATAGGGCCTTGCCCGCCGAGCGGCGTCCATCATTATCATTTCATGGTCTATGCACTTGATTCCCGGCTCGAGTTGAGCGGAAATGCCGGGAAGGCCGAGCTGGAAAAAGCAATGCAGGGGCATATTCTTGCGCAAGGCGACCTGGTGGGCATTTATAAAAAAACCAAGTAGATCAGGGGTTGATGTACTTGATGGCTGCGTCCAGTACGAGGTCGTCGCCGCTTAAATAGGCGGCTGTGGTTTCGCGGGCATAAATGTCCGGAGGCACACCTACTCCTTCATAGATGTCTCCGTTGAGGTACTTGAACGTGGATGAACTGGTATAGACGAACATATAGCCGCCGGAGCCAAAGGTCGCGCTCCCGATGGTGAACTGTCCACCGTCGAAGTACACAGAGGACGTCAGGGGGCCGTTGGCGCCCCAGGTCCGGGTGCCGATGAATTTCCCGTTCGGCAGGGTCTTGATCGCCATTGTAGTGATCTCCGACATACTTACGGAAAGATGGTCGGCCAGTATCACGATGGGTGCCGTGACGTTTACGGATCCCTGTACCCAGGGTTTCACGACGGCCGGGGCCCAGGGCGTGTAATCCAACCGGTTGACGCCGTTCTTATAACGTGTATATCCGAAGGTAAACTGGGACGTCACCATCTGTCCCACGAGATAGTCCAGGTCTTCGATTTCGCCGCCGCCGTTGCCTCTCACGTCGATGACGATCCCCTTGAGGTTGGTGTAGTTGCGATGGAGCATATTGAAGAAATAATTGAACACCGGTCCGGTATTAGCGCCGGCCTGGGAGAGGGCGAAATTGCTGAAATACAAGTAGAGAATGCTGCCCTGGACGGTGCCGCTGACGGCCGTAAATGGGACGTTGCTCCCTTCGAGGTCCACGGTGTCCGTTCCCATGACCAGTGACGCGGGGTCGATGTATTTGTGCGGGATCAGGGAGTCGAGCACGGCCGCGGGGAAAGCGCTGTCGTTAAAATAGTTGGGATCTGTCAGCAGCTTGCGGTATGTTGCAGGATTGAAGCTATTGCCGGTCAACATGAAATCCAGGGTGTAGTGGGAGTCGATCAGGCCCTGGGTCATTTGCTGGAAATACTGCTCGGCCAAGGCCTCGTGGGGGCTGTCGAAGATGGTCAGCTTATCGAAAAGCGGTTTGTAGACCGTATACATATTGTCCCAGTTGGTCGTGTCGATCCCCCAGAACAGATAATTCGTGTTCATTCCGTTCCAGAACGATTGGAAAATATCCGGGTAGTTGTCGCCTGGATAGCTGGTGGCTTCGGGTGTTGAGCTGATTGTTTTTCTGCAGCCGGTAAGCGCAAGGAAAATCCCCAAAAGCCAGGCGAGGGCTGTGTGTCTCATTAATGGTCTTTTTTGAAGAGGGTAGAGAATAGCTTTTTTACTTTTATCGTGCAGCCGAGGGTCAGGCCGTAGTTGTCGTTGTATCGCGGGGCCTGGTTCAATTCGTAATGCTTCTGTTGGTCGGTCATTGCCCTGTAATAGCGGCCTTCCAGGTAAAACGTATAGATTTGGAACAGTTCATAACTGACTCCCGCGCCGCCGATCAGCCCGAACTCCATCCGGTTGTCTTTTGTGCTGTTGAAGACATATTTTTGATCGTAGCTGTAGCCGTAATTCTCGCCCAGGACGCTGGTAGGATTGACGGTTTGGTAGGCCGTATCGACCTCATTCAGGATATTGGCTTCGGTACCCTTGATCCGGCCGCTTGTCCAGTATGCGCCGTACCCGCCCAGGTCCACAAAACCCCGCAGCGCCTTGCCGCCGAACGAAAACCGGAGGTTGATGGGCAGTTGCAGGTACGTGTTATTGTTCTTCTGGTAAACGCCGGTAAAAAATCCCGTGCGGACGATGTCGAAATTCTTTTGGATATAGGTGGGGGCGGCCTCCAGGGCCAACCAGTCGAAAAACTGATACCCTACCGGGATACCAATATTCCAGCCACGCATTCCTCTGTAGTTGGTGAACGGCTCGCTGGCGTTGCTGGTCGTGAGGTAATTCATGTTCGGTCCTCCTTCGGCCCCCAGGAAAAGCTGGGCATTGCCCTTCAGGCTGCACAGCAAAAGGACCAAAGCTGCCGCGCAGCAAAATGTCAACACTCGCATTAAGTACTGGTTTTAATAGTAATGTATGAAATAATACGTTATTTCATCGCACACGGTTGCCCCGATTTTGCCAGGGAGACTGACCAATGGGGACGCAAACTTGATGCCACCAAGGCGGGAGCGAATAAGAAGAACATCGAGATTTTTAAAAAGAGAGCCCTCGCCGGAGGCGAGGGCTCTTTGATTAGTTTGCCAGATCCGGCTGTAAAACTTCGCATTTGAACGAGACCTGAACGATCTGTCCGAGTCCGGGAGGGCCGATGCCCCAATCGGAGATATATAATTTTCCGTCGGGTCCGAAGGTCATGGCCGTGGGCAGGTGTAACCCGGAAGTGATGAGATGTCTTGTGCCGTTGGGGTCGATCCGGACGACTTCGCCAAGACCGGGGGTCAGCTCGTCGGCG
>Ga0302179_10001653_pt1 | contig 13325 bp, 10 predicted proteins | sample I_Palsa_E3_1_FD_198788 | JGI IMG/M metagenome (GOLD analysis project Ga0302179, IMG submission 198788) | Peat permafrost microbial communities from Stordalen Mire near Abisko, Sweden - I_Palsa_E3_1 | ecosystem: Environmental > Terrestrial > Soil > Palsa > Peat permafrost | place: Sweden...
CCGTTTTACGGCTCCTGGGGATATCAGACCACCGGATATTTTGCCCCCACCTCGCGCTACGGAACGCCGCAGGATTTCATGTACCTGGTCGACGTTTTGCACCAGCACAGCATCGCCGTAATTTTGGATTGGGTTCCATCGCACTTCCCTTCCGACGCGCACGGCCTTTCTTATTTTGATGGCACGCATCTTTACGAGCATTCCGATTCTCGCCAGGGCTTTCATCCCGACTGGAAGACTTATATTTTCAATTACGGACGCAACGAAGTGCGCAGCTTTCTGATGTCGAGCGCCATGTTCTGGCTCGACAAGTATCATGCTGATGGCCTGCGCGTGGATGCCGTGGCTTCCATGCTCTATCTCGATTATTCGCGCAAGCAAGGCGAGTGGATTCCCAACAAATACGGCGGGCGCGAGAATCTTGAGGCTATCGAATTCATCCGCCGCTTCAATCAGGAAGTTTATAAAGAGCATCCAGACGTGCAGACCACAGCCGAGGAATCGACCTCGTGGCCCATGGTTTCCAAGCCAATTTATCTGGGAGGGCTGGGCTTCGGCTTGAAGTGGGATATGGGCTGGATGCACGACACGCTGAAGTATTTTCAGCAGAATCCGATCCATCGCAAATACCACCACGACAAGCTCACGTTCCGGATGATTTATTCGTGGTACGAAAATTTTGTGTTGCCGCTTTCGCACGACGAGGTGGTGCACGGCAAAGGTTCGCTGATCGGCAAGATGCCAGGCGATGAGTGGCAGCGCTTTGCCAACCTGCGCCTGTTGTTTGCCTACATGTACGCGCAACCGGGCAAGAAACTGCTGTTTATGGGCTGCGAATTCGGGCAAGTGCGCGAGTGGACACACGACGACTCTCTGGAGTGGTATGTGCTGCAATTTCCGAATCATCGGGGAATCCAGACGTGGACCGAGCATCTCAATCACCTCTACCAGCGTGAGCCGGCGATGCATGTGCTCGACAACGATTCGGCCGGGTTCGAATGGGTCGATTGCAATGACAGCTTGACCAGTACGATCTCGCTGCTGCGCAAGAGTGAATCCCCGCGAGATACGGTCCTTGTAGTTTGCAATTTCACTCCCGTGATTCGTACCGGTTACCGGATAGGCGTGCCACACGGCGGCTGGTGGCGAGAACTATTGAATAGCGACGGCGCCGACTACGGCGGAAGCAACGTCGGCAATGCGGGCGGAGTAATGGCGGAAGCCGTGCCCGAGCACGGTCGGCCGTTTTCGTTGAAGCTGACGCTGCCGCCGCTAGCCGCGCTATTTTTCAAGGCTGAGTAGCGGTATCCAACGTAGCTGGGGGCGTCTTCGCTCCGCGATTTGTGTCATGATGTAGACATGAAGAAACAGGCATCGGACCAACTGGCCCACGAACGCCGCTATCAGGAGCGGAAGCGCGCGGAGGCGTCAAGAAAGCCTATAAAGAAAACCGTAAGTGGCTCCGCTACAACGGCCGCGGAATCCACAACTTCGGCGCGCCCGTCCAAACCGTAACCACGCAAATCGGTCACCCGTAGCCCAGCCCATGCTATGCTCGGCTTTAACGGGTCTTCATGCGGATTCTCACCCGCTACATTCTTCGCGAGGTCATCTCGCACGCCGTCATCGGCGCGGCCATCTTCACATTTGTCTTGTTCACGCGGGACCTGGGACGAATTCTTGAACTTGTGGTGCGGGCAAGCGCACCACTGCCCAGCGTTGCCGAGATTTTCTTTTACACCGTTCCTCTTGCTCTCACCTACACGCTTCCCATGAGCGTGCTGGTGGGGATTCTCATCGGCCTGAGCCGTCTCGCTGCCGATAGTGAAATCACTGCCATGCGCGCCACCGGGATGGGAGTCTGGAGCTTTCTCCGCATCCTTTCCATCTTCGTGATTGCGGCGTGGCTGCTTGCTTTGGTAAACGGCATCTATGTTGCTCCGAGATCCCAGGCCGCGCTCGCACGGCTCGAAGATCAACTGAAGGGGTCGCAGGTTTCGTTTGAGGTTCAGCCTCGGATTTTTTACGAAGGCTTTCCTAAAGTCATACTTTATGTGCAGGACGTGCACAGCGCTCAGGGCGCGGCTCTCTGGAAAGGCGTTTTCTTAGCGGATTTAACCGATGCTGCCAATCCGCGAATCACTCTCGCTCGGGAAGGAATCGTAGTCAGCGAACGCCAGGGCAAGAACGAAGAACGGCTGCATCTGCATTTGACGGACGGTTCGACCCATGAAACCGATCCCCAACACGCCGACCATTACCAGATTTCTACTTTTCAGCAAACCGATATTCCCATCGATCTGCCGTCCAACGAAAACAAAGCCGACGAACCCGTGCCGGTCAGCCTGATGAGCACGTGGGCGTTGCGCAATCAGGCCGCAAGCGCCGATCCAGTGCAGGCACGCTTTTTCCTCATCGAATATTACCGGCGATTTGCTTTGCCCACGGCATGTCTAGTGTTGGCGCTTGTGGGAATTCCGCTGGGCCTGTCATCGAAGAAGAGCGGCAAGTCCGGTGGCTTTGTGCTCACTATCTTGCTCGTCTTCGCCTATTACGTGATCTCGCTGGTTGGCGTGTCACTGGCCCGTCAAGGGCACCTCTCGGCGTGGTTTGGCGCGTGGTTGGCAGATATATTCTTCTTGGTTGGTGGCATTTTTCTCTTGTGGCAAGCGGAAAGGCGTCCCTTCGAGCTTTCGACGCTGCGGCTTTCCTGGAAAGCGCTTCAGCCGCTGCAAAACGGCGCGCCCATTCTCAACCGCAGAGACAAAGAGGACGCATTCGAGCGTGCTTCCACTCGCCGCCGTGTCTTCCGCGCTAGTTTCCCAACCTTGCTCGATGACTACGTCCTCCGGGATTTCTTTCTTTACCTCGGGATGATCCTCGCGACCTTCATGGTGCTGGTGCTGGTCTTCACCTTGTTCGAACTGCTGGGAGATATTCTGCGCAACCAGACTCCCGCGGTCGTGGTGGCGGAATATCTGGTGAATGTTGCTCCCTATTTGCTCTATAACGTGGCGCCGCTCGTCATGCTGCTCGCTGTGTTGGTGACGTTTGGACTGATGGAGCGCTCCAACGAAATCACCGCAGTGAAGGCGACCGGGATCAGCATCTATCGCGTAGTCACGCCGGTGCTGGTCGCGGCTGCCATCATGGCGGCCGGCCTCTTCTTCGCCGACCAGTTTTATCTGCCCCACACCAACAAGCGGCAGGAAGCGTTGCACAACCAGATTAAGGGCAAGCCGCCGCAAACCTATTTGCGGCCTGACCGCAAATGGATTTTCGGCCAGAATAACGACATCTACTATTACCAATTTTTCGATGCCGACCGCGACCAATTTGCCAACGTCACCATTTTTCAAATCGATCCCACCACTTTCGCCATCACCCGCCGCATCCACGCCGAGCGCGCGCATTGGGCCGAGAACTTGAACCGCTGGGTCTATGAGCAAGGCTGGGAGCGCTCGCTGCGCACTTCGGCAATTGCCGACTATCGCGCTTTTGACGTCGCCACTTTTCCCGAACTCACCGAGAACCCGGCCTATTTCAAGAAAGAAGTAAAGCAGTATTCGGAGATGAATTATCAGGAGCTGCGCCGCTACATTCACGACCTGCAACAAAGCGGCTTCGACGTGGTGCGACTCAGAGTACAACTGCAGAAGAAATTGTCTTATCCGCTGATCACGCTGGTCATGGCCATTCTGGCAATCCCATTCGCACTCACTACTGGGAAAAAAGGAACGGTCACGGGCGTGGCCGTCGCGCTGGGAATCGCAGTCTTCTATACCGTGGTGTCGCGGCTATTTGAAGCGATGGGAGATTTGAGCCAGCTCCCGCCAGCGCTCGCCGCATGGTCTCCGGACTTGATTTTCTGTCTGGTCGGCGGATATCTGATCTTGAAGGTTCCCACCTAGAACAGAGAATTACTTCACCGCCAAGCCCCAAGGGTAAGTATCGGTGAGAATGCCGGTTCCCGAAGGAGCCAGCGCGCCGGTTGCGGGCGCAATTGAGTACTGCGAAAGAGAACCATTGCCGCTGGCCGATCCGTTGTTCGTCACGAACAACCAGTTGTTGTCCGACCGGATGGCGATGGATACGGGATCGTTGCCCGTCGCCACTGTGGCCGGACTCAGCGGACTCAAACTGCCGTCGGCGTAACTGATCTGAAATCCGGAAATGGCTCCGGCTGCCACCGTCGCAGACTTGTCGAGCACGTATAAAGCCTTGTCCTGCGGAGCGACCACTAACGGCCCCGGCCCATTGCCAGTGTTGAAAGGCGATCCGACCACCGGAAGCAAACCGCCTGGCGGCACGACGCCAGAACAGTTGTTGTTGTTGCAGATGCTGAAACCGCTGACCGTGTTCGACAACTGATTGGAAACGTAAACATAGCGGTTGCAGGGGTCGACCGCAACGCCGGACGGCACGGATCCCGTAGCGGCCAGCGTCTGCGAAACAGTTTGCGAGAGGAGAGTCGGGACACCGGAAGAGGTATCGACCGAGAACTCCCACACTCCGTTATTTTCCGCGTCGGCCACGTACAAATACTCCGTCGTGGGTGGAGTCGTGATCGTGCAAGGCGCGTATTGGACATTAAACGTTGTAGGCGTCAACGCCAGGGCAACGAGATTGGCGACTCCACCCCCTGCAATCGAGGGAACCGAAAAAGGCGATCCCGCAATTTCGCTTAAGCTGGCATTGCTGCCTATAGAAAATACAGAGATCGTGCCAGGGGCCGCAGTCTGCATCGTGTTCTGCAAACACACCGAACTGTTGGCCACGTACAGAAATTTTCCCGCCGAATCCATCGCCAGGGCCACCGGAATCACATTTCCGGTCAGCGGTGCAGTACCGATCGGAGAGATCGTACCGTCGGAGTGGACCGAGAATGTGGCTATCACGCTTGTCTTGGTGCAGGGAGCCGTGCCAGGATTGGGAGTGTTGACGCTGGTGACGTAGGCGAAACTTCCCGTCGGATCGAGCACAATCGATCCGGGAAATCCCTGATCCGGCGGACCGGGAATTGTTGGATTGGAATCGATCGTCGAGACGCTCCCGTTATTCAAATTGAAACTGAAAGATTGGACGATCGCCTGGCCCTGGCTGGGCACTATCACCAGACCGTCTTCAGAGGCCTTATAGTTGCTGCACGCAACCAGCAAACCGATGCAAATCAAAACCGCGAACCCGATTATCCAGGTGAATCGTGTGGACATTCTTAAGTCAGTCTCCCTATGAGCGTGCTTCACGCCCTACCCGGCGCACGCAACCCGGCATTGGCCGTCCAACCGGACAGACCTTTACTGCGCAACATTAGAAGGTATAAAAATGGCACACCATTGTTTCAGGAAAGCGCCGGAAGATCAAACTCCGGCATCGACTTGTTGGAACCTCAACCGGGGCTAGAAGTTGCCTTGGAGGGATAACGCCAAAGGAGAAGTTGAGGTCCCTCCGCCGGTCTTCGGCTTCGGTTTCGCGTCTTAAGCTTCGCGTCCTGCTGAAACCGGCTCCGGAATTCTTAGCGTGCTTTTCCAAGAGTCAGCGAGGGGAAGCGTAATCTCGACCATCAACCCGCCCTCGGACCGATTGAACGCCGCCACTTTGCCGCCATGGAAGCGGACCGCCCGCTCGGTGATCGCCAAACCCAATCCGACGCCCCCGGTCAGCCGTCCGCGAGCATCGTCCAGCCGATAAAACGGCTGAAACAGCTTCTCTAAAGAATCGGCTGGGACACCCGGCCCGCAGTCGCTGACCCGCACTGTCGCTTGCGCACCGCCGGCTCCCTGTATTTGAGTCAATTCAACTTCCACTGAAGTTCCTTCGCCTGTGTAACGAACCGCGTTACGAACTACATTCTCGATCGCGCTGTGCAACAGCGAAGCGTCACCGCGCACTCCCCACTCGCCTTCGGCAATCTTGCAGCGCACGTGGCAGCGCCTCGCCTGGGCCTCAAACTCGGCGTCCTCGACCACGTTCTGCACCAACTCATCCAACGGCACCGGAAGGTCGGGCACGTGCTGTTCTCCGTCTTCCAGCCGGGCCAGCGTCAGGATTCTGCCGATCAGTTCGTTCAGCCGGTTGGCTTCCAGTTCGATGCGTTCGAGCATGGAAGCGCTTTCCGGGCCCGACCGCTGCCGCGCCAATCCCAAAGCCACGTTCAAACGCGCCAGCGGCGAACGCAGTTCGTGCGAAATATCGTTGAGTAACCGGGACTGCGCTTTGACGAGAAGCTCGAGCCTCTCGGCCATGGCATCGAAGTCGCGCATGAGGCCGGCAACTTCATCCCGCCTATGACTCACAGGGGCGCCTGATCGCGCCGAGAGGTCGCCCGCAGCCAATCTTCGCGTGGCGGCCCGCAACCGCGCAATCGGCTTGGTCATGAACCACGCCATGAAATAGCACACCAGCCCGGAGGAAATAATGGCGATGATCAACCCCGGCACTGGCATTCCCCGCGGCCCGAAGAATACGCGAGGGCCAGGTGGCAATCCCATCACCAGGGTGTAACGATGCAATCCATCGGAGGATGCGCGCGAATCGCGCTGCACTTGCGGAGCCGGGAATACAAAACCTTCATGCGGCATTCTGGGTCCGCCGCTGGCTACGCGAACCGCCCAGTCTGGCGCTCCGCGGCGCGAAACTTCTTCGCCCTGCTCATTGAACAAATAAGCCCGGACATGCTGCGTGTGATCCAGATCGTCCAAATACTCCCGCAGCTTGCGGTCCCCGCCATCCTCGTAGGCGTTCACCGAATCGTTCAGGACCGAAGTGCGAAGCGCCTCCCAGGTCGAACTTCGCGGGCGGAAAGCCAGCGTTACCAAAATGGCCAGCACGACAAACAGCGCCTGGGCCAGCCAGAAGGAAAGAAATATTTTGAGGAACAAGCTTTTCATTTTAAGTTAAAGAATACGAGGCTTAAAGTCCGTTCGGACTCGGGCCTACGAATTGCTTTCGACCTTCTCCCGGGGCCGAGCAAAAATATAGCCTACTCCACGAACCGTTTTTATGTGCTCGTCACTCTCCGTGTCGCCCAATTTCTTGCGCACCTTGCTGACGTGCATGTCGATGCTGCGATCAAAGGGGGAAAACTTGCGGCTGAGAACCGCATTCACCAGGCGCTCGCGAGGCACCACGCGGCCAGCTTCGCGCAACAGCACTTCCAGAAGATTAAACTCAACCGAAGTCAAATCCACCGGTTTTCCGTCGCGGCGTACGGTTCGCGTCGCCGGGTCGAGTTCGACCTCTCCAACCTTAACCATATCTGGCGCAGCCGGCGATGGCTTGCCGTCGCTGCGCGTCCGCCGCAGAATCGCGCGAATCCGCGCCACCAACTCTCGCGGATTAAATGGCTTGGGGAGATAATCGTCCGCGCCAATCTCCAAGCCCACAATCCGGTCCACATCTTCTCCACGTGCCGTCAGCAAAAGAACCGGCAGTCGCGAAGTAGCTCGCACCCGCCGCAGCACTTCGAAGCCATTGATTCCCGGAAGCATCACATCGAGCACAACGAGCAGATAGGACCCGCCCGTAGCCTTCTGCAATCCGGTTTCGCCATCGTGTACGCATTCGACGACGAAACCCTCTGCCTGCAAATACTCAACCACCAGGTGGCAAAGTTCCACGTCGTCGTCGATAACTAATATGCGTTCCATTTTGGTAGCTTTCATTGTGCACCCACTCGAAGTCACAAGCTGTAAAGAATTGTCAAATTTAGACTTAACCCGATTGACAAAACTTTACCGCGGTTTACCTACTCTTTACTGCCGGGACCCCGGCGATTGTGTTCTTATCAGTGTACGCAAAAACTGCGGTTCTGAAATAGGGAGCCGATCTCATAGGAGCAAGTCCAATGAAGGCGATTCGCGTTCGTGTATTGATTGCCGCTTTGGCTGTATTATTCGGCGCGGCCATTGCTAAATCCCAGACTGCCGATGACGTTCCACCGCCGCCGCCACACGGAGGAGAATTCGGTTTCGGTGGCCACATGTTGAAGTTCTTCACCGGTTACCTCAACTTGACCGAAGCGCAGCAAGCTCAGATCAAGACTACTCTGCAAAAAGAACAAGCGACGATCAAGCCCTTGATGCAACAACTGCACCAGAACGAGCAGCAACTGCACCAATACGAAGAAGGCGCCTACGACGACGCCAAAGTCCGGACAATTGCGGCTCAGCAATCGCAAACCCAAATCGAGCTGACGGTTCAGAAGACACGTATTCACAGCGAACTGTTTCAACTGTTGACGCCCGATCAACAGGCCAAGATGAAGGAGTTTGAGGCCAAGCGCGAAGCGCGCATGCAAGCGCACATGAATTCCGCGCCACCCGCTCCTCCGGAAGATTAGTCGCAACAAAACTCCTTGGCGGTTTCCGGTTCGGTGCGAATCTCTCCCGCGTCGAACCGGAAACCGAGATAGTGAAAGGACGTGAGCTAAAATGTTTGACGGAACTTACCTATTTGACGCCGGATGGGTCTTCTTCGCGATATGGAGCCTGATCCTGGTCGCCTTTTTCTTAATCACCTTCGGCGAAGAGCTGTTTGGTGACCCCGAAACGCGAAGCGAGACCACTGCAAAGAAAACTCAGAACGCCATGCGATCTCCGACCCCGCGACTTCCTTGATTCCTCGCCCTTGATCCAACTTCCGTAGACCCGATCGCAGCGTCCCGCCTGCTAAAATCTCCCTACACAGGTTCTGCATGTTCCTAAAGAATTTGCGACCGCTTCTGCCCTACCTCAAGCGCTACCGCTGGAGCTACGTGGCCGGCACCGTGTGCGTCTTGGTCAGCAACGGCGCTTGGGTATTGTTTCCGCAAATTATTTACAAGGCCATCGACGGCCTGAAGCAGGGCTTCACTCGTCACGCTCTGGCGGTGCTTGCCTTCAAATTGCTCGCAGTCTTCGCGGTACGCGCTGTCTTCATGTTCCTCACACGCTGGATCCTGATCGGCATCTCGCGCGACGTGGAATTCGACATGCGCAACGACATTTTTGCGCGCCTGGAGACGCTTTCCTATTCTTATTATCAGCGCATGCGCACCGGCGACATCATGGCTCGCGCCACCAACGATCTCAACGCCGTGCGCATGTTGCTGGGTCCGGCCATCATGTACTCGGCGAACACGCTGGTCTTTACCGCCGCCGCCCTGGCATTCATGGTGCACCTGAGCCCCAAGCTCACGTTTTACACGTTTTTGCCCCTGCCCGTGGCCAGCGTGACCATCCAATATTTCGGCCGCCGCATTCACGAACGCTTCGAGCGGATTCAAGCCATGTTCTCCGACATTTCGGCCCGCGCCCAGGAGAATTTCTCCGGAGCGCGAGTGGTCCGCGCCTACGTGCAGGAAGAAGCCGAAATCGCAACCTTCGAGACCGCCAATCAGGAATACATTGCTCGCAGCCTGAAGCTGGTGCGGCTCATGGGCATGTTGTGGCCTTCGCTGGAATTGATGCTGGGCGTTGCTTCCGCACTGGTTCTATGGCTGGGCGGACGCGAAGTGCTCCAGGGACACATGAGCGCCGGAGGCTTCGCCGCCTTCCTCACTTACATGATGCAGTTGACGTGGCCGATCATTGCTCTGGGATGGGTGGTAAACATTTTCCAGCGGGGTACAGCCTCGCTGATTCGCTTAAACGAAATTCTGATCGAGAAGCCTGAAATCACTGACTCCGCCCGAGCGCGCGATCTTCCGATTCGTGGCGAGGTCGAATTCCGCAATTTGAATTTCGCCTACAACGGAAAAAAGGTTCTGCACGATCTTAGTCTGCGCATCCCCGCTGGCAGCAGCCTGGCGATCGTAGGACCCACGGGTTCCGGCAAGACTACGCTCGTCGACTTAATTCCGCGCATCTACGATGCCGAACCGGGCATGGTTCTCATCGATGGCCGTCCCATTCGTGATTATTCCCTGGCCAGCCTGCGGAAGAATATCGGCTTCGTTCCCCAGGAAACGTTCCTGTTCAGCGACCGCATCCGTGAAAACATTGCTCTAGGGGTCGACTCGGCGTCCGACCAGCAAGTTCACGATGCCGCCGAAGCAGCCAACATCGCTGTCGATATAGAGAGTTTTCCCGAAAGCTATCAAACCCTGGTGGGCGAGCGCGGCATCACCCTGTCCGGCGGCCAGAAGCAACGCACGGCCATCGCCCGCGCTCTGATTCGCAATCCGCGAATTCTCGTTCTCGACGATGCTCTCTCCAGTGTCGACACCCACACCGAAGATAAAATCCTCAATCACTTGCGCGATGTGATGCATGGCCGCACCACCATCTTCATCTCCCATCGAGTGTCCACCGTGCGCAACGCCGACCGCATCGCCGTGCTGCACGGCGGGCGCATCGTCGAGTTGGGTACGCACGACGAACTTCTCTCCTTGAACGGCTACTACAGCGACCTGTATAACAAGCAACTGCTGGAGGAAGAGCTGGCCGAAGTATAAGGAGGTATAAGGCCATGCATGATCGCATCGCAAAGACGGTTGTCGTACGCCTGCGCAAGCAACTCAACTCATGAGGCGGATCAACACCCCAGAATTACTCGACACTGACGATTGCCCACCTGAGGAAGTGGCCATTTCCCTGCGGGACATGGCCCGCGTCAATCGCTGGTTCGGTGGCGTTTCTACCACGGTTGAATTAATTCGAAGAGTGGCTGAGGTGACTGGAACGAATCGGTTGTCGCTGCTTGAAGTTGCCGCAGGACTTGGCGAACTGCCGAAAATCGCAGCGCACAAGTTGGCCCAGGAAAATGTCGCGATCGATGTCACGCTTTTGGACCGCGCCGTCAATCACCTGCCCATCAGGAGCCGTGCAGTGGCCGCCGACGCCCTGGCAATGCCGTTTTCAGACAACGCATTCGACCTTATCAGCTGCAATCTCTTCGCTCATCATCTAGAGCCTGAGCAACTTCTTCTCTTCGCAAAAGAAGCATTGCGAGTCAGCCGCATCGCTGTTCTGATCAACGATCTGGTTCGCCATCCTGTGCACCTCGCTTTCGTCTACGCCGGTTTCCCCCTTATGCGCAGCCGGGTCTCGCGCCTGGACGGAGTCGCCTCCGTGCGAAGAGCATATATCCCGGAAGAGATTCAGCAACTTCTCAGCACGGGATTTGCCGACTGCACGATCCCGCGGATAGAGATATTCCGAGCCCCACTTTTTCGCATGGGAGTCATCATCTGGAAGACTTAGCGTTGACGATCCGAACAAGACCTACTTGACGAGAGGACGCAAAGATCGCCGAGGAAATAAGAGGTCGGCGCCCTCCGGGGTCTCGGCGTTAAAAGATTTTGTTTGGATGGAATCTACATCTAGCAGTAGAAGCCGCTCTACCGCACCACCAGCACTTCCCGAACGTTGTCCCTGGCCAGGAAGAACTTGATGGAGGCGAAGTCGCGAAAGAGATTTTCGATGTGGCGATTGTTGAAGACGCGCTGGAGTTGAAAACCGTCGCTGCTCGCGGGCCGCACCGTGCTGGCAGGCCCCCGCCGCGCATCCACTCGCGTAACGATGCGCTGCATCTCCAGAGTGTCAGGACCAACAATATGAAAGCGGTAGCAAGGAGAATCTGGGCCAGCATCCTTGGTATGGAAAAACGAAAGTAACATCCCGCCCGGCTTGAGCACAGACCATAGCCGACCAACGACCGGTCGCACCAGGCTCTCATCCAGATAATCGGGCAGGTTCCAGCACAGCACCAGGTCAAAGTGCGCTGCAGGGTAAACCAGGTTGTCGGCGAGGAACTGCCGGCTGTCGAGAGAGGGATTGCCCTGCTCATCTTTGGTCAGTAGATTCGGTTCGGTCGATGCGGTCAGCAGGTCTTCGCTATAGATTCGGTGGCCCAGACCGGTGAAGTGGCGAATATTACCCGGCGAGGTGGACCCCAAGTCGAGTATGCACAGACCCTGCTCGCTGTCCCAGCGCCGCGCCAGTTCGGCCAGTCCGCTGGAGCGCCGCGTTGCCAGTGGCGCCTCCGCCTGCGCCGTTTCCGCTCCGCCCGATCCTCGAAAAAATTTCATGGAATCTCGACTTCGTGATTCACGGACACGCCTGTTTTCCGCCGCGTGCCCTTCTCCACCAACCAGCACCGTGCCAGTCAGCAACTCAACCACCTTAAACTAATACATTAACTAATGAGCATTCTCTAAAGAAAGTTACTTTGTGGTAGCGCCTTTCGCTTCCGCGCGTCCCTGAATATCTACTTTTCCTTTGAGATATGCCCCTTCTTCAATGGAAATCCGTTGGGTCGCGATGTCTCCCGTCACCGTTGCAGTCTTGCGCAACTCCACTTTGTCGCTGGCCTGAATATTTCCTTCCAGTTTGCCTTGGACTACAACCCCTTTGGCCTCGACGCTCGCCTTTACTTGGCCGTGCGGCCCAACCGTGAGACTATTGCCCTTCAACGAAATCGTCCCTTCCACCTGACCATCCACGTAAAGGTCTTCACTTCCCGATAGTTCGCCCTTCACAATTACCGACTTGCCAATCTGCGCTAGTTCTCCCGATAGTGGTGCGCTCATCCGTGTCTCCTTCGCCAAGCGGATTATGATCGTGCGATGCCGAAAACTTCACCCAAGGCTGGATTCTGAGGTGTGGCGCTATCTCTCGACTATACCCAACCGCGCGAAGATGCGGCAAGTGCCGTCTGCTATTCTTCGACCTCTATTTTAGGGATTGCGCTGTAGAGGCAGGCAAAGCTGCAGTTGATATGCTGGTAGCGTGAGAGTGCAAAAGCGACTTTCGCTGGACGCACAAGTTCGAACGATCGCCGCAGTTAGCTGGCGCTCTCCCGCTTTGGCTTCAACCGTCCTTATTTTGTTTTATGCCACGAACGTGCTCTCCGCGGCACAAAGTCCTTCGGCTCAAGTGGACAACAAGGCTGCCACGGAACTAGTTCGCGCCACCGTCGCCAACGAGACCTCTGCCAATAATAAGCCGATAACAAAGCTGATGTATCTGTCCCGCAAGCGGACCGCTCAAGGCTCGGAAACGCGCCTTAACGTCGAAACCACGGATTCCAACGCCTGGCTTCTTCTGGAGAGAAACAACCAACCGATTTCTAAGACCGAGCGTCAACAGGAGTCCCAGCGACTGGCCCACATGGGCAGTAGCGCCAGTGAACTTCGCCGCAAGAAACGTCTTGATCGTGAAGAGGCCGATCACAGCTCGCGCCTCCTTAAGGCGCTTCCTGACGCATTCCTCTATCAGTTCGACGGAACCGAGTCGGCAACCGAGAACCTCGGCAGGCCGGGTGATGAATTAGTGCGGCTGAAGTTCCTCCCCAATCCTAGTTATTCGCCACCCTCGCACGTGGAACAAATTCTGGCTGGCATG
>Ga0302179_10001655_pt1 | contig 13311 bp, 15 predicted proteins | sample I_Palsa_E3_1_FD_198788 | JGI IMG/M metagenome (GOLD analysis project Ga0302179, IMG submission 198788) | Peat permafrost microbial communities from Stordalen Mire near Abisko, Sweden - I_Palsa_E3_1 | ecosystem: Environmental > Terrestrial > Soil > Palsa > Peat permafrost | place: Sweden...
GAATCGCCGGTTCGGGAAAAAAATGAGTGAGGCCACCCGTTCCAGAAAAGGGTTGGCCGAAAGTCTTGACCAGCCGGCCTGCGAGCGTGGTCGCCCCTTTGACGCTGACCTGCTGGCCGAGAATCGCGCGGATCGCGAGTTCGAAGCCGTTCCAGCACCCCGGCACCCGCAAGCCCGGATCGGCCTCGACTCGCGTTGTCAGGTCTGGATCGGTCTTCAAGCTCTGCACGATCGCGGCCCAGTCGGCGTTCAAATCGAATATGGCGCGGATGCGCTCGGTAATAAGAAACAGTGAGCGAGGATCGGTGAACTGAACCCGCACGGCGAGGGCAGGGTTGACGCCATCGAGCGAGACTTCAAAGTAACCGTGATTGCCATTCACCGAAATAGACCGCCGATAGACACCGTTCTCCACTTGTTCCACCCCGGGAGTCGCGCGCGGCGCAAGAAATGCCAGCATCCCTTTCCAATCGTAGGGCGGACGAAAACGCAAGCGAAACAGGTACTGGTTTTCCGGCTGCGCAGTAGTCTTCCTTACCAGACGGCGGATTTGCGTCGGCGTGCGGTGATAGACCTTGCGAATGCCGGCGTTGAATCGCCGCACGCATCCGAAACCGGAGGCCAAAGCCACTTGGGTCATGGGCAGGTTCGTCTCGTCGATCAGCTTCTTGGCAAAGTGCAGGCGGCGCGTATTTGCCACTGCGCTCGGGGTCGCCCCAAGATGCTTAAGGAACAAGCGGCGCAAATGGCGCGAGCCTACGCCTAGCCGCTCCGCCAGACTTTCCACTCCGCCATCTTCCAATCCGCTCTCGCCGATCAGCCGGAGCGCGCGAGAGACAGTGTTTGAAGTTCCCATCCAGGCGGGCGTTCCGGGCGAGCACTCCGGCCGGCAACGAAGGCAAGGACGAAAGCCAGCTTCCGCAGCCGCAGCCGCGCTGGCAAAATAACGAACATTTTTTTCTTTCGCCGTGGGCGCGGGACAAATCGACCGGCAGTAAACTCCGCTGCCCACCACGCCAATAAAAAACTTGCCGTCAAAGCGCGGATCGCGCGTCAGCCGCGCCCGTGAACATACCTGCCGATCCAAGGTCATCGCGAACTCATGATAGCTGCTTTGCCGGGAAAAGCTGGACGTTTTCGGACCACGCTCGATTGCCTGTTTGCCCAGAGGCATTGAAGTCCGCAAACGTCCAGCCCTGGCGAGCGAAGTCCGGCAATGTCCAACTCTTGCCCTTGGGTCCGACTATTTTGGGTGAAATGGTTAGCGAAGCGAAGTGTCGTGGCACAACGCGAGCTCTTGTAGTTTCGCAGCGCATTTCCACAAGCTGGAAATCGAGATCCCCGGTCCGGTCACATTTCGATGGCTGAGTTACAGTTCTCGGAGTAATTTGTTTGGCAACATAAGCCAGCCGCCGTGCTCGCTTTCTTTCATGGGAGAGCTTACAGACAAGCCTCTTTCTTCAATGAAGCTTGGTGATGGGAACTGCTATGACTCAGCGTCTTCGCCGTTGCGTGGAATGTCCAAAGTGCCTCACCCGATACCTGATTGGCTTTAGCCCTTACGACAACGGCTCGTATCTCATCGCGCGAATTACCGAGTTCTCGGAGGACTATCAACTCTTCTGTTCCTGTGGCGCACAACCCTTTACCATCCGCTGGAACTGGAATGAGTTGAAAAAATATGCCGTATCCAGTCGCGCTTATGAGAGGGGCTACGGTCCTCCGGAGGATGTATGGCTCTGCCGGGGACAAGACGCCAGGCTCTAATAGAATGTTTTCTTAAGACTGTGCTCGAGCAGGGGATTCGCCTGATGTCGATTCGCACCTGGCCTTTGATGGTTGTATTCGCGGCAGCCACTGCCGGATTGCTCGCAAATCGTCCGGATACCAACAACGTCAGGATTGGCAATAACCCGACCGATCCCGATCGCCTTCCGAAGCTGGTCAATACTTGCCTGATCACGCCTAACGTGAAACGCCTCGTAGACTTTTACGAACTCATCCTAATGCGCAAAGCAGAAAGGTCCGGGCCGGACTATGCCGAGTTCCCCGCCGGCGCGGGGGTATTGGCGATATTCTCGGCGGAAACTCAGGAAAAATATATTCCGGGTTCGGCTGAGGCGGCGAAGAACAAGAGCGTAATCCTGGAATTCCGCGTCGCTAATGTGGACGGAGAGTATCGCAGGCTGCAAAGCCTGGTGAAGACCTGGGTCAAGCCACCGACCACACAGCAGTGGGGTACCCGGTCCGTTTACTTCCGCGACCCGGATGGAAATTTGGTTGATTTCTACATGCCGGCAAAAGCGGAATAAGCGGGAGGGAAAATCTCTTAAAGCTTTACAGCTGAAGCTCCATCCCCTCGGATGCCGCGCGCACCTTGGGATAGTAGTTGCGGGCTTCCTGCACAACTTTATCGATCACCACGTCGGTGTGGTCCGGGTCGTGGTGGAAGAGCACCAACTCTTTGGCGCCGCTTTCCATGACGACATTGACCGCTTCGCGCCAGTGGCTGTGTCCCCATCCCTGGCGACGAGCTTTATATTCTTCCGGCAAATACTGAGAATCATAAATCAGCACATCTGCGCCCTCGGCCAGCTTGCGCACTGCTTTGTCAAAACCCACGTCACCGGGTTCGTTGTCAGTGGCATAGACGAAAATGCCTTCTTTGGTCTCCAGCCGAAAACCAAGGCACCCCTGGGGATGATTCAACCACGCGGTGCGGAGGGTCAGCCCAACTTCCAGATCCAAAAGCCCGCTTTCGATCTCATAGTAATCCTGCTGGGCGCCCATCTCGCTCAGATTGATGGGGAAGTAGGGGGATGCCATCTGCTCGGACATGACCTGCTTCAGGCTGCGGGTGCGGCTGGAACTGTGGAACGAGAATTGGCTCTTGGGGTTATACAGGGGGCGAAAAAACGGGATACCCTGAATGTGGTCCCAATGAAAGTGGGAGACGAAAACGTGAGCCGATATGGGGCGGTCGCCGAATTCGCTTTCCAGTTGATGGCCCAGGACACGAAAGCCGGTGCCGCAATCGAAGATGTATATCTGGTCGCCGAGGCGCAACTCGACGCAGGAGGTATTTCCTCCGTAGCGCATGTTTTCGGCTTGTGGCGTGGGAGTCGATCCCCGCACACCCCAAAATCTAATCCGCATAGCTTAAAGATCGCGTGAATAGTAATCTTCGACCGCAAAGCCGTTTTCGTCAATTGGATTGCTGGTTCGGGGGAGCAGTGGTCAGCAAACCCCTTTCGAGATAGCGGCGTCCTGTTTTTCTGGCCACTGGTCACTGCCCACTGGCCACTGTCTTCCCTGCCCTATAATGAGCCAGCAAAGCTAGCTCCAATGATCCAACCCGATTTCAAAGTGTTTTCGCGCCTGGCCCGGGAATCGACGCTGATCCCGGTAGTGAAGTCAGTGAGCGCCGACCTGCTCACTCCGGTCTCCGCTTTTCTAGCCATCGCGCAAGACGAACCTTACGCGTTTCTGCTCGAATCGGCGGAGCGCGGCGAGCAGGTGGGACGTTACACGTTTCTCGGGATACGGCCCTACATGCGGGTGCAATCACGTGCGGGCGCCGTGGAATTGCAGCGGGGCCGGCACCACTCGGCGCAACCCGGAAATATTTTTGAGGTGGTGAAGCAACTCCTGCGAGCGCATCGGCCGGCGGCCGTGCCCGGACTTCCGCCGTTCGCGGCTGGAGCGGTTGGATATTTCGCGTATGACGTGGTGCGGGAACTGGAAAACATCGGCGATCACGCGAAAGACGATCTTGGCTTGCCGGACGCGGAACTAATGTTCTTCGATCACCTGCTGGCCTTCGATCACCTACGCCATCAGATTCATATTGTGGCGGCGGCCGACGTTTCCCGCGGAGATCCCAAGCACGCTTACGCTCGCGCGGTGCGCGATATTGGCGCGCTGGAAAGAAAACTTGCCTCCGGCCTGCGTCCAGTTTCGTGGCGTAAACGAGCTGCAGGAAAAGCGGCCAAACTGAAAGTCCACACCGGAACCAGCCGCAAGCGCTTCCTACAAAGTGTGGACCGGTGCAAGGAATACATTGCCGCGGGAGACATCTTCCAGGTAGTGCTGTCGCAGCGCCTGGATTTCAGCCCGGAGGTTGAGCCCTTCGATTTATACCGCGCGCTGCGCCAGGTTAATCCTTCGCCGTATCTCTATTTTCTGCGCATGGGCGACACGCACATCCTAGGCTCGTCGCCGGAGATGCTGGTGCGGGCGACGGGACGCAAGCTTGAATACCGCCCGATTGCAGGAACGCATCCACGCGGGCGCGACGAAGGCGAGGACAGGCGTCTGGAAGAGCAGATGCGCACCGACGAAAAAGAACGCGCCGAACACGTCATGCTGGTCGACCTTGGCCGCAACGATCTAGGCCGCGTAAGCGAGTATGGCTCGGTGAAAGTGAAAGATCTGATGTACGTCGAGCGCTACTCGCATGTGATGCATTTGGTGTCGTCGCTCGAAGGAACCTTACGCAAAGACTTGGATGCGATCGATGCGTTCGCCGCGTGCTTCCCGGCCGGAACCCTGAGCGGTGCGCCAAAAGTGCGGGCCATGCAGATCATCGAAGAACTGGAGCCCACCCGGCGCGGCATTTACGGAGGTTCGGTGCTCTACGCCGACTTTGCCGGCAATCTCGACTCCTGCATCGGCATTCGCACGCTGTTAATGCAAGGCAAGCACGCGTATTTGCAGGCCGGCGCGGGGATTGTGGCGGATTCCGATCCGGCGCGCGAGTTTGAGGAGTCGATGAACAAGGCGCAGGCGGTGCTGAGGGCGGTGGAGATGGCTAGAGGCAGTGGCCAGTGATCAGTGGCTAGTGGTCAGTGGCCAGACTAATCATGCCTGGTTTCGGCTTCAAGCCACTGGTGCGATTTCGGGAAATCCACAATCGCTTGGTGACGAGTGTCACATCGTTGCCGTGAGCATATTGCGATATTGGGCGGATGCAGTGCCCGATAAAACCAATTATTCGGTCGTATCGCGACTTGGTCGTATGGAAGAGGTCCATGACGTTAGTGCTGGAGGTCTATCGCACATCCCAAAGCTTTCCGAGAGACGAAACCTACGGCTTGACATCCCAACTGAGACGAGCAGCCGTTTCGGTGCCGAGCAATATCGCCGAAGGTCAGGAGAGGCTCTCGACCGGAGAATTCAAACATTTTCTTGGCAATGCTCGGGGCTCACTGATGGAAGTGGAGACCCAGGTTGTAATCGCCCGCGAATTGGGCTATCTGGACCCACAGCGGAGCGAAGAACTGCTGGATATGACGGCAGAAGTGGGACGAATTCTAAATGGGCTTCTGAGTTCACTCGCATCCCGAGGTATTCAGTCTGATCACTGATCACTGATCACTGGCCACTGGCCACTGCTAAAAAATTCTCTACCAGCTTTTTCCCCGCATCCGTCAGCACGCTTTCAGGATGAAACTGCACACCCTCGACTGCACACTCGCGATGCCGCAGTCCCATGATCGTGCGCGTTCCGTCTTTCTCCGTCGTCCAAGCGCTGACTTCCAATTCTGCCGGCAGATCTTTTTCTTCGACGATGAGCGAATGATAGCGAGTGGCGGTCATCGGCATGGGCAACCCTTGAAAGATCGTTTTATTATCGTGCACTACAGAACTGGTTTTGCCGTGCATGAGATGTGGCGCGCGGATGACCTTCCCGCCGAAAGCCTCGCCGATAGCCTGGTGGCCGAGGCAGACACCGAGCACCGGGACTTTGCCGGCGAACTGGCGAATCAACTCGACGCTAATACCGGCCTCACCCGGCGTACAAGGCCCCGGCGAAACCACGATGCGCTCGGGGCGCATGGCTTCAACTTCGGACACGGTGACCTGATCGTTGCGGCGGACCTCGACTTCGGCTCCCAACTCGCCCAGATACTGGACCAGGTTGTAAGTAAAGGAATCATAATTGTCGAGAACGAAAACCATTGTTGAACCCTCGTAAAAAGCTTACACGGTGCGGTGTTCCGCTGGTTCCAATCTTAGACTTCACCAACAAGGAAGTCGTCAGTAATCGCGTTTCCACCTTTGGTCACGCATATTTCCCCCCGAACGGGCTACTCCAGGTCACCATTGTGGTATTGAAGTAGTGACGGCTCTTGGCCGATAGTGTGAACATACAAGAAACACAGACGCTGGAGGAAAGTATGGCTGAAGCCCTGCAAGAAAAACGGGCGGCACGTCGTTTTGCGCTCCAAATTCCGATTTCCGTGACGCGTGGCGAGGACACGTCCCAGAGCGAAACGGCGCAGATCCGTGACGTGAGTGCGCGCGGCATCTGCTTCTACCTCGAATCGGCCGTCGAGCAAGGATCAGCCATCGGCTTTACGCTGACGCTACCGCCGGAAATTACACTGACCGAAAGCATTCGGGTGCAGTGCAAAGGTCACGTGGTGCGCGTGGACAACGGCATCGCGGACGGCAAACTCGCCGTGGCCGCGGTGATCGAGGACTACGAATTTCTGCCGGAAGTTTAGCTTCAACTCCATCAAAATCCCAAGCCTGACCACACGGATACTTTTCGCCATCCGTGGCAAGTGATATGTTCCTTTCATAGCCTCTCAAAAAGGCTTCGGTAGCTTTAGCTCCGGAAAAGCTAAGCTCGGAAATCTCCCGGGAATGTCTTTGCCGCGAATCTCGTTTTCATTCGTCCGTCTGCCGGTGATCTTGCTGCTGACAGTCGCTTGCCTTCCCGTGGCCACTGCGACCGGCCAAACTATCTCAACCAAAGAAAACCTGCCTGCGACGCAAACTCTTCCTTCTGCCGTAATACGTAGCGTCAGGATCGTTTACGAGCGGGGCGTGCCCAACGTCGAAATCGTGGCGTCGCGCCCTGTGGTCCCGGAGATACAAACGCTGGATTCGCCACCGCGCCTGGTGATCGACCTGGCCAACACGCGACTGGGCGACCAGTCCAGGCACATCGCAGTACATCAGGAAAATATAAGAGCCCTTCGGGCCGAGCAATATCAGAGCAAGCCGCCGGTGACGCGGATTGTTCTCGACCTGCTTGCGCCCTACGGCTATACGTGGGATGGCGCGGGCAATCGGCTGATGGTTCGCCTTAAACCTGCTGGAGATGCGAGTGCAGCGACCACGGCGACGCCAGTCGCCACCGTGCCGACGCTGGCAACTACCAGCACGCCAGCTATCATTCCGGTCAGTGGCGGCAACGGATCGGTTGTGCTGTCCGGGACGCGTATTGGAGCAGGATCGTCCGTGACCGCGGGTGCGGAAACTGCGGTGCTGCGCCTTGCGCGCGGAGGGGAAGTGCGAGTGTGTCCCGGCACCACCATTTCGGTGACTCCATCCAAGAATGCGCGCGACCTTATGCTGGGCGTCAGCACGGGTGCGCTGGAAGCTCATTACTCCTTGGACGCTTCCGCCGATTCCGTAGTCACTCCGGACTTCCGCATCATGTTTGCGGGTCCGGGAGAGTTTCACTATGCCATCAGCGCCGACTCGCATGGGAACACCTGCGTGCGTGCGCTCATGGGAAACACTTCTTCGGCCATCGTTTCCGAATTGATGGGCGACCGGATTTATCAGGTTAAGCCCACCGAGCAGGCAGTTTTTGAAGCCGGGAGAATCGACAAGGTGAGCACCAACGTACCGCTGGAGTGTGGGTGCCCGCCGCCTTCGCGAGCATTGCAGGCGAATGCATTACCCATGGGCGAAGAGTCTCCCGCGACGAGTGGTGCGCTGAGTGGCGCGTCCGGAGCGCCCGCTGCGACGAAATCTTCCGATACCTCTGCCGCCGCTCATTTGTCCAGCGGTCCTGAAGTCAGCCCGCTGCCCCCGACGAATCCGAGTGACGTTCACGTTGAGGTAGACGCGCCGTTTGTCTTTAGCGCGAAGAATCGTCCCTCGGGGGCTGCCGCTGCGGTCAAAGCCGCATCGACTTTGTCGGTAGTGGAAGATACCCCTGCGCGGCAGCTTATGCTGGAACCCGATGTGCAGCCCCCGCCACAGAATGCTATCCGGACTAAAGCGGAACACCGGACTTTTCTGCATAAGCTGAAACGATTCTTCGTCGCGGTCTTCGGTTAGACGCTTCGGTTAGGCACTTCGGCCTTGGGCACATTTTCAGCGGGGCGCCAAGGGCGCAGCCATCGCGGTGACCTATCCAGCGGTCGGCAACCTGACGATTCTGTCGCACGTTGCCCCAGCAGTTAGCTGCGATTGACGGCGCGGCGAAGCGGTTCGACTTTTTCCCGCAGATTGTCGGCAAACTCGGAGCCGCGCTCGGCAACGTCACGCACCCGATCTTGCACGTCGCGGACGCGGTCCTTCGCTTCTTCGGTCCAATCGTCCAAGGTTTCTTTGGCGTCTTCGTAGCCACGCTTCAAGTCGCGGCGCATTTGCTTGCCGGTTTTGGGAGCGAGCAACAGACCAGCCAAAGCGCCCGCGCCTAAGCCGATCAGCAGAAAAGTGATGGCGGTTCCTACGGTGTTTCCTTCGGAAGATTCATATTTCCCTGAACGCATATCAAGCCTCATTTCGATCCGGCGGTTATTCCGGACTCCAATCTCGTGGTGAGTTTCTGCTCACTTACTATTCTAGTCCTCGAAAGAGAAGTGGTCAGTGGCTAGTGGCCAGTGGTCGGTCCAATCCAACGAGTACGGGCCGCTTTTTCTGGACACTGATCACTGGCCACTGACCACTTCTTTCGGTCCCATTGCGATGAGATAAGCGGGGGAAAGGTTTTCTTTCTCGGAGTATCGCGTGTAAAATCTATTTTTGGCTTTCGTGGCGGCGGAGACTGTGCTTCCTGCCCACCGCCGGATCCGCGGTGCAATCTAAAAAGTGCAACCGTAAAAGCTGCCATCGTTTCCTAAGGAGATTCATCGTCGATGTCGATCCCCGCCACCCAACTGCGTCCCGGAATGATCATCAAGCACAACAACGATTTGCACTCGGTGTTCAGCGTGGAGCATCGCACACCGGGCAATTTGCGGGCCTTTATTCAGGCAAAGCTGCGCAACCTGCGTACGGGCGCCATGTTTGAGCACCGGTTTCGTTCGCCCGACCCCATCGAAAAGGTCAATGTGGATGAAGTGGAGATGCAATATCTCTACAACGACGGCGACAGCTATTACTTCATGGATACGACGAACTACGAGCAGACGCACTTGACCAAAGAAATCCTCGGCGATGCCGTAGATTATCTGATCGCGAATCTGGAGATTAAGGTGGAATTCTTCGACGGCAAAGCGGTGGGCATTGAACTCCCGCAAACGGTGACGCTGACGGTGATTGAGACTGAGCCTGGGCTGAAGAGCGCGACGGCTTCCAGCGTGACCAAGCCGGCGAAGACCGAGACTGGGCTGGTGGTGCAGGTTCCACCATTTATTAACGAAGGCGAGAAGATCAAGGTGGATACGTCGGAAGGCGCGTATTTGTCGCGGGCATAATAGCTGCAGATTAGAGCCATTTTAAGCTTCGCCGCTTTAGTAACGTTTGCAGAATTACAGGAGTGACTTTACGCTGGCGTGGGCGCGCTCGTAGTTTGAAGTCATGAATCGCTCCGCCGCAGTACTTTGTCAGGACGCAGCTTCCCTTCACACGCTTCGAACCGTTCTTGGGCTTCTGGAAATCGAGCCTGTAGCCTGCCATTCGCAACAGGAAGCGATGGAGGAGATTCTCAACAAGCAGTGCACCGCGCTGGTGGTGGATTTCGATTTGCCGGAGGCAGCGGAAATCGCCAAACTGGCAGCCCTGCTGGAACCGTGGCAACGCCCTACGTTGATGGCCATGACCACCGTATGGCCTGGTTCGGGGCAGGCGTTTCAATCGGGCGCGAATCGCATTTTGTACAAACCCCTGGATCCATCGCAAGTGCGGGACGCTTTCGAGAATGCAGGCAAAGCGGCCAAGCGCGACGGGCGCAAGGCGACGCGCTATAAGATCACGTCCGTGATTTGGCTGGAGCTGGAGACCGGTACGCTGCCGGCTGTTGCGGTGAATCTCAGCGAGCATGGAATGGCGATCCGGACCACTGAACCGCTCCGGCTGCAATCAGGCGTCAGTTTTCGTTGTTCGCTGCCGGGGACCGATCAATTGCATGGACAGGCTGACGTGATCTGGTCCGATGCAGACGGACACGCGGGGATGTTTTTCTCGCGCATGTCTCTGTCAGCGCAAAAGCATTTGAGAGACTGGCTGCGGCAACGGGAAAAGATGGCACCCGGGAATGAACGAGGGAGATCGGCGAACCCGCGAAAGATGGCAGGCAAGGGAATGACGGGCAAGACAAACGGAACAGCCACTTCTATCCGTGCGTTGCTGCGGCCCGGAGATTCTCACTTTCGCGTGGCCGCGAAGTGACGGCTTCAACGTTAGTTTTCCTGATGTGGCTTGCGCTTCGCCTTCGAATCCTTGCGCTTGTTGACGGGCAAACGCTTAGATCTCACAAGTAGCACCACCGCGTGAGCGATGGCCGTATTGTCGAGATTCAACCCTTCCGGCGTTTTCGCCTTTAATCCTACACAGTCGGGATTTATGCCTAGTATCTTGGCCACCTGGGCGCGGATTGCCGCCGTGTGAGGGCCGATTTTCGGGGCGGCGAGAATCAAGCTCGCGTCTACGTTGGCCACTGAATATCCCGCAGCTCTTACCCGCTTCAGGGCCTCGCGAAGGAAGATGACGGAATCTGCGCCTTTCCACTTTGGGTCGGAGGGCGGGAAAAGCGAGCCGATGTCGGGAGCGGCGATGGCCCCAAGCAGGGCGTCCGTGAGGGCGTGCAGGAGAACGTCACCGTCGGAATGGCCGCCGAGGCCGCGGTCGTGCGCGATGGCGATGCCGCCAATTCTTAACGGAATGCCGGGGCGAAACTCGTGGGAGTCGAAGCCGTAGCCGATTCTCAAAAGGTCAACCCCTAACTCGCCGCGGATTCACGCGGATCAACGCGGATTTTTTTTCTTTCATTCTCGAAGACCAACCTCCGAAATTCGGGCCTAATTCCAAAATTCAGGAGCAACCCAACCTCAACATCCGTCGCGCGCAGGTAATTCAACAACTGCTTCTCATGTGCCTGATCGATGGTTCGGGCAGCTTTAAGCTCCAGCACCAGTCCTTCGACCAGCATGTCCGCGCGGAAGTCGCCAATCTTTTGACCGCGGAACCAAACCACAACCGGCACCTGCCGCTGCACGTTCAGACCGGCCTGCACAAGCGCGAGAGCCAGGGCTTGCTCGTAAACGCTTTCGAGAAAGCCGTGCCCCAGTTCATTGTAGACGGCGTAAAAAACTCCAATAATCTTCTCAGTGAGATCGCGATGCTTAAAACCGAGGGCAATTTGCTCCATGTTCCCAGATATTAGTTTCAGATCCGCGTGAATCCGCGTGATCCGCGGCGAAAAAATTTCCTACTTCCCTAAATAGAACTCTGCCAGCTCCATGTCTCCCGGCGTCGTGATCTTTATGTTTTTTGGCGAACCCATGACTACGGCTACGTCGTGTCCCGATCTTTCTGCCAGCGAAGATTCGTCCGTGCCCTGGAAGCCATCGGCCATGGCTTCGTCGAAGGCCTTCTTGATTACGTCGTAGCGAAAGCCTTGCGGAGTTTGTGCCATGACTACTCCGGCACGGGGGATGGTGGCTTTGATGAGCGCGCCTTCGGAGGTGCGCTCCACTTGTTTGACCGTGTCGACGGCGGGCAGACCGGCGATGGCGGCGCCATATTTCCGGGCGGCGGCAATTACTTCCAGAACAATCTCTGAGGTGACGAAGGGGCGAACTGCATCATGCACAAGAACGATGTCATCGGGATTGGCCGCGATAGCATTCAGCGCATGCTCCACCGATTGCTGGCGGTGCTCGCCGCCGGAAACCAGTTCGATTTTCTTGCTCACAAGATCAGGGGCTTCGCTGTGCAGGCGGGCACGAAAGCCTTCGATCTCATTTTCGCGGAGGGCAATCCAAATCTCATCGACGGCGGGCACCGCGGCGAACTTGCGCAGCGTGTGGATGAGAATGGGAGTTCCGCCAAGTTCGGTGAACTGCTTGGAGGGTGCGGTCTTTTTGCGGTCTTTGGTGCCAGTGGGGATGGGAGCCATGCGGGTTCCTAAACCCGCAGCCGGGATAATGACGATCACCTTCATGGCGGGCTGCAAGTATACGAGCGGAGAATGGAAAAGTTCAAATCAGATGAGCCGACATTCATGAAAGTGTTCACGCGAAATCTATTTTTGCGAGGCATGGAAGCCAGTGTTCGGGAAGTTTCTTCCTTGCTCAGAACTAATCGGGGGAAATTCAGCGGGTCGCTCGAAAGAACAACTATCTGCTTTCTCACTGACATAGCAGTATTACCACGCCGCACACGGGGCTCTGGCAGGCGAGTTGCAGGCTAGAAACCAGATTTTTAGCGACTAAGATGCGATTAACAGATAGCTCTCCAGCAACCAGATTTCGCAGATCGACACCCTAATCCCTGACATGAAAAATCGTGCCAATTTGTGGCTGGGAATTTTAGGGGCCAGTACGGCGGGCGCTTTGGGAGTGGCGGTTTTCCTGGCCACGCTGGGAACTGCCGCGGGGGTGGCAAGCGGCGGCGAAAACGGTGGCACTCAGGCCGCGACAGCTCCCTCCTTGTCTCGGCCAGCACCGTCGCCTATGCAGACTTACGCAGGGATGGTGACCTGTTCGCGTTGCGGGGCCAAGCACGCTCCATCCAGTTCCAAAAATGCCAGCGACTGCGTGCGTATTTGCGTGCATGACGGGGCCAGTTTTGCCTTGATTGATGGCAATGACGTGTACCTGCTCGAAGGGAATTGGGAGCAGGTGAAAAAGGTGGCCGGGCAGCGCGCAGCGATCACCGGTACATTGAACGGGCACACGATTGAAGTCTCATCCGTCGCGGCACCGTAGCTCGCCCTTATACGATCCACACCAAGAGAGGGCCCGCCGAAAGATTTACGACGAACCTGTCTTAGTTTCCACGCCGGGCACAATAGCCGGTGCGGAGGGTGTAGCCACGGGAATTGCGGCCGTGGTTACGCCGCTGGCGCCACGGGAATACCCCGAGCGTTCATCCCATTTGCCGAAGATCATCTTGCCCGCGGTGGTTTGCAAAACCGAGGTGACCGATACGTCGATGGTTTTGCCAATCATCTTGCGCGCGTTGTCCACGACAACCATGGTTCCGTCGTCAAGATAGGCTACGCCTTGGTTGTATTCCTTTCCCTCTTTCAGGATGAACACTCGCATGGTTTCGCCGGGAAGCACAATGGGCTTCAGCGAGTTGGCCAGTTCGTTGATGTTCAGGACTTCCACGCCCTGG
>Ga0302179_10001657_pt1 | contig 13303 bp, 8 predicted proteins | sample I_Palsa_E3_1_FD_198788 | JGI IMG/M metagenome (GOLD analysis project Ga0302179, IMG submission 198788) | Peat permafrost microbial communities from Stordalen Mire near Abisko, Sweden - I_Palsa_E3_1 | ecosystem: Environmental > Terrestrial > Soil > Palsa > Peat permafrost | place: Sweden: Abisko...
TGAAGCGCTGTCTTGCACGTTCGTGTTGCAGGGAATGTTGTCGACCGACGCTGGAGCCGCCTGGCAAATGGGCACGCCCGCTCCGTTGTTCCCGAAATAGGCTGCAGCGTTCTCCGCAGTGACGCCGGTTACGTTGGCGGGCTGATACTTGGCGAGTAATCCAGTACCCACTGTGCCTGCGGTCGCGATCGGAGCGTTGCTGCCCTGAGCCCACGCGATGAAGGCCGGATCCGCGAACGTCACCCTTGAGCCGGTGCCTGCCGATGACCGGAGCGGCTCTACCGAAAAGAAAAAGAAAAAACCGTGATGCGGAATCACCGGTCCGCCAATCGCAAAATCCATATTGTTGGAATGGAAGGGCAGGTAGGGATAGCTGATAAAATGCTGGCTGGCGAACATCTTCTCATAATTGAAATAATCCGACGCCGAACCGTGAAACTGGTCGCTGCCGGATTTGGTGGTAAACATCGTTTGCAGCCCAGCGGCGCGGCTGTACTCGCTGGTAAACGTGTTCACCTGAACGCTGGTCTCCTGGATAGCTTCAGGCTGGGGAGTCAGGTTCAGAACACCCTGGCGAATTCCACTGGTCACGTCAAGTCCATCCACAACGTACTGATTATTATTCTGGCCTTGACCGTTGGCGCTGGCGTCAACCTGCTCTTCCGTGGAAAAGTTGTCAACGCCCGACGCAGGACTTCCCGCCGCGCTTGTTCCCAACCCAGTAGCACCTGGCGCCATCGTGACGAGCGTGACCAGGTTGCGACCGACGATAGGCAATTCCGCGACCGCTTGGTTCTCCAGCGTCAACTGGGTGCGGCTGTCCGCGGTGTCGACCACCGGAGCCTCAGTTGTAACGGTAATCGCCTCGGTTGCCGAACCAACCTTGAGTGTGACTGGTACGCTCAGGATCTGTGCGGTCAACAAGGTAATATCGACCTGCGTCTTCGAGAAGCCCGCTGCGTCCACGATCACCTTATAGCTGCCGGGAGCCAGGCTTACGAAGTTGAAGTTGCCGCCTGCGTCGCTCGTGGTTGTCTGGGCAGCATCGGTGGCATTATTGACGAGCTGTACCAAGGCCTTGGGAACGCCAGCTCCGGAAGGATCTTGCACGTTACCTTGGACGCTACTCGTGAACTGCGCGAATGCGGCAGCAGCGAAAAATAAAATAGCTAGCAATACGAATAAGCGACGAGGCATTTTGCCCGACATTGGGTTCCTCCCGAGGCCCGCTTCGACAGAGAAGCGAAACCACAGAAAACGTTTACTCAAGCGCCCTAGTATATATCGACTACCAGCCGCCACTGTCAAGTGTTTTTTCGCAGACCGCCACTTCTCGGAATTGCCGGCGCCAATGCAGCAATTGTTAGAGAAACGACGCAGCATACTGCAATTTCAGCAGCTTGCTTCAATCTCGTTAGCTTGAGTACTTAAGACCGGCTCCAGCCTTTGTTGCTGACGATTCCGAATCCTTCTCGAATTGTTACGAGTTGTTTTGTGCTGAGATTTTTGTATTGCTCGTGCAGGCCGTTGGGCCAGTAAACGTCGAGATCGACCGAATTGAATCCGCCCAGGCCAAAGTGCAGCCGGGAGTCGTTGCACGAGTAAAAACTCGACTGGCTGAGCACCGCTTGTGCTTGTACCTTGCCACCGTAGCGAGCCAATACACGCGCTCCAATCGCGCTGCGGTTTGACTTCACTCCCTCGAGTTTAACCTTGATCCAATTCTGCTTTTGCTGGATGTCGTTGCGCAACAGCGAGGGAGGCTCATTCAAGTTGACCACGAGAATATCCACATCTCCATCGTTATCGAAATCGCCGAAGGCGCAGCCGCGGCTGCAATGAGCGGCGGCTACACCGGGTCCCGCTTCTGCACCCAATTCCTCGAAGGTCCGATTGCCCAGGTTGCGAAAGACGGCGCGCGGCGTTTTGTTTGCGTATTGCGGCAGCTTTTTTTCCACTTCTGGATACACGTTGCCCGTCACCATAAATAGATCCGGATAGCCGTCGTTATCGAGATCGACAATGCCCGCTCCCCAACAGATGTACCGGGTATCGACTGCGACACGCGAAGGCCCGGTGATGTCATCGAAATTTCCTTTTCCGTCGTTGCGATAAAGCCCATTGGCATCGTCCGCGAAATGTGTCTTGAACAGATCCAAATGACCGTCCAGATCGAAGTCGCCTACCCCAACGCCCATACCCGCCTGCTCCATCCCGTCATCGCTGAGCGCTACGCCGCGAACTACGCCCTCTTCCCGAAACGTTCCGTCATGATTGTTCATAAACAGCAAACTCGGAGTCGAATCGCAGGCAACAAAGATGTCCGTCCACCCGTCCTCATCAAGATCTGCCGCGACCACCGTCATTCCGTAGGACTCCGTTGCGCTCGCGATCCCAGCTTGCTGGCTCACGTCGGTAAACGTTCCATCACCATTATTGCGGTACAGCGAATGTCTGCCCGTGGGCAATCCGCGGGGTCCGCACTCAACCGGAACACCTTTCCAATTGCAATTTACGTTCTCTCCCGGTACCGGAGCATGTTCAAACGAAAAACGCACATAATTGGAAACAAAGAGATCCAGGTGTCCATCGCGGTTGTAGTCGAGAAAACTGCATCCCGCGCCCCAACGCGGTTGATCGTTCCAGAGCCCGGCCGCTTTGGTCACATCAGTGAACGTTCCATCTCCGTTGTTGCGATACAGACGGTTCTGCCCGAAGTAGGTACAAAAAATGTCTTCGAATCCGTCGTTGTTGTAATCGCCGATGCAGACTCCCGAGGCCCATCCCACCGCCTTCAACCCAGCCTTCTCAGTAACATCCGTAAATGTGCCGTCGCGATTGTTTTTGTAAAGCCGGTTGGTCGCGTCTGGCGGATCGCCGGTTAAGCGCGTTCCCGACAACAAGAAAATGTCCATCCAGCCGTCATTGTCGTAGTCGATAAAAGCACAGCCACAGCCAGTGGCTTCCAGGATGTATTTCTTGCTCTCTATTCCGCCGTATACCACAGGAGGTTGCAAGCCGGCAGACGACGCAACATCCACGAGGTGCGCATAAAATGGACGCCCCGAGGGAGCGGGCCGCGCCACAGGCTTGACCGTATGAGCGGCAACCCCTTGCGCCAGCAGTCGTGGAACTACCGCGAAGGCCGTTGAAGAGAGGGAGATTCGCACAAAGTCGCGGCGGTTATAAGTCAACGCTGTTGCTGCCCCGCAGTCGGAGATTTTTCTTCTACCAGCTTGTAGCGATTATGTTCGGCTTCTTCCTTGGTGCCTTCCATGCGCAGTTCGGCCAACCGCTTGAGCAAGTTGGGGATATCTTCCGTGCGCCCACTTTTGCGCAGCGCCTGAATCAGATGGTAGATCGCGGTCTGATCTTTGGGATCGGTACTCAAAACTTTGCGACTCTGCTCGATCGCCGCATCATTCTGCCCCGCTTGCAGGTAGAGCTTCGCCAGAATGTCGCGCGCGCTGGTTAAAGAAGGACGGAGCGTAACGGCCTCCTTAGCGGACTTCATGGCTTGGCGAAATTCCGGCGAGCCTTGCTCGGGGCCGCGCTGCGCCAGAACCTCCGCCTGTAAGTAGAGTAGGAACGGGTCATTGGGCGACTTTGCTAGTTTCGATCGCACCGTCGCCAGCGTCCGGTCGGGGTCCTCGTTTTTCTCCACCACTGCCAATCCTTCCGCCGCCGATCCAATGGCCTGCCTGGGATCGAGCATATCGGCTTTCGCGAAATCGGCCTCCCCTTTGTCATACTGTGCCATCTGCACATACAGTACGCCGCGCGCCACGAAAAGCGGAGCCGCTTTCGGTTCTGCCGCGAGTCCCGCGTTGATCATATCCACGCCGACTTGATACGACTGATGGTCGAGTGAAATATTAGCGAAGTCGACATAAAGGTCAACATCGTGGGGATCCGAAACGATTGCCTGGCGAAGAATCCTAACTGCCTCTGGAGTATTTCCGTCGGCCTCGTACGCGGAAGCCGCCAGAGCGAGGACATTGGCATCGTTCGTCGGTTCCTGCAACAATGGCTGTAGCGTTGCAATGGCATCTTTGGGACGCTGAACTATCATCTGCACCGATGCAAGGCGGCAGCGGGCAACAGTATCGCCACTTGACTGAGCCAGAGCATGTTTGAACACCGTAATCGCTTTCTCTGTCTCCTTCAGTCTCACCAAACACTCACCCAACGCTTGAAGAGCCCCGGGCTGAGAATCTACCAGCGAACCGCTTCGCTCAAAGTGCGGAACAGCGGCCGCACACTCCCCACGCCGGTAGTGGAGAACGGCCAACATGGCATTGCTGGTCGGGTCATTAGGACTGATTGCCAGGATACGTTGCAGCAAGGCCATCGCATCTTTCCCGCCATCCTCATACTCTATCTGCGCCGCTCCCTCTAGGGCAGGCAGATAGTTCGGCAAAATCCCGAGAGCATGGCGGAATGCGCTCAGGCCTTGCTTTTTGTTTCCCTTCCCTGAAAAGGCGATGCCTCGCAGAGTCCATAGTTGCGGGCTGTCAGGTGTCTTCTCGATCCGTAACTGCAGAAGTTGCAGCGCCGTATCGAATTGCCCGACCCGCAACGCAGAGGTAATCTGTGCGATCTCATTCTGGGCTGCGAGCACGCCGCAAAAGGTCCATAGGAAAGCCAGAACGCCAAACCGGACGGGGAAACGCATTCTTGCATTATCTCTCGCGGCGCTAAGAAGCTGTGGAGAAAATGTTTACCCATTCCGCTCTCCGAGCTGCGTTTCCCTCAGGCAAGCTTCCACATGAAAACATCGAGGGCGCTTCTATCTGTGCAGGATCGCTAATGCAAGACGGAGAAATCAGATTGGATCGCCATATATCAACGCACACATTTTCTAGATTGCCGTGTCGCGCCTTGAGCAGGGCAACTACGTTCGTTGGAGGAATCGATAAAGTGTCCTGCAGCAATCGTTTGCTAGGATTACCCCCCCGGGGCTGAGGTTTCTTTAGAACGCCTTACCTTGGTGCCGCAGGCTTGGCAAATTTGGCCTCGTCAATTGGAACATTCTGCTGGATGTGTTCCATCTGCATGGTTGAACTCTCGCCTGGTTGAGTCACCGCCCAGCGAAAAGGAGTCTCTACACCTTCGACATTTCGGTAATCGCCAAAGTCCACTTGTGTAGGAACGCGGCCCAGCGGCGATTGAGCATAGCGCGCCAGACGAACCAGCAGTCCCGACTGTTCGTCGAAATAAAGCTTCACCGGCGGCTGCTCTTCGCGTGTGCCTGAGACAACGTAAACTTCGCGGTCGCCGATCTTTTCTGGACACCCCACGCGTAGATCGGCAAAGAGCCGCTTGATGTGAAGTGGGAATTGGAGGTCCGCGTCTATCTGGGCCGCATAGAGGTCCGCGGCCTGCATCTCACGTAGCGGCCGGCCCGGCATACTGGACCAGCCTTCGTGGCCGTTGAATACGGTGATGCTGTCTCCTGCGGGCAAATGACGGACCAACACCTGTTCATCCGGATTGCGCGAAAAAATTTCAAAGCGCACAGATTGTCCATTTGAGGTTGCGGTTCCGCTTTCCTCGCGGCTGGTGATTTGGCCGATCGCGACGACTCCTCCGACTGCCTGGATGTAGTGGTCTATGACTTCCTCGGCAGTCGGCATGTTCACCGGAACCTTTCCCGCGGAAGCATCACCGTTCGTTTGCGCGCGTGCCTCGCTTCCAATGACAGGAACAGCTTCCGGCTTGGGCGAACCTCTATGGCACGAGTAGCAGGTCACTTCTCGATTACCGGCGAAACTGTCCTTATCAATTGCCACCATCATGCGTATCATGTCGCGCGCGATCTGTTTGGGTTTCTTGTCGTCTTTATCGAGATGGTCTTGCACGTGGCAATAACTGCACTCTACGCCCAAAGATGCGCTGATGAATCGCATGGTGGGAATCAGTTGGTCAGAGGGAATGCCCTTAAGCACCTGGATGTTCTTGTACACCGCGTCGGTCGTTCGAGTGGAATTGCGGCCAGACGGACCTGCCGAGGCTGTGGCGGGACGCGAGTTTTGGTCCATGGCCACGCGGAGTTTTTCAGATAGCGCGATCGCCTTGGCTGCGTTTCCCTGTTGTTTGTAGATTTCGATCAGTGGAGCGACCGCAGGCAGATGCAAGGGATCTATGGAAATGGCACGCTCCAGATGCGCCACAGCTTTGTCAATGTCTCCGGCTTGCAAATAGGCGGATGCGGCATTTGTCTCGCCGATGACCGAATCGGGGTTCAAGTGCAGAGCGCGCTCAAAAGCCAGTTCGGCTTCCGATGTTTGTTTCGCGAACAGCAGGGCGCTCCCGATGGACGTGAACAGTTCACTGTCCGTGCTGAATTGGTTCTGCACTTCCGTCAACATGCGGTAACCGCGAGCGAGAAATTGCGGTGAATGGCGCTCCATGCCCGCATTGACGTAAGCGATTGCTAGATTCCGCTTTTGTAAGTCCGGCGCTGGCTCGCGCCATGCGGCAATGTCTGCCTCTTCAGGCAGATCGGGCTGCGGCTCGGGCCGTCGCTGGATCCGGTGATCGGTGAACGCCGTATGGCCTCCGTCTTTGGCATCGCGTCGAGGCATGTGGCAGGCAATACAATTGCTTTCCGTGTCCGGGTGAGAAGCGGGAAGATGGGAATCAGGAAGATGAGAAGCCCAAAAATTTTCCATATGGCAGGAAAGGCACTTGGCGCGGTAGTACGCGATTGGTTCAAGCGGCTTACTGTGCGGGTCATGGCAAGTTCCGCACCACAGTTGGCCATTGCTCTTGCGGGCGCAAGTGCTTCGCGCGAGTTGCTCCACGTGGCTGATGACTTTGAATTTGACGTTCCCTTCAGCCGGTCGCGAGACGTTGACATACGTCGTGAAAACCTCTTCCAAGGTCTCTCCCGGCCGAAAGTCGCCCAACTTTTTTCCTGGATTGAGCACTCTGCCCATTCCAAGGAGATGACATTGTTCGCAGATGCTATCGCGAGCGGCGCTCTCTAGTTTCGCCGGATTGATAATCGTGCCCGCTCTGGGATCACTCAGATGCTTTTCCGCCGAGCCATGACAGCGCTCGCAAGTGATGGCTTCCGCGGAAAATGGCGGAGACCGATATTGATTCGACGTACCCGCGATGTGCAATGCAGTTCCCGAATGGCAAAATAGGCAGCCTTCGGCCACGGGTCGCGTGTAATCCGGATTCGGTGTTCCCTCGTATCCGGGCGCCATGTTATAGGCTGCTCGACTTTTATAGTAAGCAACGGGGGATTGGAAAAGATGATCTCCAAGATCGAGCAGATAGCCCGCGGCATGATTGCCCGACCCGATCACATAATCGATGCGGTAGCTGGCAGCATCTGCCCCATTCTGGAGGCGCTGCCAATAGCCGCCGGGTGACGAACTCATCGTGATCTTCGCGGTGGGAGTTTCTACCGTGCCATCAGGCTCACGACCCGCCCGGCGCAGAGAGTGCGCCATCGCGGAGCTCGCATATCCTTCGACTTCGGCAGCGTGGCAGAACTGGCAGCGGCCTGCGCCAACAGGTTCCGCGGCTACCTGTGGCGGGATCTGTGTGCCGGAGAATGCACTGGCATCGATGCCTTGTCCTCGTCCAATCGAAACAACAGTCATCAGAACTACTAGGGCGATAGGCAACAGCGGAAGAATGCTTTTTCGGTCCATGACTCCGCCGGGATTTGGCCGACGCTGGTTCTTAGTAAGCCGTCCCGGATTCGGATGCACCGGATGCGACTCGCAAGAGCCAACCGCTGCCCGCATGAACGGAAACGTTCTTTCGCGACGTGAGAACGATATTTCCTTCCGGCTCTTTAGATCCGTCGCTGACGATGACCAATCCTTTGCCGAATCCATAGGTACCACAGGCATAGGGAGAAAAAACCCACAGAGCGCCGGTGCCCCCTTCTTGATCGATGCGGCTGCCGCAACCGGCGGCCCGAGGGCCGCTGAACTCCATCAGAGTTCGCCGCGCCTTCTCCGGATTATCGGGCTGAAACGACGCCTCACCGCCGACGGGCGTCAGCAACACCGCGCTTCGGGGTGTAGTGTCCGGCTCGAACAGGGGAACCTGTGCGTCATACACGGCCATCATAGTGGCTAGCGCGCGCAAATTGGCCCGCATCGGCATTTCGCGACCATGGATCGCAATCTTGTCAAACTGGACCGCGAGGATCGACGGCAACGTTTCGTTTCCCGTTTGCACGCTGGCCACATGGCCAACAATCTTGGCGCCCTTGGGAATGTCCACGCCCGTGGCCAGCGGAACGGTCTCCATAATCTTTCCTGTGACTTGGTCCCCGGCCTTGGCTTTCGACGAATCCAGAGTGGTGGTCAACATCACGGGAATCACTGTACCGGCGGGCACATTTTGGGCGGATAGGAAAGGTGAGGTGGCGAGAAAGACCGTTGCAAGAATCAGAAAGCGCCGCATAACTTGTCCTCCATCAAGAGGCCGGTCCGAAGACCTCAAGCCGGGAAAATCCGAGTTTCGATGCCAGCCAGCACAAATAAGTTTGAACCATACTCGCGCGAAATCCTTGCGGGTGCAGCCGAACGTTAAATAGAACTGATTCAGTCCTAAAGGTGGACTGGATTCTAGATCAAGAATTCGTGAACTGCAAAACAAAAAAGCTGCCGACTCTTGTCGGCAGCCAAAAAGAAACGATCGAATTTGAACCGCAACTACGGCAGGTAGAAACGCAAGCCCGTCAGCCCAACAACATCGTTGCCGGTCGGTGCTCCGCCCACGCCGGCCCAGGCCTCGCGGTGGAAATACTCGATCTGAGCGCCATATTGCAATGTGCCGAATACACCCTTAAACATGCGATACCAGAAACCTCCGGTAACATCGAAGAGGTTTTTGTTCTGCGCTCCGCACTCGGCTCCGCCTGCGGGAACGACTTCCAGGTCGCAGTTCGTCGTGTTAACCAGGCTGGAGCCGTAGCCTGCGGGAACGGTAGCGCCTGTAGAGTTTAGGGTCGTGTATCTCTGCGCACCCACGTATTCATCTCCACCGTAGAAATAGAGATCCAGTTTCGGCTGGGGATGAAATTCAAAACCAGCCAGCGAATGAATCTCAGGCAGAGGAGAGATTTCACCGTTCGGGTGGACCGTGACATCCGGCGTATTGGCGGCGCCGTAGCGACCGATTCCTTTGCCCGCCAGACCTTCGAAGATGAAATCGGCTTTTTTAGATACGATAGGCAGAATGGCGGCCCAACCGGCGCCACCGCCGGCAGTGATGTTCGTCGTCCCCGGCGTGGTGGCCGTAGTGGCAATTCGGTCACGGAAAAGCCGTGCCAATCCTTTGATCTCGAAGTGCCCCCAGCCCGGTTCGAACACTACTTTGCCAATGACGTCCGGGGCCAGATTCGTGGAATATCCATTCGTGCTGCCCGCCAGGTAATTCAGCGTGCTGCCGTTCGGTGAACCGGCATTACTGCTGGTATTGAAGCCCATCAGGTTTGCCGGAGTATAGCTGGTGCTCAAAGTAGTTTCGGAATTTGCGACTTCGAATCCCGCCCACGTTTTATTGCTGAAATCCTTGACCACACGAACGGCGTCTTGCCGCACATAGGTGTAACCGACAACGTAACTGCCTTCCAGAGTGGTGGGAATGAATTCGGCGCGAGTCGCAATTCCTTTGCGATCGGTGGTCATCAGACTCCAGAACTGGCCTGCGGTAAAGGTCAGACCGTTCTTAAATTCAGCCTGCATCCACAACTGGCGCTGGCGAGGAATGAAGCTGTTGGTCTCAACCTGATTGCTGGTCGGAGCCTGGCCTAGGAAGTCCATCTCCCAGTAGCCGGTCATCTTGGTGCTGCCCACCATGGAGGTAGCGACCACAATGGGACGGGTGCCTCGAGCGGTGGCGCGAAATTCGGACAGATTTGAGTTGGCCACACCGTCAAAGGGAGAAGATGCGAAGTTGCTGGTCACGTCGGCGTTTTCATTGCGGCCTCGGGCCAGGAACGTCGACTCGAGCCATCCGCCAGGGGTGACTGTGAGGCCCTTGTAATGAATCGCCAGCGGATTCTCCAAAGCGTCGACCGCCTTTTTATTGTCGACCAGGGCCTTGGTTGCGGCCTGAGTTTGAGCCTGCACATCAACGACCGTGGTTTGCAAGGTCTTGACGCTCTCTTGCGCCGCAACGGCCTGTTGCGAGGCATTCTGCACGGAACTCTGGAGCGATTGCCCTTGTTGTTGTACCTGCTGCTGCAACTGCGCATTGGTTTGCTGCAATTGCTGAAGTTGGGTTTGCTGCTGTTGGATTTGCGCTTGCTGCTGTTGGATCTGTTCTGTTACTTTCTGCAGACGTTCTTCGACGGTCGGACCTTTCCTGCTGCTTTCAGCCTTCTTATTGACCGCTTTCTTGTTGGCTACGGCCTTTTGGCGGTAGTAGTTGGGGTGGGAGCGTTCTGTCCTGTTACGGCGGAGGGTAGCGCCGCAAACAAGCAGAGAGCTATTACCGGGAGCAGAATGCGGTATGAGTTTCTCATTAGAATTGCCTCCAAAGATTTACGGCTGCAAATTGTGCAGATGGGAAACCTTGACAGTGACCGCAAGCGCTCGCATAAGTCCCACCCTTGAATTCGCCACACGGGATGTTATGTGAGGAGCGCTGCAAGAGCACGGACCCGGTTCACACATTTAGGTGATTTCGGTCACTAAGCCTCATTGCTCTTTGGTCGTGCACTTGGATTCCCCGGGGGTTTCATCGGCAAAATAACAGTTAGGCTTTAGGAGGCAGTTGTAATTATCAGCTTATCGATTACCGCCACACGCTAAACTGCGCTCGATAGCATCAGCGAGTTGCACTTTCTAGAAGATGCAGGTAGGAACGGTTAGACGTGGCCTGTAACGCGAGTCATGCCGATTTCGCAAGTCCGGCTGCTGAAATAACAACCGTCGGGATGTTTCTCGCGAACCTCCGCCGCTTCAAGCTTGGTTGCGGACTTAGTCAGTTCGGGGAAGAGAAATCCTCGATCACCAGCGAAGGCGCAGCAGCCCGCATCCGGCGGAATCGACACGTCCGGACTGCACGCTTTCGCGATGCCTTCCAGCTTCGCGGTGAGTCCCATCTTCGTCACCGAGCATACCGGGAGCAGTGCGACGGAATCGAGTTGTGTCCACACCGTTAGTCTGGGGAGCAGCTGATCGTGAACGAATTCGATGGAATCCAGTAATCGCAATCGATCAAATCGCTTCTGATTTTCGGGAGTCATGGAGGGCCGAGATGTCTTCAAAGTGTAGGAGCAGGGGCTGGTGTCGATGACCACCGGAAGTTTGCCTTCGCCGGACCAGCGCCAGAATTTTTCTACTGCGGCATTGGCAGCGATGTCGTGAGCACGATTAAATCCTTTGGAAGAAAAAGGCGTGCCACAACATATTCCGGCAGCATCTGATGGAATGTACACGCGCATGCCGGCGCGCTGAGACAACTCCACCATGACTCGCATAAGTGATTGTCTTTCGGTTCGTTGCGGCCCATGATGCGAGAGATGCACGCGGGAAGTAAACCGCTTCAGCGCCTTCCTTTTGTGTTGCGGGAACGCCGGTGGCAGCGAACGGAGTGTCGGACATCCACTCGCTCATATTGTCTCCGGCGAAATTCTTTAGCCAATGGGTTAACGCGCGCATGCCGCCGGCACCGATGATCTTTTCTGCTACGCGTCCCAAGCGCAGCGCCCAGCCCAAGCCGATCTCCATGGACCGGAAATGATTAACGATGCGCACCGACCACTCCTGCGCCGATGCGGAAGCGTGTACATTGCTATCCCCTCGCGACCGGCGCGAGAGTTTCAACAAGTGGTTGGCGACACCGCTAATATAATTCCATTATTGACCCACTATGGCTGAGATGTGATCGTGGTGACTTTAAAATGAGTCTGGGGTTGGGAGGACGGTCATGGCGGTTTCTAATCCTGCGGTTCCCAATATTCATAGTGCGCCTGGGACGAATGCCGGGTTTTACGAGAAGCTCAATACGCGTTGGCACGAACGTGCGCTGCAGATATTTATGTTTATTGTGCTGGCGCACTGGGGCGAGCATCTTTTTCAGGCTTACCAAATTTATGTCATGCACTGGCCCCGTCCAAAGGCCCTGGGAATGGTTGGTTTGTTGTATCCCTGGCTGGTCAGTTCGGAAACAATGCACTACGGCTATGCCTTAGTGATGCTGATCGGCCTGTGGATCTTCCGCAAAGGCTTTACCGGGCGGTCGCACACGTGGTGGATGATCGCGTTTTGGATCCAGTTCTGGCACCACTTTGAGCACTTTCTGCTCATCTACCAGGCGACAACTCATCACAATTTCTGGGGCAAGCCGGTGCCTTGCAGCGTTCTCCAGTTAATCTTCCCGCGAGTCGAATTACATCTTTTCTACAATTCGATCGTGTTCATCCCGATGGTCGTCGCGATGTACTACCACATGTTTCCACCCGAAGGCGAGCGCGGGAACCCAGCCTGCACCTGCGAGTGGGGACGCCACGATTCGGCAACAGCTGCCTGATCGGAAATTGCCGGATCTCTTCGTGAGGTGGGTCCTGACCAGCTGTCTCGCCGGTATCGTCTGCGCAGCGGCCTTGCTCCAGGTCAGCTGTTCCCGGTCGACCACAGCGTCAGCTTTTGTCGCGATTGAGCATGAAATCTCTCCTCAACCAGTCCGGGTCGGTTCGGCTACGATTATTCTCAAATTGTCCGGTGCCGACGGTAAACCAATGACCGGGGCGCAGATAGCGATTGAGGCAGACATGTCGCACGCGGGCATGAGTCCCAAGTTCGCGGAGGCGAAAGAAGCAGATCCAGGCCGCTACCAAGCGCACCTGGAGTTTCAGATGGCGGGTGATTGGGTTATCCTCCTCCATGTCACTCTCCCCGACGGGACGAAATTAGAACGACAGATCGACGTGAGGGGCGTCCGGCCAAACTAGGCAAAGCTGTTGAATCCATCCTCCATCTCGGCCGTGGAAACTCCTGATTCGCTTCCATTCGATTTGATGCGAGTGCCGGGCTTAGGCCATTTATTCCGCTGGCAATATGCCCGCCCCCTGCTTCAGACCCCCTTACTTATCGTCAGCGTATTGATGATCCTGCACGGGTTGTTCGGGCCTACCTTGGCGCCCAAGAATCTGGCGACCACTCTAAGCTGGCTTCACTTCCGAGGCGTGCTAGTGCTGGTGCTATTGTGCGCGGGAAATTTTTTCTGTCTTGCCTGCCCCTTCATGCTGGTGCGTCAGACGGCGCGACGCTTTTTTAAACCTCGGTTTAATTGGCCGCGAGCGTTACGAAACAAGTGG
>Ga0302179_10001658_pt1 | contig 13297 bp, 9 predicted proteins | sample I_Palsa_E3_1_FD_198788 | JGI IMG/M metagenome (GOLD analysis project Ga0302179, IMG submission 198788) | Peat permafrost microbial communities from Stordalen Mire near Abisko, Sweden - I_Palsa_E3_1 | ecosystem: Environmental > Terrestrial > Soil > Palsa > Peat permafrost | place: Sweden: Abisko...
TCCCTCTCTCTCCGATGGCATTTGCGAGGCACTTCTTGAGACGGGCTTCCCACTCCGGCCCTGCGCTTGCTCACAACTTGCTTCTCTCGGTATATCGAACGTGTCGGGAGTTAGACACCCGCCCTCAACGGGACTTCAGGGGAGTCAACTAGATCTCGCTTGTCCGTCTTCTGCGTTTGTCAGGCAATATAGCGTCGCACGGTTGCTCACATTCGCCGTGCTTGCCCTACCATTTCCACCAGAACTGTTCTGGCTTCCTCCGCACTACTCACCTCGCGCAAGAATGCGATGTGGGCACTACGCGTGCCATCTTCGGTTTTCAAGCGTACGTGAAAGCCAAGACGATCGACCGAAGTCATCGCCACTTCCTGAGACTCGATTCCAGCAAATACCCGCGCAAGCTCGACGAGCGCATCTCCGTGATCGGTATTCATGTGCTGGATGATGTCGGTTGCAGTGTCAGCCAGCGGGTCGGCTTTACTGCTGTAATATTCCGAGTCAGTGACCCAGCCCATCACGCCGAAGCCACCGACGTAGTAAACGTCCACCACCTGCATCCGGTAAAAGGAAAAGTCGTCAAAGTCCACCCAGTATTTGCTGTTGGCATAACGGGCCAAGTAGAGCTTCCGTGCTCTGACCACCTCCGGCACAGGTACCGGCAGAATATTCCCTAGCAAAGTGACCCTGGACGCTCCCAAGGGATCACCGGTGGTATCGGGCTGGGTCACTAATAGACTGGAGCGCGGGTCTACATGCACATTTTGCTGGAGTCGAAGCGCGCGCGTTCCGACGTGGTGGAAGTCTGCTGCGGTTAGTTCAGCGACAGGAGCGCTCGGCTGTGGAAGCCGGAAGTACCTGACTTCGGAACAGTCCGATATGGCCGTTACGAACTTCGTCCGGACAGTTTGGAATGCCGCCCGGCCCACACTGATTTAGGGAACCGAATACACCAATTTCCAGGCGGTCGCCTGCTACGAGTTGGTATTTGTCTCCGCATCTCGATCCGATCGGTCCAGAAAAGCCGGAGAGAACGATCTGAGAATCGGACCAGCTTTCAAGCCTCACGCTGATTTCGCATGCATTCACTTCACCAGCTCGACCGGCGGTCCACCGGTGCGCGTCGTCACCCAAATTCGCAATGACCAACGAAGTTTGATTGCTGCCAGCAAGCGTGTCGACACCTCCTGCAGAATCCATGCGGATAGTCCCCGGTCTAGGGCCGAAGCCCTGACCACGGATGACGATAGTCTGAATCGTGTCCGCATGAATTGGGCTCACGCTATCGATCCTCGTAACCTGGGAACTGCGCGGCATTAATCCCGGCAAGAGTCGCGCAAATACTTTCGCGATATCTGATGAACTTAGACGGACAACTAACACCACGGCAACAACAAGCACTGCAACGGCTAATATCGCGATCCGCAACGCCGGAACATTTCGGGTCCATTCGGAATTATTACGGCTCAATCCGGCATCGGGATCTGCCTTCAAAACCGCATCAGATCTAGATCGTTCTTCGCCCGTCGCGACATCGGCCTCAGGGAGACCCGATTCGCTTAAAACAGGCCGTGGCTGGTTGCCCGACCGAAGCCATGCATCGATCTCGCTGGCATACGCGAACACCGCGCGGCGCCCTTCGCCGGGAATCCGACGCAGCGGAAGACCTCTCTCCTGCGCCCAGCGTCGGGCGGTCCGAATGTCGACGCGCAGGTATGCAGCGATTTCTTTCCATGAGTTGATACGAGTATCTTCAACGCGGGACATGAACTCCTCCCGTTCGGTCGCCCCTCCGCCGACTTCAGTATCTTATTTCCCTTCCGTGTCCGCTATCGCCTCTCGATTGGTGCGGAAGTATAGGGCACTGTTAATGATCAAGGCAAGACACAAAGACCGAAACCTGGTGGCTATGCGTACTAGGATCTTCGAAACCGAAGGTAAGCCGCACATCGCGGGAGAATTTAGAGAGTTCTTCCCTTATATAGCAGGCGAAAGCGCTGAGGACGGTGATCCGAACACTCGCCGCCGGTCGACTGAAATGCTACCTACAGCGCAGCATCAATCAAAAACTTTGCAAGCTCGGAAGCTCGGATTCGTTCTCAGATCACATGTTGAGATGCGGCTCTTGAGGAGGATCGATGACAGGACAGCGCAGCTCGTTGGGTCAACAAGTCGGCGAGAAAGTCGTCAGGACCACTATTGCCATTGTGGGACTACTGGTGCTCCGAGTGATTCTTTCAGTCCTCCCGGTCCTGAACCACGCGGCTCCAATTTATCCTCAGGTGTGGGCTGATACCTGGAACCTCGTTGCGGCCCCTTCGCAAACCAACGTTCCGCACCCGGTCGACATCGAGGCCGTACTTCGAAACACGTTCGGCGATAACGGATACCAATTATATTTGCAATCCCTTCAGGCATATCTCATTCAGCAAGGGATACGAGGAAATCAAGGCGACCGTGCTGCCATCCTGAGCGGCTATCAGCATTGGCTCACCGCGGCCCATATAGCAATTTTCCCTATCACCATTGCACAAGCAGCGACCGACACACTCATTCTGCTGCTGTTAGTGTTCTTCGGACTTGAATTGAGGAGCCTCTATCGATCGAGTTACCCGCGATTCCCTGACCTAGGCCAGATTCTGAATCTTTGTGTCCTCACGATCGTCGCAGCGATCGCCTATGTTTCATATCAGGGCCTATTTTACCCGCTAATTGGCCCAGACGGACAACAGGCGTACGACTGGGTATTTCTTCTCGTCGGTTTGGCTCCTCTAGTTGGCATCGTGTTCTTGGCTTCGCGGAATATGGACAGGGTCACGGCGTCGGTAATGCGCTCGGGGACGGATAGCGCACCTGCAGCGGTGGGCACGATAGCGTGCAGTAGTTGCGGCCGCCCGATGCTACCCGGTACAAAGTTCTGTCCGAATTGCGGCGCGGGTTCTGTCGCGACTGCGACAGCTACGATGGCTCGCAGCTGTTCCTCTTGCGGCGCAGAGAATCAGGCTGCGGCAAAGTTCTGCAAGGAGTGTGGACGGCCTGTTTGACGGTCGAAGAGCGCAAGACCCAGGAGACACGACTTGGCAAATTATTGCAGCGACTGTGGCGCAGCACTTGAGACAGGCACGAAGTTCTGCGCGCAGTGTGGTACGCCGATAGTGGACGCTATACTGCCAACACAACCGCAAGCCAAACCCCATCCTTTGGAAACGGGACAAGAGATCGGTACGCCTCCTTCACTTCTTGCCGCGGACACCAGAAGTCTGATTTCCGTTTCGGGAAGTCCTCGCTTGGTTTTGATCGTTATTGTTGCAATTGCGATGATCGCAATCGTCGGTTTTTTTGCAATGAGGCGATCACACTATGGCGTGTCTACGCGACCATTTACGGAGCTCCCCGTCATCGTTCAAGCGGTAATACAGCCTGGTGATACTGCGATGCAGCTTTCGCCCGGCCTTATGTACCTCTACGGCATGTCCACCGGAGGTGCTCGGTCATCTACGCCATTTCAAAGTGGCCAATTCGCACAAGGCGTGACGGCATCCGGAAATTTGGCTGCAGCGCTGGCATATGGCCAACAGAGCTCGGATCAGTACGAGACGACAACTTATAGCCATGAAATCTGCGGAGTGTCGGTCGCAGGTCGGTGGGACAGATTCGATGCCTTCTATGGTGTGAATGCGGAGTTGGGCGCGTCAAACGCTACGGCTACATTCAACGTGGCCGAGGATTCGCTCGTCGTATTCATCGGTCTTGGCGGAGGTCAGAACCAAGTCAGTCTGCAAGGAATTCCGGGCCTTCAAGTCGACACTTCGAACTCCACGGCCGGAGCCGACATTGCCATGGTCGTCGCTCACGCACCCCTACGCGCTGGGCGGTACTCCGTCACTGAGATTACCGCCGAAACGCGAGACATGGGTGCTGACAACAAAGCCAATCTGATTGGCGTGTTTGTTTTCGGATCGGGACGTTGATGGTCAAGAGCGAATAGGTGGAGAAATCATGAAATGCCGACGAGCGTGGATGTCGTACATTCTGGTCGTCCTCGGCTTCCCTAGCGCTGTACACGCTAGGCCCTTACCCCAGAATGCGGGCGATATTCAGCAGGATATACGTAACTTCTTGCATAGGGGCTCAAAGGTGCCCGTTGCACCATTTCAAGCAGTAACGACGAGCATCAAAGACGCTTATCCGCTCGCGACTTGGCTCGATCGTTATTCGGAGGTCGTGAAACCGCAAACTGCAAACACTCTGACCCTTCCCCCTGGCTACTACCGGATTACCGTTCGCAGCTATTGCTTGCATGCCGGGGCCTATGCACCGACTCAGGGAGTTGGTTATTTGCTCTCGCCTCTGAAAGGAACTGCGAGCGGGCTAATCACCGACATCTTGAAGAGCTCCGAGCAACACCCAGAAGTGGCGCAGCAAGACGTTCAGGTATTGATTTGGGGAATCGAAGCGGGAACAAAGTTTTCCCAGTACTCTCCGACTTTTCGGGCGCGGGTTGTGCCATTACTAACAGCTCAAAACATCGCCATTATGGACGCTGACAGTTTCCTGAGTTCGCTGCGAATCAATCTGCCTCAGGGATTTTCCCAGATCGCCAGCTATTTCGAGCAGTTCCGCAGCATGCTGACGAACCCGAACATGAACTATGCCCAGCTCGAGCAATTCGCGGTGCGTACAGGTACGCCGCCCATCGGACCGGGGAGCTTGAACTATCAGATTGGGCCGTGGGCTTATGCGCAGCAACAAGGGTTCTACGTCCGCGAGGTCAATCACAATGGATATCAAGCGACTGAACTAGAGATTCTCCGGCCAGGATCATACGTCCTCACGCGCGACAATCAAGGCAGAATCTCCCAGCTCCGCTCCGGCACATCCTCGATCGCCGTCTCTTATCAAGACGAAACTGTCGCTCCGGTGGCGGCCTCGGCTGACTTTCCTGCCGGACGGACTTCGAAAATAAAGAGGATCAACGTTATGGAAGTCGGCGGCGAGCGGAACGGTGCGCTGGCATTCTCTTCGTCACCTCTGCTCTCCCCAGGCGCTGCTCCGACAAGTTGGACGAATTCGTTGCAAGATATAAAGCAGTACGGCCAGAAGATTAATCATTCCGAAGTTCAATCACCGCAAACGGCACAAGATCTGGCCGATCTGGCAGCGTTGCTCGATGGTCTGACTCCTGCGACAGCGAATCACGCGAACTTGGTTGGTGCGCCTGGCATCCGCACTGTGAGCCTCTCAACCGGACGTGCTGCTCAGGCGACCGGAACAAATGTGTCAGTTCAAAGCTTTGCACAAGAAACAATCCTGAATGCGTGGGTGTTTGCGTCATGCGTCCACCTCGGCCAGTGCACCGCGGGATCGGAAAACGAATCATCCGGTGTCAATCAACCGGGACGTCTCGAACTCGCTGGCTTGGTGCAGTCGCCTGCGAATACCGCGATGCAGCGACTCGCACAATCTTCCTGCCCTCCGGGAAATTCCTGTCCAGCCACTTCTTCCCACGCGCGAATCGTCGCAAGACTCGAAACGCTCAATGGCCAGCTGCAGCAGATTCAGAACGATCTGATGTGGATCGATTGCGCTCCCACAGGTCCTAACCAAGTCATTGCCGACTTCGTGGCCGCACTTACCGAACCGGTCACAGGGCAAATGACCCAGACCGGAGAGTTTGTCTATGAAGTCGCCGAGACCTTGCAAGATGGCAACCCGGTGGTGATGGCTGATACCGTTCTGGTTCCGGCGCTCATGCAGGAAGAGGGTTTCTCTTGCAATAATTACGATACAGCCACCGCAATCATAAAAGCAGCGAAAACGTTTGCTGAGAGTCACACGATGCCTGTTTCATCAGCCAATTCTGTCGCGTCACACACCATTATCCCCGGTTCAATACACTACGGCCCGGCACTGATTTCCTTCTCAGTTGTTGCTGGCGAAGGTACTCGCTCGGGCACGACAGAAGTCAACATCACATTCGTTGCCTGTACGCAGGGCAGCAGTTGCCCGGCATCTGTCACACCAAACTCCTTAACATCGCCAGCCATAACACACGTCACCGGCAAGCTTATAGCGACCGGGGTCACCACCAATCAGGCATCGGTAAATTCACAAATCGCAATTTCTATCACTCCGAGCGCATTAGTTACCCGGGGGAAAGCTGCTGTTCTCGGCGTCGTTCACGACGCGAGTGGGAAGCCGATTGCCGGTGCAGCAGTGCAGCTTACCGCAACGACTGGCGGTAAGACGACCCTGCCGAGCACACTGACCACTGACGCAAACGGTGCGTTCAGCGCCCCATTCACCGCGCCTCCAACTCCGGGGGTTGTGACGATTCGCGCTACGGCCAGTGGATCTTCACCGCCAATAGTGGCAACAGCCACTCTTAAGGTGGGGGCGGAGACTGGTATGCAATCCGGCGCAAAGCCTCAATCGAATACAAAATCGCCGCAGAGAGTCGCCGCGACTGGGGATGCCACAAAGGGCGGTATCCGCAGCGTTGACTTCAAGAATTCTGACTATCCCTCAAACTGTTCGCAAGATTTCGATGTGCCGCCCGTTGTTCACGTGACGAACGGGAAATGGGACGCGCAAGATAACGGACACTTTGAGGTTACTAAGGTCGTTTATGGGGACGTCACAGGGGTTGGCCAAGATGGAGCCGTCGTGCTGACGAACTGTTACGGAGACGCGAATTTTGCCGACAAAGAACTATTCGTATTTGCGATGTCGCCGAGCGGCCCGCAATTGCTCCCCAGGATCTTAGCCTCTGATCTAGGAGGTAATCCCGTCGATGTCCAGATTGGAAAGAAATATGTCGACGTGAGCTATCCGGATGGCGGCTCTAACGCATGCCCGGACTGGCTCGTCACTGCGAGATATGAGTGGAACGGCGCGCATTTCGTCCGCGTGGGGCAAACTCGCAAGCCGTACAAGTGCTTGTGATGGATCGTGGCCACAACGGGCATTTCGCATCCAGTCTAGAGCGCGCGGTGCAAAGGAAGGGCGTGATCAAGACACGTTCTAGACGCAGAGTGAGGTGAATTTCCATGTATTGCACGCAATGTGGTTCGAACGTTCCTCGGGAACAGAAATTTTGCACTAATTGCGGGGAGAAAATAGGCAGTGCAACCCCGCCGAGTCTGACAAGTCCTCCGCAACTACCCCAGCCTGCACCACGAAGTGATCCAGTCGCAGCATCTGCGCCGGCGCCTGGGGAATCGCGCTCTGCCGCCGTTTCAACGCAGCTCCCGGCAACTCAACAAGCGGCAAAACCGTCGTCAGCGCCCGTGATAGCAGTGAAATCCGTCGAGGCACGGGCATCGGAGTGTTTGGAGCTTCTGCGGCAGCCTGAACAGCAATTGCCTTCGATCAATTCTGCCACCCCTCCGGTCTTGAAACCGCAGCCATTCGCGACCATTTGCCCTCCATCAACTACAGTTCCACCGACCAGATCGGTTGCGCGAAAACGAATGACTCCCCTCATCGTCGCTGCGTGCGCGCTAGTTCTTCTGGTCATTGCCGGAGCGTATTTTGGGGTTCGCAAGAATTCCCGGTCAGCGGTCGCTCCACAGCCTTCTTCATCTTCGTCACCTTCTTCGCCTCAGAATCAATCGCCATCTTTCTCGACGAGCGGAACCGGCAGCCCGTCGAACGCGAATTCGCAGCCAAACTCTGGCCAAACTCAGCCAGCACCAATGATCTCGAGCACAAAAGTTCCGATGAACGAGAAACCCGCAAGCGTGGGCGAGACTCGTGCGCCTCAATCTCAGACTTCGCAGGGCTGGGGGTTCGGCCCGCCAAGTCTTTCCAGTGGGGCCAACCCACCCGGCGTTCAGCCGACCACTACTTCCTCTCCAACTCCTACGGCTCAGCCGAGTACAACCGCCATGCCTCCAGCGACCCAACCCGGCGCGCCGCCGAGCCCTCAGCCAGTTTCCATCGAAGTGCCAGTTGGCACGACCATGACGGTACAGACAATCGACCCCATCGATTCATCGACAAGTCACACCGGCGATCAATATCGCGCCTCGCTCGCTGAGCCGATCGTCGTGGGCAATCAAGTTGTAGTGCCAAAAAATGCAGATGTGCATTTGCGGCTTAGCGAACTTAAATCCGCTGGGCATATCTCAGGGAAGAGCGAGTTGCAAATCGATCTTGCTTCGATCGACTACCAGGGTAAGTCATTCCCGGTCGTAGCCAATCTCTATGATCTTTCTGGATCGTCGCGGGGCAAGGATTCAACCAAGAAGATCGTGGGTGGCGCGATCATTGGCGGTGTTCTCGGCGGCGTCTTTGGCGGTGGCAAGGGCGCGGCGATCGGAGCAGGTATCGGCGGAGGAGCCGGGACAGCCGTCCAGGTCGCAACGAAAGGCAAACAGGTCCGCGTCCCTTCCGAAACGAAGATTGGGTTCGAGCTGAAGCAACCGATCACGATTTCGTACCTACCGGCAAGCCCTTCAAAATAATGAGTCCCGATTCAACATCGTTCAGCTTGCGACTTTTCACAGATGAGGAGAGGCGAGCGTTTAGTATGAGGTCACAACATACAAACTGTATGTCGGGTGCCGGCGGAGCATAGACAGGATTGGTCACTGCTCGCACGGCCTTGCAGCCGGGAATGTACACCCTCGATCAAGTCATGGCTGACGGCGCCAACTCCAACGCTGAGATCAAAGCTGACCCCATTGATGTATTTGTATTCGCGTGGAAGAGCTTTCGCGATGAAACTTGAGTAACGCGACGAACAGGAAGTGCCCTCGTGTGATTCAGAGCGGGGCAGAGGAGGAAATCAATATGTTCTGCACTCAATGTGACACTCAACGTGCAAGAAACCAGAAAATCTGCATCAACTGCGGCTCATTTTTAGAGGCGGCCACTCCTGCAGTGCGTGGCACGTACACTGGTCACCGCAAGGAAATAAATTCGCTGTTGCTGTCTGGAGGCCTTGTCGCCGTCATGGCCATCGTGCTGATACCGTTGTTCTCGTATTTACGGACTCAACCCCAAGCCGCTTCCAATGCGAAAATTGACAAAGCTCCACCGGCAACGACACAGAGCGATTTCGTTGTCGGAACGACGCCAGTGGACGATTTACAGTCACCCCCAAGCGTGTCGTTGGCGAAAATATCGGTTCTTCTTGCCTCGTCCGGTGAACCGAGAACGCCAGAAATTCGGAAGGTAGTGTCCCCTGGGTTAACCAAAACTGCCTCTGTTACTAGCTCACAAATCGCACCGAACATCTCTTCAACGAGCTTCCGTGTGGGAGCACAACCGACAGGCATGCTGTTTGATGGAAATTACGTTTGGATCAGCAATAACAGCAGCAATTCCGTGACAAAGTTGCAGCCTGACGATGGCACGGTGCTCGGTACGTTCAGCACTGGAAGCTACCCGGTAGGCCTAGCTTTCGACGGGGTCAACATCTGGGTCGCAGATTTCGGCTTCAACGGTGCCGGCAATACGGCGACCGTGCTCAGCGCAAGGACTGGAAGGCCGGTCCCGTTTTCGCCCGTGCCTGTGGGGCAGGGCCCCCGCGGTTTAGCCTTTGACGGAGCTAACATTTGGGCCGCGGATTCTGCAGGCGGAACTGTGACTAAGGTGCGAGCAAGCGATGGAATGCTCCTGGGCACTTACAAGGTCGGCCCTGGGCCGGAATGCGTGGCGTTTGACGGCGAAAACATCTGGGTAACTAACCGAGACGACAGCTCCTTGAGTAAAATTCGGGCAAGCGACGGCAAATTAATGGGGATGTTCACGGTGGGCAGCGGGCCGTTTGGAATTACCTTCGCCGCAGGGCATATATGGGTAGCGAACGCCGACAGTAACGTAACAGAGCTTAACCTCGACGGTTCCATCCTGCGTACGGCCGCCGTAGGCAATGGCGCCTCCTGGGTCACGTTTGATGGCGCCAATATCTGGGTTGCCAGTCAAAACAGCCACACAGTAACCGAAGTACGAGCCAGTGATGGCAAAGTCCTCGGGATGTTCCCTTTGTCGGGTAACCCTTGGGGCGTGGCCTTTGACGGGGCCAACATCTGGGTTTCCAACTTTATGGGCGGCAATGTGTGGAAATTATATTCGGAGCAAACTGGGGGCGCACAGGCAGCTTGGTTAGGCTTCGCTAACGGAAACGCCGCGCAGGACCGGGATCCCGAACTTCGCCGCAACTGCGGTAACTTCAATCGCGTCGAGGTGCCATATAACGTCGGCAACGACTTCAAGAATCTTTGTGGATATGTTAATAAGACCTGCGAAAAAGTGTGCGATTGGGAAGGACACATCCTTTCTTGCGATTCGGTTTCCATGGGAGGCCGTCGAGACGGTACCAGATTAGCCTTGTGCCGCCAATGAGTAGTGAAAAGGTCGTGAAAGTAGCCTTGGAAAAGAGAACAATGCGACCGATTCGAAATTCCGCAGCAAGTCTCGCCCGAGTACGATGAAAATTGGAGCGAGTTTTGCCGTCTTCGTGTTACTCCTTTTGTCGGCGATCAATGCCTCCGCGGTGCCACAGGACGCGCGTAGTTCGCAGGCGAAAGAGTCCGAAACGAGAGAGGTTGGGTTGCAAGCGAATCAACCGTGGACTGACACCAATATCGAAGTCCACGCCGCAGAAATCGAAACCGCCTCCGCTGCGGGAGCGATCCAGACAAATTCGGCCGGAGGGACGGCAACTCCTTCTAGCTCCACGTCTGACTGCACCATAGCCGGCCCGGTACAGGTGCCTTTCGTCGCTCCGGAACTGACGTGCTGGTCTATGCTCGGTCGTATTGGCCCGGCGGGAAAAGTGCTCGAGGTCGGGAGCAACATGCGCTTCAAGCCTGACACCAAGGGAGCGTCTTACGTCGGCGTAAACGACAAGTTTTTCGGGGACAACGCGGGAAGTTGGCGAGGCTCAATCGCCGGCGGCCGGGTGGTTCCCGGGAAGCGAGCCGATGCGTCCAAAGAGGACAGTCCGAAAGAGCCAATTGCGTTTAACATCTCCATACCACTGACCCCCGAGCAGGCATGGAAGAATGCAGACATCGACCTCAGCCCCGGGGAGCTAGTAACCATCAGCGACGATGAAGATTCTGAAGAAACCAAGGAGGACTCTGTTCTGGAAGCCGCAACGGGACGATTTTACCCCTCCCGTCGACTGAAATGGCACTACCGCTCCGAGCATGGATCACTGATCGCATTTTCCAATCACGCGTTCTATGACGACCAACTTACGGTGTTTCCGTCGCCTTTTTACGATCATCCGGATTATGGCGTTTCGCTAGTGCAGACGGGTGGAGTCTATGACGCCGGATTCAACGAGATCGAGGGAAAGGCGGTTGTCAAAGCCGCGGTTGAGTTTATGAAGAATCAGCCCGACCAATCTCTTGGTATTGTCGCCGTCAATGCCAAGCAGAAGGATTTCATTCGCGAACAGCTTGATCGTGAGACCGCCGTAAATGAAAACGCTGCGGCTTACATTCAGAAATGGGATCCAACACTCGATGCTCTGTTCGTCAAGAATCTAGAGAACGTCCAAGGAGACGAGCGCGACGTGATTTATATCTCTACGGTTTACGGGAAGGACTCGAAAGGGGCCTTCCATCAGCGGTTCGGACCAATCAACAGCATTTACGGTCACCGTCGCCTGAATGTCCTCTTCACCCGCGCAAAGAAAAAGGTCACGGTTTTCACGTCAATGATTCCCGAGGAGATTCAGGACGAAGCTAAGAACTGGGGTGTTAAAGTTCTGAAGGGATATTTGCAATTCGCACGTGACGGCTTCGCGACAATGCCGGTTTATGGCGGCGAGTGTGAAAGCGAATTCGAGGAGTGGGTCTTGGAAGTACTCCGAGCTAATGGCTATCAAGGCGTGCCGCAACTGGGTGTGTGCGGATACCGGATTGACATAGCCGTCCGAAATCCAGCGAAGGCGGGTGTTTTCTTGTGTGGAATCGAGTGTGATGGGGCCATGTATCACAGTGCTCGTTCCGTCCGCGAGCGAGATCGTCTCCGTCAGGAAATTCTTGTGAAGTATGGATGGAAGTTGTACCGCATTTGGTCAACTGACTGGTTTAGAAACCCCAGTTTGCAAACTAACAGACTGCTAACATACTTGCGAAACCTTCACCCAGAAATCCGCGAGACGGCCTCTTAGGGTTCGGCCCTCACGCCAGACCGAATGCCGACGACTCGCGCCAGTGTCTGCCAGTGCCGTGGGTGTGGAACTCGCGAGCCAGATCGAATGAATGCCGCATAAGGTTCTGAGATGGCCCGAACTTCGGCCTCGCGCCGGCGTAGAGTCCGAAGAGTTGTCCCCAGAGCCCGAGCCAGCGGCGTTCCGCTCCCGTAGTCGCTCGAGGCAATGCACCACGTGCGGCTGAGAATTGCGTCTTACTTTTTGATTTGTCTTTTTAGGTAAGGCGACGAACTCTTGAAGATTTCCTACACTACTCTAGGGACTCAATATGCTTTCGAAACTCCGGATTCGTGCGGTTGAGCCGCCTTGCTAATTCCGGGTCCATCTGCATAAAGTCCTTCATGTTTTTCGGCCAACGTAGTACCCTCCAGCAGTTTCTCCACGTCTTAGAAGCAGTAGCCACATCTTAGGAAGTACGCGTCGAATCATTGCAGAATAAGGAGATTCCTAATGAGAACGAAGTTGGCTGTCCTGCTGTTGGCAGTCACACTTGCGAGCGCCGCGCGGGTTTGGGCGACGGTGTTGCCGGATGCTTGCGGTGCAGACAATATCAAATTCAAGGTCAGCAATCAAAAGGGACAGCCCGCCCCCGCTGCCCCTGCTGCTGACAAGGCCCAGATCGTCATTGTCGAAAGCCCGGAGATGGATCCGAAGTGCGCGGGCCCCTCCTGCCATGTGACGGTTCGGATTGGCGTGGATGGGGCATGGGTAGGAGCCAGCCACGACAAGTCGTACTTCGCTTTTACGGTAGCCCTTGGGGAACATCATGTGTGCGCGAATTGGCAATCGGCTATCGGGTCCTTGAACAAGCTGGTCGGGATGGCGTCTTTTACTGCGGAGGCGGGCAAGGTGTACTACTATCAGGTTAAGCCCGTAATGCGACCTAGGGGTGAGCACGAACAGGATGAATACAAGTTGGACCTCACGCTTTTGGGAGAAGATGAGGGCGAGTTTGGGGTGAAGGTATCGGCGCTGAGTACGTCGACTTCGAAGCGCTGATTTGGGCACTTTTGCTACCTGGGATGTCCGGTAATCCGACCTACAGCCCGGCAAACTCCCGAGTAACGCTGCGGGCTCAACCGGTGGATGCAACACCATCCAGTGCATTGATTCGACATTGCT
>Ga0302179_10001659_pt1 | contig 13288 bp, 18 predicted proteins | sample I_Palsa_E3_1_FD_198788 | JGI IMG/M metagenome (GOLD analysis project Ga0302179, IMG submission 198788) | Peat permafrost microbial communities from Stordalen Mire near Abisko, Sweden - I_Palsa_E3_1 | ecosystem: Environmental > Terrestrial > Soil > Palsa > Peat permafrost | place: Sweden...
GCGGCGGGGGCGGGGGGCGGGGGGAGGGCTGCGGAGTAGGATTTGGTGGATTGTGGGGACTGGGAGTTAGTTCTGTGGGTGCTGCAACTTGGAGAACGGCGGGAGAGACAGGGAGAGGGAGAGTAGGGATGAGATGCAGGACAGGAGAGGACAGGGAGAGACCTGCTGTGTACCATGTTGCTTTGTACTTGGTGAATTCGGGCCAGAATGTCGAGGCGCTGAATTTAGGAGGAATGATGACTGTGCCGCCTGAATGTAATGGTGCTAGAAAGCCAGCTAGTAGACCATGGACATGGAATAGTGGCATGACGAGGTAGGATCGATCTTCAGGGGTCAGTTTATAAGTATTGACGATATTCTTCATTGTCCTTGTGAGATTGCGATGTGTCAACGGGACAGCTACAATTAGCCCTCCTCTTACGGGGATAACATACCTTTTGGCCGTCCAGTCGTTCCACTCGTATGTAACACAAGCTACCATCAGTCACAATCCCCCGGTACAAGAGAAAGTCACTCTCCCATGTGAAAGAGCACGGAGCAGGGGCAAGTACAGCAATATCCTCACTCTTGGCCTGCACAACTTGCTGCCCCGGCCTCAACGTCCGTCCCTTCTCCACCAACTCCAACCTCACCTCCCCCGCCTCCCACGCAATCTCCGCGACACCAGCACCAAACTTCCTCGCCGCCCTCACCGCATCCTCATCCCTTTGCACCGCGCCCCTCGGCACAATAATCAGCCCCGCCTTGATATCATCGACATAAAACTCCACCTCGGACTGCTTGTACGCTGAATTGAGGGGCGCTGCAATCGCGCCCTGGGCACAGACTGCGAGGAACGAGACGGCGAATTCGAGGGTGTTAGGCAGGGAGATGGACACTGCGGAGCCGGGGTGGATGCCCAGGGCGGCGAGGCGGGATTGTAGCTTGGAGATGTGCGCTTTGAGGCTTGGGTAGGAGATGTGGAGGTTCAAGTTGGGGATTATGACTGCGGGAGAGGAGGATGTGCTCGAAAGGGCGGCGGTCAAGGTCGTCATCTTTAGTACTCTGGAGTGATGCTCAACGACAGCTGTCGAGGTTGCGGGATCAATCAAGTTTGGGGCGAGTCGAGGGATCTTCGGATATCATTACGCCAGTTTGGGATGGCGATCGGGTGCTAATTGGAACGAACGTCATCGGAATGGACGCTTTCTTCCGCACGCCCTCCTCTTTTCCGAAAGACACGTTAGCGGACCATCAATCGACATAATAACACATCACTCCTACCCCAGAAAAAAGCACATCCTCATTATCCTCAACGCAGAATACTAAATAAACAAATATACTTGACTTGATTGATTTTCACACAATCGAACATCTTATCTGACTTTCCCGCAAACTACAAAAACACTTTCCTCCATCTCCACCATGTCATCGTATCTGATTCACACATTACATCTCATCTAGCTAAAGAAATAAGTCGAGGACACGCAGCGTTTACAACTTTGATGATTCAGTAATGAACTTGACACCCTTGTCAATATTGCCCTTGAGTTCAGGGATAGCGGCTTTGAGCAACTCCTTCTCATATGAAGTGAGTTCTCCAAGTGGGTGTGCTTTAGCAACGCCCTCGGCCTACAATCAATATGATTCCTCGGAGGAGGGGTACTCCAAGTTCAATGTTGGTGGAGAAGTAGTCTAGGCCGTCGACGGATTTTTGGACTGCGTCACCCCCGGGGACACCGGAGAGGTAGACGAAACTAGGCTGGACAATACCCTTCTCTCCCTTGACAGCCTTCAACACAGCTTCCGCAAACCTACAATGAGCCAGCTCCACAAGTGGACTCTATGAAAGTCCACAAGGGGCATGGGGTGGTGGTGGTGGTGGGGCTACTTGTATCCAGCATAGGCCATACTGAGGGTGGCCGAGCCAGCACCATCCTTGGCCTTGACAACCTCATCCCCGCCAAATTGCACCCTAGTAGTAAGAGCCTCAAGTTTCTCCTCTGGGACCTTGACCGCGGGCTTTGCCTGACTGAACAGCGGGATGATAGTCTTCCCGGAATGTCCTCCCACGACAGGGATGACGAGGTCCGCGGGCGCGACGCCCCCAGTGACTTCGGCGGTGAATGTCGAGGCGCGGACGACGTCGAGGGTGGTGACGCCAAAGAGTTTCTTGGGGTTGAACACGTTTTGGGATTTGAGGACCTCAGCGACGATGGGGACGGTCGAGTTGACGGGGTTGGAGATGACGAGGATAAAAGCCTCGGGGCAGGAGGATGCGATGCCCTTGGCAAGGTCTCGTACTATCCCGGCGTTGATCTTGAATAGATCTAGACATGATTACTGCTAGGATATTTTCGAGGGATACCATCACGAGTCATCCCAGGCTACTGTTAGGACGCGCCCCAAGAACGACGGAGAGGGTACCTTGCGAGGAACACCCGCAGGGATGACAACGATATCTGCGCCCTTCAAGGCACTTGCCAACCCATCATTAGGGGGCAAATATCCCTTGACCACACTCTTAGTGTTGATGTGACTCAAATCCGCAGCCACACCCGGCGAATTCACGATATCAAACAGCGCAAGCTCATCCACCAACGGACTCGATTTCAGCAACAACGACAAAGGCTGTCCGATTCCTCCTAGAAACACACAAATTAGATCCTCGCGCAGCTGGGAGACGGAAAAATGGGAGTACCGGCTCTATCCACGTCAGTCAATCGGTTGCAAGAACGGGGTCGAAGAAGGGAGACTTACGCTCCGAGAACGACTGCTTTGACCATTTTCAAGGCGATTGAGAGATGTGCGGGATTGGATTGATTGGGATTGGGTTGGGTTGCAGTGGTTGTGGTGATGGCTCTGGGGCAGACGAGGCCGTTTTTGTAGGTTGCTCCACACGTGAAGGCCGGTTGGGGCAGCCAATCAGTGGGAGCCGAGAGACTGCTGATGTAGCGGCCATTTCGGAGCGGAACGGGAATCTTTACAAGCCCAGCAGACTTTCTCCGAAGGGGGCTCCTCCGAGGTCTACAAGAGCAGAGGGGAACTATCTCATATAATGGCAACTGGACGGATGATTTCGGGTATAGTATTTGGGGAGTAGGTGGAATTTCGTGCAGGATTCGCTGGGAACAGATCGAAGTGATCTTACAGAATTGCGAATAGCAACGGCGGTAATTTGGAGAGCCATCTCAAAGTCGTTGGGAACCAATATTATGTAGAGGAATAGCTGTAACTTTGTCTCGAGCCGGAGGATCAGAGGAACGGGTGGATCTACAGGTTCGAAATGATTTCGCGCAATTCACCCCGTAATATATAACATGCATCTTTCTGCTAAGTTACCATCAAAACCCATCCGTTGCCAGAGGGCAAAGGCATTCTTATGATGCAAAAAGCAGACTATGAAAGTCATTTGGGTGCAACCGATGCCATTCTTGGGAAGCAGAGGTCGTCAGACGCATTCTTCACGTATACGTATCATCTCCCTAGCCCAACGACGACCTCTTCAACACATTTGGTTATTAATAGATTTATAGTGGGGACGATATTCGCAACTTGCGTGAAATATCGCAACATCGGACGTGCGCATTTCCTTGATTGCGGATGTCCGTTATCGTTGGATCGGAGCTGCAGAACACGGTCAATGTATATCGACAGATACCTTGAAGTTCACCAGCAGACCATATCAACCTCAATACTGGCCATAAAGTTGCTTCAACTGGAACCATGGTGACGATGACATGAATGAACTGAGTACCTTGAATTGCGAACCTGTTATCGGCCTGCGGACTTGGGTTGCATCGCCAATTGATTCAAAAACAGGTTAGTTCCGCAAATAAAAACCTGAAAAGCAAAAATAAGTACCATGTGACCCTATCGATTATCAATACTGATTCTGATAGTATTAACCTTTCTCCTAAGCTTTCCAGACTTTGGTATCCGTGCGTGCAAGGATGATAATCTCGCCAAAATGCACACGTGATGTCACAAAGTGGTCACGTGTGGCTGTATTAAAACTCGCTACAGGCTCGCCGCCTTCGTCGCCTGTTTCCCATCACCGTCCTCAGCACCAACCTTCGCAGTAAGTATCCCGTGCCCGGTCCCGGGATAAATGCACCATGGCATCGAACGGCCATTCCATCGTCGATCTCACGGACGATTCCGAAACAAGTGGAGGAATGGCCTCCAACACAAGATCCCCATTCACCAACAACAATCATGCTCACAACAATATCGAGCGCTCGCGGTCGACGGCGGCGGCGTATATTGCTTCTTCGTCTAATCCTGCCAAACGCAGTCGCATCGATGTTAACCATTTCAATCCTGCCGCGCTGCTTAATCCCAGGGCGTTTGTGGCGAATGGGGCCAGGCCTGCGAAGGCGGATGTGCAGTCGTTTCCGTTGAGGGCGCAGCAGGAGATGGATCGGACGGCCGTGTCGTTCACGAAGCGCATGGAGGCATTGCATGGGCTGAAGGATCGGAAAACACAGGCGCCTTCTGCCAAGGAGATCAAACGCGATAATAATGGAGAGGGAGTGGATCGTCGTGCTGGACAGAGCTTGCTTTCCAAGAATGCAGTCAACGGCGCCGGATCGGCTGATTTCATTGATTTAACTGGTACTGCCTCATTGCGTGGGTGACTCTAATGGTAGATGATACGGCGAACGATGATGTCGTAGTCAATGAGGAGGAAACAAATCGAGAACTCTGTTTTGGAGCATTACATACAAAAGTGCTGGCACACACGGAGCCCGAAATCCCCCCAAACATACCAGTGACATTCGAAGGTCGCTGGCCAAAGATCCCATGCACATTGTCTCGTCGGAAAGGTTCCAAGGACACTGTTATTCGCGTTGCCGTTGAGAACTCTCCTAGCACATTCGGAATGGTGTCCAACGAGTCAGCTGGCGCCATCGCCGCATTATACGATGGTCTCGCAGGGGGGAATATCAGATTCCAAGCGCGTATCCTTCCACAACCGCGAAAGGGAGAAAACAGTCTGGGTCATATCATCTTGGAGTTTGAAGTTATATTATATGGCAAACCGTCTCTGTTTCAGAATGTCGGAAATCTGTTGTCGAATAAGAATATCTACTTACAACAACCGCTGGATTATGATAAGAGTACGCGATACCAAAATCCGCATTATCATGTCAAGCAACAGCGCGCCAAGACGGGAGTTCTCACACAACAGCCGAGGTACCAGGATGTCGCTCGGACAGCGGAAGAGATACAGCAGGATATTGACAATGTGTTTGAAAAGCTGATGGCGACCGAGGCTAAGCTCCCGGAGAAAGACGCCCCCGATACCATTACCACAACCTTGTATATCTCTTCCATCCAAAGCTTATACTACTAGATATAAACATCAGAAACAGGCATTATGCTGGCTTGCTGAGAGGGAAGCAGAGAGGACATACGAGGACCGAGTGGACAATCCGTGTCTTTGGCGCACCCGGCAGAAAGGTGGACAGACAGTCTATTACAATATCATCACCAACCAGGAAACCAAAATACAGCCCCCTGTTTCGCGAGGCGGCATTCTTGCCGACGACGTATTTTCCTCTCAAACCTGACTAATGACAGATGGGTCTTGGAAAGACCATCAGTTGTCTTGCGCATATTTGCAATACCTTGGATGATGCCAGGAACTTTGGTCAATCCAACGACATTGACATCCGCCGTGGAAAGGACGGAAATCCAATGGAAACAGTGGTCCCTTTAAGGTGCACCAAAGGAACACTGATCATCGCCCCGTTATCCACGGTATCGAACTGGGAAGAGCAACTTGCCACACACGTCAAACCGGGTGTTTTATCGACGTACATTTACCACGGCACCAACCGCGAAGGAAGTATCGACAAACTCGCCGAATTCGATTGCATTGTAACGACATATTCTACACTATCTCAAGACTTTATGCGTTTCAAAAAGAATATAGACGATATAGACAACCAGGGTCGTCTTGCTGCGAGTCCCTTGCATCATCTCAAGTTCTTTCGTATCATACTGGTATTCCCTTTACTTGCCGTATTGAATGTCTAGGATGAAGCGCACGTCATCAAAGATACGAGTACCAACCAGAGTGTCGCGGCATGTGCATTGAACGCCCAACGACGTCTATGCTTGACTGGCACGCCTCTTCAAAACCGTCTCGACGACTACGCCGCCCTAGTCAAGTTCCTTCGTCTCGTCCCCTTTGACAACAAACACGTCTGGACTCACTGGATCGGCGGGCCCCTCAAATCAGGAAACTCGACCGGTCTAGCAAGACTCCAAATCCTCACTGCAGCGACTACTCTTCGACGCAGCAAGGCGCAAAAAATCGACGGAAAGTTGATCCTGAATCTTCCCTCCAAGCACGAGACGACACGATACGTTTTCATGACCCCTGAGGAACGCAAATTATATGAACTCACAAGAAAAGTCTCGAAGAATATTGTGGATAATATCACGGCCGGACAAATGAAAGAGTACGTCAATATTCTGCAGGCGATTATGAGATTGCGACAGATTTGTTGTCATCGGGCGTTGTTGGCGAATGAAGGTGGGGTGGACTCACAAACGGAGACAATTGTCAATGGAGGGAATAGTCAATCTGACGCCATTAATGTCGACGACTTGGATTCACAAGTCAAGAAACCACTGACTGTTTCTCAAGCATATCAACTATTCGAGTTGATGAAAGAGGCTGGCGAGACAACTTGTGTTGGCTGTCGTAGGAGAGATATCGCCCTGGTCCAAGCTACCGGGGAGAAAGAACCTTCGAAACAGGCCCTGGGATATTTGACGCCGTGTGCGCATCCCTTGTGTCATACCTGTGTGGAGGCATTCAAGAGTTATATCCCGGGGTATAGAGAGGGGATTATTGCTCCTTGTCCCGTGTGTGGATCGCTTGCGGAGATGAAAATGTTCGAGTTGAAGGAACGGGAGTCAGCGGAGATCAGACGTTCCGGGAGGAAGAAGTTCCAACTTGATGGCTCCGAGGGGATTGAGATGAGTTCAAAATTACAGACTCTGATGAATGATTTGGAGGCTCTGCAGGAGAAGTCCAAGGAGGTTGGAAAGCCGGTTAAAAGGTATTTATATTCCTGATAGTTTTCTGACGTTAGTGTTATTTTCAGTCAGTGGACGACGATGTTGGATCTCGTTGAGGTATGTGTATGCGAGGTTTTGACTAATGTTAGATTGAATTGAGGAAACGGAACATAGGATACAGTCGACTTGATGGATCGATGAAACGGACTGATCGAACAACCTCCATCGTCTCCTTCCAAACGGATCCCGAGACCATAGTAATGCTTGTGTCCATCAAAGCTGGTGGCGTAGGGTATATTCCTCATCTCGAATGTATATAACCATAGGCTCAACCTGACTGCTGCATCCTATGTTTTTGTATTTGAACCGGCGTGGAATCCTGCAATTGAACAACAAGCCATCGACCGGGTCCACCGCCTCGGTCAAACCTCTGATGTCGAAGTAGTTCGCTACATAGCCAAAGGTATGGTCACCTTACTGCATTCCTAACAAATAGACTCAATTGAGGAGAACATGGTACAGCTGCAACAGAAAAAGAAGGAATTGGCGGATCTAGTTAATAAGAGACAGACGAAGGAAAGTTTATCATCAGATCGTTTAAAAGATTTGAGAATGTTGTTTACTTGATTACGAAGAGGAAAGAGAATGCATGGCGCAAATCAGCAATTATCATGGGCATAGTTATTTTTGTGTATGAAGAGAGGATATTATTGTTATTATTATCATTAGATATTATTACTAGGAAATGGAGTTTATGGATTTTATTTTAAGAAACTCAGGAGGTCATGGCCAGGGCGGTAATTCTCTGTTTGTGTGTTCCTTCTTGTATGCCCGAATATCGCTTCGCCAGGAAAACCGAACAAAGGGCCATACAATCAACCCAGCTAGTCCTGTGAGGAAGTCCGTGATGGCACTATCCCGTTCCGTCATTCCCTGCATCATATTCTACGGTCAAAAGTTGTAAGATTCAGCCATACCTTCAACAAACTTCCCACAAACTGGTAGGTGATATGTTTATGACCTCGTTCCAGTCGCAGTATGATTTCCTTGGCAACGTGTTCCGGTGTTTCGGCTCCGGCAGTCCCCTCGAGTTTGGCCGTCAATTCAGGCTTCGTCTTACATTCTCGCTCAAATCCAGGCGACAGAATATTGGCTGGAAAATTGCAACTCACATCGATATCGTAGAGAAGACATTCTTCTCGCAGAGTATCTGCCAACATTCGGATTGCGGCTTTAGCAGGAGCATAAGCTGCATATCCTGGGATCACAGAGAATGCGAGAAGAGATGATGTGAACATGATATGTCGTTTGGGTGAACCGGCTGGTAGGGGGGAGCGAATCATGGAATTAATAGCCGCCTAGAGTCAACAGAGAATTGAGAGACAAGATACATGAGCTGTCCACATTGCCGTAAAGTAGATGGTTTTCATCATGTACTCGATGACTTGAGTTGACTGGTCTGCGAAGTATCCTGGTATTGCTGCGCCTGTGTCACTGTCAGCTCAGGGGTACCTGGACGGAATACCTGCACAACAGATAACGATATCAGGAACACGTTCGCACGAAGTGAACACCTTTTGAGCCTCCTCCGCAACTGTCAAATCCGCACTCTGAAAGCTGACTTTCTGCTCCGGCGAAGCTCTCGCTGCCTGATTCCTTAGCCATCAAACCCGTAACAGGCATACCTCGACTTTACTGACCGCAAGTTTCAGTTTCTCAATATCGCGCGCAACAAGCACAACATCAGCTCCCTTCTTCGCAAATTCAATGCCCATGGCTTCTCCTAGGCCTTGGCTCCCTCCGGTAATAAGCACGAGCTGTTCGTTAACAGAGATTCAGGAGTGCCTTACGCGACCCTTGACGGGGAAACGGTTCCTGCGCCGCAACATTGCAGGTAACAGAATGAAGAGAAGGCCGATGAAACTTGCGACGAAGAACGGGATTGAAGGATGGCGAGCGTTGAAGAACTGCTGGATTGCTGGGTATTCGGTGCGCAACATTCAAAGCCGTGGGATGCGTTGACCGGCAGCCTTGGATTGTGTGTGTATGGAGGGACACGGGATAGCCGAGCCAGCGAGATTTCTCAGACTTTGCTGCGGTGCCGATCAATCAATCATCGAGGCTTCGTTGACAACAGCGTCAATTGCCGTGTGAATGACTTGGATCCAGCGCTCAACATCCTTCGTGCGACTAAAGCGCGTTTCTACGCCTTTATGTAAAAGATGCTTGGCCACATCTGCTTCCAGCGCGCCCTTCCAAGTCTTCAACACAGAAACAAAACGTCATCAACGTAACCGAGCCGCAACACTTGATCCAGGGACATCAAGAAGAACGGATTACTTACGAGACGAAGTTGCCACAAGACTCGTCGAGAGATTCATGGTACTACATCCAATGTGCCGAACTAATTGAAGCTTATCAATCGTCGATTCAACACCGTTGTGGACTATGGATCTGGAGCGGGACATATAGCAAAGGCAATGATGCAATCGTATCCTCCACCAACATCAGACGATGATGCATATCCCAGGGAGGGCGCCCCTGTATTGTCAGATATACCGAGCGAGCGAATGGAGAAGTTGATCATGGTTGACTCGGCGGACCATTTGCTACATCGCGACACGGATTTTGCGCCTCCCGTTGTAGAGAGGAGGATTATCCCGACGTTAGAGACACTGCCGTTCGAGGAGAACTCGGTGGATTGTGTTATTAGTAATTTGGCATTACATTGGGTTAACGATCTCCCTGGCATCATGGTGAAAATAAACCATGCGCTTGTTCCAGACGGACTGTTCCTAGCTGCGATGTTAGGAGGAGATTCTTTGTATGAACTGCGAGGGAGTATCCAACTGGCAGAACAAGAAAGAAAGGGTGGGGTAGCACCTCATATCTCACCGATGGCTAGTACCTCGACTCCCCGTCTGGACTAACTCTAGACGTCAGAGATATCGGCAACCTTCTGTCACGCGCCAATTTCAAGTTACTGACAATCGACGTGGAAGACATTATCGTTGCATATCCAGACGTAACTTCACTTCTGACGGATCTGCGTGCGTCAGGAGACTCTGCAGCTCATATCAATCGACCAGCATATTTTGGAAGAGACTTGTTGTTAGCGACAGAGGCAATTTATCGAGAATTATATGGAGAGGGAGAGAATAAAGAGGAGCTGCCAGCAACATTCCACATCATATTTCTTATTGGATGGAAGGAAGGAGCAGCTACACCAAAACCTATCGAACGAGGAAGTGTAAAGAGAGGATTCGGCACATCATAGATTGTAAATAAAATACGAGCCAAGCGGCGTGAATCAGCATGGCAATGGCCATACTTCAATTCGATTAGACGCATAGATTATAGCTACATGGCGTTGTCTAATGAATACAAGTATAGTGTATAGTACAGTATACTACCCAGGTATCGTTCCCTTTAATTATGTGTCTCCAACCCACTAAGAACTCTTTGTATCGCTCTAGTTAACGTCGCTCCAGTCAATGGTTTCGTTATAAACGCATCTGAACCCGCTTTCATGCACTCAACCTCCGCTACAATTGTCAACAAACGCAAGAAACAGGACTCTACCACCAGCATTTGCAGTCAAAGCAATGATAGGTAAATGACCCTGTAACACCCCCGATTTCTCGAGCGCTCGTATCCGTCTTGTACATTCCAGGCCATCCATAACAGGCATCTGTTGATCATGAGCGACTATCACCATCCAAGGAAATACCTGACAATCCATTAAAACGACATGATACTTTTTCAGTGGATCTTGTAGCATTTCTAGAGCCACAAGTCCATCTTCCGCAAGATCACTTAAATACCCCGCCAGTGACAACAATTTCATCCCCATCTTCCCATTAACTTCATTATCTTCCACCATCAAAACTTTCTTCGGCTTCGGCATGGGGACTTTTTCATCATGCACAACGTCCTTACTTGTACTCTCGAATCTCGCCGTTTTCCCTGCGACGGACGCTTTTGCTGCTATCTTGCGTTCCGACGTCAGAGACAGCTTTTCGAATTCATCTCTGGGAGAGGAGACTCGACGAGGCAAGGTATGGCCGCCCATGTACTTTGACGGGTCCTTGAGACAGGAGGTAAGTCTGTGGATTGCCAGGGGCCGACGAATTAGGATTACATTGTCTGCTTCGGAAACAGCTTTGAACAGGGGTCCTCTTTCTTTTTCACTGTATAAAACGAGACAAGGACGTTTTCCCTCGCCTAGCAATTTCAGACATAACGCTGGCATGAGTTCAAAGCTTTCCATCCCGACGAAGACAGCATCATGGTCCACGGTATTCCCAGTCATGGGATTCTGCTCCGTGTTAATAACAGATAATCCCAAGTGTGAGAACACAGATGATAAGAGTTCGAAAGTTTGCAGGTTCGGGGTGTACAACGCCACGGTCTCGATGGGTGGGATATGAGCCGTCGAAGGAAGATCTAGTCTCCTGGTGGCAAAGCTCCAAGTCATGGAATCAGATCGAGGGGGACCGGCTCTGCCTGTCTGCGATATACTGCCGAGGGTGACAGGAATTTGAAACGTGATTTCCGTGCCTTTACCTTCTTCACTTTGAAGACGGATATCGCCTCCCATTCTTCGGACAAGCTCTCTTGATATCGAAAGACCTAGGCCTGAGCCTTGATGTTTCCGAGTCAGTGACGTATCCGCCTGCACAAAAGGCTCGAAAATCGCATCGGAGAGTTTCTTGCTGATTCCGATACCGGTGTCTTTGACGGATAATACGAGCTGATCCCCTTCAAATGAAACGGTGACAATGACATACCCTGCGTTTGTGAATTTGACAGAGTTGCTAAGATTAGGTTTGTTGTCGATTGATGGTACCTCAGTAAATTCATCAATATCCGAGTGCAGTATACTTCATCCAGAAATACGATGTCAGGGACTTCATCTTTAACCCAGAGAATCAATTCGGTACTCTCGTTTGGTAACGCAATCCCAATAACAGAAGTCCAAGCCAACTCTCTCACATCAGCGGAAACCGGCCTAGCCTTCATCTCAGCGCTCTATCCCAAATCAGCATCTCCCGAATGTTAAGTATTGTAACGACCGCGAGGGGGAGTACATTATTCTCCAGCCGTGAGAAATCTAGCACATTATCAGTGATGATTTTCACAGTAAGACTCGCCGTCTTGATAGCATGAACATAGGCATACTGCTCGTCCGTGAGATTTGAATGTTCGAGCAATTCCGTGAATCCCGAGATAGCGTATAGAGGAGTCCGCAATTCATGAGATGCAATGCTGATAAATTCAGTTTTCTCTCGCGAGGCTTGTTCAGCGGCATTTTTCTGTGCGATGACTTTCCACATCTCGCGTTTCGTCTGGATCATCTCTGCAAAGGTTTGTCGTGATTTATTGACCGAGTGGATTAAGAAGACGTAACTTAGCACACAAGCGGCAATGACTACCACTGAGATGACTAACTGTTAAAACAGAGGCTACGGATTTGTGGGAGCGAGGGCCGTACTGAAGGGGAGAGGCGAGTCGCCTGGTCCGAAGTTGTCGTGTGGGGGAGGGATGAAAGTGTAAAAGGTGGCAGCCCACATTCCTACCCAGTGTAAGGAGCATGCTCCTGATGCGGCCTAAGTGTTAAGAGGGAATGAGTGGGTGGTACGATTATGGAAAAGTATATCTGACGAGTTGCGTTTATTCGTGAAGGCACTAGAATCAGTAACGACCATGGTCACACATACTGAATATCACCGCAATCTACCGTCAATAAAGACACAAGGGACAAATTACCTGGCAAGTGAGCCAAGACACCAAAAACGATGTCAACACAAGCCAATAATTCCAGACAATAAATCCATCAAATCTCATCGCATGCACTACCATCAACACACCCTCGTATACAAGACCATACTTCCAGAATAATGCATCGTAATAAACACAAGACCCAGACAAAATCCTCTGACCACATTCTCCATCGTACAAGAATACCAAGCCGTCCACAAGAGTCTCGGTATAAGATAATTCTTCGCCCATGAATCTCCCAATAAATCCACGGTATCATCCGGGCCAGCTAACAGTGCTTCTAATTCTGCGCGCGTGCTCGACGAATGTGATTCCCCACCCTGACTGAAACTGCTCCGGGTCAATAAATCGACACTGCCCATGTCTTCGTCGTATGGCGATTCCGTGTCCGGAGTACCTACGTGAAGTTGTCGGAATTGTCGCCGTCGGAAAATCTCCCAGAACAAGCCGGAGGACAACCCGATGAAGGACGCTGTGATTGCTATAGCCG
>Ga0302179_10001660_pt1 | contig 13284 bp, 9 predicted proteins | sample I_Palsa_E3_1_FD_198788 | JGI IMG/M metagenome (GOLD analysis project Ga0302179, IMG submission 198788) | Peat permafrost microbial communities from Stordalen Mire near Abisko, Sweden - I_Palsa_E3_1 | ecosystem: Environmental > Terrestrial > Soil > Palsa > Peat permafrost | place: Sweden: Abisko...
ACAGCCGATGAAACATTTGTAGTGCAGGCCAATCATTTACATATTGCCAAATAATATTCGGCAATAAAATCAAAAATGAGATAATTAAACATTGCCAATATTTACCGTTGATTAGCGCGACCCTTGTTTTCCCAAAGAACAATAAAGACAATAAACCAAAAGCGAAGAATAATGCGTCATATTTGGTCAGAAAAAATAGAGCGGTGAGTAGAGTCAAATACCACAGATATTTTCTATTGCCGTGTTTTATGAACCTTGTGAGTTGATAAAAGCAAATCACCCAGAACAATTGACTGAAAACAACGGGTTCAAATGGTTGTTGAGACCCTTCAAATCCGGGTGCAATCAAAAGACAAAATAATGCAATAAATACCGCTATGTTTTTCCCGCCGAGTTCTACAGTTATTTTGCCCACATAAATAACAATGAGCAGCATAGCAATATGCGGAAAAATATGATAAACGAAAGCTGAATGGGAATGGAACAGGTTTTGGATAAAGGCTAGCAAACCTGTCAACGGGGGTGACTCCATATATCCAAAAGCAAGATGGCGACCCGATTCAATATACAAAAATTCATCGCTCTGAAAACCAGAATGGCTGTCTGCAATTAGATGAAGAGTTAGTTTTAAAATACAAAAAAACAGGATGGTTAGTTTGGTTTGCTTATTCATGCTGGTAAGATAGGGCTCTTTTGAAGATGTTACTATGATTGCCGCGAACGACATCATCCTCCCCCCAAGCGTGGCCTACCAGCGTATGAGCGTCGTTGATACCGGCGGAAATGGCATTGATGAACTTATATGTCCTAAGTGTAAAGCCGACATATCACAGGAAGATTGGGATTTTCTGGAGCCCTGGTATGTAACTATTGTCTTTTCACACATTTAATCCTGATTATGATTTCTGTACTTCTATCTTGACCACATCCTTGAGCAGGATGGGTTTGATGTGCATCTCGAAGAAATGAGTTTTGCTTCCGGCAATCGTGCTATCCTTGAGTAACAGCGTGTTGAAATAAAAAGTTTTACGTGAGCTATCTGCCAACGTGATTCGCACCGACGTCCGATTCGTTAAATCAATGGTTATTTCTTTCCCGTTTTTATCTACGCATTTTAGCTGGTGAAGACTATTGCCCTCGACGCTAAAAGGGATAAACGGAAGGTTGGGCGAATAGGTATACTTTCTTTCCGGATAGGTATTCGCCATTTGTTGTACAAGGCTTTCTGTAGAAAGATGGTAAGTGGCGCAGCTGGTCAGGAGTAACGAAGCGGAAATGTACAATAAGATATTTTTCATGGAGGGGTCTATGGGGGTTTACAATACGATATTGGTAAGATAGGGATATTCCGTTGAAATAAACGAAATCGGATGCTAACCATCTGTTGGAGGTTATAGACGGTATCTTTGAACTGTAATAGACATTATTTAACCATACACTATTGAAAGCTAAGGCAGCATTTGATCTTACATTTAGTCAACAAAGGCGGGATATGCAAAAAGGATATTACCGAACATAGAGTGTGCGGAAACGGACAATTAATAAAAATCAAACAAATCGCAACTTGTTGATTATTAGGATGTAAAAAAATAGGTACTTTTCTGGCTGCTGTTCTGCTGTATTCTTAAACCAAGAGCATGTTCAAAAATTATCTCTTCCTCACGCTCCGCCAACTTCGTAAGAACCGCGGCTACACCCTGATCAATGTTGTCGGCCTCGCTATGGGCATGGCCGCCGCCCTCGTTATCGGCATCTGGATCGCCGGAGAAATCGCTGTCGACAAATCCTATCCCGACCGCTCCGGTATCGTGGAGATCATGCAGGACCAACGCCCCAAAGGCACCCCGCCGGGTTCGCCCATCACCTACAGAGGAATGACCGTCTCCTCCGCCCTCGAGCCCTTTCTGCAAAAGGGTTATAAAGACATCTTCGCTCAAACGGCGATGGCCGATTGGCCGGGGGATTGCGTGCTGACCAACGGTGACAAAAGCATCATCCGCCAGGGTTCCTTTGTGGAACATACTTTCCCTAATATTTTCGGCTATCACTTTCTTAGCGGGAACGCGGAGTCGCTGCGTGACCCTTCCACGGCGGTGATCTCCCGGTCCACCGCCATCGCCCTGTACGGGACCCAAGAGGCACTGGGCAAAACCTTTAAATACAACAACCAGCTAGTGTTCACTGTCGGAGGCGTCTATGCCGATCTACCCCAGACCTCCTCCTTTCATGACATCGGCATTTTGACGCCGATGACGAACAAATTGATGGATGATCTCACCCACAACACGGATTTCAATTACCATGGCTGCCGCATCTTCGCCCGCCTCGCCGGCAATACCACCGCCGAAGAGGCCACAGCGCGGATACAGAATCTCTGTACACCCTTTGTCATACATAACATCGAGACCTATACCGTACTTCCTTTTGATCAGCTGTACCTGCACTACGACGATTCCGACGTCGCGGGAAGCGGGCGCATCGGCTTCGTCCGGCTCATCGGGATCATTGGTGTCTTCATCTTGCTCTTGGCCTGTATCAATTTCATGAACCTTTCTACGGCCCGAAGCGAAAAACGGGCAAGGGAAGTCGGTATCCGCAAAACGCTGGGCTCGCTGAGAACCCAACTCATCTCGCAATTCCTGGGCGAATCCCTTCTTGTCGCCTTCTTTGCCTTTGTCCTCGCAATCGGCCTGACCGTGCTAAGTCTCCCGGCGTTTAGCCAACTCTCCGGCAAACCCATGACCCTTCCCCGGACCAGCCCGATCTTCTGGGCCCTTTCCCTCGCCATCACGGGGATCACTGGCCTGCTGGCCGGCAGTTACCCGGCGTTCTATCTGAGTGGATTCAGACCTGTAAAAGTCCTGAAAGGCGCTTTTAAGGCCGGCAAAGGCGCAAGCCTTCCGCGAAAGGTCCTTGTGGTAGCCCAGTTCTCCATTTCGCTAAGCCTGATCATCGGCACCCTCGTCGTCTTCCGGCAGATTCAGTATGCCAAGGACCGACCCGTCGGCTATGACCGCGCCGGGCTCATCAATATTCCTATCAGCACAGATTCGCTGGATCGGCAATATGAGCCCCTCCGCACCAGCCTCCTCAACACCGGCGTAGTGGCGGGTGTGGCGAACTCTTCCACACTACTGACAGCGTTTTACCAGAATAACTTTATGGAATGGCCGGGCATGACTGAGGAGCAGAAAAGCATATCCTTCCGCGATATAGAAGTAAACGCCGATTTTGGTCCCACCATCGCCTGGACGGTGCTCCGGGGCCGGGACTTCTCCCGGGCCTACCGAACGGACAGTACAGCCGCCATAGTCAACGAGACAGGCGCCCGCGCCCTTGGATTTAAAAACCCGATTGGCAAAACCGTCCGATTCGAGAACAAGGTTTATACGATCATCGGGGTAACAAAGGACATGATCTCCAACAGCCCCTATGACAAGGTCCAACCCGCCGTCTTCCTGGGTCAGGGTGGGCACTCAGTCGACATTATCCGCATCAAACCCGGCGCTCCCATCCGTACCGCGCTTTCTGCGATCGAAGCCGTGTACAAACAATACAATCCCGCCAGTCCCTTTACCTATCATTTTAACGATGACGATTATGCGCAAAAATTCGCCACCGAGACCCATATCGGCAACCTTGCCACCGTCTTTTCCGGTCTGGCGATCCTCATCTCGTGCCTCGGCCTCTTCGGTCTCGCCTCCTTCGTCGCGGAACAACGCACAAAAGAGATTGGCGTCCGCAAGGTCCTCGGCGCCGGCGTCGTGAACCTCTGGGCGCTGCTATCGGGCGACTTCCTGAAACTCATCGCCCTCTCGATGGCGATCGCCATGCCGCTGATCGGGCTGGCCATGAACAAATGGTTGCAGAATTACACGATCCACACGTATCTCTCGCCCTGGATCTTCTTTCTGGCCGGCGCCGGCATGCTTTTCATAACTTTATGTACCGTCAGCTTCCAGGCCCTGAGGGCCGCGCTAATGAATCCCATTAGATCATTGCGCACAGAATGATTTTGACTTTGGATTTGTAAGATTAACCCTTGACTTGTAAAATCGTCCCCGATTTTGTCCCCTTAAATCGGGGTGCCGTTGGTAGGATCCTGCAGGCCAATTGCTATTACCACCGAGTCCTCGCTGATTCATAGCTCATGCTACATGACAGATGAATATTGGGCAGTCCGGTGGCAACTCTTTGCGGCAAAGGAGGCCATAATGGCCTGACAGGCCGTCGAAAATATTGACAGCCTACAAAAGGAACTGAAGGGTACCCTCAAGATCGCTGGCCATCGAAGCTTTTATAGAACGGAATTAATCCAAGCTGTAATCGCTGCGCAACGATCAAGGCGTTTTATAAATCCTTGGCGGGGAATAGTCCGCCAAACTCCGGTTCCTTACCAGAGATTAGCTCTTTATAAACTACATTGTAAAAAGCAAGGGTATTTTTTAACATGCCCCGAGGCACTCACTTTAATGCCCAAACAGATGATAGGATATATAATCAGGAATATCGGCTTTAGAAAATTAAGAGAATTGACGAAGCTAAAATTCTAATTTTGCAGTAGGTGAGGCATTGGTTTTTGTGTCTCATTCTGGGAAAGGGTTGGGAAAAAATAAGCCAGTATGTAATTGGCTATGAGGCTTGTGTGCTGAGAGAGATATTTGAAGGGCCAGCCTGACTATGATGAGGATCGACAGATCTGGTGCCTCGGTGATCGGGATGATCGAGGCTAGGCTTCCGAGTTATGGTTTTGCCTGTATGACCAGCCTCTTGAGCTTCATTGCACGCAATTTTATGAAAGGCTCAGTCAGCGCTTAAGCATTAATTAGGAAACAGATGGTGATGGCCACACCTTCGCAAAAAATCTTTATACCCTATTTATTCCGCATCAAGCCAATGTGATTCTTTATGCGAAGCGCCTGCACAATGCGTATGATTATGAACCATGGCCTTCGTGTCACAACCCATGTACGACTGTATATCAGTTGGTAGCCTCTTTGAATAGGTTTTTGAAAAAATAGAGATTTTGGCTGGCGGGTCGGTGTCATGTGATACATTTTCTAGGGCAATTGCGTTGGTTTTGGTGGACCTACGACTGTGCTCACATCGCTCATCACGATGCCCAATTTGTTGAATGCAAAAAAGCAACTCTGAAAATACTTCATAATCGCTTGATCCTTATAGTGGTGTGTGGCGAGAGGCCACTTCTCTTTCTCGGCTTAATATTTTTGAATTCAATTTTGCATATATCACTGAAACGCACGGTCGTAAGTTTTTCGACTGATAAATGGGGATAAAAGAAAATAGCTGAAAATAAGTAAAATCGTCATCGAATTTGTCCCCGTTAATGATGGCTTTTTCTTTACCTTAGCCTCCTCACATCTAAGAACTCACCCCGCTGTTTCCGCTGATTCAACTGTGACGAAATGAAATTGTTTGTGTATGTTAAACATCAGCTTTTACCTGCGCGAGCCGCGGGCACAGAAAGAAACTCCGATCGTAATGAAATTGGTCTTGGGAAGATGACTGACATCTTACAATACGAAGGGTATTTTGCCAGCGTCCATTTCAGCGCCGAAGACGAGGTGTTTTTTGGCAAAATCATCGGCATCAACGATTCAGTGACTTTTGAAGGCGGCACGGTCAAAGGGCTAAAAAAGGCATTTCACGAAGCGGTGGATGACTACCTGGAGACCTGCAAGCAACTGGGTAAAGAACCGGAAAAAATGTATAAAGGAAGCTTCAATGTTCGCATCCCTTCGGAGTTGCATCGCCAGGCAACACTTTATTCGGCTGCCAAGAATATGTCATTGAACGAATTCGTTCGATTTGCCATTGATTTTACCCTGACCCGAGCGTCCGGGCCTGGAGGCGCGATGCAAGTGCTACTTTGTGTCACCTTATTGTTACCCGCCCTGATGGCGGGTTTTTTTTGACCCAAACTAGACGGGTTGCTGCGAATGCTTGATTTCGAGGCGTTCTTGTTGCGCGGAAAATAAAATCGCAACCTTAGACTAATAATCTCATTGATATGGGCAACGTAAATACCAATAAGAAGTTCACGATAGATGTTGTTGTAGACAAGAGCATCCAGGATCAGGGTAATGACCCGGCTGTTCAAGAGAAGGCCAAGAAAGCCGTGGCCTTCTTAAAGAAGCACGGGGTGCCAAAGTCACTATCAAAAAAGAAATAGATTTTTCTCGATCATCTTCGAATGGGAAAGGCGGAATCTAAATTTCGGCTTTTGTGTTTGATTTTGAGGCGGTCGTCGCATCAACTGACACCGTTTTTTTTGATCTAATTGCTAGGCTAGATGGTGCTTTTCATTTAGGGCGGCGATGAGCATCTGAAAATCATCTCTTGTAACCATGGGATCGTGAATAAACCTTAGCGTGGAATCAGTTGTGAGGTCAATTTTCAGAATATAGTAATTAGGATCTAACCCTTTACTTATTTTTTTAATTTCGCTCCACGGAATAACAATCCCCGAATTATTACAAAAAGCGAATTGCTTTGTCCATGTCATGCTCACGCCATTGCCGTCTAATATCCAACACGTTCTTCCGGTAACAAATATTTGCCACATTAGCCACGCGAATCCTAATGATATTGCTGTTGTAAGTATTGATAATCCCGTACTTTGAAGACCGCCCCTCGGGATGAAGATAGACGCACTGGTAAGAAATAATATTAACAGGGATATGATTAAGATGACAGAATTAGTGAACGATACAAGTTTTACATTATAGGTTGTAACGACATTCATTTATTTTCCTAATGCGTGTTCAAACGGCCGCTACAGGTGAAGATCGTAAATCACAATTCGTTTCGAAAATTCCAAAGGGCACGAATCTAGGAACCCCAAGGGCATTCTTTCCCCCCACCTGTCCCCCCTAAAAATAAAATCGCCTGCAAATTATTCATTTACAGGCGACTGACTCTTAACTTCTGTGGTGTGGGGCGAAGGGTCACTCGCCTTTTTTGGCTTAATATATCCTAATTCGCCTTTGTATACATTTCTGATGGGCAAGCTCATACTACATTTTCCCTGAAAAGCGAGGGTAACTTGAAATAGTGCTTCAAATGGTCCCGAATCAAATCGTGGAAATAATACCTTAACAGAGCCCCCGACTGCCTTGACCCCATACCTTGAAGCTGCGATATCCGCCTTCATGAATCTCGTCGGCGGCTCCGATAACAGGTCCTTGTCGTCAAACTCGAGATATGCACGATAGATTCGTTGGTTGCTGGCTGAATTTTCCATGATGGCGGTCGGTTTTCATACCATTCAGGCGGCCAGGGCCAATCCGGTAAATAGTCTAAAGGCGGAGTGAATTTTCTTGGCACGAACTCATAAACGCCCTGTCCCGCCCGCACGCAGTAAGGTCGGAACATCTTATGCTCCGACGGATTCGTAAAAAAGATGTGCCTGTTCAGCAGGTTCGTATTCACCATGTCGAAATTGAGGATGTCCGCCAGCTCCAGAGTGGTGCCCCAGAGGTAAAACGATATTCGCCCGCCCACCTCTATCCCTGGATAAAAGCGTTTTGCTTTCGCAACGTCCACATCGATATATAGGTGAGTACTATAGTATCGGTATAGTCGACCAAGAGAAGTGTCGATTTGCACGTAGCCCCCCGTATCGGGGCTTCGGTCGATCGTAGCCAGAAAACGGTCGAGCCGGTACGCTGACGTATCGGCGGGGTACTGCTTATAATATGCCATTACAAAGGCCGGGTCCTTGAAGACGGGCAACTGGCCATGAAAAAGCGCGCCACCGTATTTTCGGTCCAGATAGCCGATCGGTCCGCGTAACAAAAAGATACCGTTGTCGATCGCAATGACGTCCCGGCGCTCCCCCTTCGCCTGAAGATAGGCGATCGGATAGGTAATCGTGTCTCCGTCCGTGAATAAAAGGCTGTTGGGTGGAAGCTGACGGAGGATTTCGCGGGCGCGACGCAGGACCGGGTCGGGATAGGATACGGCCTTTATAAACGGCGAAGCCAGGCTTTCATAGCCCAATTCGGTGAGGTCCAGTGCGGTCGACATACGGATTTCGTTCAATTGCCCCTTGATATCACGAAATTTGCATTGATACCCGGGGTTCATGGAATCGATCTTATGCAGGGCGGCGAGGCACTTATTTTCGTAAGCGATAAACTTTTCTATTCGGGATATCGGCAGGGACACGGTGTCATTGAGATCTGCCCTGTCCGGATCGCCGTCCGCTGTTTTCCAGAGCCTGGGCGGTAAGATGTACCCGTTTGCATAGTAGTCATAAGCGGTGGCAAGCGTCTCCCATAACGAGTCGGTTTTCACGGGAATCGCCTTGACGGTCGACATCACGTCCTTTTGCCAGCCATCGTACCCATAGAAAAGATTCCGGTCGTAGCTGATGGACTCGTTCGGCTCCAGAACGGTCTGATAGCACTGTTCCCTCAGCTCTTCCTTAACTGAGGCCGAATCGGGATGCGCCGGCCTCTTAAAAGTCAGGTAATGATATCGGCCGTCCTTCCTGCTCCAGTATAATTGGGGTGCCTGATAACCGCCGTTATCGCCATCGTATAAGCGCACGTACCATCCCTCGGGCTTTTTTTGAAATTCGTAGGACGAACTTGAATTGGGCGTCACGTAGGACCAGCAGAAATGGGTTACTACGTCTTTGACCAGCGGCATGCCGGCATTGATCTGTGCAACGCAGGCGGCGGCCGGTAAGAGGAAAAACGCGAATAAGAAACGGCGAAGTACAAAGATATACGCGCTCATATATGATAAATATAGTGCTTTTGAAGGCAGGTTATAAGGGCTATCTTGCACTCCCGGCCCTCCCGTCTCTGACCCAAATCACTTGTCGATGCATAAACCCGAATTACCTGGCCTTATGAGAATTTTATCACCAGGATGATCCTCGGAAGACTAGAAATCAAGCGGATAATTAAGCGCGTAGACCAAAATATACAAAATAATAGGTTCCTATAGGTGATGCACGACTGTATCCCGCGATCGTGCTGTGGCAGGTTTAGCCGTCTCAACCTTCCGAAACCGCATGACAGGACAGTGGAACTTTTCCACCATAACCCCGATAGCCCGGCGCTTTTCCATATCCATATCATCCGGGAGATCCAGTATAGTGATTGGACAGTGGGTTCGAAAATTACAAGGGGGACGAACGCTGGAAATTTCGAGAAATTCCGTCCCCCAAGAAATAAAATCGCCTGTAAACATTTCATTTACAGGCGACTGACTCTTAACTTCGTGGTGTGGGGCGGGATCGAACCGCCGACACAAGGATTTTCAGTCCTTTGCTCTACCGACTGAGCTACCGCACCGCCTTCCTTCATCCGTTCAGGCCGGAGCCTGAATGGTGGATTGGGCTGGCAAAAATAGACTATCCGGGGAAAATTATGAAATTCCGGCGGCGAAATTTTCGAAAACGGCTTATACATAAGGATTTTCGGGATGCTGGCCTGAGCTATTCCAACCTTTGAGTTTGCAGATCCACGTGTTCGAAGGTCAAGTTGACGGAACGATTACCGCCGGGTCTCGTCCGGTGCCTTACGTTCCGGGGAATGGTGAACAGTTGTCCAGGGAACAACTCCACTGTCTTGTCATCGAGATCGATAAATAGCGAACCTTCCATTGCCAGGAACGTCTCGTCGGAATTGGGATGAAGATGCCAGAAATACGGTTCCGTCATGACACTCACCCGCACGACGTGATCATTGACGACGGTGAGTGCCTCGTTGAAATACGACTCCTTGTTCTTTACTCTTTCCAGGATGTCTATGATGCTCAATGAAGTGGATTCCATGATAAACAGGGGGTTAAGCGCCTACATCCCATACTCGCTCAAAAACTTGATCCGCATGATCTTTAGTTGCTCCCAGGTAAAATCGCCCTCGGACAGTTCCTGCTGAGCCACCTGCAGGCTACTGGTCTCGCAACTTTTGAAGTATTCGATGATCTCATCCTGCTCGTACTCGTCGAGCATTTCGTCGACGGCGTAGTTGAGGTTGAGTTTGGTGCCGCTGGCGGCGATGGTTTCCATGTCTTCCAGCAGCGCATCGAGGCGGAGGTCTTTGTTCTTGGCAATCATCTCCAGGGGAATCTTTTTGTCGACCTGCTGGATGATATAGACCTTGTTTACGCTTTTGTTGACGACGCTCTTCATGATAAAGTCGTCGGGTTTTTGGATGTCGTTCTCTTCGACGTATTTGGCGATCACGTCGATAAAGGGCTTGCCGTAGCGGAGGGCCTTTCCCTTGCTGACGCCAGAGCATTTTTCGAGCTCGACGGTCGTAGTGGGGAAGAGGGTGGCCATATCCTGAAGCGAGGTTTCCAGGAAGATCACAAACGGTGGAAGACCTTTCTTCTTGGACTCCTTCTGGCGGACGTCCTTGAGCATCTCGAACAGGCGCTCATCGGTAGTGCTGGCGCCGGCGGTCTCGGCCCCTTCTTCTTCGTCATCGGCGTTGGCTTCTTCGAACAAGTTATTCAACACGATCTTGAAGGAGCGGGGTTTTTTCAGGTAGTCTTCTCCTTTTTTCGTGATCTTCAGCACTCCATATTCTTCGATGTCCTTTTTCAGCAGGTCTTCCAGCAGCAGTTGGCGGATGAGGGAATTCCAGAGATGCTCGGGATCATCTTTCCCGATGCCGAATTCGGAGATCCCTTCATGACGGAACATCTGGATCTGCGGTGTCAGCCGACCCAGCAGGATGTGGATGACATAACCGGTGGCGAAACGTTCGTCGAGCGAGCGGATCGTCTTCAGCACCTTGACCACCTTATCCTTTGCTTCTATCCATTCCTTGGGTTGACGGCAGTTATCGCATTCGCCGCAATTTTCGGTTTGGTATTCTTCGCCAAAATAGCTCATGAGCACCTTACGGCGGCAGACGCCGGTTTCGGCATAGCCGACCATCTCATTGATGAGCTGTGCCCCCACTTCTCTTTCGCTAAGCGGCTTGTCCTTCATGAGGTGTTCCAGCTTAGCTACGTCCTTGTGCGAATAGTATAAAATGCAGTTGCCTTCCAGGCCATCACGGCCGGCGCGGCCGGTTTCCTGGTAATAGTTCTCGATCGACTTGGGGATATTAAAATGGATGACGAACCGGATGTCCGGCTTGTCGATACCCATTCCAAAGGCGATAGTGGCCACGATCACCTGAACGTCCTCGTTGAGGAACTGGTCCTGTCGTTCGGCCCGCAACTTGCTGTCCAGCCCGGCGTGGTAGGCGACGGCCTTGATGCCATTGGCGCCCAGCATGTCGGCCAGCTCTTCGGTCGTCTTGCGGTTAAGCGTATAGATGATACCGCTTTTCCCCTTATGTTGAAGGATATAGCGGACGATGCTCTTGATCGTCTGGTCCTTTTGGATCTTTGGCTGGATCTCGTAATAGAGGTTCGGCCGGTTGAACGAAGATTGGAAGATATTCGGGTCTCGGAGACCGAGGTTCTTGATGATATCGCTTTTAACTTTTGGCGTGGCGGTAGCGGTCAGGGCGATCACGGGGATGACCGGGTTGATCTGATCCATCATTTCCCGGAGCCGGCGATATTCCGGACGGAAGTCGTGCCCCCACTCGGAGATACAATGTGCTTCATCCACGGCAAAAAAGGAGATCTTCAGGTCGCTGAAGAATTCCATGTTCTCCTGTTTGGTCAGCGTTTCCGGGGCGACGTACAGCATTTTGGTATGCCCGTTCAGCAGGTCTTCGTGAACTGCGCGGATCTGCTTTTTATTCAGTGTGGAGTTGAGGAAGTGGGCGACGCTGTCCTTGCTGCTATAGCTTCGGACAAGGTCCACCTGGTTTTTCATCAGAGCGATCAGGGGGCTGACGATGATCGCGACCCCTTCACTGATGATGGCGGGCAGTTGATAGCATAGACTTTTCCCACCGCCGGTCGGCATGATGACAAAAGTATCTTTACCGGACAATAAGCTTTGGATGATCGCATCCTGGCTATCTTTAAAAGAGTCGAAGCCAAATTGTTCCTGCAGATGCGATAGAAGTGTGCCGGAGGGATTTGCTGGAGTCTTTTCAGATTTACTACTTACGGTCTTGGGTTTTCTAGTGGCTGTTTTTTTTGTTTCGGTTGTTGCCATGCTCAAAAATTTTCTTTCTCACGGGTTACCTGGTCGAAAAAAGAGGTAAGGGACGATGTTCCCGGAACTCGTTGGTTCTGAGGTTGGCGAAAGTACGAAAAATCGCCCTAAAGAGCTAGCGGATTGTGTTAAAATGCAACCGTCCATCAAAAATATTCAGAAAAATTTAATGTGTTATTTTGACGCGCTGACCCAATAATTATCTGTAATTCATTCTATTATGAGGGCGTTACCATTAAAGTTCTATAAAAGATATAAATACCGCTGCAAAAGGTGGTGGAGTGTTGTAGGTTTGCGACTTTAAATCTATGACCAGCCGCAAAAATATCATCGAAATAGGCAGGAATACGATCAGAAAGGAAGCTGCTTCGGTCGCTGCGCTGGAGGAATTGCTCGACGATCAGTTTGAAAAAGCGGTGGAGTTGATCTATGCTTCCAAGGGCAGGGTCATCGTCAGCGGGATCGGGAAGAGCGCCATTGTCGCGCAAAAAATTGTTGCCACGTTCAATTCTACCGGGACGCCGGCTGCTTTTCTCCATGCGGCGGAAGCGATCCATGGCGACCTGGGAATGATCCAGGAGCAGGATGTAGTCATGCTGCTCAGCAAAAGCGGTGAAAGTCCGGAGATCAAAATGCTGCTCTCCTTTATCGGCGGATTTGGCAACCCGTTGATCGGGATGGTAGGCAATCTCGGGTCCGGTTTAGCCCGGCAATCCGATATCGTTTTGAATGCCTTTGTGGCGCAGGAGGCTTGTTTGCACAATCTGGCTCCGACGAGCAGCACCACCGTACAGATGGTATTAGGAGATGCGCTGGCGGTCGCGCTTATGGAAATGCGGGGATTCGGCAGCGGGGACTTTGCGCGGCTCCATCCGGGCGGCACGCTGGGAAAAAAATTATACCTCCGTGTTCAGGAGCTGTATATCCATAATGAGAAACCGCAGGTAAGTGCGGCAACCCTGCTCCGGGATGTTATCATGGAGATCACTTCGAAGCGTTTGGGCGCAACGGCGGTGACGGATGGATCCGGCAAGCTGCTCGGGGTCATTACGGATGGCGATCTCCGCCGGATGCTGGAGAAGAGGGGGATGAACGAGGCGACTACAGCCGGTGACATCATGACCACAAACCCGAAGACGATCGAAGCCGAGGCGCTGGCGGTCGAAGCGCTGGAT
>Ga0302179_10001670_pt1 | contig 13260 bp, 16 predicted proteins | sample I_Palsa_E3_1_FD_198788 | JGI IMG/M metagenome (GOLD analysis project Ga0302179, IMG submission 198788) | Peat permafrost microbial communities from Stordalen Mire near Abisko, Sweden - I_Palsa_E3_1 | ecosystem: Environmental > Terrestrial > Soil > Palsa > Peat permafrost | place: Sweden...
TGGGGGTCGGATTGTTTGGTGTATTGTTTTGAGGGAGGGTTGTCGGATGGACTGGGATGGGGATTATGGCGTCGGATGGATGAGATGTGGACTCGGCATTGCGTTGCATGGGATGGTTTTGCATTAGGGATACCTCACTATATTACACTGTAGATTAAGATGGTATACCCATCCACTCCTCCTCCTCTTCGTCTTCGTCCTCCCCCTCCTCCACCACCACCTCCTGGGTCCTCACAAACCCAGCCGCAAAGAACCCAATGGTCCCATCCCCCCTCTCACACCGAACACACCCCTCCGCATCATCCTCCTTTAACTCCCCCTCCACCACCCCCCTCCTCTCCCACCTCCTCAGCCCCAACCCCTGTTCCTCCCGCCTCAAGACCTTCCACCCCATCGTCGCATCCATCGCCGCAGCAACGACACGTTCGTTCTCCTGGGCGTGGATGGAACATGTCGAGTAGACCACTTTGTCGACGGAGGGGAAGGACATGGCGTGGGTTAGCAGGCGGGTTTGGAAGTGCGAGAGGGCGTGCAGGCGGGTCATATCCTCTGTGGAGAGAGTGGTGCTGGTTCCAGCGGCGGAGTGATGAGTGTCTTCTACGCGACGCAGACCGGAGCCGGAACATGACGGGTCGAGGAGAATTGCTGTGACTTTCGAGAATTGTTCATCGTCCGGAGAAAGGGACGTGAAATCTACGTTCAAGATCGTCGTAACTGCACATTAGCACATCTCCTTCAAAACCCCAAACACCACACAAAACAACGAAACGACGTGATCTCAGGAGATCCGGGGAGGGGGCTTCTTTGGGGGGGTACATTCCGCAGCACCAGCTTTCTCAACCATATTCCTCAACGTAACAACCCTCTCCCGATCCCTCTCCACAGCAATCACCCTCCCCCCGGGGCCGACCGCAGCAGCCAACTGCGTGGTCTTATTCCCCGGCGCGGCACACGCATCGAGGACCATATCCCCCGGTTGCACGGCAAGCAGACAAGCGGGTATACAACTCGCCTTATCCTGGAGGATTATTTGTCCAGAGGTGTATTCTGCGGCGAAAGATGTCGTTGTCAGAGGATAGGAGCGATGAAAGGCGAGGAGGTCGGGGATGTGGAGGTCCAGGAGGTAGCCTTGGGGCGTGGTTTGGAGGGTAGGCAGGTCAGGGACTTGTGTCAGTGATAAGGAGGCGAGTTTTTGGAGGAATTGTGCGGTGGTATATTTAAGAGTATTCACTCTGACCCATCGTGGAATAAACTCTGTCCCTGTATCAGTACACCACTCCACCGGCGCAATCAAACAAAATCCCACGGCACTGGGAACAGGGATTGCAAGTGTGTGTACCCTCAGGTTTATCCTTCCTAGACAGTTGTGCCCTGACATACTCGGATTTTAACCTCGTTTTATGCCGCAGAATAGCCTCCTTAATCGGCCCAGAAGCAGCCCCGATCCCCTGTCTCGTACAAACCAAATCATGAACCAACACCAACGCCAAACTCCGCGAAATTTTAACCTACCATTAATTACCCCCCTATCGCACGACACGAATCCCACCTTCCGCTCAAGCTTGAGTAACTGCGACGAGTCGAGGATTTTCTCCAGAACCTCTTTTTCTAAACGTCAGGACGTGGGTGGGGTTTTTGGGGCGGGAAGGGGTGGGACGTTTGAGAGTCTCGGAGAGGAGGGCGTAAAGACGTTTTTGGTGCGCCGCTGGACGGGGGGGACGGGAATTGAAGATGAGGGATTTGAGGGAGCCGTGGGTTTTGGCGGTGAGGTCGTCGAGTATCCCTGCTGCTTCTCTGTAAAAATTCATCTCCTTCGCATTGGACCCCGTAATGAAAGTAAAACGATCAGCGGCCGTAAAAGTTCAACAGTTCAAGGGGTCCAAGCCCTGCTAAGATATTTAACTTTCTTGTCTCGAGACTTTTCACGGGCCAATCGCGCCGCTACTTTCGAACCAGCGCTACACGTAAAGAAATCACCTGCATCCAGAGTCACGACGACATTCATTCATCGGCAATGGGCGACATACGGAGCTTTTTTGGAGGTAAGCCGCCCGCCTCATCTGGATCATCGTCCCAGAAGGAAAAGAAACCGGACCCCAAGAAAGCAACTCCTACAAAGACATCCAAGAAGAGAAAGTCCAGAGTTATAGGTACATTTATCATGACGCGTTGACTGATCTGTGATTTAGAAGATTCAGAAGAGGACGAGGATGATGACAAGTACATACGCTTTCTCTTGTATTATGGGGATTGAGATTAATGGTGTCTAGTCCTAAGAACGCAAAAGTCCAGATCACGCCGAAATTGACTCCCAGGAAGAATACGTAACTTTTGTATGTGGGGGTGGGACTCATGCTAGGGATAAGCCGAGGGAGAAGAAACCTAAACTGGAGGATACCGATGCGTCCAGTTATTTCGGCACATCGAATAAGATTAAACGGACTGCTGTGCCAGTGAAGAAACCCGCTCCCCCAGCGGCACAAGCAACGAAAAAGAAAGTCGACGATGATGATGATGAGTTTATTGTTGATGATTTTGAATTCGATGAGGAGTTGATGCAGGAGGTGGAGAGTACCAGACCTGTTGCGACGACAACGACAACGAATGGAACAAAGAAGGGGAATAATACGAAGACTGAAAAAGCGGCGACTTCGCCGCTAGTGGTTGCCGAGAAGCCGAAGACGCCCGTGAAGAGGAAGGCACCCGTCAAGGAGGACGACTCTTCGGAGGACGACTTCATCGATGATCCGAAACCTAAATCGAAAACAGATTCCTCGAAACGGACGCCAAAGAAAGTTTCGGCATCTCAGCCACCTGCAGCGGTAAAGAAAGAAACTCCTACAAAACCACCGACGAAGACACCAGCAAAGACAGCTCCGAAACCTGCCGCAAAGTCCACACCAAAGACAACCAAAAAGACTGAAAACAAGAACGACCAAGAAGATGCTGAAAGAAAAGCAATTCTCGAAAGTGTAGAGAAGATAGATCTACCAGATCCTGCTCCCGCAACCGGTGATGGAAAGTACCCCCCCAATATCTACTTCGTTAACCTAGATTCAATTACCGAGCAATGGCAACACGACCGGGTCCGCAAGCCCCCGGAAGCAAAGAAATCCCCGTCGGCAACGAAGACTGTCTCACGGGCCTGACCTTCGTCTTCACGGGCATCCTCGAATCCATTGACCGTGACGACGCAGTAAACCTAGTAAAACGCTACGGCGGCAAAGTCACCGGCGCGCCCTCGAGTAAAACAAATTACGTGGTCCTCGGCTCCGATGCCGGGCCCAAGAAAATCGAAACCATCCGCAAGAATAAGATCCCTACTATCTCGGAGGATGGTCTATTCGCCTTGATACGGACGTTACCTGCGCATGGGGGGACGGGGAAAGCCGGCCAAGAGGCCGCCAAGAAGAAAGACCAAGAGGAGAAGAAGATCCAGGAAATGGCCAGGGAGATGGAGGCGCAAGTTAAGCAGCAGCAGGCGAAGAGTATGGCTGTCAAGGGGGCCGTTTCGACTGTTGATAGTCAATTGTGGACGGAGAAGTATGCTCCCACGCAGCTCAAGGAGGTCATTGGGAATAAAGGCTTGGTTGAGAAGTTGCAGAGATGGTTACGGGATTGGTAGGCTTCCCTTTTATGGGATAAAGAGTTGATCGTAGGCCGAAGAATGTGAAGGCGAATTTCAAGAAGCCTGGGCCGGATGGGATGGGATTGTATCGCTCTGTTTGTCTTTCTGGGCCACCAGGGATAGGGAAGACTACTTCGGCGCATTTATGTGCCAAGTTGGAGGGGTATGATATTCTCGAGTATAATGCCAGTGATACAAGGAACGAGAAGCTCCTGCGAGTATGAACCGTCTAGGAGATTTCTAATAATAGGAAAAATTAGCTGGCGTTACGGACAATATCTCGATATCTGGTTTCCTTCAACACAAGGTTGAAATCTCTATTTATCAAACTCATAGTAGGATCCCGAAGATAAAGGATCTCAACGACTTGTGCTTATAATGGACGAGATTGACGGCATGTCAGGAGGTGATCGAGGCGGCGTAGGCGCACTCAAGAAAATCATCCAAACAACAAGAGTACTTCTTACATCCTTCGATCTAACTTTAGATCCCCATCATATGCATCTGCAACGACCGGCGCCATCAAAAACTAAAACCCCTCGATCGAACAGTCTTCGATCTCTCCTTCCGGAGACCAACAGCAAACGAAGTCCGCTCTCGGATAATGATGATCGCCTTCCGCGAAGGCCTCAAACTACAGCCCCAAGTCGTCGACCAATTCGTCGAAGGCACCCACTCCGATATCCGACAAATCCTGAACCTCTTATCCACATACCGTCTAAGTCGCGACTCTCTCGCCTTTGACGATAGCAAGAAAGTGTATTACCCCGCATCTCAAAGTGAGTAATTATAGGGTCAAAGATTCGGAGAAGTATATTATTTTGAAACCGTGGGATATTGCTGGACGGTTCTTGAGTGGGGCCATGTACCATGCCACTTCGAAGACGACGTTGAATGAGAAAATTGAATTATATTTCAATGATCATGAGTTTTCGTCCCTCATGTTGCAGGAGAATTATCTCAAGAGTAATCCTGATTTCGCGAAGAATGCAGGAAACATCAAGGAACAGAATCTGAAGAAACTGGAACTCGCGGAAAAGGCTTCCGAGAGTATTTCCAATGGCGATCTCGTAGACGCCATGATCCATGGGTATATTCCCTATGACAACTTGTACTGATTTAGCTCTCAACAACAATGGTCGTTGATGCCCACTCACGCCGTCTTCTCATGTGTCACTCCAGCATATTACATGCACGGCAATGCAACGGGACAATACAATTTCACCACCTGGCTCGGGAATAATTCGAAGCAAGGCAAATTGACTCGATTGCTAAGAGAAATCCAAGGACACATGAGATTACGAATTTCAGGCGACAGAAATGAAGTTCGACAGAACTATATGCAAACGATATTTGATCGACTTGTCCGTCGGTTTGCAAAAGATGGCGCCGATGCAATTGACGATATCATCGCCCTGATGGATGAATACTACTTGACAAAGGAGGACTTTGATTCCATCATCGAGATCTCCTTGGGTCCTAACAACGGCGAGGCGTTGATGAAAGATGTCGCTCCGAACGTCAAAACTGCATTCACCAGAAGGTACCACATCCCAAAATACGCGTGTTAATAAAAGGTACAATGCTGGATCCCATCCGATGGCGTTTCAGAAGGGCGGGGGAGTTGTTGCGGCCAAGGGCGGACGGAAAGAACGACCTGATCTTGAGGACGCATTTGAAGACAGCGATGAGGGAGAAGGGGTGGAAGATGCTGTTGTTGTCGATGAAGACGAGGAAGAAGATCTCAGTAAAGATAAGATGATCAAGGAGAAGAAACCGAAGGGGAAAGCCGCTGCTGCTGCTACCGCCAAGAAAGTCGCACCGAAGAAGGCGAAGAAATAGTTGACATATTCTGGAATCATATGCTGTATATGAACACCCACAAGATGATTGTCCACGACGCACAGAAGACACCCTTCGCGCTATTCTGATTTCCGTCGTCTCCAATCCAGTTCGGGCCGCTTCGCTTAGATATCCGTTGCGATTCAGATACTCAAACCGGCTAGCCTATCCTTCTAACCTAAGAGCTATATTTGAAAATGACATCATGAAACGCATCCTCGCATCAAATACCCAGATATTGTACTTTCAAACCCCTGAATGAACCAAGTCCCCTAACCCGTAAGCAGGCTCGGCATTATCCGTCTCACTAAGCGAGTTGATTGCGCCACCAGTGACCCAACAAGTTTCGCTTCCCCAAAACGGAATAAATTCGGCTCGGTGACGCCGACAGATGATATATATCCGAAACGCCCACGTTCTCCTGCGACCAACATCGCCCTGTTCTCGATTCTACGCATACAAACTCTACTCACAGATGGCCGCGGCAACAACATTTTTCGACCTTAAGCCGCTAGACAAGAAAGGCGAGCCCTTCGATTTAAAGCAGTTGGATGGGAAAGTAGTGTTGGTGGTGAATGTTGCTTCCAAGTGTGGGTTTACGCCGCAATACGAGGGTCTCGAACAACTCTACAAGAAGTACAAGGATCAGGGATTTGTAAGTATCCTTTTGGGAAGGGGTAGCTGATGTTAGACTGTTCTGGGGTTTCCGTCGAATCAGTTTGGTATTTTTGAGGATTGGAAGAAGGCTAATGATGGTAGGGGGTCAGGAACCAGGCTCGAATGAGGATATTCAACAGTTTTGTCAGTTGAATTATGGTGTCTCGTTCCCTGTTTTGGGAAAAGTCGATGTCAATGGAGACAAAGCCGATCCAGTCTACAAACACCTCAAGTCCAGCAAATCTGGACTCCTCGGTCTGACAAGGATCAAGTACCTCCCCCATGAATTGCTCAGGCTAACATGTAGATGGAATTTCGTATGACGTCGTTGTATTATAGCTAACTATGTAGGAGAAATTCCTTGTCAACAAGAAGGGAGAGGTACTATTTCTATTAGAGGAGGTGGGCTGATTGTTCTAGGTGGTACATCGATATGCGAGTTTGACAAAACCGAAGGATATTGCTCCGGATATTGAAAAACTTCTTGCCGAGTAGAGTGTAATTCCTGGCGTTCATGTTGCTTTTCTAGAGGATTTGCTTTGGCATGCGAACAGGATAGGTTAGTTAGATTTCATTATAAAAGTCGGGTTCATATCCGTGTGCTCTGTTCCATCTTTTAAGACACGACTTGAATCAGTATCACAATCCCATAACTGCAGGCCTCATTCCTATCCCTCAAGAGCCGTTTCTCCCTCCTTAATAGCCGCCTCAGCCTCCCCCTTCTTCTTCTCCTCAACTTCCGTCCCAGCAGCTTCCTACCATCAACCACCGCACCTTAAGAATTAAACATACCAACAAGGCCTTCAAATCCGCCAAACCAGCCTCAAGCCGCTGCCTCGAATCCGGCACCATGCGCTCTGCCTCCGCAACTACCTCTCTCTGAAATCAGCTCCTGCAAACCATACACTGCGAAACGCGAAAAGGCTTTCGGGACGGGGACGACCTGTTTGCCGACTGTCCATCGATCTTCACCGGCGGCGATTAGTCGTTCCGTTCGTTGTTTTTCGGTTTCAATGTCGACTATGCGGGACTTGAATTCCTTTGTGAGGCGTTTTACTGCACCGACGCGGATGTCGATTTGTCTTGTCGTGGACATTGCGGGAAGAGGTGGGCGGCGGTGAGGACGTGGTGTGGGTGAAATTTGATTTTGCAGATCGTGTCCCTGAGGCGCGTCGCAAGGAACAAAAGGACTGAAAGATGGATTGCTCGTTTATAGAGGTTATTATTATTATTGCCCAACAAGATCTCCGATATGTATACAGAAAACACTGGTCTATGTCCTATTACTACTACTTCCCTGTACCTTGGCCCCCATGGTCGTCAATCGTGTCAAGGACTGCGTCGGCGATAAGTATCAGGTCAGACACTCGCCTCAACGGGTTCGAAAGGATTCCTATCCACGGCAAATAACGTCGCATGACCACCTACAACAACCGCACTCGCACCAACAAGCCAAAGCACTAGTAGTCATCAACCACACTGTCTCAGTAGAAGAATACCCGTAGAAATAGGACTAGCGAAGAAAAACAGCGGCACCGAAATAATAAAGAGTCCTACTCTGTCAAATCCATTCGCTCCAAGGAATGCAGGCCACGTAAAGGAGAGGTACCAGTGTACATTTGAGAGGTAGTCAAGTCGATTGAACCGAATCGGAGGTTATTCCCGTTCAGACGACCAATTGCAAACATCCCGGCTACGACAAGGATCTATCACGTCAGGGACATGTCGCTTCAACGGGAGGATAAATACCACGACGAAGAGGAGCAGTGGGTTTGTGATTAGTGCGTAGATGGCTAGCATAGCAATCACCACGGCACTAACAAGTTAATCCTCTATCGCAAGATAAGGGGGGATACTAATTCGACGCATAATGTCCAAGATTGTATCGCACTCGCTAATGTCATTAACTTTCTTTCCCTTTTCATAGCAAGGGGAGGGGAGGTGGTCGTACGTCCATCCATTCGCCCATATCAGCAGGCTTCGAAATCCTCTTCACATTCAAGAAATCTAACATCAATCTACCGTTCGCAGCAGCAATCCCAAACACAATAAAACCACAGCAGCAGAATAGGATCATACCAGTAATAGGTCTCAACGAACTAAATCGTTCCACCTAAAGTCAATCTCCATCACACACTCTAGAACCATACAGCGCGAAACTGTTCAAATCCCTGGAACCGCTCGGTAACACTCGCAAGCGCATTCTGTATTCGTGCCATCCCTTCAAACACTCACTGTGGGCTCTGTTCACTGGTGGAAGTGGATGTGTGGAGATGCGGGTGATGGGAGAAGGTGTTTGGCAGGGGTTGTTTGTTGGGGCGACTGAATGAGTTGTGGTGGTGGAAATTCTTTTCAAGGGGAAACGTGGCGCGTTGTAGCATAGGCTGGGAGATAATTCCACTTTTTCAGGGGCACTGGTTGGAGGGTTTCTTGGTCTAGTTCAGAGATGGTCTGTCGTGGCCAGTATTCAGCGAGGCTTGGGAAATCTAGCTTAGATGCGTTTATGGATTGGCCCAGTAATTGTAGCTGCTCCGACACAGAGACGTAGTCCATTAACATACTGATGGAAACACAATAGAGCCCATCTCAAGATCGAGGCCAAAGCAGGCCAAAGCAGGCAAGCTGAGATGGATTGATGCCATAGCATTCTTTAGAATCTGAGGTAGACGGTTCAAAACAGTGTAGTCTCTGGATTACTTATGTGGTCTAGAGGGCATGGTACTATACTTTCGCTCCCACTCTCTTGATCATATTTAGAGGGGTGTATGCTCTTTGAGTGTTCATGCGAATTATCCAAGTTACATGATTCTATAAAACTAAATCTTCCGCTTTTAACTGCACGGGAATAAGCCTCCTCTCTGTTCGATCTCTCCAATCAAGAAAATATGTAAACACTTCTCAATTCATTTATCTGACCGACGATTCCATTTATTGCAATTATCGATAACCGCAGTTTCTGCTAATGGGTCAAGACTCTATGCAACAGACCTAAGACCAGGAATTCTGTGAAACCTGCAGTCTAATTCCTGTCGTGCAATGCATTCTCGCTTTCCCGATCCCACGCACTGAGAATCTTGTTTCAATTGCGCCGGTTAATGCGGCTTGGTCGAAACGCAAGGAAAATGATCAGATCTACCAAGCTCGAAATCAGAAAGACGCCGACTAACTCCACGCTCTCGATAGACACAACGGAAAGTTGACCTTAATTCTTCATCTCCAGACTGCTCTCAGGGAATTCCGAGTGCAGGCCTACGTGTATCTTAATATGATCTTCTGTGAGAGGATTTTGTCGAGAATTCATCTGGTGCAGGTACTGCGAGCTTTATTCATCCCCCAATCGCGGGAATGTTCAAATGAGGCATCAACGAGCTCCAATACGTTTAGTCGATTCTTTGCGCATTTCGAATATGTTATGGCGATAACCCGCCTTGGAATGAAATGAAGGTTTACAAAACGCTGCGAATGTGAAGGTGTCGATTTTGATTTTCCCATCCCACGAGGTGGTGTAGTTTAGCAGTAATAAGACGCAGATATCAGATCATCCATAAGACAATCTTCCTATTCATGGGGGATCGCTCCAAATACGAAATAAGCAAATGATCAGTGCGATCCTAGATCTGACAAAGTTCGTGCACAGACAAAGGTGTGTAACGTGGCCCAAGAGGATATCCGTTGCCTGCGAATCGTCACTTCAATACTCTGCCATTCTGAAACTTGTTTGGAATATCTTTGTGTTCTCGATATCATATCCAGGAGGATTAGTACATCTCTTAGTACCTTTCGTCAGATGTAGCTCAACGTCCCAATAAGAGTAATAACCACCGCCTCTGAACGGCGTGGGACTTTTTTGAGACTCATCGAAACGCCAGCGCGAACGCAGATGATGTTCGTCGTTTTCAGTTCCAATAATTTGAGTGAGAAGTCGCCATCGTGGAACTTCCCATCAGATCCAAACTCGGATAGAGCTTTTTGAGGGGATGGGCCTGCGAATCAACCATCTGCGTGTATCGACATTGTGAGATTGTCAGATTTCAGACCTCCTCGGAGGGTGCGGGACCGGGGATTGCTATGTTGAATGAGCTTCCTCTATTTTCTGGATGGTGTTCTGTGAAAAAATGGGCTGCATGTTTGGTGCCGAATTTCGTGTTACGTTGCAGATAGTGAGGATATCATGGGGCATCGAGCTTGAGTTGACGCCTCGCTGAAGTTTATGCACTCCATGGGGCTTTGATGTCGAACACCAAAGGTGGACAATCTACAGCGGTCGTGTTATTTCCATTTTTTTCGCGGGTTGTTGTCCAAGCTGCCCACATTTTTATTCTTCGGAAGCCACATGAGTTGAACAAATAGATACCTCAGACAATTGCAAGGACCCAAAGCTCCCCCTTCCAATTCAGCTCTATGTTCATGTTGTCATTACCTGTTTTTGGCAGGTGCAGGAGATTTGATAACTTCGGCTGAATACTCGGCCGAACGAACCTAGTTTGAACTCAAATTGCCGACGCGCAAGCACATCCCTCATGGAGCGATCAGTGCACACAAGCTGAATACGATCTTTAATTGAGACTAGCAATTTATAAACAGACAGCCATCACATTACCCATCCACGATCAACGAAGAATACAAATAGGAAAACCATCATTCATACTTCTCCGAACGAAAAAACTAGAGTCCAATCCAACGCCCTCATAATTTCTGACTACCATAATTAACCGTCTATTTCCGATTTATCATACATGAGTTCGGGGGTGACGGTTGGGCAGGGATTGCCGTTCTAGTATTTCCTAAACGGTCAGTCGGAGTCGGGAAGAAGTTGGTACAGGATGATGTAGAGAGCGTGAATCTATTGTTAGCTGTGTCGGTGGAATGGGAAGTACGATTCCTGGGATGTAGCCGAGGATACACAGAAGAATGTTGATCAAGATGTCGGCACCACATCCACGCTACAAGTTAGAAACACATCGATCAAGAGACTATACCTCAAGGAAGACACCTACATGTTAGCCGGCAGCCGAGAGGGAGACATACCGAGCGGAGGAAGGATGATGGCGAGGATGATCTTGCAGATGTCTCTGTGACACAATGTTAGCACGTCGGATTATTCGGACATGGTTCTGGCCGGCAGTTGACCAGACGAGAGACACGGACGACTTACGAGGCAGTGAACGGCATTTTGTTTTGCTGTGCGGTGGACGAAGAAGCGGTTGCAGTCCGGTATTCAATTCAATCAAGTCAATGAAGCAGCGGTTGATGTTGATGAGCGGAGGCGGCGGCTGTTGGTGGTTCGCTTGTCTCTATAAATAAAAGGCGCAGCTTGTTAATGAAAACCCGCCTGACGGGTGGGTTATGTCATGCACACATTAACCATGCAACTTCAGGCATGCTTGGATGTCGGTAGCCAGTCGGGATCACAATTATACGTCATCCGTTCTCCGCATCTAGCTGTGCCGTAAAGTCTCGGCAATTATTCCCGGTTTTCCTGTGATATCTGTGGCGGTGTTCTGCTTGGATTTAGAGTTGTATCTTTGCTTTCTTGGCTTCTTGGAGACGGTGAATTTAGTTCGTCTGACTACGCCACGTGGGTCAACGCTTGCCATTGACTGTGGCGAGGTTGTGGCGAAGTCGTCTAATCTACAACTTGAGATCCCAAGTCCCTCAGAAATTCTCCTTCCTGTTTCCTCAATTTCAGCTAGGATCATAATCATTGCCAATCGTTTCTTAGTAAGGGTATTGAACACCGACAGTAGCTAAAGGAGAAACACCTATATAGTACAGGCTACCATTTCCCAAGGCCGTAAGTGCTCGTTGATATTTATTCGCCTCCATTGCGATTTTCTGCATTTTCGCGTGTGTTTCCGGGAGTTGCTTTAACGTCGCATACGCCTCAGTCCATATTTGACTTTCCTCATGGGCAGGTAACGTCGGTCCTCGACTACTGACTCGGTTGCGTCCTGCCATCGCACACGTCACTCCTCACACGGTTCGGCTGAGTCAAATGTTGATAATCTGCGGGTGTGCAGCCGTTGCTAAGGGAGCAGGAGGATCCGCATTATGGTGGTCGAAAAGGAGTGGCGTTGCGGGTTAGGGGAAGGGGTAAATAGCTCGTTCCGGGAGATCTGGCTCCGGCTGCTTGGGGGGCGATTCTGCAAGACTGTAACAACGACGATGACAGAGGTGCTTGATCGAGGTATGCACTACAAGTGTACGGATATGTTGTGCTAATATGTGTAGTATTCCGACCTGACCATCCTGCGAGTTTCGACCAGAATCATGCTGACGATCAAGAAGTACTAACCCCCGCTGGAGCCCCCCTAATCCTAGTATCGTCGATTACGGGCGCTAGGAAGAAAAGAAGCCGAAGCACGAGGACAATGTTTCGATGGTGCACGAAAGGCATACGAAGAAGGAGATGGCGCATTAGCTCATCGTAAGTCGCCCGTTATAATACTACAAGGATCGAGACTAACCGAAAGAATTGAGTGAGAAGGGAAAGCTACATGACAGACAATGTAAAACGTACAACCAAGAAGCCGCAGACTTTGTTTTCCGCACCAACAATGCAAGAGCTGCTCCCGACGAAATCGATCTCCACGGATTGTATTTCCCCCCAAAACACTTGCAGTGAGAAGCAAGCTAATATAGATACGTTGAGGAAGCGGAAAGAGCGTTTGAAATAAGAGTCAAGGCATGCCAACAAAGAGGCGAAGATCACCTCCATGTGTACCTCCCCCACAAATCTAGTCATCATCAAGTCTCGTGCTGACAGTTATTTAGGATCGTGGGAAAGGGAATCCATTCTCTGAATCATCTACAAAAACTCCGTCCCGCGATCGAGAAGTCTTGTCAAGAACACCAATTCAAGTACTACGTCGAAGAAAACGAAGGACGAATCCTCGTTAAATTCGGCGAGGGGGCAGGCCATTTATCTCAGGGCGAAGCACAATCCTTCTGGGATAAATTACAACAGTTTTCAACCCCCACTGGATACCCTGGGACTTCACAACAGCAGCAACCGTACCAGCAACAGCAACAGTCGTATCAGCCGCAACAGCAGTATCAGCAGCAGCAGTATAATCAACATAATCAGGGGAATCAGAATAATGATATCGTGGAGCAGGTGGTGAAGAAAGCGG